>Ga0102925_1000428_pt1 | contig 22788 bp, 21 predicted proteins | sample SalPonR1_A_D1_MG_FD_78216 | JGI IMG/M metagenome (GOLD analysis project Ga0102925, IMG submission 78216) | Salt pond soil microbial communities from South San Francisco under conditions of wetland restoration - Salt Pond MetaG R1_A_D1_MG | ecosystem: Environmental > Aquatic > Marine > Intertidal...
ACCTGTCGCTCCTGACGCTCGGGCAGGCGATCCCGATGATCTCGTTTCTGCCCGACGCGACGCAGCTCCGCGCCGATCTGAGGCGCCTGTCCGAGGAGCACCGCATTGTCTGGGTCGACGTGAGCGCCCCCTCCGACGGCTGCGCGTTCGCGCTTTGCGATCCGGTCGCGGTGAGTGGCGTCGCGCCTGAGGGGAAGGTCTGGCCGCTGGTGATTTCGGCGGCGTTCTCCAAGACGCTCTCGCCGGTCGCCTTCGAGCACCTCAGACGCCGCTTCTTCCGGCTGCATTTCCAGTATCTCTGCGCCTTCGACCGGCCCGGGGACTACGACTATTTCCGGATCACCGCCGGCCCGTTCACGCTGGGGGAGCGGTTCGAGGGCCGGCCACCGTCGCAGAGCCGGATCGACGTCCCGGTCTCACGCTACCGGACCATGGCGGCGTGACGGCGCCGAAGCCGCAGGCGCGCCCGGAGCGCGTGTCGGCCTGGCGGTTCCTGCGGCTCTTCCGGCAGGACATCCTGTCCTCGCAGCCCGAACGGCTCTACCGCGCGCGGATGGCGGAGTTCCGGACGCCGTTCTTCCGGTCGTTCCTCGTCAACGAACCGGATCTCGTCCGGGAGGTTCTGATGGCGCGGCCGGAAGATTTTCCCAAGAGCGGACGGATCGCGGAAGGCCTGCGCCCGCTGCTGGGCAATTCCGTCTTCCTCACCAACGGCGCCGCCTGGGCGCGGCAGCGGCGCATCATCGACCCCGCGTTCGGGCGTGGCCGGCTGAAAGAGGCGTTTCCCGCGCTCCTCGGAGCGGGGCAGGCGGGCGCGGGGCGGCTGGCGGAGGGCATTGTCGAGATCGAGCAGGCGGCGAGCCACATGGCCGCCGACGCCATCTTCCGGACGCTCTTCTCGCTTCCGATCGACGCGCCGCTCGCGGCGTCGGTCTATCGCGACTTCCGGACCTACCAGCGGGCGCAGCCGCTTCTGAACCTCGCCGCGTTCCTGCCGCTTCCGCGGTGGGTGCCGCGCGGCCACCGGCCCGCGGCGAGGGATGCCGCCCGCCGCATCCGGGGCGCGATCGCCCGGATGACCGCGCACCGCCTCGCGGAGATCGAGGCGGGGTCGGCGCCCGACGATCTGGCGACGAAGATCATGACGACGCCCGATCCCGAGACGGGCGCGCGGTTCGGCGCCGAGGAGATGGTGGACCAGGTTGCGATCTTCTTTCTCGCGGGGCACGAGACGAGCGCCGCCGCTCTGGCGTGGTCGCTCTATCTTCTCGCCGCGCATCCCGAGGCGCAGGCGCGCGCCGCCGGGGAGGCGCGACACTTCGCCGAGGCGCCGAGCTTTGCCAGCCTGTCCCGGCTCCGCTTCACGCGGGACGTCTTCCGGGAGGCGCTGAGGCTCTATCCGCCGGTTCCGATGATGGTGCGGGAGGCGGCGGGCCGGGAGCGGTTCCGGGACAGGGAGGTTCCGAAAGGCGCGCAGATCGTCGTCTCTCCCTGGCATCTGCATCGCCATGCGCGCCACTGGGACCGGCCCGACGACTTCGACCCCGACCGCTGGCAGAAGGGCGTGTGTCCGGGCTCCGCCACCTACCTCCCGTTCTCGTTGGGGGCGCGGGTCTGCCCGGGCGCGGGCTTCGCGATGCTCGAGGGCCCCCTGCTTCTGGCGCTCCTGCTGGCGCGGTGGCGCGTCGCGCCCGTCGACGGGCGGGCGCCGGTCCCGGTCGCGCACCTCACGGTGCGCAGCCGCGACGGGATCTGGCTCGAGCTTCGCAACCGGGACACGGATCTTCGAGAATCCTTGGCAAGATCCAGTCAAGGGTCTTGCGCCTAGCTCCCGCGGTAGTGCCGCAGAACGAAAATGCGGATCGCGCTGGCGAGACCCGTCTCCGGCGGCCGTTCCGCGTCGATCTCGGCGGCGAGATCGTTGAGCGCGCGGCCCCGCGACCGGGCGATCCCGCGGAAGGCGATCCAGAAGTCGTCCTCGAGCGACACGCTCGTCCGGTGCCCCTTGAGCGTGAGCGACCGCTTGACCGGCCGTCCGCTCACCCGTCGTCCCGCCGGTGCTGATCGAGGGCCCGGCGGGTCTTCTCCGCCGCGCCGGCCTCGCGGACCTTTTGCGCCTTCGTGCGCCCGAACTTCGCGGTGTTTTCTTCGGCACGGAGCTTGGCGGCGGCCCGCGCCTTCTGCTTGCGGACCCGGTTGAGGTTGACCGGGCCGTCGCTCATGGGGTCGGGCCGATCATGTCCTCGGGCCGGACCACGCGATCGAAGGTCTCCTCGTCGACGAAGCCCAGCGCGACGGCCTCCTCGCGGAGGGTCGTGCCGTTCTTGTGCGCGGTCTTGGCGACCTTGGTGGCGTTGTCGTAGCCGATGGTGGGCGCCAGCGCGGTGACCAGCATCAGGCTTTCCGTCATCAGCTTCTCGATCCGGTCGGTGTTGGCCTCGATGCCCGCGACCATGTTGTCGGTGAAGGCCGAGGCGCTGTCGCCCAGAAGCTGCATCGACTGGAGCACGTTGTAGGAGATCATCGGCTTGAAGACGTTGAGCTCGAAATGGCCCTGGCTTCCGGCGAAGCCCACCGCAGCGTCGTTGCCCATGACATGCGCGCAGACCATCGTCAGAGCCTCGGCCTGCGTCGGGTTCACCTTGCCGGGCATGATCGACGAGCCGGGCTCGTTCTCCGGCAGGATCAGCTCGCCCAGACCGGAGCGGGGGCCCGAGCCGAGAAAGCGCAGGTCGTTCGCGATCTTGAAGAGCGAGGCCGCGGTCGTCTTCAACGCGCCCGACATCTCGACCATCGCGTCGTGCGCGGCGAGCGCCTCGAACTTGTTGGGCGCGGTGACGAAGGGCAGGCCAGTGATCTTCGCGACCTCCGCGGCCACGCCCTCGGCCCAGCCGGCCTTGGTGGAGAGCCCGGTGCCCACGGCCGTGCCGCCCTGCGCCAGTTCGTAGATCGCCGGCAGCGCCGCCTTCACCCGGCGGATGCTCATGGCGACCTGATGGGCGTAGCCGCCGAACTCCTGACCGAGGGTCAGGGGCGTCGCGTCCTGCGTGTGGGTCCGCCCGATCTTGATGATGTCCTTGAATTCCTGCGACTTCTGCTCGAGCGCGGAATGAAGCTTGGCGAGGCCCGGCAGCAGCACGTCATGCGCCGTCGTCGCGGTGGCGATGTGCATGGCCGTCGGGAAGGTATCATTCGACGACTGGCTCATGTTGCAGTGGTCGTTGGGGTGCACGGGATCCTTCGAGCCCATCTCGCCGCCGAGGATCTCGATCGCGCGGTTGGCGATCACCTCGTTGGCGTTCATGTTCGACTGCGTGCCGGACCCCGTCTGCCAGACGACCAGCGGGAAATTGTCGTCGAACCGGCCCGCCACGACCTCCGAGGCCGCCTCCACGATGGCGTCGCCGAGGCGCGTGTCGAGCTTGCCCTGCGCCATGTTCACCGTGGCGGCCGCCTGCTTGATGACGGCGAGCGCGCGGACGATGGCCACGGGCTGTGTCTCCCAGCCGATCGGAAAGTTCAGGATGGAGCGTTGGGTCTGCGCGCCCCAGTACTTGTCGGCGGGAACCTCGAGCGGGCCGAAGCTGTCGGTTTCGGTGCGGGTGGCGGTCATGGCATGTCCCTCGGGCAGTGTTCGGCGGGACGTATACTTTGGCATACCGGACAAGACAATCGCCGCCCGCCCCGACAGATCATGCGCTACTTCCGGAACCGGTCGAGCTGGACCACCTCGGCATCCGTCGCGGGGGGCTCCGGATCGGGCTCGTCGTCGTCGCCGTCCTCTTCGTCGTCCCCGACCTCCTGCGTCTCGAAGCGGAGACCGAATTCCACCGACGGGTCCACGAAGGTCTTGATCGCATCGTAGGGGATGTAGAGCGGCTCGGGGCTGTCGCCGAAATTGAGCGTCACCGCGAAGCCGTCCTCGCCGACTTCGAGGTTGTCGAACCACGTCTGCATCACGACCGTCATCTCGTCGGGGTAGCGGTCGGACAGCCAGTCCGCGATTTCGACTTCGGGATGCATCGTGTCGAAGGTGATGAAGAAATGGTGCTGCCCCGGCAGCCCGTGCTCGGCCACGTCCGACAGCACCTGCTGGATCAGCCCGCGCATGGCGCGGTGCATGAGGTTCCCGTAGTCGATGGTTCGGGTCATGCGGTCCTCGGGGGTTGCTGGTTCACCATAAGAGATTCGGGAGGGAAGGGAAGGGGCGCGGCCCCGGAACGGCGTCTCAGGCGAAAACGCCCAGAACGGCGCCGGATACGGCGGAGAGTCCGAGCACCGAAAGCAGCGGAAGCCGCACCGCGAACAGCAGGACGCCCGCCAGAACGGCCAGTCCGAACGCCACGGGCTCGATCGAGCCGGGCACCGGGGCGATCGTCTCGAACGGGCCGAAGCGGGCGCTGTCGACGGTGCGGAAGAACACGTGCGCCGCGAACCAGACCGAGAGGTTGAGGATGACGCCGACGACGGCTGCCGTGACCGCCGAAAGCGCGCCCTTGAGGCGCGGGCGCGAGGTGATCCAGTCGAGGTAGGGGGCGCCGGCGAAGATCCACAGAAAGCAGGGCACGAAGGTGACCCAGAGCGTCACCACGGACGCCGCGAGCGCGAGCGGCAGGCCGCCTTCGCCGAAGCCTGCGAGGAAACCCACGAATTCGGTGACGAGGATCAGCGGTCCCGGCGTCGTCTCGGCGAGCCCAAGGCCGTCCATCATCTGGGGCAGGGTCAGCCAGCCCTGATCCTGCACGACTTCCTGCGTCATGTAGGCGAGAACCGCATAGGCGCCGCCGAAGGTCACGACGGCGAGCTTGGAGAAGAAGACCGCGATGTCGGTGAGAAGCGCGGCCCCCGACGCCCAGAGCAGGGCGACCGGCGCGAGCCAGAGGGTTCCCCAGACGGCGATCGTGCGGAGCGTGCCGTCGGACCGGGGCAGCGCGACCGCGTCGCCGGCGCCCGCGGGCGCCCTGAGAGCGCCCCATGCCGCGGCGAGCGCGATCAGAAGCGGGAAGGGGACCTGCAGGGCGAATATGCCGAGAAAGGACAGCCCGGCCAGAATCCAGTGGTCCGGCGCGGCGAGCGCCTTCCTCGAGATGCGGAAGAGCGCCTCGAGCACGATGACGACGATGGCGGCCTTCACGCCGACAAACAGCGCCTCGACGAGCGGGAGATCCCCGAGATAGGCGTACCCGATGGCGAGGACCAGAACGACGAGCGCGCCCGGCAGGACGAAAAGCCCGCCCGCGACGAGGCCGCCCTGAACGCCCCGGAGCTTCCAGCCGGCATATGTCGCGAGCTGCATCGCCTCCGGGCCCGGAAGCAGCATGCAGAACGACAGGGCCGAGAGGAATTCCTTCTCGGTGAGCCAGGACCGCGCGTCCACGAGTTCGCGGTGCATGAGCGCTATCTGTCCCGCGGGACCGCCGAAGGAGAGGACGCCGATGCGTCCGAAGATGCGGGAGAGCTCGCGGAGATCCGGCGTGTCTGTCATCCGCTTCTCTGACCACCGGACCGGCGCGCCGGCAAGACGGAAAGCGCGTCCGTCACGAAACCTTCACGCGCCTCAGAACATCACCGCGCTGACTTCCCTGAGGATCTTCTGGCGGAGCGTCTCGGCATATGTCGCATGCCCGGTCGCGGTCATCACGAAGCCGTCGCGGGTGATGACCTGGCTGCGATAGAAGTTGGTTATGGCGACGCCGATCCCTTCGATCGCGAGGCCGTTGATCTGGACGCCGCGCGCCTCGGCAAGACGGCGGGCGGCGGAGGGGTCGGTCCCGGCGTTGTCGGACCCGTCGCCGGAGACGTCGATCACCCGGCGCGCGCAGTCGGGGACGTCGGCGAACCGGGCGAGCGCGAAGCGGATGAGGTCTCCGACGGCGGTGTCGGACATCACGAAGGCGCGGTCCATGCCGGCCGCCGCGCGTGCCATGGCCCGGACATCGCCCGGCGTCTCCATGCGCCGCCACGGAATCGAGATTTCCTGACGGCCCGCGCCGGACCACTGGATGACCGTGAGCGCCACCTCGCCGCGGACCAGTTCCTCGCGGATCCGGGGATCGTCGAGCGCCGCTGCCAGCCCGTCGGTCTGGACGCGGTATTCGCCGTCGTCGATGGAGTTGGACACGTCGATGGCGAGGATCAGCGCCGTCGCGCAGCTTGCGGCCGGAGACGCCGCGAGCAGGCCGATGAGAGCCGTCACACCGAGAAAGCGCATGACGCAGCATGGGACGAAACGGGCAGGCATATCAATGGGGGGAAAGTGCAGGCTTCTGTTGCCAGGTGCCTGCGAACCCCGCCTTACGTTGCTAGACGCAAGGGCTTAGATTTGGTTTTGCGCACAGCTTACGCTGCGAGCGCCACCGGAGCACGGTTGTCATTGGCAACTATCATGCTTGGACCGGTAACGGTGGTACCTCACCGAGCGAAAGCTAACCCCTTTAGACGTCCGTCGATCCTGTTTCGGCCCCATGTCCCGCCAATGACCGGGTGTCTGGTGGAGCCGCCGGGTACCGCCCCCGGGTCCGATCCGCTTATTACGGGCGCGTTTATCGCCATAGTCCCGTTTCCGGAACACCCAAGAGGTAAGCGCATCGCATCCGGATTTCAAGGTCGACGATCCCGTCCGGCGCCGCGCGAAACGGCGCGTCCGCCTGGGCGCACCGGGCTGGCGACGCGGAAAAAACCCGTCGCGGACGCGCGGTCAGACAAGCGGCAGGTTCAGCGCGAGCAGAGCGGCCGCGATGGTGAATTCCACGCCGAAGAATGCCGCCTTCTTGCGGATCGGGCCGTCGGCGACGATGGACGTGAGCCGTCCGAGCGCGGCGCCGCCCCAGGCGAAGCCGACCATCGCGTAGGCGGCGGGCGTCGCGAGGAAGATGGCGCCCAGCCCCAGCCCGATGAACAGCGCGCCGGAGGCGGCCCGGATTTCGGAGAGGCCCATCGACGGGTCGTCGGACGAGAGGCCGAGCACGCCCATGGTGTAGCGCGGCGCGAGCCATCCGATGACCCCGAAGCCGACGCTTGCGAGCGCGAGGACGATGTTGGCGATGTCGATCATGTTTCCGTCCTTGCCGGTGTTTCGCGGGTCTGTCCGGGTCTACGATCCGCGACTCGATGCGGTTCACTCTCGCCCGGGGCAACGGAGCTTCGGCCGCGCGGCGACTGTTTCCGCCAGCGCTTCCAAACCGGAGCGGGATTTGTCCGCGCGCGGGGCGAGGGGCTAACGTCTCCGCACGGATGCCGTCGGGCGTCCGGCTCGCTGGGTCGGGGATTTGTATCGAGGATGGCGCACCGCCACGGGCGGGCACGGCGGAGGACCGGACGGTCCGCGCCGGAGAGAGCGCATCATCGACACGCATCGTCCGCCCGCGAAGGCATCGGGGGAGCAGGATGGCGTTGATCACGAGAGACCGGGCGGATGCGCTTCGCGCGCTGGGACTGCCGCCGCTGGCGAGCCAGGCGGACATCAGGGCGGCGTGGAAGCGGCTCGCCTTCGAAACCCATCCCGACCGGATCTGCGGCAGCGAGAGCGACTTCTCCCGCATCCGGGCGGCCTACGACCTTCTTCGCCGCGAGACGTCGCGTCCGGTGTCGCAGATCCCGCCGCGGCCCACGGTCGAGACCCGCGTGACGGAGATCGCCGCGGACGTCCAGGGCCTGTGCCGCGAGACGCTGGCGCGGGGCGAGGCGCCTGCCGTGCTGTGGACATCCTGGCTCGCGGCGCTTGCGAACCGGGAGCATGTCCACGTGGCCTCGGCGATCCGGCGGAGCGGGCGGCGGATCGCCTATCTCGTCCCGACGCCGTTGGGCAAGGGCACGAACCGCGTCGCGGTTCCCGCCGGAGAGCTCGAGGATCCCCGCAGGATGCGGCCGCGCGTGCTCCAGTTCACCTGGGATGCGACCGGCTCGGGACGGGTGGAGGTGCCTTCGGAGGTCGTCTCTGCGCTGTTCCCGGGCGCGCGGAGCGTTCATCTGCACTTCGGGTAGGCAAGAAAAGCGCCGCGCCGGGAACCGGCACGGCGCTGCATGTCATCGCCGTTTCCGGCTCAGAACCCGGCCTTGATCTTCTCGAACTCGGCCGACTGCTTCTCGCGGAGTTCGCCCGGCAGCGGTAGCTGCGCGAGGACCGGGGCGTCGATCTCGCCCATGCCGACAGCGGTCAGTTCCTCTTCCGAGAACTGCTCCATAGCGGCCGCGTTGGCCTGACCGTAGCCCGCTTCCACGAGCGCGGCGGTCGAGGATGGATCGAGGAAGGCGTTGATGAAGTCGTAGGCCCTGTCTTCCGACCCGGGGCCGTCGGCGAGGTTCACGTACCCGCAGAGCCAGACCGACGACCCTTCCTCCGGCTCGCGCTCGAACCCGATCGGAAAGCCTTCCTCGGCCAGCGCCGGCAGCGTCTCGTTCCACGCCCAGGAGACGAGGATCTCGCCGGTCGCCATCAGCTGGGAAAGCTCCGCCGGATCGGTCCAGTAGGTGCGCAGGTTCGGGTGCACCTGACGCAGCCAGTCCGACGCCGCCTGGAACTCTTCGTCGGTGGCGGTGGTCCAGTCGGTCACGCCGGTCGCGAGGTAGGCCAGCGCATAGGCGTCGTCGACGTTGTCGGGCAGCGTCATCCGCTGCGCGTATTTCGGGTCGAGGAACACGTCGAGAGAGGCCACGTCCTCGGCCGGCACCTCCTCGGTGTTGTAGGCGATGGCGGTCGTGCCCCAATCGGAGGGGATGAAGTAGAGATCGGCCTCGCCCGCCGCGACGTCCTGGCCGACGAGATTGGAATCGAGATCGTCGTAGGCTTCGATGCGGGACTTGTCCCACGGCTCGAGAATGCCGGAGGCGACCCACTTGGTCACGGAGCCCGCGCAGACGTGGCTGACATCGGCCTCGAAGCCCGAGCGGAGCTTCTGGAAGGCCTCCTCCTCGTCGCCGAAGAAGGCGTAGGTCGGGCTTTCGCCGTGGGTCTCCACGTATTTGGAGTGGTAGGCCGGATCCTCGAAGCCGGAATAGTCGAAGACGAGGAGATCGCTGTCCTGCGCGGACGCGGCACCGGCCGCGAGCGCGAGGACGGACGCGCCTGTCAGGGTGATTTTCAGGGTCATTCGTTCCTCCCGGATGGGGTCGTTGTGGTTGGACGAATCGTATGTGGGGCGTGGGGAACGCACAAGAGCCGCGCCGCGCGGCGCAGCGAAATCTTTTTCGGCCACGCGGCCGAGGGCCGCCGCCGCCGAAAAACCGGGCGCGTCGGAAGACGGTCTGCGCCGGCACAGCCTTTGCCTTGCCGGGCGGCGCCTGCTAGGTCGGGTGAAACGGATGAGGGAGGGTCGTCATGTTCCGTGCTCTGGTGGTCGAGAAGGACGACGAAGGAAAGACGCGGGCCTCGGTTCAGGAACTGGACGACAGCCGGCTTCCCGACGGCGACGTGACGGTCGCGGTCGAGTATTCCACGCTCAACTACAAGGACGGGCTCTGCATCGGGCCGGGCGGCGGGCTGGTGCGGCATTATCCGCATGTTCCGGGGATCGACTTCGCGGGCACGGTCGAGGCCTCGTCGGACGACCGCTATGCGCCGGGCGACAAGGTGGTGCTGACCGGCTGGCGCGTCGGCGAGGCGCACTGGGGCGGCTACGCGACGAAGGCCCGGGTGAAGGCGGACTGGCTGGTGCCGCTGCCCGAGGCGCTGGATGCGCGGGCTGCGATGGCGGTGGGCACGGCGGGGCTGACGGCGATGCTTGCGGTGATGGCCCTCGAACGGCACGGGCTTGAGCCGGGACGGGGGCCGGTTCTGGTGACCGGGGCGGCCGGCGGCGTGGGCTCGGTCGCGGTGGCGATCCTCGCGCATCTCGGCCACGAGGTGGCGGCGGTGACGGGCCGGCCGGATCAGGCCGACTATCTCAAGGGGCTGGGCGCGGCCGAAATCGTGCCGCGGGAGGACTTCGCCGAGGTCACCAAGAGACCGCTCGAGAGCGAACGCTGGGCGGGCTGCGTCGACGCGGTTGCGGGCGCCATGCTGGGCCGGGTGCTCAAGCAGATGAAATACGGAACCTCGGTCGCCGCGATCGGGCTTGCCGGCGGCGCGGCGATCGAGGGGGCGCTGATCACGCCCTTCATCCTGCGGGGCGTCAGTCTTCTGGGCATCGACAGCGTGCTGCGGCCCTACGAGGACCGGGTGGAGGCCTGGGGCCGGATCGCGCGCGACCTGCCGATGGGCAAGCTCGAGGCGATGGTCGAGCCGGCGGGGCTGGGCGATCTGCCGGAGCTTGGCCGGGCGATCCTGAAGGGACAGGTGCGCGGGCGGGTCGTCGTGGACGTCAGCGCCTGATCGCACCCCCGGGCCGCCGCCGGCCCCTTGGGTGTCGCGAACCGATCCCGGACCGACAGATCCGTCATCCTCGCTCCTGATCTCGCAGGGAAGATGGATCTGGGCGGATGTCGTTTCCCGGCTTCATCTTTTTCGTCTGCCCGTTTGCGTTCCGGTGCGGTTTCGCGCTACCGTTTCGTCACCGGGACCCAACGCTGCGCCCCGGGTCACAATTGAAGACCTCCGGGCCGGTCTCAGCATCCTCTGTCCCCGGTGACACGGAGGCGAACAGGAGGGAGTGCATGTTCAAGACCATCATGGTGCCGATCGACCTCGGGCATCTGCCGAAGATAGACCGCGCGCTCGCGACGGCTGCGGACCTCGCGAAACATTACGGCGCCGAACTCACCTACGTCTCTGTCACAGCGGCGACACCGGGGCCGCTCGCCCACAATCCCAAGGAGTTCGCGACCAAGCTCGAGGCCTTCGCGAAGGAGGACGGCGGCAAGCGGGGAGTTGTGCCGAAGGCGCACTCCATGGTCGCCCACGATCCGACGACGGATGTGGACGACGTGCTCATCAAGGCCGTGGACGAGATCGGGGCCGACCTCGTCGTGATGGCCTCGCACAAGCCGGGCTTCGCCGAGTATTTCTGGCCGTCGAACGGTGGAAAGCTGGCGGGACATACTGGAGTTTCCGTGATGCTCGTGCGCGACGCCTGATCGCGCGGACAACGAATTTCAAGAAGGGGAGGCCGCGAGAATGGCCGACGAAACCGCAAATCAGGGGATTCCCGAGCCGGAGGGAACCTCGGATATCATCGAGACCGACTACGAGATCGGTCAGGACAACATCGCAACCCAGATCGGGCCCTTCGGGCTCGACATCCACAATCCGGTCTTTCTGATTTCCGGATTGTCGGTCGTCGCTTTCGTCGCATACGCGCTGGCGGCGCCGGATCAGGCGGGGGAATTCTTCGGCTGGCTCCGGCCGACGCTGACCAGCACGTTCGACTGGTTCTTCCTGATGTCGGCGAACATCTTCGTGCTGTTCTGCCTGTTCCTCATCGTCAGCCCGTGGGGCTCTGTGCGGCTCGGCGGCGCTGACGCGACGCCGGACTACGGCTATCCGGGCTGGTTCGCGATGCTCTTCGCGGCCGGAATGGGCATCGGGTTGATGTTCTTCGGGGTGCTCGAGCCCGCCTACTACTTCGGCACGCCCTGGGGCGACGAACCGCTGGGAGTGGCCCGTCCCTTCGACGAGGCCGGCAACCTCATAGAAGGAAACGTCGAAGAGGCCCGGCGCATGGCTCTTGCGGCCACGTCGTATCACTGGGCACTGCACCCCTGGGCGATCTACGCCGTCGTGGCGCTGGCGCTGGGGCTCTTCTCCTACAACAAGGGCCTGCCGCTTTCGATCCGCTCGGCCTTCTACCCGATCCTGGGCGAGCGCGTCTGGGGCTGGTGGGGTCACATCATCGACACGCTCGCGGTCTTCGCGACCTTGTTCGGACTGGCGACCTCGCTCGGCATCGGGGCGCAGCAGGCGAACGCGGGCCTGAACTACGTCTACGGCATACCCAACAACGTGACCGTGCAGGTCATCCTCATCGTCGGGATCACCGCGATCGCGCTGGTCTCGGTCCTGCGGGGGCTCGACGGCGGGGTGAAGGTGCTGTCGGAGATCAACATGGTGATCGCGGCACTGCTGCTGATCTTCGTGCTCTTCGCGGCGGGCGCGGCGACCATCCTGACGGAGTTCGTCTCCGGGCTCGGCGCCTATGCGCGCGAGGTCGTGCCGCTCTCGAACCCGTTCGGACGCGAGGACACCGGCTACATGCAGGGGTGGACGGCGTTCTACTGGGCGTGGTGGATCAGCTGGTCGCCCTTCGTCGGCATGTTCATCGCCCGCGTGAGCCGGGGCCGCACGGTCCGCGAGTTCCTTACCTGCGTCCTGATCATCCCGAGCCTCGTCTGCGTGCTCTGGATGGCGACGTTCGGCGGCGCGGCGATCAGCGACATGATCGCGAACCCCGACACCTCGGCGGTCAAGGCGAACGTGATCGACGCGTACTCGCCGGAACTGTCGCTCTTCGCGATGCTCGAGAGCCTGCCGCTCGCGGCGATCACCTCGACCATCGGGATCGTGCTGGTCATCGTGTTCTTCGTCACCTCGTCGGACTCCGGTTCGCTGGTGATCGACACGATCACGGCGGGCGGCAAGATCGATGCGCCGGTGCCGCAGCGGGTGTTCTGGTGCACCTTCGAGGGGCTCGTGGCGATCGCGCTCCTGCTCGGCGGGGGGCTCACGTCTCTGCAGGCGATGGTGATCTCCACCGGCCTGCCCTTCACCATCATCCTGCTGCTGATCTGCGTGGCGATCGTGAAGGGGCTGATGGCGGAGAAGCGGGCCTGAGCCTCGATCCCCGTCCGACCGGACGGGGCAAGGGACGTGAAGATGCGGGGCGCTCCGGTTCGGGGCGCCCCGTCTTGACCCTGCCGCGAAAGCCCGGCAAGGCTCGCGCATGGATCTCGACATCGATTTCGTGCGGGCGCAGTTTCCCGCCTTCACCGACCGCTCCCTCAAGGGACAGGCGTTCTTCGAAAACGCGGGTGGCTCCTACGCCTGCGAAGCGGTCATCGACCGGCTGACGCGGTTTTACCGCGAGCGGAAGGTGCAGCCCTACGGGCCCTACGAGGCGTCGCGGCTCGGCGGCGAGGAGATGGACGAGGCGCGGCTGCGGCTTGCCGCGATGCTCGGCGTCGAGACCGACGAGGTGAGTTTCGGGCCGTCCACGACGCAGAACACCTACGTGATGGCGCAGGCCTTCCGGCAGTGGCTGAAATCCGGCGACGCGATCGTCGTGACGGATCAGGATCACGAGGCGAACTCGGGGCCGTGGCGGCGGCTCGCCGACGAGGGGATCGAGGTCCGGGAGTGGCGGATGGACCCCGACACGGGGCATCTGGACCCCGCCCGGCTCGACGCGCTGCTCGACGGGGCGAAGCTTTTGTGCTTCCCGCACTGTTCCAACGTCGTGGGCGAGATCAACCCGGTGGCCGAGATCGCGGCGAAGGCCCATGCGGCGGGCGCCCATGTCTGTGTCGACGGGGTGAGCTACGCGCCGCACGGATTTCCCGACGTTGGACAGCTCGGCGCGGACATCTACCTGTTTTCGTCCTACAAGACCTACGGGCCGCACCAGGGGATCATGGTGATCCGGCGGGGGCTGGGGGAAGCGCTGCCGAACCAGGCTCACGCCTTCAACGCGGACACGCTCTACAAGCGCTTCACGCCCGCGGGACCGGACCATGCGCAGGTGGCGGCCTGTGCCGGGATGGCGGACTACATCGACGCGCTTTATTCGCGGCACTACGCCGAGCACGCCGGGGCGGCGGGACGCGCCGCCGCGGTGCACGGCCTGATGCGGAGGCACGAAGGGCAACTCCTTCAGCCGCTTCTCGACTATCTCGCCGCGCGCAATGACATTCGGCTCCTCGGACCGCGACGGGCGGAGGGCCGGGCGCCGACGGTCGCGGTCGAGACGCGTGAGGCGGGGGAGGACGTGGCCGAGGCGCTCGCCCCACACGGGATCATGGCGGGCGGCGGCGATTTCTACGCGGTCCGGCCGCTCGCGGCGATGGGGGTCGACCCGAAGAAGGGCGTGCTGCGGATGAGCTTCCTGCACTATACGACGCGGCAGGAGGTTGACCGGCTGATCGCGGCGCTAGATCACGTGCTGTGAAGACGGGCGAACGCCTGCGGCAGGGAACCTGAGAATGGCGGCACCGATCCTCCTCTGGCTGAGGCGCGATCTACGTCTGTCCGACAATCCGGCGATGACCGCCGCGGCGGCAAGCGGACGGCCGGTCGTTCCCGTCTTCATCCTCGACGAGGTGATGGAGGGTCACGGCGCCTGCCCGAAGTGGCGGCTGGGGCTCGGGGCGGAGCATCTCGCGGAGCTGCTGTCCGGTATCGGCTCGCGGCTGGTCTTCCGGCGCGGGCGCGCGCGGGAGGTGCTGGACGGGCTGGTCTCGGAGACGGGCGCGGGCGCGGTGTTCTGGAGCCGGAGCTACGATCCTGCGAGCGTCGCGCGCGATACGGGCGTCAAGTCGGCGCTGAAGGCGCGTGGAGTCGACGCGCGGAGCTTCGCGGGGCATGTCCTGTTCGAGCCGTGGACGGTCGAGACGGGGCAGGGCGGTCCCTACAAGGTCTACACGCCGTTCTGGAAGGCGGTGAAGGATCGCGACGTGCCCGAGCCCCGTCCGGCGGTGACGGCGCTCATGGCGCCAGGGACCTGGCCGCGGAGCGACGATCCGGGCGACTGGACCCTTGCCGCGGGCATGAACCGCGGCGCGGATGTCGTGCAGCCCTGGCTGAACATCGGCGAAGAGGCGGCGCGGGGGCGGCTGGGGGCCTTCATCGCAGGCAGGGTGGATGACTATGGCCGGGCGCGGGACATGCCGGGCGAGGCGGGAACCTCGCGGCTGTCGGAAAACCTGACGTACGGCGAAATCTCGATCCGGTCGTGCTGGCACGCCGGGATGCGGGCGCTGCACGAGGGCAAGCGGGGGGCGGAGACGTTCCTGCGTGAACTCGTCTGGCGCGACTTCGCTTACCATCTCGCCTACCACACGCCGCGGCTCGTCTCCGGGAACTGGCGCGAGGAATGGGACGGCTTTCCCTGGAGCGAGGACGCGCGCAGGGCGGAGGTCATGGCGTGGCAGCGGGGCCGGACCGGGGTGCGGTTCGTCGATGCCGCGATGCGGGAGCTCTACGTGACCGGCCACATGCACAACCGCGCGCGGATGATCGTGGCGAGCTACCTCACCAAGCACCTGATGACGCACTGGAAGGTGGGGCAGCGGTGGTTCGAGGACTGCCTCGCCGACTGGGACCCGGCGTCGAACGCCCTGGGTTGGCAGTGGTCGGCGGGGTCGGGGCCGGATGCGACGCCCTATTTCCGGGTGTTCAATCCCGAGACCCAGCTGGACCGGTTCGATCCGGATCGAGACTACGTGAGCCGCTGGATCGCCGAGGACTATGCGCACCCGTCGGCGGAGGCGCTGTCCTACTTCGACGCCATCCCGCGGAGTTGGCGGCTGTCGCCGGACGATGACTATCCCAAGCCCGTCGTGGGTGTGAAGCAGGGTCGCCAACGGGCGCTCGCCGCCTACGAGAACCGGGGGTTCTGAGCGGTGTTGCGGCAGGGTGGCAAATCGGAATCAAGGCGCAGAAACAGTTGTTTGGAGGGTGGTCCGTCGACTAGTGTCGCGGGACACGCAGGGGAGCGGGAATGCAGGTGCTGACATCGACGAAGGGGCAGACGGGCCTGCCCCGGTACTTCGGGCCGGTCTTCGAGACGGCCAAGAAGCTCGACTACGGGCGGCTCGACATGGTGCTGCCGGACGGGCGAAAGTTCCGGGCGGAGGGCGCCAATCCGGGGCCGGTGGCGGAACTCGACATTCACGACCACGACATCTTCGCCCGGCTGATCCGCGAGGGCGATCTGGGGTTCTGCGAGGCCTACCTGGAAGGGGCCTGGTCGACGCCGGACCTGCAGGCCTTCATGGACCTCGTCCATCACGACAACGAAGACATCTACGACGGCTTTCCCGGCATGGGGCTGGTGCGCACCTACGAGAAGCTGCGCTTCTGGCTGCAGTCGAATTCGAAGCGGCAGGCGGCGAAGAACATCTCCTACCACTACGATCTCGGCAACGAGTTCTACCGGCTGTGGCTCGACGACACGATGACCTACTCGTCGGCCTACTTCAAGACCGGGCAGGAAAGCCTTGAGAAGGCTCAGATTCAGAAATACGAGAGCATGGTCGACCAGATGGGCGCGAAGCCCGGTGACCATGTGCTCGAGATCGGCTGCGGCTGGGGCGGCTTCGCGGAATACGCCGCGAAGGAGCGGGGGCTGAGGGTGACGGGGCTCACCATTTCGAAGGAACAGCGCGACTACGCCGTGGAGCGGATGCGCAGGGCGGGGCTTTCGGACGCGGTCGAGATCAAGCTCCAGGACTACCGCGACGAGCGCGGAACCTACGACGGGATCGCGTCGATCGAGATGTTCGAGGCGGTAGGGGAGAAGTACTGGCCCGTCTACTTCGAAACGCTGCGCGACCGGCTGAAGCCCGGCGGCAACGCAACGCTGCAGATCATCACCGTGGCCGACCGCCGCTGGAAGGTCTACAAGCGCGGCGTCGACTTCATCCAGAAGTTCATCTTTCCCGGCGGCATGCTGCCCTCGCCGAAGGTCCTGCGCCAGGAGGTCGAGAAGGCGGGGCTCGAGGTTGCGCGGTCGGTCGAGTTCGGCGAGAGCTACAGCCAGACGCTGCGGCGCTGGCACGACACGTTCAACGAGCGCTGGGACGAGGTATCGTTGCTCGGATTCGACGATCGGTTCCGAAGAATGTGGAACTTCTATCTTACGTCTTGCGCGGCCACGTTTCTCAGCGGAAATTGCGATGTGACGCAGATCACAGTGACGAAGGTCGCCTGACACATGCCTACCGCGCCAAAGCTGATTGCCGCGCTTCTTTTCGCCGCTCTTGCGTGGTTCGTCTCGGACCTCGTGAAGCCGCTTCTCGCGGAGGGCACGCAGATGGGGCTCCTCTCGCCGATCAACACCGTCATCGGCGCGTTCTTCGGATGGCGCGTGATGGGGGCGCGGGCCGGGCAATCGTTGAAGGCCTCGCTTGGGTACGGCGTGACGACGGCGGGCATCATCGTCTTCTGGTGCCTGCTCGTCTGGTCGGCCTACCTGATGACGATCCAGTCGACACGGATGCGCTATGACGGTCCGATCGAGGCGCTGCAGGACATGTTCGCGATGATGATGTTGTTCGGTCAGACCATGTTCACCGCGGAGGTGATGGGCAGCCTCGTCGTCGGCGCTCTCGTCTTCGGCTGGCTCACCGAGCAGGTCGCGCGCCGGTATACATGACGCCACCGACAGCGCTGTTCTTCTACGGGACGCTGCGGCACCGCCCGCTTCTGGATCTCGTGCTCGGGCCGCCGGGCGCCGGCCGGGTGCGGCTCAGGCCGGCGACGCTTCAGGGTCACGAGGCGCTGTGGGTCGTCGGCGAGGACTTTCCGATGATCCGGAGACGCGAGGGGGCCGTGGCCGAGGGCCTGCTCGCCGAGGGGCTGCTGCCGGACGACGCGGCGCGGCTTGCGTTCTACGAAGGCGCGTACCGGTTCTCGACGCGCGCCGTCGAGGTGTCCTCGGACGGCGCGCCTGTCCGGGCCGCGACCTTCTTTCCCGACGAGGAGGAGGCATGGCAGCCGGGGGCACCGTTCGAGCTTGAAGACTGGGTCGCGCGATGGGGCGGCGTCACGACGGGCGCCGCCGCGGAATACATGACGGGGTATGGACGCTGGGCGGGGAGCGCCGCCGCGCGGTTCTGGCCGCGGTTCCGAAGCCGCGCATGGTCGCGGATCATCGCGGCGGGCGAAGCTGCTCCGGCAGCCGCAGAGCGCGGGCCTGGAGGCGACACGGTGGTCGAGCACCGGCGCATCCGGCGGCACGGCGGATTCTTCGCGCTCGACGAGATCACCCTCGGGCATCCGGCCTTTTCCGGCGGGACCGTCGAGGTCTCCCGCGAGGTCTTCGTCGGCACGGACGCCGCGCTGGTGCTGCCCTACGACCCCGGAACGGACCGTGTCGCCCTTGTCGAGCAATTCCGCATCGGCCCCTACGTCCGCGGCGACGCCCGGCCCTGGGCGCTGGAGCCGGTCGCGGGCCTTGTCGACCCGGGCGAGGACCCAGCCGACTGCGCGCGGCGCGAGGCGCTGGAAGAGACGGGGCTCGAACTCGGGCGGCTTGTGCCGGTGCCCGGCGGCTATCCGTCGCCCGGCGCGACGACGGAGTTCTTCCACCTCTACGTCGGGCTCTGCCCGCTCGGTCCCGACGACGCGGACCGCCCGCACAGCGGCATGGCGGACGAGGGCGAGGACATCCGCACGCACATCCTGACGCTCGACGAGGCGATCGGGCTGACCGAGACGGGGGCAGCGAAGGTCCTGCCGCTCGCGTTCCTGCTGTTCTGGACCGCACTGAACCGTGAGCGCCTGGCCGAGCTTGCTTGAGTTCGCTTTCCCGTCCCCCTAGACAGGACGGGCGTCGGGAAGGGAGCGTGGCATGGAGATCAGGACCGATCTTGCAGACAGCATCGGAAACACGCCGCTGATCCGGCTTCGCGGCCCGTCGGAGGCCACGGGCTGCGACATCCTCGGCAAGTGCGAGTTCCTGAATCCGGGCCAGTCGGTCAAGGACCGCGCCGCGCTCTTCATCATCCGCGACGCGGTCGAAAAGGGATTGCTGCGTCCGGGCGGGACGATCGTCGAGGGAACGGCCGGCAACACCGGGATCGGTCTCGCGCTGGTCGGAGCCTCGATGGGGTTTCGCACGGTGATCGTGATCCCCGAGACGCAGAGCCAGGAAAAGAAGGACATGTTGCGCCTGTCGGGCGCCGAACTTGTCGAGGTGCCGGCGGCGCCTTACAAGAACCCCAACAACTACGTGCGCTACTCGGGCAGGCTCGCCGAGCGGCTGGCGCAGAGCGAACCCGATGGTGCGATCTGGGCCAACCAGTTCGACAATGTCGCCAACCGGCAGGCGCATGTCGAGACGACGGCCCCGGAAATCTGGCGGCAGACGGACGGGAAGGTCGACGGCTTCATCTGCGCCATCGGCACCGGCGGGACCATCGCGGGAACCGCCAGGGTGCTGCAGCCGAAGGGCGTGAAGATCGGTCTCGCCGATCCGGAGGGATCGGGCATGTACAAGATCTACACCGGGCGCGAGGCCGGCGGCGATTCCATCACCGAGGGGATCGGGCAGGGCCGGGTGACGGAAAACCTCGAGGGCTTCACCCCCGACCTCGCCTACAAGATCCCCGACAGCGAGGCGCTGCCCGTCGTCTTCGATCTTCTGGCCGAGGAGGGCCTCTGCCTCGGCGGGTCGTCGGGCATCAACGTCGCGGGGGCGATGCGGATGGCGCGCGAGATGGGGCCGGGGCACACAATCGTCACGATCCTCTGCGATTACGGCACGCGCTACCAGTCCAAGCTCTTCAACCCGGACTTCCTGAGATCGAAGGACCTGCCGGTGCCGGACTGGCTCGACCGTCCGGGGCGCGAGCTGCCCGACGTCTTCGAGGAATGACCCGGCTCCTTGCCATCATCGGCCTTGTCGTCTGCGTCGCGCTCTCGGGAGCCGCCGCCGCGCAGGAGGCGACTCCGCCGATCGACTACGACGCCTTCGAGACGGTCGCGAGCGTCGCGGAGACCCTGGTCGAGGATCCGACGGTTTCTGACGCGCGTCTCGAGGAGATCCGCGAGCAGCTGTCGGAACAGCGTGCACGGCTTCTGGCGGCGCAGGATGTGAACGAAACGGCGATCGCGCGGCTGCAGGGGCAGATCGAGGCGCTCGGTCCGCCGCCCGAGGAGGGGCAGGAGGAACCGGCGGAGATCGCGGAGCGGCGCGAGGAGCTCAACAGGCAACTGTCCGTGGCGCAGGTGCCGCGCGTGACGGCGACCGAGGCCTACAACCGGGCGGACGGGCTCATCGGCGAGATCGACATGGTGCTGCGGGCGCGGCAGAACGAGCAATTGCTCGAGCGCGCGCCGAGCCCGCTGGTTCCCTCTCACTGGCAGGATGCCGCGACCTCGCTTGTCGCCGTGGCGACGAATATGCGCAACGAGTTCGGGCAGGCGTTCCAGGACGACACCCGGAGGGCGGCGCTGCGCGACGGGGCGGTGGTGACGATCGGACTGGTCGCCGCCGGTCTGCTTCTGATCCTGCGCGGCCGGAGCTGGGCGGGGCGCCTCGCCGGACTCGTCTACCGCCGACGGGCGCGGAGCACGGTCGTGTTCATCGCCTCGTTCGGCCAGGTGCTGCTGCCGGTCGTCGGCGCCGTGATGCTGGTTGCCGCCGCGATTTCGACGGGCGTGACAGGGCAGATGGGAACGATGCTCCTGCTGGGGCTCATCGGATTCCTGAGCACCACGTTCCTGGCGCTCTGGCTTGGCGGACGGCTGTTTCCGCCGGATCCCGCGGATCTCGCGACGCTCGATCTCAGCGCGTCGGATCGTGCGATGGCGCGGCGGACGGCGGTCGGAATCGGGATCATGGTCGGGCTGGCCGGTGTGCTCGAGGTGTTGTCCGAATTCGACGAGGTCAGCCCGGCGACGGACGGTGTCCTGCTGCTGCCGGTCTACCTCATCCTCGGCGTATTGTTCTGGAGGTTCGGCAAGCTTCTTGTCGCGGCGCGCGACAGCGCGAAGCAAGCCGAAGAGGCCAGCTTCGCGACCGGGGCCGTCGGCCTCGTTGGCCGTGCGCTGCTGGCGGTGGCCGTGGCGGGTCCGGTTCTCGCGATCGCGGGCTATCAGAACGCGGCCCAGAGCCTGATGGTCCCGGCGGCGCTGACGCTCGGCGTCATCGCCTTCCTCCTGGCGTTGCAGGTGCCGATCCGCGACCTCTATTCGCTGATTTCTCGCACTCCCGTGGAAGAGGCCCCGAAGGCGCTGATCCCGGTGCTGGTGAACTTTGCGCTGGCGTTGCTCGCGCTGCCGGTGCTCGCGCTGATCTGGGGGATGCGCCCCGCCGAGCTGAGCGAGGTCTATGCCCGCTTCTCGGAGGGCTTCAGTCTGGGGGAGACGCGGGTCACGCCGGGCGACGTCGCGGTCGTGCTCGTGGTCTTCGGGGCCGCGCTCCTGTTCGTCCGGATCGTGCAGGGGGCGCTCCGGAGCACGGTGCTCCCCCGCACGCGAATGGACACCGGCGCGCAGAACGCGATCGTCTCGGGCATCGGCTATGTCGGCATCGCCATCGCGGCGCTGATCGCGATAAACACCGCGGGCATCGACCTGACCGCGCTCGCCTTCGTGATCTCGGCACTGTCCGTCGGTATCGGCTTCGGCCTGCGCAATGTCATCGAGAATTTCGTGGCCGGGATCATCCTGCTGATCGAGCGCCCGATCGGCGAGGGCGACTGGATCGAGGTTGGCGGCAACATGGGGATCGTCAAGAGCATCTCGGTCCGCTCGACGGTGATCGAGACCTTCGACAAGCAGCAGCTCATCGTGCCCAACGGCGACTTCATCACCGGGACCGTCACGAACTGGACCCGCGGCAGTTTCATGGGCCGCGCGGTGGTGCTCGTGGGCGTGGCCTACGGGACCGACACGCGCCGGGTACAGGAGATCCTGCTCGAGATCGCGCGGGAAAATCCGTCGGTGATGCACTTTCCCGAGCCGGGCGTCGATTTCCTGGGCTTCGGGGCGGACAGTCTCGACTTCCGGATCCGCGCGGTGCTGTACGACGTGAACCAGCTTCTTTCGGTGAAGACCGAGATCCATCACCGGATCGCCGAGCGCTTCACCGAGGAGGGGATCGAGATCCCGTTCGCCCAGCGCGACATCTGGCTCCGGAACCCCGAGACGCTGCAGTCCCTCCCGCGGGGGGAGCACATGCCGCCCCCGGCAGAGGCGCGACCGGAGCCCGGCAGCCGCGACGCGCAGGCGGACGCAAGGGGAGAGACCCGATGACCGAGACACTCTTTCTCGCCGACCCGTACCGCAAGGAGGCGGACGCCAAGGTGACGGCTCTGACGCCCGAGGGCGGCATCGTGCTCGACCGGACGATCTTCTATCCGACGGGCGGCGGCCAGCCGGGCGACGCGGGCCGCCTGAGCTGGGAGGGCGGCGACATCGGGATTGCCACGACCGTCAAGTGCGAGGGCGGCGCCATCGTTCTCATCCCCGGCGAGGCAGCGGCGCTGCCGCCCGAGGGCGCACCGGTGCGCCAGGCGCTCGACTGGGACCGTCGCTACCGCCACATGCGGGTGCACACCGCGCTGCATCTTCTGTCGGTGATCATCCCGCTCCCGGTCACCGGCGGATCGATCGGTGTCGACAAGGGGCGGCTCGACTTCGACATGCCGCAGGCGCCGCGCGAGAAGGAGGCGCTCGAGGCGGCGCTGAACGACCTCGTGGAGGCGGACCTGCCGGTGACCGAGGACTGGATCACCGACGCGGCGCTGGAGGCGAACCCGTCGCTCGTCAAGACGATGTCGGTGATGCCGCCGATGGGGGCTGGACGCGTGCGGCTGATCCGGATCGGAGACGGCGACAGCCAGGTCGACCTCCAGCCCTGCGGCGGCACCCATGTCGCGCGGACCGGCGAGATCGGACGCCTCAGGCTCGGCAAGATCGAGAAGAAGGGCGCCCGGAACCGGCGCGTCAACGTCCACCTCGACTGACCGCATTGGGTCTTGAACCGGACGGCGCTTAGCGGCTAGGAAGCGGCGGAACGGAGAGGTGGCCGAGTGGTCGAAGGCGCACGCCTGGAACGCGTGTAGGCGGGAAACCGTCTCCAGGGTTCGAATCCCTGTCTCTCCGCCAGCGACATAAACCTATGTTATCATTGCATTTTCCACCGGAATTCATCCCGAGATTTCCGCCGCTTGCGGCGTTCCGTGCACGACGGA
>Ga0102925_1000432_pt1 | contig 22688 bp, 19 predicted proteins | sample SalPonR1_A_D1_MG_FD_78216 | JGI IMG/M metagenome (GOLD analysis project Ga0102925, IMG submission 78216) | Salt pond soil microbial communities from South San Francisco under conditions of wetland restoration - Salt Pond MetaG R1_A_D1_MG | ecosystem: Environmental > Aquatic > Marine > Intertidal...
ATGTGCTGGTGCTGGCCTCGCGCAGCCTGCCCAAGCGGTTCACAGACGGGCTGGAGCCTTGGGACCTGTCGGCGCTGGAACCCTATGCGCCGCAATACCTGGCCGGGTTTCGCGCCGAGGGCTATGCGGTGGAACTGGACGAGGGGTTCACCGAGGCGCGCGAGATCATGGACCGTGCGATTGCGCGCGATGTGCGTTTCGATATCGGCGGTGATCGTCAGCGCATCCATGACATTCAGACGCAGATCAGCGACGTCACCTTCAAGCATGTGCTGCTGCCGGTCTGGCTGGCGGCCTATAAGTACCGGGGCGAGACCTATCGTTTCGTCGTCAACGGGCGCACCGGGCGGGTGCAGGGCGAGCGGCCCTGGTCGGCATGGAAAATCGCGCTGGCGGTGATCGCGGGGCTGTTGGTGGCGGGCGCGGTCGGCTATGTGATCGCCATGGAACAGGGGGCGCTGTGATGAGCGAAGCCTATGATGCACTGAACGGGCTCTTGCGGGCGCGCCATTCCTGCCGCGCCTTCAAGTCTGAACCCTTGCCCGAGGACACCATCGCACGCATCGTATCGGCGGCCGCGCAGACGCCGTCTTGGTGCAATGCGCAGCCCTGGCAGGTGACGGTGACACGCGGCGCAGCGACAGAGAGATTTCGCGCGGCCCTGACAGAGGCGGCGGCCTCCGACACCCCCCGCCCCGACCTGCCCTGGCCCGAGGGCTTTCCGGGTGTCTATGGCGAGCGGCGGCGCGCCTGCGGCTATCAGCTTTACGAAGCGGTCGGCATAGCACGCGACGACCGCGCGGCACGGGCCGAGCAATCCATGCAGAATTTCCACCTGTTCGGCGCACCGCATGTGGCCATCGTGCATTCCGCGTCCGCACTTGGCGCTTACGGGGCGATGGATACCGGCGGGTTCGTGAACAATTTCATGCTGGCGGCCAAGGCCCTTGGGGTGGACACGATCGCGCAGGCTTCGGTTGCGGGCCATGCGCCTATGATCCGCGCGCATTTCGACCTGCCCGAAAGCCGGATGATCCTGTGTGCGATTTCCTTCGGGATCGGCGATGCGAATCACCCGGTCAACAAGTTTCGCACCGCGCGGGCCGATCTTTCGGATATCCTCGACCCGCGCGACTGAGGGCTGGGTCAGCCCTTGTTGATGGCGATCTTGCGCGCCGCGCTTTCGTCGGGGCCGCGTTTGGGCACCGAAAGAGACAGCACGCCATCCTTGAGGCTGGCCGAGACCGAGTCGCCATCGGCATCGGCGGGAAGGCGGAATGTGCGGCTGAACGCGCCGTATTGGCGTTCGGAGAAGAACCAGGTGTCGCCCTTCTCCTCGCGCTCATGGGTTTTTTCGCCGCGCACCGTCACCACCCCGTCATGCACCGAGATGTCGATATCGTCTTCGGCGACGCCGGGCAGTTCCATGGTGATGCGATAATTGGCGTCGTCGGCCGAGGCATCCGAGGCGGGCGAAAGCCAATCGGCGACGCGCTGGCCAAGATGGCGGAAGGGTTCGGAAAAGGATGGCCACAGGCCGGAGGACTGGGATTTTTCAACCATGTCGGTAACTCCTTTGATAAAATGACTGTGCGGATGTTCGCCGATTCCGCAGGCGTCTGCCTTGATGCGCGTCAAGGCGCGGGGCTTGCATCATGGTGCGGTTTTGCCCATTGCGGGGGCGGGCAAGGCAAGAAGGGATATAAGCGATGCGCGCAATCCTGCAACGGGTGAGCAAGGCCCAGGTCAGCGTTGATGGCGAGGTGATCGGGCGGACGGGTCCCGGCCTCATGGTGCTGGTCTGCGCGATGCAGGGCGACGATGAGGCCGAGGCCGACCGGCTGGCGGCGCGGATCGCCAAGCTGCGAATCTTCAAGGACGATGCGGGCAAGATGAACCGATCGTTGCGCGACACGGGCGGCGGGGCGCTGGTGGTGAGCCAATTCACGCTGGCCGCCGACACCAGCCGCGGCAACCGCCCCGGTTTTTCCAGCGCCGCACCGCCCGAGGAGGGCAAGCGCCTTTACGAGCATTTCGCCGCCGCGCTGGCGGCTGAGGGTGTGGCGGTTGAGACCGGCCTCTTCGGGGCGGATATGCAGGTGGACCTGACCAATGACGGGCCGGTGACGATCTCGATCGAGAGCTGAGCGCGGGGATCAGCGCAGAAGATCCTCCTCGAAGGGGAAATGCGACAGAAGTTCGACCCCGTGTTCGGTGATCAGCACCTGCTGTTCGAGCTTCACACCCTCGCGCCCGCCTTCCGCGCCGATATAGCTTTCGACGCAGAGGGTCATGCCGGGCAGGATTTCGCCGTCATAGCCGGCATCGGGAAAATCGCCGCGATGGTAGAGATAGGGGTATTCCCCGGTCATGCCGCAGCCATGTGCGCTGAGGTAGTAGCGGTTGGCATGATAGCGCGCGGGGATGTCCCAGGCGGCGTCGGCATAGTCGCGAAATGACATGTGGGGGCGCAGGATATCCATGTTGTGATGCACCTGCTCATGCGCGATCTTGTAAAGCTCGCGCTGAAGGGGAGTGGGCGCGTCGGGGCCGGAATGGAAGCTGCGTGAGAAATCGGCGTAATAGCCGTGACAGCCCACCACATCGGTATCGAGCGCGATCAGTTCATTGGGGCCGATCACATTGTCCGAGGCTTCCTGAAACCAGGGGTTGGTGCGCGCGCCCGCGTTGAGCAGCCGGGTTTCGACGTAATCGCCGTTCTGGGCGATCACCGACTGATGCAGCACCGACCAGAGCTGCGCCTCGGTGAGGCCGGGGCGGATCGCGTCGCGCAGGCGGGCAACGCCGATCTCGGTGGCGCGCAGCGAGGCGATGACGCATTTCATTTCCTCGTCGGACTTGATCGCACGGGCCATTTCGACGGGTTCCTGCGCATCGACGATGCGCAGCCCCTGCCCCTGAAGCGCAATGGCGCTGCCCGCGTTGAGGCGTTCAAGCCCCACGGTCGCGCCCTTGCCGACAAGTTCATGAATGAGATCCGCCATTTCCGCAGCCCAGGCCTGTTCGCGCGCTGCGATATGGGGGCCTGCGGCGACGAAGCTGGCGGTGCGGGCGGGGCGCACCTCGTCAACGGTCTCAAAGCCCTCGGCCAGATGAAGGCAGCCGGTGAATTCGAACAGGATCGCGCGCGATTGCGTCAGCAGCAGGTAGCGCGAAGGCGCGTTGCGCATGGAAAACACCTGCATGTTGCGGGTACCGGTGGCGTAGCGGATGTTGACCGGGTCCGAGAGGATCACCGCATCGACGCCGCGCGCGGCCATTTCAAGGCGCACCCGGCCCTGCCGGTAAAGGCGCACGGCGGCAAGGTCGATGCCCTCGCCCTCGGGCGCGCGGTCAAGCTGAGCGAGGCCCGCAAGATCGCTGCGTTCGGCATGCCAGTCGAATTCGGCCATCGGTTGCGCCCTCTCCGGTTCCGTTCCGAATGTCTTGCAGATTACGCAACCTCCGGAAAGGTCGGAAATGCGGCGCGCTCAAGGCTCGTGCATCGCCTCGCGCGACTTGAAGAGCGGCTTGAGCAGGTATTGCAACACGGTCTTTTCGCCGGTGTGCAATTCGACCTGCGCCTGCATGCCCGGGCGCAGTTCGATCGCGGATTGGCGCGGCGTGAGTGCGGACATATCCAGCTTGACCGTCACCTTGTAATGCGGATCGCCATCCGGGTCGCGGGCGTTTTCATCCTTGAAGGTATCCGCCGAGATCAGATCGACCTGGCCCTTGAGGGTGCCGTGAATGGTATAATCATAGGCGCTGAGCTTGATCGTCGCGGCCTGACCGGGGCGGATATTGGCGATGTTCTGTGGCGCCACGCGCGCCTCGACCAGAAGTTCCTCGTCAAGAGGGATGATCTCCATGATCTGTTCGCCGGGGCGTACCACGCCGCCGATCGTGGTGACGTTGAGGTTGTTCACGATCCCGCGCATCGGGCTGGTCAGTACCGTGCGATCCAACTGGTCGCGGCTGGCAGATAGGTTCTGGCGCAGGGTGGCCAGTTCCTTGAGCGTGTCGGAATATTCCTGCGCGCGATCGAGTTCGGTTTGCGTGACGATCTCGTCAAAGCGTTTCTGCGCATCGGCGTGATCCTTGCGCGCGCGGGTCACTTCGATCAGCGCGACGACATTCTTTGCAAGCAGGTCCTCGAGCAGGCGGCGCTCCTCGGCGGCCTGTGCCAGCACCTTGCGCGCGCCTTCGCTGCGCTTGACGAAGTCTTCCTGACGGGCCTTCAGAAGCACCTTTTCAGAGGCCGCCATTTCGGGGCTTCGGGCGGCGAGCGGCGCGGGGATGTCGAAGTCGAACTGCCCTGCCAGTTCGGCCTCGAGGCGCAGGCGGCGGATGTCATGGGCGGTAATCTGATCGCGCAGGTCTTCGACCGAGGATTTGAACTGCGTGCCATGCAGCCGCGCCAGAACATCACCGCGCGCCACCACGTCACCTTCCTGCACCAGGAGTTCGGAAAGGATGCCGCCTTCGAGGTTCTGGATGATCTGGGGACGCGAGGAAGAGATGATTTCGCCATCGGCGCGCACGATCTCGTCCAGCCATGCGAAAGCCGACCAGAGCAGGAACAGGCCCACCACCGCCGCACAAAGCCGGATCATCAGGCTGGAGCCGCGAAGCCGGGCGTTGAACTGGGCCGAGAGGTTGGTGGAGGATGCTGCCGCGGCCATGACCTATCCCTTTGCCACGCTTGATCCGCCGGCCTGCGCCAGATGCGCCAGCACCTGATCGCGCGGCCCGTCCACGGCGAGGCGGCCGCTTTGCAGGATCATGGTGCGGTCGGTCAGTTGCAGGATCGGCACCCGGTGGGTCGCGATCACGGCAGTGCGCCCTTCGAGCCAGGTTTCAAGCCTGCTGACCAGGGTGCGTTCCAGCGTCTGGTCGAGCGCCGCGGTGGGTTCGTCCAGAAGGCAGATGGCCGGATCCTGAAGCCAGAGCCGCGCCCAGCCGATCGACTGGCGCTGCCCCTGGCTCAGTCCTTGCCCACCATCGCGGATTTCAAGATCCAGCCCCTTGGGGTGGGATTTGACGAAGGGGCCGAGACCGGCGAAATCGAGCCCCTCCAGAAGCCGGTCGTCATCGCCCTCAAGCAGCGTCAGGTTGAGATTGTCGCGCAGGGTGCCGCTAAACAGGCGCACATCCTGCCCGAGATAGCCGATGAAGCGGCGCAGGTCGCGCGGGGCGATATGGGTCATGTCGGTGCCGTCCACCATCACCCGCCCCTGCGTGGATGCATAAAGACCCGAGAGTAGCTTGAGGAAGGTGGATTTGCCCGAGCCGTTGGCGCCAAGGACCGCCAGTTTCTGCCCCGGCTGAATGGTGAGGGCGGGAATGTCCAGCACGGGCGGTAGATCGGGATCATAGGTGAAACGGACCTCGCGCAGGTCGAACCCGCCTTGCAGCGCCTCACGGCGCAGATAGCTGCGCTCGGGCGCGGTGTCCTGCTGTGCGGTGGCGATGGAATCGAGCCCGTCGAGCGCGGATTTCACATTGCTCCAGCGCGCCATCGTGCCCGCCAGTTGCGTCAGCGGCGCCAATGTCCGGCTGGTCAGGATGCTGACCGCGATAATCGAGCCGACGGTGAATTCGCCCGCGAAGACAAGGTAGGTGCCCATGATGATCGCGCCGATATAGGTCGCCTGCTGGATGCCCTGGCTCCAGAATGTCAGGGCGGATGCCAGGCGGCGCTGTGCGCTTGTGGTGAGCGACTGAAGGGTCGTCAGTTCGATCCAGAGGCGGCGGAAACGGTCTTCGGCGCGCTGCGTCTTGAGGGTGTCGAGTTCGAAGATCGATTCATGAAGCAGGCGCGACGCCTTGGCGGATGCGCCCTGCGCGCTTTGCGTCAGGGCAACCATGCGGCGTTGCAGGAAGATACCGGGCAGCACCATCAGCACCGCGCCCAGGATAAGCAGCCACACGACATTGCCCGCGATCAGCGCCACGAGCAGCAGAAAGACGAAGATGAATGGCACATCGGCAAGGCTGCCGATGGTGGCCGAGGTGAAGAATTCGCGCACCGAGCCGAATTCGCGCATCGCACTGAAAAGCTGGCTTGGCGCGCGCCCGGCCAGTTCCGAGCGCATGCCAAGCACACGGTTCATCAGCAGGGTCTGCACGTTGAGTTCGATTTGCTGGCCCGCGCCATCCATAAGCCGCGCGCGCGAGTTTCAGAGCGGCCTCCATCAAGAGCGCCAGCCCCGCGCCGCCCGCAAGCACCCAAAGCGTCGCCTGCGACTGGTGCGGGATGACGCGGTCGTAGACCTGAAGCGCGAAAAGCGCCACCGCCACCGCCAGAAGGTTGGCCACGAACGAGCCGAGCACCACTTCGCCAAAGGCCCGGCGGAAGCCGGCGAACTCGCCCCAGAACCAATGCGCCTCGGCGCCCTGCGCACCGTGAACGCCCGAAAGCTGGCCAAGGGGGATTTCGGCGCGGATGGTCTCGCCGCTGAAGAAGGGGGCGAAATCGGCCAGCGGCACGGTGGCGCGGTTATCGGGGCATGTGCGGTCATAGATCACCAGCCCCGCATCGCCCTGTTCAAGCACGAGGATGGTCTGTCCGTTGGTCATGCGCGCCAGTGCGGGCCAGGCGTCGGGCTGACAGGCCATGTCGTGCTGCACCTCGCTCAGAAGCCCGGCTTCCTGCAGGGCTTGGGCAAGGGCGACCGGCGTGGGGGCGTCGGAGAGGCGAGCAAGGGTTTCGGCGATGTCGCGGGACGGGACGCTTTGACCCAGCACCCGGGCATAGACCGCCGCCAGCGCCGCAAGACGCTCGTTGCGGTTATGGGTGGGGGGGGCATTGCGCACCGACGGAGGCGGGGCGTCGCGGTTCGACACCGCGCGAAGACGGCCGCCCGGCGCGGCGGGCATCCCGGTGGCGCCACCGGGCCGCCTCATATCCGGCTTCCTTCGGCCAGCAGCCCAAGGTGACGCGCGATTTCAAGCTGGGTGAGCGCGCGTTCGTATTTGAGGTCGATCGTTGCGGCCTGACGGGTGGCGAAGGTTTCATAGACGCCGACCACGTCCATGACCTGACGTTGCCCGGCCTTGTACTGACGCTGGAAGAGGTCGAGATTGGTTTTGGCGCGCCCGGCGAGGTCTTGCGCCTCCTGTTCCTGACGGCTGAGCGCGGCAAGCTGGCTTTGCAGGCGGCGCAGGCGGCGGGCCGAATCCTCTTCGGCTTGTGACACGCGGCGCGCGGCGGCGTCGCGCGCGGCTTCGGTGGCATTGAGGCTGTCGCCGGTGCCAAGGCCCAAGAGGCGATCCGAAGAGAGGTTCAACCCGATGCCCGAGCCGTTGTCGCCCAGCGAACCGCCCGCGGTCAGCCCCGGCAGAAGGCCCGCGCGTTCCATCCGCGCGCTGGCGATGTCGCGCTCTTTCTCGGCCTCGGCGCGCAGCACGTCGAGCGGACGCGCGGCGGGATCGCCAAGCGACAGGTCCGCCAGCCCCGTGACATCGTCAAGCGGGCTGTCGGACATGGCGTTGAGTTCGGCAAAGGCGGTGGTTTCGGCCTCATGCTGAGCGGCGAGGGTGGAGCGGATCTCGGCGAGTTTCTGGCGCAGGACGTGGAGGTCGGAGCTGTCCGAGACACCGCCGCGCACACGCTCGGCCATGATCCATTCGAATTGCTCCATATCCGCCAGCGTGCGGGATTCGACCGTCGCGCGGTCGCGCGCCTTCATCGCATCAAGGTAAAGCCCGAGCGCGGTCAGGATGCGCTCGTTGCTGTCCTCGACCATGGTCACGGCCGCGATTTCCACATCGGCGCGCGTAAAGGCGCGTTCGGCCTTGCGGTGGCCATTGTCAAAGAGCACCTGTTCGACCACCAGCTGCGAGACGATCTCGCTGAGGCTGTTGAGGCTGATATTCGGACCGATCTTGGGCAGCCAGTTCTTGGAGGCGGCCTCGGCCCGCAGGCGCGCGGCGCGCAACTCGGCCTCGGCGGGGCGGCTGGCGGCGGCCAGAACGGGGGCGCTGATCCGCGCATAGGGGCTTTCGGGCGGCAGGATGCTGCGCCGCGCCTGAAGGTCGGCGATAATGATTGATTGCGTCTGGTTGTCGGCAGGGCCGATATTGAAGCGCGACACCTGGCCGGGGTCGCGATCCAGCGACATGCAGCCGCTCAATGCCAGTGCCGCCAGAATCCATACGCCGCGTTGCATTGATCCGCCCTTCTGCCTCGTCGTCGCCTCTTGGGAGGCTTGTTGTTTTATCCGCCGCGCGCGGGTGGTCCCCCGCGCGCGGCGATTGTCATTCCTCAGCCACCCAGCGTCAGGTGACCACGTCGATATCCTCGTCGACGATGATGGTCGCATCATCGCCCAGCGTATAGATGTCGTAGCCTTCGGGTTCATCGGCCCTGCCATCCACCTTTTGCGCGCCGTCGGCGATCAGCGTGTCATCTGTGCCACCTTCGACAACCACGCTATCGGTGGTGTCTGACAGGGCACGAATCTGGTCTTCGGTGACGGTCAGTTCAGCCCGGTCTGCGAAAGTCAGGTCGATGGTTTCGATACCGAGACCGGCAAGATCGGGGTTGTCGAGGTTTACCGAGGAGGTGTTCACCTCGTCGGGGACGAGATAGGTGGCGGAACTGTTCCCGGCGGCATCGGTGCTGGTCACGACGAGATGCGAGCCATCGGGAACCGAAGCCGCGTTCCCCTGTTCGTCGAGGAAGATGTGGTCGGTCTCGCCAAAGAATAAATTGTCATCCGAATGGATTGACAGCGCATTCACCGAGCCGTCCGAGGCGACCTCGTGAACGGTGATATCGTCGGTCGTCATATCGGTCGTGACATGGCGATACCCGCCACCCTCGCGGAAATAGCCCACAATATCGGGTTGATCGGGCGCCACGAAATCGAAGCTGAGCGAACCGGGGATGCTTTCGAAGTTCCCTGCCGTGTCGGTCACGTTGATGGTCACGTCGACCTCGCCCTCCTGTGCGGGCAGGTCTTCCTGAGGAACATTGACGGACCAGTTGCCATCTTCGTCACTGGTGGTGAGATAGCGCCGGTTGAACATCACAAGCTCAACGGTCGAACCGGGCTCGGCGGTGCCGTTCATTTCCAGCCCGCCCTGCGCGGCGGCCAGGTTGGCGACACCGTTGAAGGATCCTGTCGCCTCGCCCTGTGAGACATCCTGAACCACCGTGTCGATGAAGATCGTCTGTTCGAGCGTCGAGAGGTTGCCCACCGGGTCCATGACTTCGATATGGAGATCGGCATCATGCTGTCCGCCCTGGATCGCGCCCGGCTCGAAGGTGACCTGCCATTGCCCGTCGTCGCCCGCCGTGAACTGGCGGGTCACATCGTCGATGGACACCCAGACCACGGAATGCGGTTCAACCGTGCCGCTGATCTGGAAGCCGTTCTCGACCGAGTCGCGGTTGATTACCGTGCGCCCCTCGGTCGTGGTCGGAAGCTGCAACGGCGCAAGCGACAGGTCGTCCACCTGCGTATCGACATGGAGCGTGCTGCTGACGGTTTCGCTGTTGCCATAAGGGTCGGCGATCGTGGCCGAGACGACCGGGTCATGCAGACCCGGCGTCAGATCCTGTGTGGAATAGAACTGCTGCCAGTTGCCATTGCCGTCGGCGCGCACGGTGTATTCCACATCATCGAGACTGACATCGACCCAGGCATAGGGATCGGCGGTGCCCCGCACCATGACGCCGTCTTCGTAGGCGTCGTGGTTGATCACGCCCTGCGTGCCGATGGACCCGGCATCGAGGGTCAGATCCCCGGCCTCGGTATCGACGTTGATCATGCGCGTGAGGGTCTTGGTGTTCTGCGCGGAATCCGTGGCGGTGATGGTCACCAACTCATTATAGGTTCCGGGGGGAAGCTGGCTTCCCGAGACCGTGGCGGTCCAGGTCCCGTCGGGAAGATACTGCACCGGTATGGATTGGTTGCGGAACTCCATCGCCACGGTTGACCCCGGCTCGACCGTGCCCGAGAGCGTGAAACCGTCGCCGATCTCGTCACCGTTGATGAAGCCATCATCACCGCCCGGCTGCCCGTTCTGGGTGAAGTCGTTCACCTCGAGGTCAATGCGGACATTCTCGGAGGCGGTGCTGACATTGCCCGCCGCATCCTGCGTATGCGCGCTGATGGTGGTGTCGAACTCGGTTTCGGGGAACTGGGCGGGGTCGAATGCGACCTGCCAGGTTCCGTCATTGCCCACAAGCATCTCGCGCTGCTGTCCGGCCATTTCCACGAAGACGCGCACGCCCGGTTCGGCCCTGCCGGCGACGACCAGCCCGTCAGGCTGCACGTCATCCCCGTTGATCAGCCCGTTCGTGCCCAAGCCACGGGCATTGATGGCCAGTTCCGGGTGGATCGTGTCGATCGAGACCGTTTCGGTGATCGTGCTGGTATTGCCCATGGCATCACCCGTCACGATGGTCACGTCGGCATCGTAATCGCCATCGGGAAGTTCACCGGGAAGGAAGCTGACGGACCAGCTGCCATCCTCAAGCACCCCGGTTTCATGGGTGACATCCCGAATGGTGACGCTGACCGAGGCATCCGGTTCGCCCGTCCCCGAGATCACGACACCCTCGTCGTTATATGCGTCGTGATTGACGATATCACCCGCGGACACGGTGCCACCGGTCACATCGATCTCAGGCGGTGTCGTGTCGATCACGATCTGTGGGCCATCAAGCGCCGTCTCTGTTCCGTCGGGTTCGGTGACTGTCACCTCGACGGTATAGTCGCCATCCTCGGGGAAATCATCGCCCTCGAACACCACCTCCCACTCGCCGTTTTCGTCGGCGGTGGTCTCGACTTCCTCGTCGCCGATGCTGACCGTGACGTCAGAGCCCGGTTCGGCCGTGCCGGTGATGCTGATGGAGTCCTGCTGATTGTTGTCGCCGCCGATGGCGACCTGCCCAGTTTCGTTGACGCTGGGTGCGATACCGTCATCCTGGCCACCCTGCCCGTCGGCGTCATCGCCGCCATCGGGCGTGATGGGCGGCACGAAACCGGCAGCGGAATTGCCACCGCCGCCGCTGCCAACGGCCTGCATCAGGGCCGAGGAGGCCACGAGGCCGGCCGCGCCGGCGCCCGCCGCACCGAACAGACCCGAGCCGCCCAAAAGGCCGGCACCCAGCATCGACACGGTTTCCTCGCCCTCGACCGCGCCAGTGGCCGCGGGTTCAATGAGCTCTGCGCTGTCAAGAAAGATCAGGTCGTCCGAAGGGCTCCACTTGCCCCACATCTCGGTCGGGCCATATTGAGCATAGACGGCGCCCTCTTCGCCCTCGATAAGTGTGACCTCGTTCAGATAGCCGTCGGCGCTGATGAACAGGCGCGACTGCGGGGTGCCATCGGCACCGAAATAATCCTGCAGCACGACGACCCGCCCGTCGGCGAGGGTGATCTGAAGATCATTCCCGCTCCGGTTATACCTGTCGATTTCGAACTGTCTGAGATTGATCGAGATTTCCTGACCACCACCGGCGGGAATCCCTGTCCTTGCGTTTTCGTCTGAAATCGCACCGCGAACGGCACCGCCCGCATCGGTGCGAGCCACATACTCGATACCCATCTTCCCACCACTTTTACCTCGTGGGTGGCGCATCACTGGGCGACACCCTTGTTATGTGATCTGCATATCCTGAGTGCGATTCAACTTCTAGTTATTTTTTAATGAAAACCGCTAAATGCGGCATCACCCGCCAGATATCGTGGGCTTTTTCGCGGATTTCGCTCGGATGTGAGTCATCCGCGCAACAGTTTTGGCCATGGCCGCGTGATCCACTGGCACGAACGGTGTGCGGACTTGGCACGGGGCCGTTTATGGGTTGACGCAACGCGGGAGGGGCAACACAGTCGCTCAGGTTTTCCGACAGCTTGAAGAGGACGCAGTGAAGACACAACTTTCCGATACAGTTGCGCTTCTTGGTGATCTGATCGCGTTTCCGACCGTATCCGAGGTCAGCAATCTGGACATGATCGCCTATCTTGCCCACCGGCTTGAAAACGAAGGGGCGCGCGTCGAGATCTTCCATGACGAGATCGGTCACAAGGCCAATCTTTTTGCCACGATCGGGCCGGATACCGATGGTGGGATCGTGTTGTCGGGCCATTCGGACGTGGTGCCCGTGGATGAGCAGGACTGGGCCAGCTACCCGTTCGAGATGACGGAACATCAGGGGCTGTTATACGGGCGCGGGGCCTGCGACATGAAGGGATTCATCGCCGCCGCCGTGGCCATGGCGCCCTATTTCCGCGAGAAGGTGCGCGACCGGCCGGTGCATTTCGCCTTTACCTATGACGAGGAGGTCGGCTGTCTTGGCGGACAGGCGCTGGTGGAGAGCCTGAAGGAACATGGTATCCGGCCCGGCGTCGCGATCATCGGTGAGCCGACGATGATGCGCATCATCGAAGGGCATAAAGGCTGTTACGAATATACGACGCATTTTCATGGGCTTGCGGGTCATGGCTCATCCCCTGACCGGGGTGTTAACGCGGTGGAATACGCCGTGCGCTATGTCAACCGCCTGCTGGAGCTGAAGGACCGCCTGCGCGCCCGCGCCCCGTCGAGCAGCCGGTTCGATCCGCCATGGACCACGATCAACACCGGCAGCCTGTCGGGCGGGGTGGCGCATAACGTGATCGCCTCGATCGCCACGCTGGAATGGGAGATGCGCCCGGTGCAGGCGTCGGATGCGCAATTCGTGAAGGACGATTTGCGGAACTATTGCGAGGATGTGCTGTTACCGGCGATGCGGGCGGTGTGCCCGGATGCGGATATCACAACCGAGGTGATCGGCGAGGTCGAGGGGCTGGAACCCGCAGACGCCAACGAAGCCAAGGAAATCCTTATGGAATTGACGGGTTTGCGCAGTTGCGAGCTGGTGCCGTTCGGGACCGAGGCGGGGCTTTTCCAGCAATACGGTATGTCGGCGGTGGTGTGTGGGCCTGGTTCGATCGATCAGGCGCACAAGCCCGATGAGTATGTTTCACTGGATCAGTTGCAACAATGCGTCGACATGCTGGGCCGGTTGGGCGACAAGCTGTCGGCGTGAAATCCCTTAGAAAGCGGGGGGTTTGCGATCACGTCTTGATGAAGGTGAGGTAATGCGGCGTGCGGCCTTCGCGCAGGGCCTTTTCCTCGTAACGTGTTGAAATCCAATCCTTCCAAGGCTCGCGCCAATCGGAGGGGCGCTCGGCCAGCCATTGAAAACCATGGCGCGGCACCTGTTCGAGCGTCTGGCGCACATAATCGGGAATATCCGTCGCCACCCTGAAAATAGCGCCTTTTTTCAATACCTTGGACAGCGGCTCAAGGTGCTCGGGCGTGACGAAACGCCTGCGGTGATGGCGTTTTTTAGGCCAGGGGTCGGGATAGAGCAGGAAGGCACGCGAGATGCTGCCAGCCGGCAAAACATCGAACATGTCGCGGGCATCACCGGGGTGAACCGCTATATTTTGTGCGCCGGAGTCGCGGATCTTTCCCAGGAGCATCGCAACGCCGTTGATATAGGGCTCGCAGCCGATGATCCCGACATCGGGATTGGCGACCGCCTGATGGACCATGTGTTCCCCGCCCCCGAAACCGATTTCGAGCCAGACATCGCGTGCCCCGAAAAGTGCTTCAAGATCAATGGTTTCACGCTCGGGGTTCACGTCCCATCCGACCGGGCCGGGCGAGAGTTTGGCGAGGTCCTCGTCAAGATAGGCCTGCTGCGAGGGGCGCAGGCCCTTGCCCTTGAAGCGGCCGTAGAAATTGCGCCACGGGGCGCCGGATGGGTGCTTGTCCTGGGTCATGGTCTGCGTACTAAACGTCCGATTTGTACAAGGGTTCTGTACATAACCCCGGTGGTGTGGGCGGAATTTCGTACAAGATGCACGAAATCCCGCAAGTGCCACAAGGTCAGACGGATTTTTTCAGCGTCTCGACAAGGTCGGTTTTCTCCCAGCTGAAGCCGCCATCGGCCTCGGGCTCGCGCCCGAAATGGCCATAGGCCGCGGTGCGCTGGTAGATCGGCTTGTTGAGCTCGAGCGCCTCGCGGATGCCGCGCGGGGTGAGGTCCATCGAGGCGCGGATGGCTTTCTCGATCGCTTCTTCGCCGACTTCGCCGGTGCCGTGGGTATCGACATAGATCGACAGCGGCTTGGCGACGCCGATGGCGTAGCTGAGCTGCAGGGTGCAGCGTTCGGCCATGCCGGCGGCGACCACGTTCTTGGCGAGGTAGCGCGCGGCATAGGCGGCCGAGCGGTCGACCTTGGTCGGATCCTTGCCCGAGAAGGCCCCGCCGCCATGCGGTGCGGAGCCGCCATAAGTATCGACGATGATCTTGCGCCCGGTCAGGCCAGCGTCGCCATCGGGGCCGCCGATGACGAAGGTGCCGGTCGGGTTGACCCACCATTCGGTCTTGTCGGTGATCCATTCGGCGGGCAGGACTTCGCGGATATAGGGCTCGACGATGGCGCGGATGTCGTCGCTGGTCTGGTTCTCGTCCTCGTGCTGGGTCGACAGCACGATCTGCATGACCTCGACCGGCTTGCCGTCTTCGTAGCGCAGCGAGAGCTGGCTTTTGGCATCGGGGCGCAGGGTCGGTTCGGCGCCGGATTTGCGGGCCTCGGCCAGACGGCGCAGGATCGCGTGGCTGAACTGGATCGGAGCGGGCATGAGCGCGTCGGTTTCGTTGGTGGCGTAGCCGAACATGATGCCCTGATCCCCTGCACCGTCGCGATCGACCCCTTGGGCGATATGGGCGGATTGTTCATGCAGGAAGTTCAGCACGTGGCAGGTGTTCCAGTGGAACTTCTCCTGCTCGTAACCGATGTCGCGGATACAGTCGCGGGCGATCTGCTGAATGCGGCCCATGTAGTTGCGCAGGATTTCCTGATCCGAGAGACCGACCTCGCCGCCGATCACGACCATGCCGGAGGTGGCGAAGGTTTCGGCGGCAACGCGGGCGTTGGGCTCCTCGGCAATGAGGGCATCGAGGATCGCGTCCGAAATCCGGTCGCAGACCTTATCCGGGTGGCCCTCCGAAACGGATTCGGAGGTGAAGATGTAATTTTGGCGAGACATGTGTGAGTTGCTCCATTGGGTTTTGCCGTCACGCCAGGAAGCCGTTGTGACGGATTGAATACGTGGTTACGCCCCGCCTGCGGGCGCGTCAATCGCTATATGGGTCGCGCGCTGCGGCGGTGTTGCAGGAAAGACAGCACGAGGAGAAGAGTCGCCAGCGCAAGAACCGGCGCATCACCCAAGCGTGCATAGATTGTGGGGGCGAGCGGTGGCGGCAGTCTGACGTCGCGCCAGCCCGCCTGCCCCAGCGGGATCGAGTCCAGCACCCGGCCCGCCGGGTCGATCATTGCCGAGACCCCGGTATTGGCGACGCGGATCATCGGCAGCCCCTGTTCGGCGCTGCGCAGCCGCGCCTGTGCAAGGTGCTGATACGGCCCGGACACCTGCCCGAACCATGCATCATTGGTGATGAGCAGCAGCATGTCTGGACGCTTGGGCGCGGCGCGCACATCCTGTGGAAAGACGCCCTCATAGCAGATCAGGGGCAACGCCTGCCCGAGATCGCCAAGGTCGACGAGCCGCGCGCCCGGCCCCGGCGAATAGCCATTGCCCGCCTGCGCGGCAAAGGCGGTGATGCCGAAGCGCTGGAGCGTGTCGCCAAAGGGGATGTATTCGCCGAAGGGGACAAGGTGGTGCTTGTCGTAAAGCGCGCCAACCTGCCCCGAGGCGTCAAGCACCACCAGCGAGTTGTAGAACCGCAACCCGTCGATGCGCTGCATCCCCAGCACCACGGGCACGCCATCGGCGGCGTCGGCGATGGCATCGAGCGTCGGCCCGGCACGATCGAGCAGCACCGGCACCGCCGTTTCGGGCCAGACGATGAGCGAGGGCGACGCGCCGGGCGTTTCGGGGGGCGCGGCGGTGAAATCAATCTGGCGCGCGAAGAAGACTGGTATCTTTTCAGGATCCCATTTTTCATGCTGGGGGGCGTTGGGCTGGATGATACGCACGAGGGGCGCGCTGGCGTCGGTGCCGGGCGCGGGCGTCAGCAACAGCCCCGCGCCATGCAGGGCCGCAAATATGGCGAGCGTCAGGGCGGCCGGCAGGCGCGGGCCGCTGAGCATGTGCCAAAGGGCGGTGGCCGCGCCCGCCACAAGCGCGCTGAGCAGGAGCGAGCCGCCAATCGAGGCCCAATGCAGAAAGGGCGTGGAGATGAGCGCATGGCCCGTCTGTGCCCATGGAAAGCCAGTCAGAAGATAGGTGCGCGCGGCTTCGGCAAGCACCAGCGCGGCGACAAAGGCGGGGGCACGCCCGCCCGCGAACCGCGCAAGAGCGAAAGCGACGCCCCAGAAGAGGGCCAAGCCCACAGACAGCCCGATCAACGCGAACGGCGCCATCCAGCCGTGGCGCGCGACATCCACCAGAAAGGGTTCAACGATCCAGTTGAGCGACAGGGCGAAATAGCCCGCCCCCCCGGCGAGGCCGGTCATGAAGGCGGATTTCCAGCCCGGTGCGGAAATGCGCAGGATCGCGTAAAGCAGCGCAAGGCCCAGGATCGTCAGCGGCCAGAGCCCCCAGGGCGCCTGCCCCAGCGCCGTCAGCGCCCCGAGAAGCCCCGAGAGGATCAGGCGGCTGCGCGGGCGCAGCCCCGCGATCCAGGCGGCAAGGCGGCTGGCTGTGCTGTCAGGCATCCGTATGTTCGGGCAGCCGGACGCGCAGGCGCTTGATGCGGCGCGGGTCGGCGTCGATCACCTCGATCGAGACGCCGGAGGGGTGTTCGACCACCTCGCCACGCACCGGCACGCGCCCGAGCAGCATGAAGACAAGGCCGCCAAGGGTGTCGATCTCTTGCTCGTCGACCTCTTCGGCCTCGGTCAGAGAGAGGCCGATTTCGGTTTCGAATTCCTCGAGCGGAGTCTTGGCGGCGGCAAGGTAACTGCCGGGGGTTTCGCGGGTGAAATACTGATCGTCATCGACGTCGTGCTCGTCCTCGATCTCGCCGACGACCTGTTCGATCAGGTCCTCGATGGTCACGAGCCCGTCAACGCCGCCATATTCGTCGATCACCAGCGCCATGTGGCGCCGTTCGGCCTGCATCTTCTGCAAAAGGACGCCGATGGGCATGGAGGGGGGCACGAACAGCAGCGGGCGCAGCATCTGTTTGAGCGAGAAGCGCCCGCCCTTGCCGTTGAAGCCGTGGCGCAGGGCGAAATCCTTGAGGTGGACCATGCCGATGGGAGTGTCGAGCGTGCCGTCATAGACCGGCAGGCGGGTCATGCCGCTGTCGCGGAACATTTCCACCAGCTCGTCGCGGGTGATGCTGGAGGGGACGGAGACGATATCGGCCTTGGGGATGGCCACGTCCTCGACCGCCATGTCCCGCAGGTTGCGCAGGCCCGGCATGCCGACCAGCGGCGCAGCACCGCCCGGACCCGTTTCCGCCTCGCTGTCGTCGCCGGGGCTGAGCGCCCCGATGATGCGGCGGAAGAAACCGCCATTGTCCTCGTTACTGTCCTGCCCTTCGGGCTGCGCGCTTTGCGCCGCGTTAGAGGAGTCGTCTGTACTGTCGCCCATCGTCTCTTTATCCGTTGGCGGGGCGCGGCGCGCCCCTTGCGTTGCTCAATATGGGTCACCGACCCCCAGTTTGCCAAGTATGGCGACCTCGGTTCGTTCCATCAAAGTGGCATCCGGGTCACGGATGTGATCATAACCCATCAAATGCAGGACACCATGAACGACCAGATGCGTCACATGGTCCGACAGGGATTTGCCGCTGGCGGCGGCCTCGCGCTGGCAGGTGTCAAAGGCGATGGCGATGTCGCCAAGGGTGTTGTCGCCGTCCGGGCCGGTACAGGGCAAGGGGAGATCGGGGCGCGCGCCGGGGGTGGGCGGCGCGATGTCGAGGGCAGGCCAGGAGAGGACATTGGTGGGCGCCGGGCGGTCGCGGAAATCGGCATTGAGCGCGGCAATGCGGGCGTCGTCGCAGCCAAGGAGCACGATGTCCCAGGCGTCGGGATCAAGCCCGAGATGGTCGAGCGCGGCGCGCGACGCGGTTTCGGCGAGTGCCGCGAGATCCACCGCCTGCCAGCGGTCGTCCTCGAGAATGGTATCGGTCAGCATGTAGCAGATTTCCGGGGGCGCTGCCCCCGGACCCCCGGGATATTTCGAAACAGAAGAAGACCCATCGCGCGCAGGCGCGGGGCCGTCAAGAGGGGGTGTCGGCTTCATAGGCCTCGATGATGGCCGCGACGAGCGGGTGGCGCACCACGTCGCGGGAGGTGAAGTAATTGAAGCCGATGCCGGGAATGTCGCCAAGCAGGCGTTCGGCGTCATGCAGGCCGCTGGTCACGCCGCGCGGCAGGTCGATCTGCGAGCGGTCCCCGGTGATGACCATGCGCGAGCCTTCGCCAAGGCGGGTCAGGAACATCTTCATCTGCATGGAGGTGGCGTTCTGGGCCTCGTCGAGAACGACGAAGGCATTGGCCAGCGTGCGCCCGCGCATGAAGGCGAGCGGTGCGATCTCGATGCGCTTTTCCTCGATCAGCTTGGCGAGCTGCTTGCCGGGCAGGAAATCGTTGAGCGCGTCGTAAAGCGGCTGCATGTAGGGGTCGACCTTTTCCTTCATGTCGCCGGGCAGGTAGCCCAGTTTCTCGCCCGCCTCGACGGCGGGGCGGCTGAGGATGATGCGGTCGACATGGCCTTCGATGAACATTGACACGCCCACCGCCACGGCGAGATAGGTCTTGCCGGTGCCCGCCGGGCCAATGCCGAAGGCCAGTTCGCTGGCAAAAAGCGATTTCACATAGGCCTTCTGCGCGTCGGTGCGCGGTTCGACCAGTTTCTTGCGGGTCTTGATCTCGACCCGGCCGCCGCGGAACATTTCAAGCTGGTCGCCATCTCGGGTGCCGGTCTGGTCGGTGTCCGCGCCCATGCGCAATTCGCGGTCCACATCGCCCGATTCGACCGACTTGCCGGTTTCGAGCCGCTGATAGAGCGCCTGGAGCACTTCGATCGCGTCGCGCGCGGCGCTTTCCTCGCCGACCACGGCAAGCTGATTGCCGCGGCGCAGGATCTGCACGCCAAGATTCTGCTCTATATCCGCGAGGTTACGGTCATATTCGCCGCACAGGTCGATCAGTAACCGGTTGTCAGGGAACTCTACCAGCGCTTCGTGAAGCGCGTCGGGGCCGGGAGGCGATGGCAGTTCGGTCGTGACCAAGCAAATCTCCTGCGAAAGCGTGTCTGAAAGGGATCGTGCCAAGCGGCGCGCGAAGGTGCAAGCGTGTTGGTTGAAATGTCATCGTTTCGTAACGAAAAAAGCCGCAGGCGGGTGCCTGCGGTCATTTTTTTCCGCATCCGGAAGGATGTCAGCGCGGATCAGGCAGGGGTGATCCGGACTTGAACGGGCCGGTCGCCACTGTCGGCGGCGCGGCACCGGAACAGACCGGCTTGCCGTATCTGTCGGTCCTTGCCGAAAGATAGCCTTCGAGGCCGTCGTCGATGATCCAGTGATCGCAGCCGTTGGGATCGACCCAGATGCCGGCCTTAAGCTGGCTGAGATGTTTGGAATCGACGAAGCCCCTGTCGCGACCCTTGTCGGGGCCGTAGGCGCAGGCCGAGAGCAGGCCGATGACGGGGAGGATCAACGCGACTTTAAAGTTTTTCATGGTTACAACCCCTTCAGCGCCAGCACATGATTTCGACACGGCGGTTCTGCGCCATGCCTTCGGCAGAATTGTTCGATGCCTTCGGCATCCGTTCGCCATAACCGCGCACCGAGGCGATCCGGGCGCCCATCGAGCGGGCCACGCTGGCGACCGCATTGGCGCGGCGCTGCGAAAGGCGCATGTTGTATTCATCCGAGGCGCGGCTGTCGGTATGGCCGACGATCGAGTAGGAGACCGCGTTGGCGCTGCGGAAGAACTGTTGCAGATGGGCGCGCCCCGAAGAGCCGATATGGGCGCTGTCGGTCGCGAAATACTGATCGGTGTAGATGGTGCCGCAGAGATTGACCTCATGGCAGACCGGGCGACCATCGCGGGTCACATGGGGCGACATGTAGCCCTCGGCACCGTCATCCATGACCCAATGCTCGCAACCGTCGGGATCGATCCAGATCGTGGGGATATATTGCTCGCCCTTGACGGTGCGCTGCTGCGCGATACCGGCATCGGCGGTTACCGCAAGTCCCAGGGCAATGGCGGCCAGCCCCCCCAGAACAGCTCGTACGCTTTCAAAATACTCTCTCGCCACGGCCAATGCCCCTTCTACCTTTGCAGTCGCTGCGCATTGGGCGGGGCCATACACACCCCACAGCGGCAGCTCTTTTCAGTTTTATCAACCGTCGCGACAAAGTGAAGGTTTATTATCGGGATATTGTCATTCTTGTGGCAACAATGCCCCGAAGTGGCCGCAATTGGGGCCAAACCGGTATCAAAGTGCTGTCCGACGCTGTGAGCGCTCGGGCCAGTCTGGGCCAGTCCGGGCCAACCCGAGTCAGACCGTGGCGGCACCGGTCAGCCGTCCGGCCAGGGAATTGGGGCCGCTGGCGGTGATCTCGACCTCGGCAAGGTCACCGAGCGAGAGGTCGCACCCATCCACATGGACCGCGTGCAGGTAATCGGACTTGCCGACCATCTGACCGTCAAAGCGGCCCGGTTTCTCGAAGAGCACGCCGACGCGGCGCCCGACCATGGAGTCCTGGGCGGCGCGCTGGTGATGGGTGATGCGGGCCTGAAGGCGCTGGAGGCGATCGGATTTCACATCCTCGGACAGTTGTTCGCGCTCGGCCGCCGGGGTGCCGGGGCGGGTGGAATACTTGAACGAGAAGGCATAGCCGTATTTCACCTCTTCGATCAGGTCGAGCGTGGCCTGGAAATCGGCTTCGGTTTCCTCGGGGAAGCCGACGATGAAATCGCCCGACATCAGGATATCGGGGCGCGCGGCGCGGATGCGTTCGATCAGGCGCAGGTAGCTTTCGGCGGTATGCTGGCGGTTCATGCGTTTGAGAATGCGGTCGGAGCCCGATTGTACCGGCAAGTGCAGGTAGGGCATCAGTTTTTCGCAAGCGCCATGCGCCTCGATCAGGTCGTCGCTCATGTCGTTGGGATGCGAGGTGGTGAAGCGGATGCGCGCCAGCCCGTCGATGCCGTCGAGCGCGTGGATGAGGCGCGCGAGCGACCAGTCGGCGCCGTCCGGCCCGGTGCCGTGATAGGCGTTGACGTTCTGCCCCAGCAGGGTGATTTCGCGCACGCCGCGATCCACGAGTTCGCGCGCCTCATCAAGGATGCGGGCGGCGGGGCGGCTGGCCTCGGCGCCGCGCGTATAGGGGACAACGCAGAAGGCGCAGAACTTGTCGCAGCCTTCCTGCACGGTCAGGAAGGCGGTGGGGCCGCGGCTGGCCTTGGGGCCGCGGGATTTCAGGGCCGCGAACTTGTCGTCGAGCGGGAAATCGGTGTCGAGCGCCTTTTCGCCGCTGCGGGTGCGGGCCTCCATCTGCGGCAGGCGGTGATAGGATTGCGGGCCGACAACCAGATCCACCAGCGGCTGGCGGCGCATGATCTCTTCGCCCTCGGCCTGTGCGACGCAACCGGCGACGCCGATTTTCAGGTCGGGATTGCCATCCTTGAGGACGCGCAGGCGGCCCAGTTCGGAATAGACCTTTTCGGCGGCTTTCTCGCGGATATGGCAGGTGTTGAGCAGGATCATGTCGGCGTCATCGGGGCTGTCGGTTTCGACATAGCCCGCGCCGCCCATGGCCTCGGCCATGCGCTCGCTGTCATAGACATTCATCTGGCAGCCATAGGTCTTGATGTAGAGTTTCTTCGCCTCGGCCATGCGCGCGGCTCCTGCCTTTTGTGTCAGGGGTTGGGTTACATCGAATCCGGGGTGTCTTGCAATGCGTGACGAATTGGCGGAGTCTGCGCCAAAACGGATGAGTGCGATGCGGTATTCGAGCCTGGACGATTTTCTGAAATACGGTGGTGAGGCGCTGGCCAAGGGGCCGGTGGCCGTGGTGCTGGTGGAGGACGAGGTCGAGCTGGGATCGACCATGCGTCACCATCTGGATTGCGGGTTTCGCGAGGTGCTGGCGCTGATGCCGGAGGCCTTCGCGTTGCCGGACGACGTGGCGCCCAAGATACGGCGGATCGACCATGACTTGACCGTGCGGGGCGACGGGATCGCCGCCATCAACCGGCTGATCGAAGCAGCGCCGGGGATATGGATGTATTACTGCTACAATGCGGAATACCTGTTCTACCCGTTCTGCGAGACACGCACCGTGGGCGAGATGCTGGCCTTTCACACCGAAGAGCGGCGCGATGCGATGCTGACCTATGTGGTCGATCTTTATGCCGGAGACCTTGAGCGCCATCCCGGCGCGGTGTCGCTGGAGGATGCGCATCTGGACAGGTCGGGCTATTACGCGCTGGCGCGCAAGGATGCGGGCTTTCACAACCATCCCAAGGAACGCCAGCTCGATTTCTATGGCGGGCTGCGCTGGCGCTATGAAGAGCATATCCCCGCGCCGCGCCGCAAGATCGACCGGATCGCGCTGTTTCGGGCGCGCGAGGGGCTGGTGCTGCACGAGGGTCACACGTTTTCGGACGAGGAATACAATACCTATGCCTGCCCCTGGCATCATAACCTGACGGCGGCGATCGTGTCGTTCCGCACCGCCAAGG
>Ga0102925_1000438_pt1 | contig 22642 bp, 22 predicted proteins | sample SalPonR1_A_D1_MG_FD_78216 | JGI IMG/M metagenome (GOLD analysis project Ga0102925, IMG submission 78216) | Salt pond soil microbial communities from South San Francisco under conditions of wetland restoration - Salt Pond MetaG R1_A_D1_MG | ecosystem: Environmental > Aquatic > Marine > Intertidal...
GGCAATAAAATTGAGATTATATTTAAAAACAATAAATTTCAAGAATTTATTTATAATATTGATAAAGATAAATTTTTAAGTTTAAAAAACAACAATTCTGGTTTAATTGCAAAGTTAAAAAAATATAATTATAAAACAAAAATATTTAAAAAAGAGGGCATAGTTAAATCTAGCTTTTATGCCTCTGCTAAAAATAATAATATCCCTGATAAAATTATTATGGAAATGGCTAATATTTTTGCCTGGGATATTGATTTTGGCTTTGACATAAAAAAAGGAGATACATTTAAAGTTCTTTATGAAAAAAGATTTTTAAATGGAAAAGAAGTAGATACAGGAAAGATTTTAGCTGCCAAGTTTGTAAATATGGGAGAAGATCATTATGGCCTTTATTATAATCATCAAAATGGAGATTTTGATTACTACGACCTTGAAGGAAAAAACCTAAGAAGAACTTTTTTAAAATCCCCGCTTCAATATAAATATATATCTTCTAGCTTTACATATAAAAGATGGCATCCTAAATTTGGTGGTTACACCCCTCATTTAGCAATAGATTATGCTGCCCCTAGTGGCACACCTGTGGTTTCTTCTGGAAAGGGCAGGGTAATTTCTATTGGTTGGCGCAATTGCATTGGTAAAACTATTGAGATAAGACATAATGAAAAATATACTACTCGTTATTCTCATCTTTTATCATATGCTAGGGGGATAAGCCATGGCACTAACATAAGTCAGGGACAGATTATAGGCTATGTTGGATCTACTGGAAGTTGCTCTACGGGCCCACACTTAGAATATGCCATGAAAATTTATAATCAAGCAATAAATCCCTTATTACAAAAATTTAGCAGCGTAGGGGAGATATCAGAGCAAGAAAAATATGATTTTAATATAAAGAAAAGAGGACTTTTGGAAATGCTTGGAGAAAAATAAAAAATAATAAATTTTTATGAAAAACCTAGATAATATTAGAATAGCAAAAATGTTAGATAATATGTCTGATATTTTGGAAGTTATAGATGGCAATAGATTTAGAATTGCTGCCAATCGTAGGGCTGCTAGAGCTATTGATAATTTAGATAAAGATATTATTAAAATTTATAAAAAAGATAATTTACAATCCATACCAGGGGTAGGCAAGGGAATTGAAAAACATATTAAGGAAATTATTAAAACAGGCAAAAGTAAAGAACTAAATCGCTTAAGGAAAAAAATACCCAAAGGTGTTACTAATTTAATGAATATACAAGGAATAGGCCCCCAAAAAGCAAAACTATTTTATGACAAATTTAATGTTAAAACAATAAAGGGCTTAAAAAAACTAGTAAAATCGCATAAATTAAGAAAATTAAAAGGCTGGGGCGAAAAAAGTGAAAAAAATATTTTAAAAAGCATTAAGCTTTATAAGAAATTTCAAAAAAGATTTATTTTAGGCGCCTTTTATGATATGGCTATAAGTATAAAAGACAAACTCAAAAAATCAGATTTAATTGAAAAGGTAGAAATATGCGGATCTTTTAGAAGGGGCAAGGAAACAATAGGGGACTTAGATTTTTTAATAACCTCTAATCAACCCAAAAAGGCAATAAAATTCTTTACATCAATGAAAGAGATAGATAGAGTTTTACTAAGCGGAGACACAAAAGCAAGGGTTATTATAAAGGAAGGACCCCAGGCAGACCTAAGGGTAGTAGACCCAAAAAGTTTTGGTGCTGCTATGCATTATTTTACAGGATCAAAAGATCATAATATTCACATAAGAAAATTGGGTATGAAAAAAAATCTTAAGATCAATGAATATGGAATTTTTAAAAAAAGTAATAATAAAAGAATTGGCGGTAAAAACGAAACACAAGTTTTCAAATCAATAGGCTTACCCTATATCCCCCCAGAAATTCGTGAAGATAAGGGAGAAGTTGAAATGGCTCAAAAAAATAAATTACCTACACTCATAAAAGATCAAGACATAAAAGGGGACTTACAAATGCACAGCAATTGGTCTGATGGTAATAAAACTATTTTAGAAATGGCCAAAGCTTGCAAAAAAATGGGTTATAAATATTTAGCCATTACAGATCATGCCACTCCCATGGGGATGATAAATGGCTTAAATAAAAACAATGTAAATAATTATTTAAAAGACATTAAAAAAGCAAATAAAAAAATAAAAGGGATAAAAATATTTACAGGTTGCGAGGTAGATATTTTAGAAAATGGAGATTTATTTTTACCAGACAAAATACTTCAAAAGTTCGACATAGTTTTGGGAGCAATTCATTCCGGATTTAAAAAAGAGAAAACAGAACAAACTCAAAGACTCGCCAAGGCCATGAAAAATAAACATATTGATATAATAGCTCACCCAACTGGCAGAATTATAAACAAAAGAGAGCCAATAAATTTAAATATGGAAAAGATTATAAAAATTGCTAAAAAAGAAAATGTAGTATTAGAAATTAATGCATCATGGCAAAGATTAGATCTAAAGGCCTCTTACGCTAAACTTGCAAAAGAAAATAAAGTTAAATTAGCTATTTCAACTGATGCCCATAGCCCTAACAGTCTCAAGTTTATGAAATTTGGCGTTTTAACGGCAAAAAGAGGTTGGATTGAAAAAAAAGATGTTATTAACACAAAATCTTTAAAATCTTTTGAAAAATTTATTAACAAAAAATAATTTTTAAACTAATAACAAAAGGTTTTATATTAAAACCTTTTTTATTTTAAATATATTTTTAGTTTTACATTTAATAGAAAAAAGATTATAATATAAACTATATGAAATATGTTTTATTAGGGATATTCCAGGGTGTTTTTGAATGGCTTCCTATTTCTAGCGAAGGAATAGTGGCTCTTTTTAGTGAAATATTTGAGCTAAAAATAAATTCAATTGATATTGCGCTATTTTTACACCTAGGAACCCTTTTGGCAGTGTTAGTTTATTTTAGAAAGGAATGGAAAGAAATTATTTTACTTAAAAACAAAAAGTTACTTTATTTTCTTTTTATAACCACTACGCTTTCACTGGCAATAGGCTTTCCCCTTTATCATATAATAACTGGGGTTTCGCTTGGGGCTAGTTTACTCTTTATTATGGGAATAGGTCTTTTTACAACAAGTTTTTTTAATAAAAAAAAGTCTAAACCACACCTAAAATTTCAACAAGCAGCCTTATTAACGGGAATACTTCAGGGCCTAGCCGTAATACCCGGGCTTTCTCGGTCAGGCTCTACTATATTTGGTTTATCTTTTTCAAAATTTTCACCCAAAAAAATCCTAACACTCTCTTATTTAATGTCTGCCCCAATAATTTTAGCTTCTAGCTCTTATCTTTTTCTAAAAAGTCCTGATCTTTTACTAGTTGGCTGGCCTGCTTTAATCACTAGTTTCTTGGTAGGGTTTTTAACCTTAAAAATATTACTCCGCTTTGCCAAAAAAATTAACTTTTCTAAATTTACCTTTATATTCGGTTGTTTTTGTATAATAGGAGCTATTTTAAATATTATTTTATAAAATTATGAAACAAGCCTTACTTTATCAAGAAAAAAATAAAAATTTAGTTCAATGCAATGCCTGTTCTTGGCACTGCAATATTAAGCCTGGAAAAACAGGTATTTGTGGTGTAAGAAAAAATATAGATGGCGTACTTTATTCTTTGGTTTATGAACATCCAACATCTGTTCAAATAGATCCTATTGAAAAAAAACCTTTTTTTCATTTTCTTCCCAGACGACCTGTTTTTTCTTTAGGAACCATGGGTTGTAATTTCCAATGTCAATTTTGTCAAAACTGGGGAATATCTCAACAACCGAAAAAAATAGCCAAAAATCCAAATATTTCTTTAGAAGACACAATAGAAAACTATGAAAAATGGAGCCCAGAACAAATAATAAGACATTGTAAAGAAAGAGACATTCCTGTTATTGCTTATACCTATAATGAACCAGCTGTCTTTTTTAGGTACGCTTACGATATAGCTCGCTTAGCCTTTAAAACTGGCATTAAAAACGTTTATGTAACCAATGGCTTTGAATCAAAACAAGCCTTAGAAAAAATTGCTCCTTATCTTGATGCTATTAATATAGATTTAAAATCTTTTTCCAGAGAATTTTATAAAAATATTTGTAAAGCTAAAGTAGATCCTGTAAAAAGAAACATTAAAGATATTGTTAAAAAATATAAAAATATTTGGTTGGAAATTACCACCCTTTTAATACCAGGGGAGAATGACAGCAAAAAAGAATTAAAAAATATTGCAAAATTTATAGCCAAACTTAATCCAAATATTCCTTGGCATATTTCTAGATTTCACCCTGCGTATAAGATGAAAGATAAACAAGAAACCCCTTTTAAAACTTTAAAACTAGCTTATAAAATAGGTAAAGAGGCGGGGCTTAATTTTGTTTATATTGGAAACAGTACAAACAAAAAATACCAAAACACATATTGCCCTAACTGCAACAACGATGTTATTAACCGAAGTGGTTACGACATAGAAGTAAACCTTGACCGAAACATTTGCCCTAATTGCGGCTTTATTATACCTGGAATTTGGCAAAATATCTAAGTTAATTTTTTTAAATATGCGTTTACCAATTATGGCAGGTCAATTTTATCCTGCTCAAAAACAAAAACTAAAGTTCTTAATTAAAGAAGAACTTAAAAGCGTAAAAAACAATATACCAGAACCTAAAATATTAATTCTACCTCATGCTGGTTATAGCTTTTGCGGCGAAGTAATGGCGGCTGGTTTTAAACAAGTCCAAAATAAAAACATTAATAGGGTAATTATAATAGCTCCATACATAGAACTTTTAACGGAATCTGCTTTGACGAAAACAAAACTTGGGCCACGCCAATTAGTAGAATAAAACTTGAAAATAAAGTTATTGAAAATATTAAAAATGAAATTAAAGATGATCAGTTTTTATTTGAAAGTAGATATCATAACTATGAACATTCAATTGAGGTTCTTTTACCATTTTTAGAGGTTATATTAGATGATTTTAAAATTATTCCTATTTTAATAGGAAAGTCTGATCCAGATAAAAATAAAAAATTAGTAAGTGTTTTAAAACAATACATAAACAAAAATACACTTGTAATAATAAGTTCAGATTTATCTCATTATCCTAATAAAAAAATAGCTCAAAGAGAAGATCAAAAAACTATTGCCAGCATAATAAGTGGTGATTTAGAAAAATTCAATAAACGATTAAAACAACCTAAAAGATTTGCCACTTATGCCTGTGGTAGTGAGGCAATTAAAATCGCTTTAAGGCTTAAAAAAGCCCTTAACCTAAAAGAAGGTCATTTTATAAAATACCAAAATTCTGGTGATGTTAGTGGAGGAAACTCGAAAGTTGTAGGATATGGAGCCATAAGCTTTAACTAAAAAAACATGAAAGATAAAAATAAAAAAATATTAAAAAAAATTGCAAAAGAAAGTATTAAAAAAGCTATAATAGGGGAGGGGGTTAAATTGAATTTTGAAAATATTGATAGTGAATTAAATAAAAAAAGAGGCATATTTGTTACCCTTTATAAAAATAACCGCTTAAGAGGCTGTATAGGGAAGGTTAAAGAAAATAAAAAACCAATCTATAAATCAGTTTCTGATATGGCAATATCAGCTGCCTTAAAAGACAATCGTTTTCTACCAGTAACCTTAGAAGAAATAGATGATCTAAATATTCAAATCTCGATTTTATCATCTTTAAAAAAAATAGATAAGCCTAAAAAAGAAATAAAACTTGGTAAGCATGGCGTATACATAGAAAAGGCATTTAACACAGCTGTTTATTTACCAGAAGTAGCCAAAGAAACAAACTGGAGCCTTAATGACTATATGAGCAACTTATGTAAAAAAGCCGGCCTAGAAGAAAGAGCTTGGCAAAAGGGAGATATTAATATATATATTTTTACTACTAACACTATTTAAATGTTATTAACTGGATTTTTATTATTTATTTTTTTAGCTATAACGGGAGCCTTATTACTTATATTTGGGAAAAATAAACCCACTATTTTAATACTTGGTAAAATATTATTACTAATAGGGGTAACAACCCTATTAGTAATATTAATATTTTTTTTAAGAAATTTTAAGTAATTATTTATTAAATTTTATGAATCAAGAAAAATTAAAAATTGGCTTAATATTTGGAGGACGCTCTTTTGAACATGAGGTTTCTTTAGTATCAGCAAGATCAATTTTAAATGCTTTAGATAAAAATAAGTATAAAATAAAACTGTTCGGTATCACTAAAGAAGGCTATTGGGTTCAAGGCAAAACCGCCAAAAAGCTTTTAAAGGGAAAGGAGATAAAAAGAAAACGCCGCTTATCATTACCAAAATCAACAAAGGAAATTGACATATTTTTTCCTGTTCTTCATGGCCCATTTGGAGAAGATGGAACAATTCAAGGTCTTTTAGAAAGTATTAGAAAGCCTTACGTGGGAGCTGATGTTTTAGGCTCAGCTCTAGGTATGGACAAGGTAGCCCAAAAAATAATTTGGGAGAATTACAAATTACCCATAACAAAATTTAAGTGGTTTTTAAAAAAAGATTGGGAGTATAAACAAAAAACCTATATTGAAAACATTGAAAAAACTCTAGGCTATCCCTGCTTTGTTAAGCCAGCTAATTCGGGCTCCAGTGTAGGTATTTCAAAAGCAAAAAATAAGAATGAACTCATTAAGGGTGTTTACGGGGCTGCTAGATATGACAATAAGGTTATAATTGAAAAAGCTGTTCCAAATGCTCGTGATATAGAAGTTAGCATTTTGGGAAACGATAACCCAGCCGCATCTTTGCCAGGCGAAGTAATACCAAGTAATGAATTTTATGATTATGAGTCAAAGTATATTAAAGGAGCTACCAAAGAAATTATACCTGCAAAATTACCTAAAGAAACAATAGCTAAGCTACAAAAAATAGCCATAAAGGCCTACCGGGCAATTGAATGCAAGGGCATGGGTAGAGCTGACTTTCTTATTCCCCAAAACACTGATGAAATATTTTTAAATGAAATTAATACCTTGCCAGGCTTTACCTCTATTAGCATGTATCCAAAACTTTGGCAAGCTTCAGGCTTAACCTATAGCAAACTTTTAGACAAGTTAATCAAGCTTGGTTTAAAAAGATTTAGAAACATTGAACAGTTGCATTTTAGCTATAAACCTAAAATTAAATGGCATGCCAAATAAACATAAATATGACAATAGGGCTTCACGTAAATATAGCACTAGATCAGCTTTTATAGAACAAAGGCATAAAAGAATTAAAAGATTCTTTATTATTTCTATAGCCATGATTATCCTATTGTCTATTTTATATGTCTTATTATTAAGCCCTTTATTTAAAATAAAAAAAACAACCATTAGTTTTAAAAATGGCCCCTTTTTAACATCAAAGCCAGAAATATTATCTAAAATTAGACAACAAATCAACCAAAAAAAGGGCTTTTTCCAACAAAATAATATTTTTCTTTTAAAAAATAAAACAATAAAAAAGGAGTTTAGCCAGGATACTAGAATTAATTCTATTTTAATAGAAAAAGATATCTTCCCACCATGCGAAATTAACCTTATCATAGACGAATCAAAGCCAGTAGCTAATTTATCAGTTTTAGGTGGAAATGACTATTTTATTAGCTCAAAAGGAGAAATAATCCAAAAAAATAGACCATCATTACCCCCCAAAAGCCCCAAAGATACCCCTACAAACCATATAACAACCCTTAATAATGAAATAGATTCTAAGGAAAGCACTCCTAAAATTACCTTTAATAAGCGAAATAGCGAAAATATTGAAACCCTGCCTTGGATATATGACAAAACAAGCTTAAATATTAAGTCTAAAAAAGCCTCAGAATTATTCAATAAAATAATTAATTTTATTAATTCTGGTGTTTTTGAGAAAAACAACATTGCTATATCTAAAATAAACCTAGAAGAAAAGAGTGGGGGCGTTATTGATATTAATATATTCACTCAAGATGACTGGAACATAAAACTTAATTCTGAAACCAATTTTACAAAGCAAGTTCAAAATTTAAAGCTTATTTTACACAATAAAATAAAAAATACTAATGACCTAGAATATATTGATCTTAGATTTAATAATAGAGTTTTTTATAAAAATAAAGAAGAGAATAAAAAACTTAAATCATATGACTAAAAATGTTTAAATAAAATTAACTTACTTAAATAAAATTAACTAAATACCCATAAAAGGGTATTTCTTTTTTATACTTAATTTTAGAGATTTAATATTATTGGTATATTAGTTAGTAAAATAATTAATATAATATTATATAAAAACTCTCCTTATTTTTATTTAAGAAGAGTTTAAAGATTTTTATATATTATTTTGTATAAAATTAATTAAAGTTAATAAATTTATAACTTTATCCTAAATGCTTAAATTGATAATAATAAGCTAGGCGGGTCGTAAAAGGTATCTTGTGCGACGCATTACCACTTATCTTTTGCATTATCACCCACTAATAAGGCAAGGTTTAATCAGGTATAAACATCTTACCAAAGCCAGTGGGCTTTTCAGGGTAATAATCTATTTGTTGTTTTGCTTCATTTATATCAGTCCATGCTCCAACATATTCTTTAACAAAAAATATTCCGATTATAAGAACAAAAATAGTAAAAAGTATTAATATAATAAAAGAAAGGCCTGGGCTAATTTGCCTCCTCCACCAACTTTGTGTATCAAGATTTAAATCTGACATAATAATTAATTTAAATATTTAAAAATTTTATAATAAATAATCTTCTGGATTAACAGGAACCCCATTTAATCTTACACCAAAATGAAGATGAGGACCAGTAGAAAATCTGCCAGCGCCAGGAGTACCAGGCATTCCCCCACTTTTAGCAATAAGGTCTCCTCTTTTAACATATTCCCCTTCTTCTACAAAAAACTCACTAACATGTCCATATAAGGTAGAAAATTCATCATTGTGAATAATCATTATATAACTATACCCCATTCCACCATATTTAGCTCTTGCTACATAGCCAGCTGCTGGAGCCCGTATAGGGGTTCCTTGAGACGCTCTTATATCAATGGCAGAGTGTTCACCTAACCAATGTCTAAAGGGATAGTCTGGATCATGAAAGGTTGCTGTTATAAAAGTGCTTGGAACAGGCCAAGAAAATATAACTCTCCCCTCTTCTTCCATTAATTTTTGAGCAATCTTTTCTTGTTTTTCTTTTATTTCTTTCCTAGCTTGTTGTTCTAAAGATTTAATCTCCCTTTCTATATTTTCCTGCTTTTTAATAACATCCGCTAAAAGAGATTGAAAACGCCATTCTACTCCTCTAGTTTGATCTAAAATAAGTTCTTTGCTTTGCTCCTGGGCTTGTAAACTGGCCCTAGAATCTCTTAAATCTTTTTTTAAGCTAACTAAATCAGCCAGCTCCTCTCTTAGGTTGACCTCATAAGCTCCTAATCCTTCTTTGATTGTTTTAGAAGCCTTAAGAGAATCATTTATTTTAGAGTGAAGAGAATTTAAATAACGAAATTGATTTAAAACCTGAGATAAAGAATTTTCTAAAAAAAGCATCCCTAGAGGCTTTTTATTGTCATATAAATTTAAAATTTGAATGAGATGCTTAATTTGATTTTTTATTTCTTGTAATTTTTTCTCTTGTTTTAAAATCTTTTTCTGAATATTTTCTATAATAAGGGTCTGAGAGTCTATTTCTTTTTGTTTGCGTTTAATCTCTGACTCTTTCTGAGCAATCTGGGTTTTTAAAATATAAATTTCATTTTCTAAACTTTTAACATCTTTTCTTGCATTTTGAATTTTTTGTTCATAAATTTCTTCCTCTTCTTTTAAGTCTTCAATATCTTGTTGATATTTATCAATTTCTTGATTAATTTCATCTACTTTTTCAGACTCCACATTTAACTCTAAGCTAAAAACATTGCCCTTTAACAAAAAAAGGCCAAGACAAATGCTTAATAATAAAAATAATATCTTTTTATTCATTTTTTAATTTATTAATAGCCTTTTCTATTCTTTTGATACTTAATTTTTTGCCTAATGTTGCAGCTATTTTATTGGGTTGAGGAGAATTTTTTTGACAAGACAAAGCCACTCTTGTGGGCCAAAATATATCCCCAGTCCCATATTTATCAGCCAAATTTTTTAAAATATCTTGTATCTTATTAGCATTAAATTCTTTAAGGCTAATTTTATCAAACTCATCTTTAACTATCTTTAAGTTGGTTATTGTTTTTTTATCAGACGTAAGTTTCCAGTTTAATATTTCTTTTGAATAATCAATGTCTTGAAAAAATAATCGAGAAAGATCTATAATATCTTTTAAAGTATTCATTCTATTTCTTTGAATGGAAACCACACTTTTAATATAACTTATATCAAACTCCCTACCATTAATTGCCTTAAAGCTTCCCTTATCAATTTCTTGAAAATAATTGGTTGTTCTTAAAAAAGGCATAACCTTATGAACCAAATCATCTAAATTCATTTTTCTAATATATCTACCATTAATCCAGTTTAATTTTTCTATATTAAATATTGCTCCAGATTTTTGGATTTTTTTTAAGGAAAAACTATTAATTAATTCATTTAAAGTAAAAATCTCTTGTTCTGTGCCTGGATTCCAACCCAATAAAGCTAAAAAATTTATAAGAGACTGTTTTAAATATCCCTTTTTAAGAAAGTCCCCTACTGAAACATCTCCTTGTCGTTTAGATAATTTGGAATGATCTTTGTTTAATAATAAGGGAACATGAACAAATTTTGGTAACTGCCAATTAAAAAAATTATATAAAATTATATGTTTTGGGGTTGAAGAAAGCCACTCCTCCCCTCTTATTACATGAGTGATCCTCATATCATGGTCATCAATAACATTTGCTAAATGATAAGTAGGCCAACCGTCTGATTTTAAAAGAATCTGGTCATCTATATCAACTGTATTATAGGTAATTTTACCTCTTATAACATCTTCAAAAACAATATTCTCTTCATCTTCGGGCACTTTTAGGCGTATAACATAGGGCAAGCCTTGGTCAATTTTATCTTTAACCTGTTTTTGGTTTAAATCCCTACAATGTCCATCATATCGAGGTGGCAAATTATTTTCTTTTTGTTTTTCCCTTAATTTATCTAGTCTTTCCTTAGAGCAAAAACAATAATAAGCCTTACCCTTATCAACCAATTCTTTTACTTTTTCTTGATATTTTTTTAAATTTTCAGATTGGAAAATTGGACCCTTGTCCCAAGGTAAATCTATATTTTTTAAAATTTCAATAAAATTATTTACTGCTTTATCAACCAATCTCTTCCTATCAGTATCTTCTATTCTTAAAATAATCTCTCCCTTATTTTTCTTGGCAAAAAGCCAATTATAAAGGTAGGTTCTTAGTCCGCCTATGTGAAGATAACCCGTAGGAGAAGGGGCAAATCGTACTCTTATATTTTTTATTTTGTGCTTTCTATTCTTTGCCATATTTTTTTAAAATCTTTATTTTTAATCTTTATATTCCAAAATATTAATAACCATAAATAAATTCTGCCTAAATATAAAAGAAAGGTCCAAAAATACTCTTTTAAATTATTGGGATAACTAAAAAATAATTTAATGCCTTGTCTTATCTCCTGAAAAAAACTTCTATCTTTACTGGTCTGATCTTGAAGATAACCACCCGTAGAGCGAACTTTTTGCTTTAACCAATCCTTAAAGTTATTTGGGTATTTAACATAAACTATAGCTTTAGGTTGATACTTAACCCTTAAGCCTTTGTCTCTTAGCTTTTTAGTAATAACACCATCATCGGCTAGGGAATTTTCTGGTATCTCAGGTATAACATTTTTAATGCCATATAAATATCCAGAACAAGGAAAGCTATTATTTTTTAAACGCATTTGATGAGCTGCATTAGTTAAAAAATAAGACCAATAACCAAATATATTACTTTTTTTTAAAATGCTTACAGGCCTACCCGTCACTGCCCCAACGTTTTTTTTATTTAATAAATTTAAAATATAATAAATACTTTTATCTTCTATATATACATCTCCATCAGTAAGTATTATTAAATCCCCTGTCACTTTTTTAAAAGCTTGATTTAATGCAGCTGGCTTCCCCTCCCCCTTATCCTTTAAAAATTTAATTTTAGGATTATTTATATCTTTAACCATTTCCCCGGATTCCTTGTCAGGAGAAACTATTAAAATCTCCCAATTTTCCAAAGTTAATTCTTTTAGGTTTTTTATAACCCTATTTAAAGCCTTTAAAAGCGTCTTTTTTTCATTGGCGCTTGTTATAATCACCGAAATCATATTTTTTCTCTAACAGCTTTTTCCACTTTTTTACTATCAATGCGAATATCAGCTCTTTTTAGCTCTACCATTTTTTGGCCAATAGCTTTGTGCACTTCTTGACCTGCTGCAACCATATTGGCAATTTCATCGGCTATCTTATCAATATAAACATTTTTCAATTCTTCGTTAATCAAGCTACCATTATTTCTGTAAATTTTTTCCAAAGCATTTGTTAAAACTCGATCCGATTCTATCTCTACCCTACCATATTTATCAAAAGTATCATCCATAATTTTTTCAAACCTTTTCTTTACATTAGGGCTAAGTCTAAAATCATCTAATTCAATTAACTTTGATAATTTTTCAGATGCAGAATTAATAGCTTTTTCTTTTTTTTCTATTTGGTTTTTTTTATCCTCAGGATAAAAACTTTCAAGATTAAATCTCATAATAATATAACTTTTAATTAAATTGATATTTTTTTAAAATAAAATATTTTGGACCTTTGGGCGATAATTTACTTTCCATTAAATCAATTGATTCAATTAAATCTTCCCCATTAAAATCGTTAAAATAATCTAAAGTAATTTTTTTTGGCTTTTTGAATCTAGCTAGCGTTATATGGGGCACCCAAATTTTCTTACTAGGCTTATAATCAATTTTACTAACAAGGGCCCTTTCAACTCTTTTATGAAGATTTTCTAAGAGATTATTTCTTTCCATTACCTTTAAAAATAATACTCTAGTTCGTTCTTTTTTAGGAAAGCAATCTATTTTTTTAACTTTAATTTTTATATTATCTGGTTTTTTTATATTTTTCAACACCTCCCCTACTTTTTCAATCTTAGCTTTTTCTAAATAACCTAAAAAATGATCTGTTATGTGTAAATTTTCTTTGTCTACCCATTTTGCATTAATAAACCTTTTTCTATAATTTTTGCTCCAATTAAAAATTTTATCCTTTACTTTTTTAGATAGATTAAAGGCTATAAAACATCTTTTTTTTATCATAAAGGGTTTCTTTAATTATATCTAAATTTTTAATTTAAACCTTAATTAAATTATAGCACACCCTTTCAATTTTGTTAATTTTTGATATACTATATTATATATATTTTTTTATAAATATATAAAATATTAGCACTCAAAGGGCTTGACTGCTAAATCATTTATGCTAAAATAAACAAAAATAATAAAATATATTTTTATGCATAATTTTACCCTTAAGGCTCAAGAAGCCATTCAAGAGGCTCACAATATTGTAACTGAAAACAATCAACAAAAAGTTGATAGTCCCCATTTAGCAATAGCTTTAATAAAGCAACAAGATGGAGTTGTTTTGTCTTTGTTAAAAAAAATAGAAGTGAATGTAGAAAAATTAAAATCTGAATTATTTGAACTCGTAGAAGATTTACCTCAAATTAAAGATTCAAAAAGTCTATCGAATTTAGAGGTTTATGTCACTCCCTTACTTCAAAGAACAATATTATATGCCACTAAAGAGGCTAAAAAGCTAAATGACGAATATGTTAGCACAGAACACCTATTTTTAGCCCTTCTTTCAATTCCCTCTCCAATAAAAGATGTTTTAGACAGCTTTGGCCTAGATAAAGAAAAAATATTAAAGGTACTCTCAGATGTAAGAGGCGGCGAAAGAGTCACAAGTCCAAGCCCAGAAAATAAACAGCAAGCTATTAAAAAATATACCTTAAACCTAACCAAAATGGCCAGCGATGAAAAATTAGATCCCATTATTGGAAGAGATGAAGAAATAAGAAGGGTTGTCCAGGTTTTAAGCCGTAGAACTAAAAATAACCCAGTTCTTATAGGTAAGGCTGGTGTTGGGAAAACTGCTATCGCAGAAGGACTAGCTCAAAGAATTGTAGCTGGTGATGTACCAGAGTCTTTAAAAAACAAAGAGCTTATATCCTTAGACCTTGGGGGCATGATAGCGGGCACCAAGTTTAGGGGTGAATTTGAAAACAGACTAAAAACGGTTTTAAAAGAAATTAAAAAATCTGGTCAGTATATTCTTTTTATTGATGAATTGCACACTTTGGTAGGAGCTGGACGGGCTGAAGGAGCCATTGATGCCTCTAATATGCTAAAGCCGGCTCTAGCACGAGGAGAGCTCCATTGTATAGGAGCCACCACACTAAAAGAATATCAAAAATATGTTGAAAAAGATTCTGCCTTTGAAAGAAGATTTCAACAAGTTTATGTTAAAGAGCCATCAATTGAAGATACAGTAGCAATTCTTAGGGGTATTAAGGAAAAATACGAAGTACACCATGGCATCAGAATAACTGATGATGCTCTTATGTCAGCTGCTAAACTCTCTAATAGGTACATAACAGAAAGATTTTTACCAGACAAGGCAATTGACTTAATGGATGAAGCAGCATCTGCCCTTAGAATGGAAATTGAAAGTAGGCCTGAGAAATTAGATCAATTAAAAAGAAAACAAAGACAGCTTCAACTTGAAATAACGGTTTTAAAAAAAGACAAAAAAGCAAACAAAGATAAGCTAGAAAAATTAAAAAAAAGAAGCGCAAATATTAAAGAAAAGATTAAAAATTTTGAAATTAGGTGGAAAACTGAGAAAGATAATATATCTGATATCCATGAGATGAAAGAAAAAATAGATGAATTAAAGCAAAAGTCAGAAATTGCCGAAAGAAAAGGGAACTTACAAAAAGTAGCAGAAATTAAATACGGAAAAATTCCAAAGCTAAAACAAAATATTAAAGATTCTCAAAAGAAATTAGCAAAAATACAAAAAAATAATAGAATTTTAAAAGAAGAAATAGGTGAAGATGAAATAGCTAAAGTAGTAGCAAGATGGACTGGAATTCCAGTCTCTAAAATGCTAGAAGAGGAAAGTAAAAAATTAGCTAAAATGGAAGAAGAAATACATAAAAGGCTTGTTAATCAGAAAAAAGCCGTAAAAGCTGTATCCAATGCAATTCGTAGATCTCGCACTGGCATGTCTGAAGAAGATAGACCTATTGGCTCTTTTATATTTTTAGGCCCAACTGGGGTTGGAAAAACAGAGCTAGCTAAAAGCTTAGCTGAATTTTTGTTTGATACTGAAAAAGCTTTAATTAGAGTTGATATGTCAGAGTATATGGAAAAACACGCTGTATCTAAAATGATAGGATCACCTCCTGGTTATGTTGGCTTTGAATCTGGCGGTCAATTAACAGAAGAAATTAGAAAAAAACCCTATAGTGTTATCTTATTTGATGAAATTGAAAAAGCCCATCATGACGTTTTCAATATGTTATTACAGATTTTAGATGAAGGTAGATTAACAGATGCTAAGGGCCGTTCTGTTAACTTTAAAAATGCAGTTATAATAATGACTTCCAATCTTGGCAGTGGTATAATACATGATTATATTAAGAAAAAAGAAATAGGCTTTAACTCTCCAACCGAAAAAACAATCTCTAGAAAAAATATTGAAAAACAAATCCGAAAAGAATTAAAAAATACCTTTAAGCCTGAATTTTTAAATAGAATTGATGAAACAATTATTTTTGAAGCTCTTACTAGAAAAAATATTAAAAAAATCATAGAACTTCAGCTCAAACAAGTAAAAGAAAGATTAGCAAAAAAAGATATTAATTTAACAATAACCAATGCAGCTAAAAAAAGGCTAGCTAAGTTAGGTTTTGACCCCCTATATGGAGCTAGACCCTTAAAAAGAGTTATTCAAAAACAAATCTTAGACCCCTTATCCTTGAAAATAGTAAAATCTGGGAAAAATCAAAAAAAGACATTTAGGGTAAGCCTAAAAAAAGGAGAAATAGTTTTTAAATAAAATATTATGAATAAAAAAAATACTAGCATTCTGGTCGCAATAATCATTAGCCTTATCCTGCTTAGCCCCTTAAGACTTTTGGCTAAGGAAGACTTTAACCCCAACAATATTATTTCCAACCAAGAACTATTTGACTATAACTCCATGAGCCTAAAAGAAATTCAAGATTTTCTCAATAAACACAATGGAGTATTAAAAACATATAAAGCTAAAAGCATTAATGGCAAAGAACTTAAAGCCTCAGAAATAATTTTTAATGCAAGTCAAAAACATAAAATTAACCCTCAAATTCTTTTGACTCTACTTCAAAAAGAACAAACCCTAATTACCACCCCGCCCCAAAAAGAAACTCAATTAAAATGGGCTACTGGATTTGCAGCCTATGATCACAGAAAACCAGTAGAAAGATTTGGTGGTTTTGGAATACAAGTAGATAGAACTGCCTGGCGCTTAAGATATTATCTAGAGCACCCTTGGGATTTTAGACATAAAGCAGGACAAACCTATAATATTAGTTATCACAAAGTTACTCCAGAAACTTCTGCAACAGCTGCCCTTTATAATTACACCCCTCATATACAAGGAAATAAACTTTTTTTTGAAATATGGAACAATTGGTTTAAAAAAGAAACAGCACCAGAAAACGGCACCCTAGTCAGAGCAAAAGACCAAGCTGGTGTTTATTTAATAGAAAATAATAAAAAACGCCCCTTTATATCAAAAAGTATTTTTTTATCAAGATATAATTTTAAAGACGTTCAAGAAATAGACCCAAAAAAACTATCAAGCTATAAAACGGGTGATCCAATAAGATTTCCAAATTATTCTTTAATACAAGGATCTTTAGGAGAACTGTTCCTCTTAGATGACAACAAAAAAAGACCTATTTCACAATCAATGTTTAAAAAAATAGGCTTTCACCCCGGAGAAATTTTAAAGGCAGATGAAAAGGCTTTAGAAATTTATAAACCAGGCAATCCTGTTGTTTCCCCCTACCCCAGTGGTAGTCTTTTACAAAACAAAAACAATAAAGCAGTTTTTTATGTTAGGGAAGACACTAAACATCCTATTATAGATGCTAAAATACTTCATAATAATTACCCTTATAATTCTATTATCAAAGTAACCCCAGAAGAACTAAGCACTTTTAAAAATGGATCAGCAATTAAATTTAGAGATGGTACTCTTTTAAAAACCAAAGATAAAAGCACTGTTTATCTTATCGCAAAAGGAAAAGCTAGACCCATTTATTCAAGTCAAACATTTAATGCTCTAGGTTATGACTGGAGCCATATTATTAATGTATCTAAAAATATCTTAAATATTCATCCTCAAGGAGAGGTTTTTAAAATAGAAGACCAAATTTAATATGACAAAACCAAAAAAGAAAAATAAAGAAACTAATATTCAAAAAATTGTTAACCATTATTTTTATACAAAAGGTTACACTTTAGACGAAATTAGGAAAAACGCTAAAAAGAAAAAAATTATTTATTCTCGTTTTACTAAACCAGCTAAACAACTTTTAGAATTAGCTGGATCCTTAAAAAAGGCTCAAAATTCTATTACAATAGTTGCTAAATGGGCTAAATCTCGCAATCTAGACTACGCAATTGAAACTGTTTTTAAAAAATGGCCTGAATTAGATAAGCTTAAGCCAAAAGAGAAGGTTAAAAATGCTTATTATCAAGGCAATCCCATGATTTGGAAAAAGACTGAGAAAAAATGGTATGTTATAGATGAAGATGGAAATTGGAGAGAATTTGCAGGAGAGGAAAATGACATTGAATGGAAAATAAAAGATTAAAAATATGACTAAAAATAATTTTAAAAAAACAAAAATAATATTTTTTGGGACCCCTAAATTTGGGGCTGATATTTTAAATAAATTAAACGATCACTTTTCTATTCAAGCTGTAATTACAACCCCAGATACTAAAAAAAGAAATGGTAAAATAATCAAAACCCCGGTTAAAAGACTAGCACAAAATAAAAATCTGGTAATATTTCAACCCTTAAAACTTAAAAATAATGAAAAATTAAAAAATAAATTATTAAAATTAGATCCAGATTTTTTTGTAGTTGCCTCTTATGGACTTATAATCCCTAAAAAAATATTAGAAATACCAAACTTTGCACCATTAAACATACACCCTTCCCTACTTCCTAAATATAGGGGGGCTTGCCCTATTAGAGCTGCAATTAAAAATGATGATGAACTTACTGGCGTTACTATTATTAAAATGGACCAAAAGCTTGATCATGGCCCTATTTATAAACAAGAGAAGTTAAAGATAAAATCTGATTACGACTACAAAAAACTAAAAATGGAATTACTTAATTTAAGCAAAGAACTAATAGTAAAAACTATTAAAGATATTTTAAAAAAAAATATTAAATTAACACCTCAAAATCATAAAAAAGCTAGCTATACACATAAACTTTGCAAAAAAGATGGTAAAATAAATTGGGATCAAGATGCTCAAAAAATTAAAAAGCTTATTCAGGCTTACTGCATAAAACCTGGAAGCTATACTAAAATTCATTTGCCAAAAACCAAACTACATAATAATATTTTAAAAATATTTAAAACTAATATTTTTAAAAAATCAGGTCCAACCGGAAAAATATTTTTAACTAATAATAATTGGCCTGGAGTTTATTGCAAAGAAAATGCCTTAATTCTTGAAAAAATTCAATTACCTGGCAAAAATATAGTTTCAGGCAAAGACCTATACAATGGTCATAATATAATCAAAAAGGCAAAATTAAAATAAATTAAAATAAAAAAATAAAGACTCTTTAATAGAGTCTTTTTTATATACCAAAAAATCACCCTCCGAATTAATTTTTTTGAACTAAAAAATAGTTACTCTTTTTTTTCTTCTTCGCCCACATCAGGTATATCACTTTTGGTTTCAGGTTCAGGAAAATCTGGTGTTACGTCAGATAAATCTTCGGGCGTTTCCTTAGCAGAAGGAATTTCTTCCTCTTCCTCTTCCTCTATTTCAGAAATGTCCATTTCCTGTTTACCAGTAAAGCTTAATACAACAAGACCTAAACCTATTATCCCTAAAATTAAAGAGACGACAAACTTAAATCCGCCGAAAGCATACATATAAACAGCTAACAACAAAAGAATAATGCCTATTATGAGTTTTGTGCTTTTTCCACTCATATTTTTAATAATTTAATTTTTTATCGACCTATATATATTATAACAGATATAAAATAAATTAAAATATGTACATGTGGACAATCTACCTTATGTTATCGTGCCAATATTTAAAAATTTCATAACTAGCAGGTACAGCTAATTTAGTCCCCTCTCCCCCATTTTCAAAAATTACCGTTACAACTATTTCGGGATTTTTAAAAGGAGCGTATCCAGTAAACCAAGAATGTGGATTTTTGTTTCCACCCACTTCAGCCGTACCAGTTTTACCTGCTACCTGAAAACTAAGACTATCAAGATATCTAGCACTGCCCCAATCTACGGCTGCTTTTAAGCCTTTTTGAACAAGCTCTATATTTTTTTTATCTGCTATATTTTTATTAATAGCATTATAATTAATTTTTTCCACCTCACCAGACTGAGCATCAAGCATATGAGTAACTAAATGAGGTCGCCAAAGATTTCCACCATTAGCGATAGCACTAGTATAATTGGCAACTTGTAAAGGAGTAACTAAAATATCACCCTGTCCTATAGCAACATGATAAGTATCACCAATATACCAAGACTCATTTTTTATTCTTTTTTTCCATTCTGGATCTGCTAAAAAACCGTCTGACTCACTCGGTAAGTCAATCCCAGTTTTTTGACTTAACCCAAACACATTAGCATAATTTTTTAAACTTTCTATACCAAGACCAATAAAATCCTTATAACCCCCACCAAGATAATAAAAAAAAGTATTTACTGACTCTGCTAAAGCCTTGACCAGGTCTACATAACCATGACCACCTGACTTCCAATCAGCAAAAAACCATTGCTTCACGCCTATGCCACCAGTTGACAAAATAGTGGTATTTTCATTAATAACCCCCTCACTTAATCCAGCTAAAGCCCAGACTGGCTTTATAGTTGATCCAGGCGGATATTCTCCAGCAATAGACCTAAATACAAAAGGATTACTAGGGTTAGAAGACATTTCCTCATAAGTTAATTTATCTTTAGAGCCAACAGTAAAAAAATTATTATCATAAGTAGGCCAACTAGCTAGCGATAAAATCTCTCCATTTTTAGGGTTTAAAATTACTATAGCGCCAGCACCCAAATCATAACCTTGAACATATTTTTTTAAAACCTCTATCGTCTTAATTTGAAGATCAGAATCAAGGGATAAAATAAGTCCCTTACCAGGAATAGAAGGAGTTATTGATTCTACCTTTTTCTCCCTCCCCAAATAATCAACTTCTATTCTTTTTGCCCCATTTTTACCTTTTAATTCACCTTCGTAATATTTTTCAATTCCAGTTCTTCCTATAAAGTCAGTTATGGTATATTTACCCTTAAGATGTTTATACTCCTCTTTTGTTATATTATCAACATAGCCCAGGACATGAGAAAAAGAATTCTCAGGATTAATATATTCCCTTAGGGCATTGCTTCTCAGCTTAATACCTACTAAATCATTAGTGACAATCATTAATTTCATCGCATTCAAATAATCAATTTTGCTAATTAAAACCTCTGGCTGACTAGAATATAATTTTTTGTTATTAAAAATACTATTTATTTTATTATATAAATCAGCCTCTAATTCACCTTCTTGAGAATAAATTTTCTCTAAATTTAAAATTAATTTATCTTTTAATTCTTGCCTTAACTCTTTCTCGCCTGGAATATCCCCTGGTACTATTATTAAAGAAAAATTAGCCCTATTTTTAGTTAAGGGTCTTTCTTCTTTATCATAAATAAGGCCCCTTTTTGCAATAACCGGCACCGTCCTTATCCTGTTTCCCTCAGCTATATTGCGAAAATAACTGCCTTTAAAAACTTGCAAATAAATAACATAAGATAAAATTAACAAAACTACAATTAAACAAATTGTAGCTATAACATATACGCGGCGCCTTTTAACTGGAGGTCCAATTCTGTTTCTATTTATTTTTGAACCTTCTGGCCCTAATGGTCCAGCCCCAACAAAACTTCCCTCTTTATCTTTTTGAGAAAAGCCGGGAACTTTTCCATCTTTAATGTCCTTATCTTTTAATTTTATATCGAATATTCCAGCCATATAACAAAAAAATTAAGAAACTATTTAAAACCGCAAAACTAAGAATATATAAAAAAGATACATTTAAAAGAATGTCAGATAAACCTAGATAATAAGACAAGCGACTTAATAATAAAACTATTATTTTAAAAAATAAACAAGCCACAGATGAAATTATAAAAACATGAAAATGATTAGAAATACTAAACTCTGATAATATAAATTTGTATAAAATAAGAGCCATAAGCAAAAAAGAAGCAAGATATAAGCCATCTGGCAATACAGAGTATAAATCTAAAAAAATACCCCCGAAAATAATACCAAGCCAAACATATAAAGCCTTGTTATTATATCTATTTTTTAAAATATTAATAATTATAAATATAAATAAAATATTTAAAGAGCTTGGTAAAATATTCCAAGAAACATTAACTATAACCAAGAAAAAAATAAAAAATATAAATAAAAGAAGCTTAATAATTCTCATAAAATTTTATGGGATAAGTATTGATACAATACGAAAATTAGAATTAAACATAGGGCTAACTATTAACTCTTGAAAAATATCATTTGGCTTTCTATTAATTCGCTTAACAGTACCTACAGCTATTCCCCTTTTAATATTTTCATCTAAACCAGAAGTAACTATTGTATCATTCTTAGAAATCATTACATCAACTGGCACATACTTCATTTTAATACTTGAACCAAATTGTCCCTGCACAATTCCAGAAACTAATCTACTCTTTGATTGTATGTCAGCAGATATTCTAGAACTTTGATTAAATAATGGCATTAAAAAGGAAATATCTTGACCAACTTTACTAATTGTCCCTATAAGAGCGCCTTTTGAATCTGTTACTGCTAGACCATCTTTTATGCCCTTTGAACTACCCTGATCTAATATAAACCAAGTTGTATTATTTTCTTGTTTTTTGCCAATAACATTAGCCATAACAAAATTATTTTTTGATTCTTCTAAAAAATTAAGATGTTTTCGTAAAAGCTCGTTTTCTTTTTTATAAGAAGAAAGCTTAACTTGACCAATATTATTACAAGACTGACTTTCTGACAAAGAATTAAAATACAAAAATTTTTGAATACCATGTCCAATGTTTAAAAAAATTTTTTCTCCATTTAAGAGAAAAATTAAAACAAAGCAAACTATTATAACAAGCAAACCTGCTAGTTTTTTCATAAAAATAAATTTACATTTTTAAATTATTAAACTTTAATTTAAGGAGTAATTGGAGTAGAAGTAACATGACTATCAATCAC
>Ga0102925_1000440_pt1 | contig 22633 bp, 21 predicted proteins | sample SalPonR1_A_D1_MG_FD_78216 | JGI IMG/M metagenome (GOLD analysis project Ga0102925, IMG submission 78216) | Salt pond soil microbial communities from South San Francisco under conditions of wetland restoration - Salt Pond MetaG R1_A_D1_MG | ecosystem: Environmental > Aquatic > Marine > Intertidal...
GTCCGGCAATCGCGAAGCCGCCAAGCACTCCGAACAGCAGGACAGGGGCCGGATCGCCGTTCGCCAGCAGGTGCAGGCCGGCCCAGAACGCGAGTGCCAGAAGCACCGGATGGCGCGTGAGCCTGACCGGCCCCGGCCGGTCCGGATCGAACCGCGCGTTGTGCGCACCGCCGAAGGCTCGATGGGGAGTATCGGCTGCTTCCGGAGGAATCGACTATCGAAGCGTAGCTGACGGTTCGGGCTCGTCCGTAAAAGACTATCCTCCAGAACTAGGAAAACCGGGAAGTCACCGCCCCGGCAGCCATAGCGCTAGCGGCGGCCAGAAGATGATGAGGCCCACCACAAGAAGCGAGCACACGATGAAGGGGAACGCCGCGGAGTAGATCTGGCGCATCGTGGTTTCGGGAGGGGCGACTCCCTTCATGACGAAGAGGAGCAGCCCGAACGGCGGGGTGGTGAAGCTGATCTCCAGCGCGAGCAGCATGATGAGCGCGAACCAGACCAGATCGAATCCGAGGCTTTCGGCCAGCGGGAAGAAGATTGGCACGGTGAGAAGCATGATCGAGATCTGCTCCATGAACATGCCCAGGAGGAGCAGCACCGCGAACATGACGACCAGCATGGCCAGAGGCGCGAGTTCGAAGCTCGTGGCCCAGCGGATCAGCCCCGACGACGCCCCCGAGAAGGCGAGGAGTTGGCTGAAGGTCGCCGAACCGAAGACGATGAGATAGGCCATGAGTGTGACGCGTAGGGCGCCCCGGACAGAAGCCTTCATCGCCGCGAGCGTGAGGCAGCGGAAAAGGGCGGCCATTATGATGACACCAAGCGCGCCGAACGCCGCCGCCTCGGAGGGGGTGACGATGCCGTAGATCATCATGGCGACGATGATGGCCATGAGACCGACCATCGGCACGACGTCCCGGACGAGGAAGCCGATCTTCTGCAGGAAAGATACGGGTTCGACGTCATAGGCCGGCGCTGCATCGGGATCGCGCCGGGTCTGGAGCCAGATCGTCGCGATGTAGAACGCTGCCAGGATCAGCCCGGGGATGACCCCGGCGATGAGCAGGGCGCCTACGTCGATTTGCGCGAGCGTTGCGAGCAGGACCGCGAGGGCGGACGGTGGAATGATGATCGCGAGGCCGCCGGTCCCAAGGATCGGCCCCACGGACATGTGGGTCTTGTAGCCTCGACGGATCATCTCGGGCACCATCAGAGACCCCAGAAGCGCGGTCGACCCCATCGAGGAGCCTGAAAGCGTCGAAAAGCCGGTGCCGCCCAGCACGGTGACGTAGGACAGCCGGCCGGGCACGCGCCCAAGGATGCGGTCGATCGCATTGAACATGCGATTACCGAGACCTGTGTGGAAGAAGACCTCGCCCATCAGGAGAAAGAGCGGGATCGGCACCAGCGCGAACGTGGTCAGGGCGCCCCAGCCGTTGTTGAGAAGCTGCACGATCCCACGCTCGCCGCCCATGAAGACCCACGCGCCCGCGATGTTGGCGGCGAGGAAGGCGAGGGCGACCGGCATGCCGACACCCATGAGCACCACGATCGACCCGAGGAGCAGCGCGAGCGCTTCGTACCACTCCATCACTCGTGTATCCCCGCCTGCCCGCTGTGCAGGAGTTCGGGGCCGACGACGAACTTCGAGAACTCCACCGCCATCAGGCCAAAGCTGATCGGGAAGGTGATCGTCAGAAGCCATCGTGGATAGAAATATGCCCGCACGTCGAAATCGTTACGCTCGATGTTCGTGAGGAAAAGCTCCGTCCCCTTCCATGCCAGCACCACGCATACGAGGACGCAGAGAACAGCCACGCCACGGCTCACAACGCGTTGCGGGCCTTTCGGCAGTGCCGAGGTCAGGAGTTCGATGTGGACGTGCCCCCGCTCGCGGACGAGCCAGGGCGCACCCAGCATGGTGAGATAGAGAAGCCCGTATTCGGCTGACGTGAAGAGCCACGCGAAGGGTTGAATACCCGCATTGCGCATTCCAACCGAGATGACGACCGACACCATCAGCCAGACGAGCGTCGCTCCCGCGACGAACGCCATCGCGTCGATCAGAAACCTGTAGGCGCGGAGAAGGGCGGGCAAGGAACGCTCCGGAAGACGGGAGTTGCGGCGCCGCGGGGCGGCGCCGCCTTGTGCTGTGGGGTCGTCAGTCGAGCGCCGGGTTGTAGAACAGCTCGATCAGCCGGTCGTAGTTGCCGGCACCCTGCGGGCTCTCTTCCATCAGCGACTTCATGCGGTCCCATGTGGTCTGCCGCGCGGCCGCCAGGTAGTTCGCCCGCGCGTCACCCTCGAGCTCGATGGTCGTCATGCCCGCGGCCTCGAGCGCGGCGAGTTCCTCTTCCGCCTGTGCACCGAGCCGTGCGGCCGTGTCAGCCTCATGCGCAATGGCCGCATCTGTCAGGATCGCCTGCGCCTCGTCCGACAGTGCATTCCAGCTGTCGAGGTTCACGATCACGCCGAGGTCGGTCGAGAAAAAGCAGGGTTCGATCCTGTACTTCACGAACTCGTTCCACTTGAGATCCATGAGGCCGATCTGCGTCCAGCCCGTCGCGTCGACCACACCGCGTTCCAATGCAGCATACACATCCGTCGTCGGCAGGTCGATCACCTGCGCTCCGAGGTAGTCCGTGAAGAAGGCGTTGTAGACGGCGTTGCCCCGGAGCTTGATGCCGTCGACAGAGAGGTTCCCGTCCGCGTCGAGTTGCGGCTCGTTCACCGTCCAGAGGTTGTAGCAGACGTTCGAATCGAACCAGCCGAGGTACTTCACCCCCATCTTTTCCTGGTGGATTTCGTCGATGAGGTCGATCCCGCCGTTCTCCCGCGCTTGCGGCCCGGTGAGGTTAGAGGCGACAAGGGCGTCCTTCTCTGGAAGGGCTCCGGCATAGAAAGAGCCGGGCGTGTAGACCATGTCCACGACCCCGTCCCGGACCGCGTCGGGCTGCTGGAACATGCCGATCGCCTCGGGCCCGCCACGGACCTCGATCTGCACCACGCCATCGCCCTGTTCGTTCACCTTGTCGACGAACTCCAGAAAGCTCTTGGTATAGATCAGCGTCTCCGGGAAGGCGTGGACCGCCGTCAGAGTCTCCTGCGCCGACGCCGTGGAGGCTGCCATAGCACCCGCGGCCAGCGTCCCGAACATCATGTGTCTCATTGCGTTACTCCCTGTGGTTCGGGGCGGCCCCGCGCCGCCCCCTTCGTTGCGCCGCTTCCGGCGTCATCTCGTCATAGGCCATGCCCATTGGTTTTCTGCGCGCCGTCGTTCGCCGAACGCGGCGAGCTCGGACCGATACTGTGCCGTGAGGTCGATATCGTCCCACCCGCGCATGATCTTCGTGAGCCAGACGGGGGCGAGGGAAAGTCGTGCGTCGCGGCCGCCAAAGCGGACGGCCATCGTCTCGAGATCGATCGAGACTCGCCGGGGGCCGGCGAGGTGGTCGCAGAGTTCGGAGAAGCCGTCCTCGTCGACAACCCCCGGCAGGAGACCGTTGTTGACCGCGTTCCCCGCGAAGATGTCCCCGAAGCTTGGCGCCAGCACGGCGCGCACGCCGAAATCGACGAGCGCATAGACCGCCGCCTCCCGCGAGGAACCGCAGCCGAAGTTGCGCCCGGCAACGAGGATCGTCGCCTGGGTGTCGTTCAGCGGATGAGGCTGTGGATTCCCCTCCGGGCCGACGCGCGCGTCGTGCAGGAGGAACTTGCCATAGCCCTCGCTCCGCGGCGCAGACATGAAGCGCGCGGGGATCAGGCGATCGGTGTCGATGTTCTCCTCCGGGAGAAGAACCGCGACGCCTTCGTATCGTGTCCAGCCGGTCATGTGACGCGCCGCCCCTCCAGCATCGGGCGCACGTCCGCCAGTTCCCCCGCGACCGCCGCCGCCGCGACCATGGCCGGCGACATCAGGTGCGTTCGTGCGCCCCGGCCCTGCCGCCCGCGGAAGTTCCGGTTGGTCGTCGAGGCGCAGCGGTTGCCGGGCGGAACGATGTCGCCGTTCATGCCGACGCACATGGAACATCCCGCCGCGCCCCATTCGAGCCCGGCGTCAGCGAAGATCCGGTCGAGACCCTCTTCCTCCGCTTGCCGCTTGACCGCCATCGAGCCGGGCGCCACGAGACCCGGAACCTGCGCCTTCCGTCCCGAAAGGACCGCGGCCGCCGCGCGCAGATCCTCGATGCGGCCGTTGGTGCAGGACCCGATGAAGACCTGGTCGACGGGGGTTCCGACCAGCGGCCGTCCGGGCGTGAGCCCCATGTAATCTAGGGCCGCGCGGATACGCGGACCGCGTCCGCCGTCGGCGCGGTCGGGGTCGGGCACTGTGCCGGTGATGGGCAGCGCGTCCTCGGGCGACGTGCCCCATGTCACGACCGGCGCGATCTCCCGCGCGTCGAGAGCGACCTCCCGGTCGAACGCGGCGCCATCGTCGGTCGACAGCCCTGTCCACGCCTCGATCGCACGTTCCCGCTCGGCGCCGGTCGGCGCGAAGCGGCGGCCTTCAAGATAGGCGAAGGTCGTCGCATCCGGGGACACCATTCCGAACCTGGCGCCGCCCTCGATCGACAGGTTGCAGAGCGTGAGCCGCCCTTCCATCGAAAGGTCGCGCACGACCTCGCCTGCGTATTCGATCGCGTGTCCGCGCGCGCCGTCGGCGCCCATTTTCGCGATCCACCCCAGCGCGACGTCCTTCGCGCCGACACCGGGTCCGAGGCGTCCGTCGATGCGTATTCGCATCGCCCGCGGCTTCACCTGCCAAATCGCCTGGGTGGCCAGCACGTGTGCTACCTCGGTTGCGCCAATCCCGAAGGCCATCGCCCCGAAGGCGCCGTGCGTCGAGGTATGACTGTCTCCGCAAACGATCAGCAGCCCTGGCAGCGTCAGCCCCTGCTCGGGACCGATGACATGGACGATGCCCTGCCGTGGATCGCCGAGGCCATAGAGCTGGATTCCGTGCGCTTCGCAGTTCCCGCGCAGCGTTTCCATCATTCCCGCGATCTTCGGGTCCAGCGCGCGCTCGCGCCGCGTCGGCGCGTAGTGATCCGCCACGCCGAACGTCAACTCGGGATGCGCGACAGGAAGGCCGCGTTCCGCGAGTTTGCGGAATGCATGGTGCGACCCTTCGTGGACGAGATGCCTGTCGACCCAGAGAAGAGAGGCCCCATCCTCGCGGCGCGCAACTTCGTTCGCGACCCAGAGCTTGTCGAAGAGGGTACGCGGCGCGGCCATCACTGTTCCGCCCCGGCCCCTGGCCCGATGACCGGCTCCCAATGCCGCGCCCCGTCCTCACCGACGCGTGCGAGTTGCATCTCGAGCCGGAAGAGGTCCGGGCGGTAAAGGGCGGAAAGATACTCCACACCCCGGCCCGCATCGTCGCGCACCACCCGGGTGAGCGCCAGCAGAGCCGAGCCGACGGGAACGTCGAGCGCCTCGGCAACATCCGGCGCGGCGAGCGTCGCGGACACCGCCTGCGACGCCGAGCGGACCGCGACTCCGCCCCGCTCGAGCAGGCTGAAGAGCGGAGTCGTGGCCAGATCAGCCTCGGAGTAATTCCGAGCGATGTCCTCGGGCACATGCGTCGTCAGGTGCGAGAACGGCGTCTCGCCCACGAGCCGCACCCGGACGGCGGTCTGGACGCTCTGTAGTTCGGAGAGGAGAAGAGCGGCGGCGACTCTTTGCGGCGGCGGGCCGTAGGCGAACGAGAGCAGGCGCGCCGTGGTCTCGCGGCCCATCCGGACGATTTGCGGGATGAGCGTGGTCATGTCCGCCGCGATCGCGGCCTCCTCGCTCTTGCCCGTCACGACCGAGCCCGCGCCTGCGCGTTTCTCGACCAGGCCGTCCGCCGCCAGCGACTCGAGCGCTCGTCGCACGGTGACGCGCGAGACCCCGTGCGCCTCGGCGAGCTTCTGTTCGCCGGGCAGCGCCGTACCGGGCGCCAAGCGACCGGCAGAGATCTCGCCCTTGAGCAGGAGATAGACGCGGCGCGCCTTGCCGCCCTCGGGCAGAAGTCCTGTATCGAGTTGGCCCAAACGCAGCCCTCCGTTGACCGGCAGGTTAGAGGTGGTAGGTTCGTTTTCAAGTCTTTTCGCAGGCTGTAAAACAGAAATGTGTCTTTCAGAAATCAGAAACCTGTCCTACAAATCATACAGGCAGACGAGATGGAGGCCCCATGCCGGTGATCGAGGCGCATCTGATCGAAGGATATGATGGCGATGCGAAAGCGCGTCTCGGGCGCGCGTTGACGGGCGCCGTTCGACAGGTTCTCCCGGCCGTCCCCGACGGCGTCACCATCGTGATCCACGAGGTGAAGCCGGATGCCTACATGCGGGGCGGCGCGGCACGAACGCCCGCGCCGGCCCACCCAGACCCCGTGGGGATGGTCAGGGATTTCCTCGGCGCGATGGAAGCGCGCGATCTCGACCGCGCGCGCGGCTTTCTCGCCGACGATTTCGTCATGCACTTCCCGGGCCAGGGGCCGATGCGCAGTCTCGAAGACCTCGTGGAGTGGTCGAAGCCCCGCTACAGGTTCGTCAGGAAGACCTACCACGGGTTCGACGTGACCGCGAACGAGACCGCGGTGATCGTCTACGCCCATGGCACGCTGAGCGGTGAGTGGCTCGACGGCAGCGCCTTCGAGGGCATCCGCTTCATCGACCGCTTCGAGGTTGAGAAGGGCCGGTTCGCGCGACAGGACGTCTGGAACGACATGGCCGAAGCAAAGGCACGATCGTGATGGCGGAGATCGACCCGATAACGCTCGCCGTTCTCGCCGGCCGGATGGAGCAGATCGCGGACGAGATGGACGCGACGTTGTTCCGCGCCGCATTCAATCCCATCATTGCCGAGGCACACGATGCCTCGCACGGCATCTACCACCCGGAAACAGGGGCAACGCTGGTTCAGGGCAAGTCCGGCCTGCCGATCTTCGTCGGCGTGATGGCCTACGGCGTGGCCGCGGTGATCGAGAAGGCGCGGACGGACGGCCGCGTTTCCGACGGTGACATCTGGATTTTCAACGACGCACATATCGGAGGCACGCATCTCTCTGACATGCGCCTCGTCCGCCCCTACTTCCGCGACGGGAAGATCTTCTGCTGGCTCGCCTCCGTCGGTCACTGGCACGATGTCGGCGGTGCGGTTCCCGGGAACTACAACCCCGGCGCCACCGACGCCTTTCAGGAAGCCTTCGTGCTGCCCCCTGTGCGGATCGCCCGGGCCGGAGAGATCCAGGACGACATCGTCGACATCGTCCTGCGCAACACCAGACTTCCGCAGTCTGCGCGCGGCGATCTCAACGGCCAATTGGGTGCGCTCGACCTCGGCGTGAAGCGGCTGGACGCACTCATAGATGAGTACGGCGCAGATATGATACGCGCTGCGCTCGACGCCCTTTCGGATCGCGCCGAGACGCTCATTCGCTCGGAGCTTTCCGCCTTGCCTGACGGGCGCTGGGAGGCGGAGGACTTCCTCGACAATGACGGCATCACCGACGTCGCGCTGCCGATCCGGGTCGCGCTCGAGGTCTCGGGCGACACACTCACGCTGGACTTCGCCGGCACGGCCCCCGAGACGGCGGGGCCGGTGAACATTGCGCAGCCCACCGCCGTCGCTGCCGTCTACGTGGCGATAAAGCACATCTTCCCGGCCTTGCCGGCCAACGCCGGCGTGATGCGGCCGCTCAAGGTTTCGATACCGGAGGGCTCGCTGCTCGCCGCCGAGTTTCCGAAGCCGACCGGCGGCTACACCGAAACGATCCTTCGGATGATCGACGTGATTTTTTCGGCCATGGCAAAAGCGACGCCGGAACGCGTCGTCGCGAACGCCTACGGCACGATCAATGCGCTCTCCATCTCCGGGCGACGCCAGAGCGGCAGCCCTTGGGTCATGTTCTCGTTCTATGGCGGCGGTCACGGCGGCTCTTTCGAGTCCGACGGCCTCAATCACGGCAACGCGCCGATCTCCACCGCTACCATTCCCCCGCTCGAGATCCTCGAGGCGGCGTATCCCGTCATGTTCCGGAAATGGGCGCTCCGGCCCGACAGCGCCGGCGCGGGGCGGCACCGCGGCGGGCTGGGCGCCGTCTACGAGATCGAGTTGCTCGAGGACCGTGCCGAGGCGTTCCTGTTCGGCGAGCGCGGCCGCTTCCCGCCGCGAGGGGTTGCCGGTGGCGCGCCGGCCGCGGAAAACCGGTTCGAGTGGGAGGCAGAGGACGGCCTGCACTCACCTCCGCTTGCGTCCAAGATGCGGGGCATACGGCTTTCGCGGGGCCACGCCGTCCGGCTTGAGACGCCCGGCGGCGGCGGATACGGCCCTCCGGGCGAGCGGCCACCGGAGGCCGTTGCCCGCGATGTAGCCCTGGGCTACCTGTCGGCTGCGAAGGCCGACGCGGATTATGGGACCTCCTGGCGGGAACTTGCGCCATGAAGATGGTCGGTGTCGACGTCGGCGGGACCTTCACGGACGTTTTCGTGCTCGATGAGGCCGCCGGAACGGCGGAGGTGTCCAAGGTGCCGACGACCCGGCCCGATCAAGCCGGAGGATTTCTCGCGGGGATCAGGGGCCGGGTGCCGCAGCTGGCAGACCTCTCCGTCGTCGTGCACGGGACGACGGCCGGAACAAATGCACTCCTCGAACGCAAGGGGGCGAAGGCCGGAGTCATCACGACCGCGGGCCTCCGCGACGTGCTCGAGATGCGCCGCCGCGACCGCCCGCGCACATGGGGGCTCCGGGGCGACTTCCAGCCCATCGTGCCGCGCGATCTCCGGCTGGAGGTTCCCGAACGCACCCTTGCCGACGGCACGGTCCGTACCAGCGTCGATCTGGATGCGGTGTGCGAAGCTGCTCGAATGCTACTGGCGCAGGGGTGCGAGGCCATCGCCATTCTGTTCGCAAATGCCTACGCCAACCCGGCGAACGAGGCGGCGGCCGCCGGGGCCGTCCGCGCACTCTGGCCAAATCCCCACGTCACCGCGTCGCACGAGATCCTGCCCGAGATCCGCGAGTTCGAGCGGTTCTCGACCACGGCGCTCAACGCCTATCTCCAGCCCGAGGTCGCGGGGTATCTGAACCGCCTCGAGACCGCGCTGCGGGACGGGGGCTTCGATGACGAGTTTCTCCTCGTTCAATCGAACGGTGGCGTCATGGGCGTGGACACGGCCTGCCGCCGCCCCGTCCGAACCGCTCTCTCGGGGCCGGCCGCGGGCGTGATCGCCGCGGCCCACATCGCGACGTCGGCAGGGTTCGAAAACGTGGTCACGGGTGACATGGGCGGAACATCCTTCGACGTCGCTCTCATCGCCGGCGGCGAGTCGGTCCTCTCGCCGCAGACGAGTATCGACTTCGGCCTCGTCATCCGGCAGCCGATGATCGAGATCGCAACGATCGGCGCAGGCGGCGGGTCGATCGCCTGGGTCGATGCGGGGGGGCTTCTCAACATCGGTCCCGAAAGCGCGGGCTCGGATCCCGGCCCGGTCGCCTACGGGCGGGGGAACGACCGCCCGACCGTCACCGACGCGAACGTCGCGCTCGGGCGCATCGACGCCGAAAGTCCCATCGGGGGACGATCCCGGCTGGATGTGGATGCCGCCCGCAGGGCCATCGACGTGCGGATCGGCCAACCGCTCGGCCTATCAACGGACGCCGCCGCCGAAGCGATCCTCGCCGTCGCGAACTCCCGCATGGCCGGGGCGATTCGCCTCGTCTCCATCGAACGCGGCTTCGATCCGAGCCGCTTCGCCTTCCTGCCCTTCGGCGGGGGCGGCGCTCTCCACGCCTGCGCGCTGATGCGCGACGTTGGCCTCGGCCGCGCTATCGTACCGCGCTATCCCGGCGTAACCTCGGCCATGGGCTGTGTCATCGCCGACATGCGGCACGACTTCGTCCAGACCGTGAACACGACCGTAGACGCGGTCGATCCCCAAGCGCTCGCGTCGCTCGTTCAGACGCATCGCGACGAGGGAGAGCGCCTGCTCGATGCCGCACGTTCGACCTTCGCGGGCCGCGAGATGTCGGTCGAGCTCGACATGGCCTATGCCGGGCAGACCCATACGGTCGCCGTTCCGCTCGCGATGAAGGCCGACGGGCCGAGGGTTGCCGCGCCGACACACGAGGAGATCGCCGCCGCCTTCGATGACGCCTACGGGGCGAGCTTCGGCCGGCTTCTCGAAGGCGGCACGCGGCGGATCGTCAATCTGAGAACAGCCGTGACCGGCCGCAGGCCCAAGTTCGACCTCCTGAGCCTCGCTCCGGGCGACGGCGGCAGCGTCGACCTAGCCCGCCGCGCGACCCGCTCCGTGCACTTCGGCGACGTCTGGATCGACACTCCGGTCTACGACCGTCTCTCTCTCCCGGTCGACGCCCACATCTCTGGGCCCGCAATCCTCGCCCAGCCTGACACCACCATTCTCATCGAACCCGGGTACACGGGCGAGATTGACCGCTTCGGAAATCTCCTCATCGCACCGGAGGCGCCATGACGACGCTCGACGCCCGCCGCACGGCGCTCCTCACCATCGACCTGCAGAACGACTTTCTGCACCCGGAGGGCGCCTATGGCCGTGCCGGTCAGTCCGCGGACCCAATCGCCGCGCTTCCGGCACGGATCGCACCGCTTGTCCGCGCGCTGCGGGCAAAGGGCGGCACGTATGTCTCGGCCCAGTTCACCCTTGTCCCAGGCCCGGGCGGAGAGCCGCTGATCGCGCCGCACCTCAAGGAACTGCGCCCGTTCCTCGGCAAGGGCGACTTCGCGCCCGGCGCATGGGGCCACGCCCTCGTCGATGACCTCGCACCGGCCGACTACACGATCGAGAAGGTCGCCTATTCCGCCTTCTACCAGACCAGGCTCGAATTCGTGATGCGCGCGATCGGGATCGAGATGCTCATCGTCGGCGGCATCGTCACCAACGGCGGCGTCGCCTCGACGCTTCGCGACGCGCACCTCCGCAACATCGAGACGATCATGCTCAGCGACGGCTGCGCCGCCTTCCGGCAGGAGGTGCACGACGCAACGTTGGTGTCGCTCGGTACGGTGACCCGCGAGATGACCTCCGCCGAGGCGCTGTCCATGATCGAGGCCGCCCGATGAACCTGCGCGCGCGTCTCCGGGAAGACCGCATCCTGGTCGCACCGGGCGTCTATGACGGGCTGACTGCCGCCCTCGCGGCGGACGCAGGATTCGAGGCTCTCTACCTCTCGGGTGCGGCCGTGGCATACACCCGTCTCGGCCGTCCCGACATCGGGCTCACGTCGCATACCGAGATGGCCGATGCCGTAGGTCTGATCCGAGACAGGGTCGACCTTCCGGTCATCATCGACGCCGACACGGGCTTCGGCAACGCGCTCAATGCGCAGCGCACCATGCGGGCATACGAACGCGCCGGTGCCTCGGCCCTCCAGGTCGAGGACCAGACCTATCCGAAACGCTGCGGGCACCTTGCCGACAAGTCGCTCATCCCCACCGCTGAAATGGCGGGGAAGATCCGCGCGATGATAGATGCCCGGACGAGCGATGACACGCTGGTGATCGCGCGGACCGACGCAGTCGCCGTTGAAGGGATCGCTGCCGCTATCGACCGCGCCGAAACCTACCTTGAGGCGGGTGCCGACGTGCTCTTCGTCGAGGCGCCACGCTCCCACGACGAGATGGCGCACATCGCGCGGACCTTCTCGCGCCGCGTTCCGCTCCTCGCCAACATGGTCGAGGGCGGGGCCACGCCGATCCGGTCGGCGGAAGACCTCGAAGAGGCGGGATACTCCATCGCGATCTTCCCGGGCGGGATCGTGCGCGCGCTCGCCCGGTGCGCACAGGAGTACTACCGAAGCCTTCGTGAACACGGCTCGAACCGGCCATTCGCCGACAGGATGTTCGACTTCGATGGCCTGAACGAGGTCATCGGGACTCCCGCCATGCTGGCGTCGGGCAAGCGTTACGAGACCGGGTGATGGCCAAGGTCGCGCCCCCGCCCAAGGCGTTCGACGGCGAGGTGGACACCCTCGTGATCGGAGCCGGCGCCTGTGGGATGGTGGCGGCCTTGTCGGCGAAAGAGGTCGGGCAGGACGTCGCGGTTCTGGAAAGAGACGCGGTGCCGGCGGGGTCGACGGCTCTCTCGGCCGGCCTCATTCCCGCAGCGGGGACGCGCTTCCAGACTGAGGCGGGGATCGAGGATTCGCCTGAACTCTTTGCCGCCGACATTCAGCGGAAAGGCGGGGGTGAGAACGATCCGGCGCTTGTCGTGCGGCTCGCGTCGGGAGCCGCCGGAGCCGTCGAGTGGCTGGCGGACCGCCATGGGCTGCCGTTCTCGGTCGTCACGGACTTCGACTATCCGGGTCATTCGCGTCGCCGCATGCACGGCCTGCCGAGTCGGTCGGGGCGTGAGCTCGTCGACCGCCTGCGCAATGCTTGCGAGGTTCAGGCCATTCCGATCCTGTGCGAGGCGACGGCCACCACGCTCTACGCCACCGACGACCGGATCGAGGGCGTTGCCGTTACGCGCCCGGACGGGTCGGTCGAGCGGATCGGTTGCCAGAAACTCGTCCTTGCCTGCAACGGGTTTGGAGGGAACCGGGCGCTCGTGCGCAAGCACCTGCCAGGTATTGCGGGTGCTCTGTGGTTCGGCCACGACGGCAACCGGGGGGAGGCGCTGGCCTGGGGCGAGGCGCTCGGCGCAGCAATGGCGCATCTCGGTGCCTACCAGGGTCACGGGAACGTGGCCGATCCGCACGGCATCCTGATCACCTGGGCCACGATCACGGAAGGTGGGATCCAGGTGAATGCCCGGGGCGCGCGGTTCTGGAACGAGGCCCAGGGCTATTCGGAGGCCGCACGCGCCGTTCTCGAACAGCCCGGTGGCGTCGCCTGGACGATCTTCGACTCCCGGATCGCCGCCGTCGCCCGACAGTTCGCTGACTTCCGCGAGGCTGAAGCGCAAGGGGCGATCCGAAGCGCAGATACGATAGAAGAGCTTGCACGCTCTCTCGGCCTGCCTCCCGAAGGACTCTCCGAAACGATGGCGGAAATCCCGACAGGGCGGACCGACAGGTTTGGCCGGACGTTCTCGTCGCGGCCCCTCGAGCCGCGCTACTGCGGGGTCAAGGTCACAGGGGCGCTGTTTCATACGCAAGGCGGGCTCGTGACCGGCGAGAATGCGAAAGTTCTGAAGACCGATGGCGATGTGTTTGCCAATCTTCATGCCGCCGGAGGTGCGGCATGTGGCGTGTCGGGAAAGGGCGACACCGGATATCTGTCGGGGAACGGGCTCATCAGCGCCGTGGTCTTGGGTAGACTGGCCGGCTCAGCAGAAAGCCCTTGAAGCCGAAGCCGCCGAGGGAACCCGAAACGGGGGCATGACCAGCGCCTCGACTGTCTCATTTCCGTGCGCCGGTACAGGCAGAGGAACCCGCGAGCCGATCCGGGAGGCGCCAAGAATTTTAACATCGCCCCTCAAGATGCCGAAAATTGCGTCATTCCAGGAGGACGCTCGGTCGGGAGACAGCTGAAGCGACGAATGCGCTTCAGCCTGCCGCCCGTTGCGGACAGCTTTCGCCCATCGGCCTGACAGGCCGGAGACCGCGCCGGGAGCAGGGTGTTGCCGCCTCGCCGAAGCGCCATGGAACGAAATTGCGCGGGGGAAAAATGACTGGGGCACGCTCCTCTCTGAAAGCCCGTCCTGCGCTGCAAACATGAAGGATAGTGGGATGCCGACAATTCGACTTATGACGACTGCGGCCGTCGCAGGCCTCGTCTCGACCGCCGCGGCCGCACAGGATTGCCCGATCAAGGTGGGCGTCCTGCATTCGCTCTCGGGCACCATGGCGATCTCCGAGACGACGCTCAAGGACACCATGGAAATGCTGATCGAGCAGCAAAATGCTGCCGGCGGGGTGCTTGGCTGCGAGCTTGAGGCGGTGGTCGTCGACCCCGCGTCCGATCAGCCGCTCTTCGCCGAGAAAGCCCGCGAGCTTCTGACGGTCCACGAGGTCGACGTGATCTTCGGCAACTGGACCAGCGCCAGCCGCAAGTCGGTCCTGCCGGTCCTCGAGGAGCTGAACGGCCTCCTTTTCTATCCGGTCCAGTACGAGGGCGAGGAAAGCTCGAAGAACGTCTTCTACACCGGCGCTGCACCCAATCAACAGGCGATCCCTGCGACCGATTACTTCCTTGAGGAACTCGGCGTCGAGAAATTCGCGCTTCTGGGCACCGACTACGTGTATCCGCGAACGACGAACCGCATCCTCGAGCAGTACCTCAAGGACCAGGGCATCCCGGAAGACGACATCTTCGTCAACTATACCCCCTTTGGCCATTCCGACTGGTCGACAATTGTCTCCGACGTCGTCGCTCTGGGTGCCGACGGCAAGAAGGTCGGTGTGATCTCGACGATCAACGGCGATGCCAATGTCGGATTCTACAAGGAGCTCGCCGCCCAGGGCGTCTCGGCCGAGGACATTCCGGTCATCGCCTTCTCGGTGGGCGAAGAAGAGCTTTCCGGTCTCGACACCACGGACCTCGTCGGACACCTCGCCGCCTGGAACTACTTCCAGTCCGCCGACACCGGGATCAACGACGAATGGGTCGCTGCATGGAAGGCGCGCATGGGCGAAGACAGGGTGACGAACGACCCGATGGAGGCCCACTACATCGGCTTCAACATGTGGGTGCAGGCCGTCATGGACGCAAGCACGGCCGATGTCGACGCGGTGCGCGACGCGATGTACGGGCAGGAAGTTGCGAACCTCACTGGCGGAATGGCCATGATGCTGCCGAACCACCATCTCACCAAGCCCGTGCTCATCGGCGAGATCACCGAGGACGGGCAGTTCGACATCATCAGCCAGACCGAGGAAGTCGCGGGCGACGCCTGGACCGACTTCCTGCCGGAATCGGCGGTGCTCGTCTCGAACTGGCCGGAGTTGGGCTGCGGGATGTTCAACACCGAAACCGAGACCTGCGTCCAGATCGAATCGAACTACTGATCAATCGCGCGGGGGGCGGACCAGCGCCCTCCGCGACCAGGTCCGGGGGGCACAGGTGACGGCTCTATTGAGACGCATGATCGCGGTGGCGGCACTTCTCGCGCTCGCCTTGCCCGCATCGGCACAGAACGCGGAGGCCCCTGTCCAGCGCCTCCTGCAGGAACACGGCGACATCATCGCGGACTCCTCGCGCCGCACCATCGGCCCCGCCATCGACGCGCTCGCCGCCTCCGGCCTGCCGGACGCGCAGACGGTTCTTGAGCGCTGGCAGGGCAGGGAGATGTGGATCAACGATGCGACGGGGCTTTTCGTCTTCGCCGAAGAGATCGATCGCGACACGATCCGTGTCTTCGATGTCGCGGGAGGCGCCCTGATCGGCGAGGTGTCCGACGACGCCTACACGCAGTTGAGACCAAACAGCGGCATTCGCGGGCTGCTCGGCTCCGCTCTCGTTCAGTTTCAGATGAGCGATCCCGACCCGGTGGTGCGCCGCGAAGCGCTCGACGCCATCGAGCGGCGGCCCGAGGCGGGCCATCTTTCGACCCTGCGAGCCTCGCTGAATGGCGAGCCCGACCCCGGGATCGCGGCGCGCAAGGCGCGTGTGGAACGGCTGCTCACGATCCGGTTCGGGGAAACCGATGCCGAGCGGATCGAGGCGATCGAGAGCTTCTCCGGGGACCTGGGCGTCGACGTGCGGGCCGCCCTGACGCCGCTTGCCCAGACGCGCATCGAGGCGGCCGAGGCCGTTCCCGAGGCCGATGACGTGGCCGGACGGCTCATCGTGGGGTCGGAGCGGCTCTCCGAAACCGACGCCTACGACCTCCTCGTCCGCGCCGACCTGTCCCCTCCCAGGATCAGCCGGGACGACAAGCGCGCAGCCCTCATCGCCAACATCGAGGCCGGCGAAGTCGCGGGCATCGAGTTGGCAAGCCTCGACACCGAGGCGGCTCGCGACATGGCCTATGCGGCGCTTGCCGAAAGCGGCGTCGTCGACCCGGTGGCCACCGAAACGGAGGTCGCCGAGGCGCTGGCCTCCTTCGTCTTCTACGAACGGTATGTCGGCGCCCCCGCAGCCGTCGCCATGGCCGCGCAGAACGCGCTCGACGATATCGAGACGCGCGTCGCTGTCAATCAGGCGGCGGACCTCGCACTGGACGCGCTCTCGCTCGCTTCGATCTACTTCCTCGCCGCCATCGGCCTGGCGATCACGTTCGGGGTGATGGGCGTCATCAACATGGCCCATGGCGAGTTCATCATGATGGGCGCCTATACGGGCTTCGTCGTCCAGCAGTTCGTCCCGGACTACACGCTGTCCATCGTCATAGCGCTGCCGCTTGCCTTCGCGGTGACCTTCGCCGCAGGCGTCGCCCTCGAACGCCTCGTGATCCGCTGGCTCTACCACCGGCCACTCGAGACGCTGCTTGCGACCTTCGGCGTTTCCATCGCTCTCCAGCAGCTCGCAAAGATCGTCTTTGGCACCCAGGCCCGCCCGCTGACATCGCCCGACTGGCTGTCCGGCTCGCTCGTCTTCAACGATGTCGTCTCGATCAGCTACATCCGCATCGCCATCTTCTTTCTTGCCCTTCTGTTCCTCGTGATGTTCCTCTTCGTGATGAACCGCACGCGGCTCGGGCTCGAGGTCCGCGCGGTCACGCAGAACCCGCGCATGGCCGCCTCGATGGGCATCAACCCCGATCGGATCAACATGCTCACCTTCGGGTTCGGTTCGGGCATCGCAGGTATCGCGGGCGTGGCCATCGGGCTCTACGCCAAGGTCACCTCCGACCTCGGGCAGGACTACATCGTCCAGTCCTTCATGACCGTTGTCGTGGGCGGGGTCGGCAACATCTGGGGCACGCTCCTCGGCGCCACGCTCATCGGCTTTTTCCAGAAGGGGATCGAGTGGCTGAACCCCTCGAACACGCTGGCTGCCCAGACCTACATGATCCTCATCATCATCCTGTTCATCCAGTTCCGGCCGAAGGGCATCATCGCCCTGAAGGGCCGCGCGGCAGAGGCATGAGGCGATGACGGACCAGCTCTCCGCGGCCGCCGGTTTCGGCGGCTCCTCCGCGCGCCGCACGCCCTTCGTGCTCCGCAACCCCTCGGTGCTGATCTTCCTTCTGGCGCTCGCCGCCTTCACCATCGGCGTGACGGTGATGTCGGAAGCTTTCGGCGTCGGGGTCCTCTCGACAAGCTTCGTCAAGACCCTCGGCAAGACGCTCTGCCTCTGCCTCGTCGCCCTCGCGATGGATCTCGTCTGGGGCTACACAGGCATCCTCTCGCTCGGGCACATGGCGTTCTTCGGCATCGGCGGATACGTCTTCGGAATGTGGCTGATGTATGCGAGGACAGAGACAATCGTCCTCGGCTCGCTCGCCGCCGAGGCGCTGCCTCCCACCGAGGAGGAGGTCCGGGCAGCGGTCGCCGAACAGATCTTCGGCGTCGTCGGTGCCTCGGAGTTCCCCGCGATCTGGGCCTTCGCCCATTCCCTTCCGTTACACCTCGCCTTCGTCGTGCTCGTCCCGGGGCTTCTCGCGCTCGTCTTTGGCTGGCTCGCCTTCCGGTCCCGGGTAACGGGCGTTTACCTGTCGATCCTGACCCAGGCGATGACTCTCGCCCTCGCGCTCTACGTCTTCCAGAACGATAACGGTCTGCGCGGCAACAACGGCCTGTCGGGTCTCCAGAACATCCCCGGGCTCGAGGACGTGCCGCAATCCCACGTGTCGGTCTATCTCCTCTGGGCCTCCGCCCTTGCCCTCGCCGCGGGCTATCTGCTCGCGGCCTCGGTCGTTTCGGGCAAGTTCGGATCGGTCCTGCGCGGCATCCGCGACGACGAGGCCCGGGTCCGGTTTCTCGGCTATCCGGTCGAGGCCTACAAGCTCTTCGTTTTCACTGTGTCGGCGATGATCGCGGGCATCGCGGGTGCGCTGTACTATACCCAGGCCGGAATCATCACGCCCAACGAGATCGCCCCCATCGCCTCGATCTACCTCGCCGTCTGGGTCGCTGTCGGCGGCCGTGGCAGGCTCTACGGTGCGGTCATCGGCGCGGCCTTCGTCTCGCTCGTCTCCACCTGGTTCACCTCCGGTCAGGTTCCCAACGTTTCCATCGGCTTTCTCCACATCGTCTGGGTCGACTGGTGGACGGTGATCCTGGGTCTGTCCTTCGTCCTCGTCACGCTCTTCGCGCCGAAGGGTCTCGGCGGGCTCATCGACGTCATCGCCGAGCGTCGCCACCCCGAGCGCCACGGTGCCGACCTCGGTCCCGACCCCGGCGCCCTTCGCGAAGAGGAGGCGACAAAGGAATGAGCCAGCTTCTCGAGGTCTCGGGCGTGTCGGTTTCGTTCGATGGGTTCAAGGCCATCAACAACCTGTCGTTTTCCATCGGCGAGCGCGAGTTGCGCGCGGTCATCGGCCCGAACGGGGCGGGCAAGACCACCTTCATGGACATCGTGACCGGCAAGACCCGACCCGACGAGGGTCGCGCGGTCTGGGGCGAGAAGAGCCGGTCGCTCCTGAGAATGAGCGAAGCGGCCATCGCGCGCGCCGGCGTGGGCCGGAAGTTCCAGCGCCCGACGGTATTCGAGGACCAGAGCGTGCGGGAAAACCTCATGCTGGCCCTCAAGAAGGACCGCGGGCCGTTCTCGGTGCTTGTCTTCCGCCCCTCTGCGGGCGACCTCGAGCGCGTCGCCGAACTTGCCGGCGAAATCGGTCTCGCCGCAGCCCTCGACCGCAAGGCGGGCGAACTCAGCCACGGCCAGAAGCAATGGCTCGAGATCGGCATGCTTCTTGCCCAGGAGCCGCGGCTCCTGCTTGTCGACGAGCCGGCCGCGGGGATGTCCGGCCCCGAGCGCGAGCACACGACCGAGCTTCTGAAACAGGCGGCGAAAACCCGCGCCGTGATCGTCGTCGAGCACGACATGGAATTCGTCCGACGGCTCGACTGCAAGGTGACGGTGCTCCACGAGGGCTCCGTCCTCGCCGAGGGCTCGATCGACCACGTCACGCAGAACGAAGAGGTGATCGAGGTGTATCTTGGCCGGTGATTATCTCGAGGTCGAGGGCCTCACACTTCACTACGGTGGCAGCCGGATCCTGAACGGCGTCGACGTCTCGGCGGGCATCGGCGAGGTAACCTGCGTCATGGGCACGAACGGTGTCGGAAAAACCTCGCTTCTGAAGGCTATTTCGGGAACCCATGCCCGCAGCGGCGGCACCGTGCGCTTGGGCGGCGAAGCGGTCGGCCGCTGGCCGGCGCAGACGCTTGCGGCAAGGGGCGTGGGATACGTTCCTCAAGGCCGCGATATCTTCCCGATGCTGACGGTCAGGGAAAACCTCGAAACCGGGTTCGCCTGCCTGCCGCGCTCGGAACGCAGGATCGGTGACGAAATCTTCGAGCTCTTCCCGATCCTGAAGGAATTTCTGGGCCGGCGCGGCGGTGATCTTTCCGGTGGCCAGCAACAGCAGCTCGCCATCGCCCGGGCCTTGGTGGCGAAGCCGAAGTTGCTTCTCCTTGACGAACCGACGGAGGGCATCCAGCCGAACGTCATCAAGCAGATCGGCCGGGTGATCGCACATCTGCGGGACCGCAAGGACGTCGCGATCATTCTCGTCGAACAGTACTTCCGCTTTGCCTGGGAGCTTGGCGACAGGTTCTGCGTGCTCGAACGCGGGGCCGTGAAACTTCGGGCCGATAAGGGCGGGGTGGACGAGGCGACGCTTTATGAGGCCGTCAGCGTCTAGCCTTGGGACCGGCGGTGTGTCACATTCCGACTTTCTATTCCGCATTTATCGGCCATGTGCGCGGCGTCTTGGGGGTCGTCGCTGCGGTGTCGTGCGCGGTGATCGGGGCTATCCCCCTTACGACGGGGCCATCGCGCCAGGTGACGACACGGTGGTCTGCCGCTGTGAGGACGTCACGGCTGGTGAAATCCGCAGCTATGCCGAGTTGGGATGCCTCGGCCCGAACCGGACCAAGGCACTTGGCCGCGCTGGAATGGGCCCCTGCCAGGGCCGCTATTGTGGACTGACGATGACGGCCCTACTGGCCACAGCGACCGGACAGACACCTGACGAGACGGCCCACTACCGGAAACGTCTTGCAAAACGGTCGGCAACCACTGAAGGGCCAGCGGTCAGACGCGCCGCGCCCACAGGCCGGACAAATGACCGCAACCTGCTTCGATCAAAGTCGCTCGAGAAAACCCTTGCAAAACCGGAGCCGTCCACAAACGACAGCCCCGGCTCAGGCGCCGCGCCAGATCCAGCCGCCGCCGAGAACCCGGCTCCCGCCGGCTTCGTAGAACACGCAGGCCTGGCCGGGCGACACGCCCTCCTCTGGCGTCAGTAGCTCCACCTCCGCCTCGGTGCGCGAGAGCGGCCGGACGATGGCGTCGCGCGGGGGGCGGGTCGAGCGGACCTTGACGGAGACGTGATGCTCGGCCGCCCCGTCGAACGGGCCGTCGCCGAGCCAGTTGATCTCGCGGACGGGCACGCTGCGTGTGGAGAGCATGTCCTTCGGACCGACGATCACCCGGCGCGCATCGACGTCGAGCGTCACGACATAGAGCGGCTCGTCGAGCCCGCCGATCCCGAGCCCCCGGCGCTGACCGATCGTGTAGTGGATCACGCCGCGGTGTTCGCCGAGGACACGGCCATCGGCATGCACGATCTCGCCCGGCTCGGCGGCGCCGGGGCGGAGCTTCTCGATCACGCTCGCATAGTCGCCGTTCGGCACGAAGCAGATGTCCTGGCTGTCGGGCTTGTCGGCCACCGTCAGCCCGTACTTCGCGGCAAGCTTGCGCGTTTCGTCCTTCGACGGCAGGTGCCCGAGGGGGAAGCGCAGGTATGCGAGCTGTTCCGGCGTCGTGGAGAACAGGAAATAGGACTGGTCGCGATTCCGGTCGGCGGCCGAATGCAACTCGGGTCCGTACGCGCCCAGCTTCCGCCGGATGTAGTGCCCCGTCGCCATGCAGTCGGCGTCGAGATCCTTCGCCGTCTCCAGAAGGTCGCGGAACTTCACGCGCTCGTTGCAGCGGATGCAGGGCACGGGCGTGGCGCCCGCGAGATAGCTGTCGGCGAACTCGTCGATCACCGCCTCGCGGAACATGTTCTCGTAATCAAGCACGTAGTGCGGAAAGCCCATTTCCTCGGCCACGCGGCGCGCGTCGTGGATGTCGCGGCCCGCGCAGCAGGCGCCCTTCCGGGCAAGCGCCGCGCCGTGGTCGTAGAGTTGGAGCGTGACGCCCACCACGTCGTAGCCGTCCTCGGCCAGCTGTGCCGCCACGACCGAGCTGTCGACGCCGCCCGACATGGCGACGACGACCCGCGTCTCGGCGGGGGGCTTGGGCAGGCCGAGCGAGTTGAGGGTCGCGCTGTCGAGCGCCATCGGGGTCACATCCTGTTCCGCGGAATGGGCGGAATATAGGAAAATGCCGCGAACTCGCAAGGTCGCGTTTCACGGATGTTTAAGTACGGGGCGCAAGGATTGCGCCGCGAACGGAAGGGGTGCCGCATGTATCTCAAGAAGGTGGACGGACCACGCGCCATCACGCTGCCCGACGGGTCGGTGATGACGCGCGCGGACCTGCCCGTCCCGGGCGTGCAACGCTGGGTGGCGAGCCGGAAGGCCGCGGTCGTGAGGGCGGTGCGCCACGGGCTCGTCTCGCGAGAGGAGGTTCTGGAGCGCTACGCGTTGTCGGCGGAGGAACTGGACGGCTGGCTGTCGGCGGTCGAGCGGCACGGGGAGAGCGCGCTCAAGGCGACGACGGTTCAAAGATATGGACAACCCTGAGTTGTTTATCTAATGCTTCCCGGGAGTAACCGGCGATTAAGCTTTGTCCGCCAGAGTTAACGTCACCGAAGGTAAGCCCGCGGAGAAGCGACATGCGCGTTCTACTCGTCGAAGACGACCCGACGACCTCGCGAAGCATCGAGTTGATGCTGAGCCACGCAAACCTCAACGTCTACGCGACGGATCTCGGGGAGGAGGGCGTCGATCTCGCGAAGCTCTACGACTACGATCTGATCCTGCTGGACCTCGCATTGCCGGACATGCATGGCCATGACGTGCTGCGCCAGCTCCGGCTCGCCAGGATCGACACGCCGATCCTGATCCTTTCTGGCTCCGACGACACGGAGAACAAGATCAAGGGCTTCGGTTTCGGCGCCGACGACTACCTGACGAAGCCCTTCCATCGGGAGGAGCTCGTCGCGCGGATCCACGCGATCATCCGGCGCTCCAAGGGCCATGCGCAGTCGATCATCCGCACGGGCAAGATCGCGGTGAACCTCGACGCCAAGACCGTCGATGCCGAGGGCGCGGCGGTACATCTGACGGGCAAGGAATACCAGATGCTCGAACTGCTGAGCCTCCGGAAGGGCACGACGCTGACCAAGGAGATGTTCCTCAACCACCTGTACGGCGGCATGGACGAGCCCGAACTCAAGATCATCGACGTCTTCATCTGCAAGCTGAGAAAGAAGCTCAGCCAGGCGACGGACGGCGACAACTACATCGAGACGGTCTGGGGCAGGGGCTACGTTCTGCGCGATCCCGATCCCGCGGTTCAGACGACACGATTTGTCGCCAGCGCCTGAGACCGGCCCGGATCACTCCCCGCTGGACCTCCCTCCGCGCCGCTCCTATCACA
>Ga0102925_1000441_pt1 | contig 22607 bp, 24 predicted proteins | sample SalPonR1_A_D1_MG_FD_78216 | JGI IMG/M metagenome (GOLD analysis project Ga0102925, IMG submission 78216) | Salt pond soil microbial communities from South San Francisco under conditions of wetland restoration - Salt Pond MetaG R1_A_D1_MG | ecosystem: Environmental > Aquatic > Marine > Intertidal...
ACGGTGAGGACGCCGATTCCGAGTGCCGGTTCGACGCCATCGCGGACGGCACCCGCCGGGACGACCGCGTGCCGACCATCTCGCGGGCGACCGCCCAGAGCCTCGAAGACCGGCACGGCGTGGACTACGTCGCCCCGCTCACCGGGTTCGGCCGGGGCGCGGTCGACCGTCTCGTCGAGGTGACTCTCGAGGTCGAGGTCGGTCCGAGCGAGGAGATCCAGCGCGCCGATTACGAGGCCGAACTCCGGGCGTTGCTGGCGGAACGGGAGGGACCCAGGGCGGTCGAGGAGGTCTTCCCGGACCACGAACAGACCGCCGTCGTCGGGCGACGATAGGCGAGCTATTCGGTTCGGAACTCGAACCGCGCCCCGCCCGACTCGCTTTCTGTCACCCCGACGTCCCAGCCGTGCGCCTCCGCAATGGCCCGGACGATGGCGAGACCGAGGCCCGATCCCTCCACCTCGGTGGTGTACCCCCGTTCGAAAACCTCGTCGCGTTCGTCCGGCGGGATGCCCGGACCGTCGTCGTCGACGTAGAACCCGGCGGGACCCATCTCGTCGTTCGTGGCGTCGTCGGTTGCAGTTCCGTCGAGTCGCCCCACCGTGACGGTGACGCCCTCTCCGACGTGCTCCAGCGCGTTGCGAAACAGGTTCTCGAACAGTTCCCGTAGTCGGCCCTCGTCGGCCTCGATCGTCCCACTCTCGTCGACGGCGAGGGTCGCTTCGGGGGTTTCGACGACGTCCCAGGCCTCTTCGGCGACATCGCCAAACGCGAGGGGTTCGGTCTCGTCGACCACCCGGCCCTTCCGGGCCAGCGCCAGCGACTGCTCGATGAGCTCCTCCATCCGATCGAGCGAGTCCTCGACCCGCAGCAGATGTTCGGCGTCGCCGGTCTCGAAGGCGGCGTCGAGATAGCCCTGTGAGACCTCCAGCGGGTTCCGCAGGTCGTGGCTGACGATGCTGGCGAACTCCTCCAGGCGCTCGCGCTCGCGGCGTGCCTGTCGCGTCGCCTCGCGCTGGCGCACCTCCGCCGCACCGGCGACCGACCCGGCCCCGACGCCGACGGTGCCGGACACGAGCGTCAGGAAGAGCGGTTCCGCGACGGCCGCCCCGTCGAAGATCGTGATGACGAGCTGGAGGGCAGTGATGACCGCGGCGACCAGGAACCCGCCGAGCGCGAACGAGAAGACGGTGATCCGGTCGCGGACCGACACGCCGTCGCGAACCAGGTGCCGATCGACGAGGACCGTGCTCACCGCGACCGCGACGGGCAACGCCGCGGCGATGACGACCTGCAGGACGGGTTCGCCGTTTGCCTGGGCGTCGACGAACGACTGCAGGACGATCAGGACGGCGAGGAAGCTTCCAAGCACGGAGAGCGGCGACACCGGCAGTCGCTCGCCGGCGCGGGTGAGCCAGTCGTCCCCTTCCGGCGGTTCGTCTCCGGACGACCCGACGGCCATGTGCGACGCATCGACCCCCGTGGCCTTAATTCGGATGGCCCAGAACCGGGACCCGAACCCCGCCACGACGACCGCGAAGGACAGTTTCAAGCGACCGCTCGACAAAGCCCGGGGCATGTACGAACGCCTCAAGGGATTTCGCGACGTCTATCCCGAGGAGATGGCGGCCTACCGGGCCGTCTTCGACGAGATCGAGTCGACGGCGGGGGCCTACGGCTTCCGCGAGATAGCCACGCCAGCGATGGAGCGAACCCAGCTGTACGTCGACAAATCCGGCGAGGAGATCGTCGACGAACTGTACAGTTTCGAGGACCAGGGCGGGCGCGACGTCGCACTCACGCCCGAGTTGACGCCGACCGTCGCCCGGATGGTCGTCGAGAAGCACCAGGAACTCACCAAGCCGATCAAGTGGTACTCGACGCGCCCGTTCTGGCGCTACGAGCAGGTCCAGCAGGGCCGGTTCCGCGAGTTCTACCAGACCAACGTCGACATCTTCGGGTCCTCGGAACCCGAGGCTGACGCCGAAATCCTGGCGGTCGCGGCCGAGAGCCTCACGGGACTGGGCCTGACCGCCGACGACTTCGAGTTCCGCGTCTCCCATCGCGACATCCTCTCTGCCCTCCTCCGCTCGTTCGACGCCGACGTGGACACGCGAAACGCCATTCGCGCCGTCGACAAGCGGGCGAAGATAGAGCGTGACGAGTACCTCGACCTGCTCGTCCGGGCCGGCCTCTCGGAGTCCCAGGCCGTCGAGTTCGACGACGTCCTCGAGGCCGGCAGCGAGGACCTGGAGGAACTGCTCGCGTTCTCCGATCGCGAGGACCTCCAGGCCGCGGTCGAGAACCTCCAGAACGTCCTCGACGCGACCGAGGACTTCGGGGTTCGCGAGTACACCAACCTCTCGCTGACGACCGCTCGGGGACTCGATTACTACACCGGCGTCGTCTTCGAGTGCTTCGACTCGACGGGCGAGGTTTCGCGGGCCATCTTCGGCGGCGGCCGCTACGACGACCTCATCGAGAGCTACGGCGGCCAGCCCACCCCGGCCGTCGGCGTCGCCCTGGGCGTGATGAACTCGACGCTGCCGCCCCTCCTGAAGCGGGCGGGCGTCTGGCCCGAAGAAGCCCTCTCGACGGATTACTACGTCCTCACGGTGGGGGATACCCGGCACGTCGCGAGTCGGATCGCCCGCGACCTCCGCGAGCGCGGTCACGTCGTCGAGGCCGACGTCGCCGGCCGGAGCTTCGGGTCCCAGTTGAACTACGCCGACTCGATCAACGCCGAGACGGTCGTCATCGTCGGCGAACAGGACCTCGAGAACGACGAAGTCACCGTCAAGGACATGGCCTCCGGCGACCAGACGACCGCGCCCGTCGAGGCGTTCCCCGGCGAGTTCGACCGGCCGACCTACGACGACTTCGCCTGATCGGCGGCACTGCCGCGATATTTGGGTCGAGGCCGATCGCTGTTTCGATATCGAAATTCCTACAATACGTTGTCTGTCATCACCGTCCCACGGGAAAGTTTGGCATATTTTTCTCATCGCGTGTCGTCTCTGTTCGTGGGGGAGAGCACCATGGCATCAAAGCCGGAACTATCGATAGCGGATCGGAAAGACATCGTGAAAAACATGGAATCGGACGCGTGGAACCACGGAAAGCTCGACGTCGTCGACGAGGGTTGTTCGCCGGACTACGTCGCCCACGATTCGATGGGGGACCGGGACCTGGAGGAATCGAAAGAGATGATCGAACGGGTCCGGGCCGGCACTTCTGATTTCGAATTCCGGATCGACGACCTGTTCGGCGAGGACGACCGGGTGACGCTGCGGTACACGATGAGTGGAACGAACACGGGGCCGTCCTTCCTGACGGAGGAACCGACCGGGAAGTCGTGGGAAGGCACGGGGATATCGATCTACCGCTTCGAGAACGGACAGGTCGTCGAACAATGGGATACGTTCGACTACCTCGGCGTCATGCAACAACTGGGTCTGCTCCCGTCGTCGGAAGAATAATCGGCCAAGAACCGGGGACCGGGCCGACCGATCGCTCGACAACTTTATTTCGCCACCACGAGGTTTTGCGACCATGAGGGATTTTCGGCGGGTGCTCGCCAGGAACGTCACCGAGGTGGGGCTGTTCGTCGGCATCAGCATCATGATCCTGAGCGGGGTCGTGGGGCCGGAGGCCGTCAGTACCGTCGGCCTCGTGGTCCTGCTGGCCGGGATTTTCCTCGACGACGTGATCACTTCGGTGCTGGAACCGGCCGACGACGACGGCGCTGACGCTTCGAATCCCGTCGAAGAACTCCGCGAACGCTACGCACGCGGCGAAATCGACCGCGACGAGTTCGAGCGCCGGGTCGACGACCTGCTCGAGACCGACCCGGAGGTGCGGACCGAGTCACCGACAGACGACGAACTCGACCGGCAACTCGAACGCCGATAGCGCGGGCCGCCCGCTTCGGCGCACCCCCGCTTCGGCGCACCCCCGCTTCGGCGCACACCGTTTCGACGCACTCCCGCTTCGACGCATCCCACCTCCACGCCTCCCGTTTTTGGCCGTTCTCCACGGGACGAGCGACGCCCAGCTATCGACCGAGTCGAAGCAGGCGTTCGGCAACGAGCGTCCCGCCGATTCCGCCCATGACGAACCCGAACACGCCGTCGAGGAACGCGATCATCTTCGGGCCCGTATCGATCCCGGCCGGCCCGAGGAGGATGACCCCGACGGCCCCGATGCCGAAGACGAACAGCACCAGGGAGGCGTAGCCCGCGAGGCGGGTCCACGCCTGGCGCGTTTCGCCGCTCCGGTCGCCCCCGACGAACATGACCAGGGTCAGCGGGGCCACGAAACTGCCGACGAACGCCAGGATGCTCAGGAAAAAGGCGATCGACCAGGGCGCGCCCGGTCGCCCCTCGACGACGGACCCCCACCCGAGGAGGAAAAACACCGCTCCGAAGACCACCCCACCGACGAGAAACCCGGCCGACGTAACGAAACTGTCGCGTACCATTAGTTCGGTCGAACGACACGATGCGGGAAAACGTTTCCCCCGCGATTCGTCGCTTGCTACGCGCGATTCGTCGACCGATCGGCCGTTCGACGAATTCGCTGCCCGACGCGACACCCTTAATCGACGGCCCGAAGTACGTGGACTCGACGGATGGACGCCTACCGGATCGCCTACGACGGCCGCCCGTTCTACGGCTTCCAGCGCCAGCCCGACGTCCCGACGGTCGAGGACGCGCTCTTCGACGCCCTTCGATCGCTCGATGTCCTGGATTCCAACACCGACGCCCCGCCCGAGTACTCGGCCGCCGGGCGGACGGACGCCGGCGTCTCTGCACTCGGGCAGGTCGTCGCCTTCGAGGCGTCGGACTGGCTGAGCCCTGCCGCGCTGAACGGCGAACTGCCGGATTCGATCCGGGCGTGGGCCCGCGCCGACGCCCCGGACGGGTTTCACGCCAGGTACGACGCCACCTGGCGGGAGTACGCCTACCACCTACACGCCCCGAAGGCCGATCCGGACCTCGCCGCCGAGGTGTGCACCCGATTCGAGGGCATCCACGACTTCCACAACTTCACGACCGACGACGGCGAGACGACCCGGGCGGTCCACGAGGCCACGGTCGATGAGGACGGCGAGTACCTGGTCCTCCGGGTTCGCGCCGACGGCTTTTGCAGACACCAGCTCAGACGGATGGCGTCGCTCGTCGACACGGTTGCACGCGAGGAGATGCCGCTCTCGACGGTCGATCGCGCACTGGAACTCGAACCACTCTCGGGGCCGGCGGGCATCCCGACCGCCCCGCCGGAACCGCTCGTCCTTCTCGACGTCGGCTATCCCGACCTCGATTTCGCGGTCGACGACGCGGCTGCTGCCGAGACTCGTCGCGCGTTCGAGGCGCGTCGGCTCCGCCACCGGACGGCCGCCAGGGTGGCGGGGTCGATCGGCGACGGGGTCGGTTCAGAAGAGTAGCCGTCGGCTCGACGCTCAGAGATCCTCGAGGAGATTCGCCATCTCGATGGCGCTCTCGGCGGCCTCGGTACCTTTGTTGCCCTGCTTGACGCCGGCCCGGTCGATCGCCTGCTCGGTCGTGTCGGTCGTCAGGACGCCGAAGGCGATGGGCACCTCGGTGTCCAGGGTTGCCTTGGCGACGCCCTTGGTCGCCTCGTTGGAGACGTACTCGAAGTGGGGCGTCTCGCCGCGGATGACCGCGCCGAGCGCGATCACGCCGTCGTACCGGCCCGAGTTCGCCATCCGCTTTGCGGCCAGGGGAATCTCGAACGACCCCGGCACGCGGGCCACGTCCACGTCGTCGCCGTTCGCGCCGTGGCGCTTGAGCGTGTCCAGCGCGCCGTCGAGCAGTTTGCCGGTGATCAGGTCGTTGAAGCGGCCGACGACGATGCCGAACCGCAGGCCGGTCGCGTCCAGTTCGCCTTCCAGTTCCGTGACGTCGAAGTCCTCGGTCGTAGTCATGGGTATGTCGTGAATCCGCGTTTCGATCGTCGAAGCGGTCCGAAATTCGCCCGCAATGGGCTCCTCGCTGTCGCCGTCATCGCCCCTCCATCGACTGCAGTTTGTCCATGAGGTCGGCCGACCCGCCACCCTCGCCGGCCGCCAGTTGCTCGACGTAGCGGGCGATCACGTCGATTTCGAGGTTGACCTCGTCGCCGACGCCAGTCTCGCGGAGCGTCGTCTCGGCCTCGGTGAACTCGGTGACGGAGACGCTGAAGCTCCGCTCGGCGTCGACGACCGTGAGACTCACGCCGTCGACGGCCACCGACCCCTTCGGCGCCAGGTATCGTCGGAGGTCCTCCGGCGGCCGGATCTCGTAGATCGTCGCGTTCCCCTCCCGTCGCGTTCCCGTGACGACGCCCGTGCCGTCCACGTGGCCGGTCACGAGATGGCCCCCGAGTTCGTCGTCCAGGGTGAGCGCCGACTCGAGGTTCACCGGATCGCGAGGTTCCAGCGATCCGAGCGTCGTCCGGCGGAACGTCTCGGGGGTGACCTCGACCGTGAACGTGTGCGCGTCGGGGTCGGTCTCGATCACGGTCAGGCAGGGGCCGCCGATGGCGACGCTGGCCCCGAGACGGGGATCGACGACGACGTCCGACTCGATCGTCATGGTCATCGCTTTCCCGCGACGCTCGATGGTCCGGACGACGCCGACGTCCTCGATGATTCCGGTGAACATGTCGTGACCCGTTCGATCCACCGGGGCCTTTGGATGGCGGCGGTATAAAGTATCTGAAATCGGTCCCAGAAGTGGGGACGTCGATCGCGGAGTAGCGGAAAAACGGCGGATCGCTACGCTACCGCCGGTCCCGATCCCGTTCCCGCTCCTCGTCGCCGTCCCGACGGGCCCATCGTTCGGCGTCCGACCGGTCCACGCCGCGGTTGCCGTCGCCGTCCCCGTCGCCGACGCGTTCGCGCTTCGAGAGCGCCCAGACGACCAGCGGGACCGCCAGCCCGAGCAGGAGGAACGCGACGACGATCCCGGGGCCGGCGGGCACGGCGATCACCCGAAGAACACGTCGACGAGGTCGCTGGCGTCCGAACCGGTGTCCCGGTAGAACTCGGTGTATCCACACGACGTACAGGAGACGACCCGAAAGCTGTTGGTCTGGACGTCGAACATCTTGCTCAGGCCGCCCCCGGTCATCGACACCGACCCGACGTCCGCGTCGGTGTGACCGCACTTCGGACAGCCGTACGATTCCGAACTGGAGGGCGAGTCGTGGGGACTCATGGCCAGGAATGCGGGATCGAGGCTAACAAAAGTTGGCATCGGTGGACTTCGGATTTCGTCTGGGTGGCTGCCGTCGGATCACGACGTGTGCAATCGTCGTTCCAGCCGAAACCTGCTCGATGAATTACACAGCGCGTAATCCCGTGGAGCCCGACGGTCAAGACGGGGGAAACGATGGGGGAACGAACGTATCACGTCGAACCGGACGAGGAGATCGACTGCCCGAACTGCGGAAAGCCGGTCCGGTCGGGACTGGAGATCTGTCCCCACTGCGAGGCCAGTCTCAACTAGCGGTTTTTCAACCTAGTCCCACTCGTCGGGCCAGAGGTTCGCGGCCCGCATGCCGGGTTCGAAGTCCTGCTCGAGCATCGCCTCGCGGAGTTCGTCGGACTCGATCGGGTCGGGATCCTGGCGGGTCATCTCGCGGGTCAGTAACGCCCCGAGCATCGCGTGTTCGCGGAGCGTCCGCGGGTCCACCTTGTCCCGGGTGTCGGCCTGGGTGTGGCCCCAGCCGCGACCACGCTGGTCGCCGTCGGCCGGCCGGCTGTGCAGCTGGAGCGCCGGGACGCCCTCCCGGATGAACGGCCAGTGATCGCTGTAGGGATGGGGATCGGGATCGACGTGGATCGGATGCACCGTCGCGTCCGCGACCGACTCGGCCACCATCGCCGCCGTCTCCGAGGTCTGGGTCTGCGCGACGAGATCGCGCTCCCGGCCGGCCCCGTCGACGTTGACGGCGGCGCGCACCCGATCGAGGTCGAGCGAGTCCGCGAGCGCCGCGCTCCCCATGAGGCCGAGTTCCTCGGAGCCGACGCCAGCGACCCGGACCCGGCAGTCCAGATCCTCCTCGATCCCGGCGAGGAGGCGAGCGATCGTCGCCACCATCGTGATCCCACAGCCGTTGTCGAGGGCCCCTTCCGCCACGTCGTGGGCGTCCAGGTGGCCGAGGACGACGATTTCATCCTCAGTGTCCGGGCCGAGAACGCCGTGAACGTTCCGGCTCTCGCCGCGGCCCGACGTGGCCTCGACCGTCACCGTCGCCTCGCCGCCGCCGATTCGGCCGCCCGGCCGCCGGGGCGTCTCCGCGTTGGGGGCTCGCCGGGCGTACTCGCGGAGCCAGTCGCCGGTTTCGGCACTCACGCCGACCCCGGGCATCTCCGCCTCGGCGTCGAACCGCAAGGAGCCGGTCGGCGGAAGTTGCCCGTCGAGGTGGTTGACGAAGACGAACGCCTCGGCACCCGCGTCGTGGGCCAGGCCGAACTTCTCCATCCGGTGGACGAACCGCTGGCCGGGCGGCGTCGTCGTGCTGGCGACGGCGATCGCTCCCTCCAGGTCCGCGCCCTCGATTTCCTCGGGCGTGCCGTAGCCGACGTCGACCAGCGGCCCCTCGACGACCCCGCCCGGCGAGTACGGGAGGGCGATCGTCTCGAATCGCCGTTCGACCGGGGCTGTCAACTGGAGGTGCGCCTCGCCGCGCTCCCACGTCGTGATCTCGAAGGTCTCGGTCGTTACCTCGCGCACGCCGGCGTCCTCGAAGGTCTCCGCGACCAGTTCGGCGGCGCGGCCTTCACCGGGACTGCCGGCCAGCCGGTTGCCGATCTCTGTCAGTTGCGTCAGGAAGTCCCAGGGTCGATCGTCCCGCCAGGTGGCACCGAGCGCGCTGTCGAGTGCGTCGTCCATAGGTACCACTCCTCGGGGTGAGGAGATAAGGGTCCGGCCACCGGCCAACGCGGCCGATTCGGCGGCAGCACCGCGGTTTCGGATCAACCATCCGATGGGGGAAAGTTTACCTCCGGAAGTTTCGAAACTTGAGACATGAGTTCGAGTTCGGTCCCCGACCGGTCAGAGATCGACGAGGCGTACAAGTGGGATCTCGAGAGCATCTACGCGGACGACGAGGAATGGGAAACGGCCTATGCGGATGTCGAGGCGCTGATCGCCGACCTCGAAACGTACGAGGGGCAGGCGACGGACGACGGCGAAACGCTGCTGGACGTCCTCGAACTGCGCGACGAGATGGAGCGCGAACTCGCGAAGGTGTTCTCCTACGCCCGGATGCGCCGCGACGAGGACACCACCGATCAGCACTACCAGGCGCTGACGGCCCGGGCTGGATCGCTCATGGCCGACGCGGGCAGCGCGGCGAGTTTCATCGAGCCCGAACTGCAAGCCTGTTCGCGGGACGAAATCGACGCCATGATCGAGTCCACGCCAGGGCTCGAGACCTACGAGCACCACATAGACGACGTGATGCGGATGAAGGAACATACGCGCTCGGCCGAGGTCGAGGCACTCCTGGCCGACCTGGGCGAGGTCACCGGCGCGTCGGGCGAGGTGTACAACATGCTCGCGAACGCGGACATCGAGTTCCCGGCGGTCGAGGACCCCGACGGCGAAGCCGTCGAGATCACCCAGTCGAACTTCACCACCCTGCAAAAGGACCCGGACCGCGAGTTCCGCCGCGAGGTGTACGAGGCCTTCTTCGACGAGTGGGGTGACTACCGCAACGCGATCGGCGCGGCCTACAAGAACAGCGTCAAGGCCGACGTGAAACTCGCGCAGGCCCGGGACTACGACACCGCCCGCGAGGCCGCGCTCGACGGGCCGAACATCCCCGTCGAGGTCTACGACACGCTGCTGGAGACGGTGCGTGACAACCTGGACAAGCTTCACAGACACGTCGAACTCAAGCGCGACGCCCTGGGCGTGGACGAGTTGCGGATGTGGGACGTCTACATGCCGCTGGCCGATTCCGAGAGTCCGACCATCGAGTACGACGAGGCCAGGAACCACGTCGTCGACGCCGTCGGCACGCTGGGTGAGGAGTACCAGTCTCGCGTGGCGGAGGGCCTGGACTCGCGCTGGGTCGACGTCTACGAGAACGAGGGCAAGCAGTCGGGGGCCTATTCGGGCGGGACGTATGACACCCAGCCGTTCATCCTGATGAACTACCAGGACGACGTCTCCTCGATGTACACCCTCGCACACGAACTCGGGCACTCGATGCACTCGGAGTTGACCAGCGACGAGCAGCCCTACGTCTACAGCGACTACGAAATCTTCGTGGCCGAGGTCGCCTCGACCGTCAACGAGGCGCTCCTGACCCACCACCTGCTCGATACGGTGGAGGACGACGAGTTCCGCCGGCACGTCCTCAACGAGTACCTCGAACGGTTCCGGGCGACGCTGTACCGCCAGACCCTGTTCGCCGACTTCGAGCACCGGGCCCACCGGCTGGAAGAGGAGGGCGAGGCGCTGACGCCCGATCGACTCGACGAGATCTACGGCGACCTGAAGGCGGAGTTCTACGAACCGGCCGTCGTCGACGACCGGATCGCCCGCGAGTGGATGCGCATCCCGCACTTCTACCGGGCGTTCTACGTCTTCCAGTACTCGACGGGCATCTCCGCCGCCGTCGCCATCGCCCGTGACGTCCTCGACGAGGGCGAACCGGCCGCCGAGCGATACCTGGAGTTCCTCGAACAGGGCTCGCGGGACTACCCGCTCGAACTGCTCCGGATGGCCGGCGTCGACATGTCCACGTCTGACCCCATCGAGCGCGCCCTGGCCGAGTACGACGAGCAACTCGACCGGATGGCGGAACTGCTCTGAGCTCCGGGCCGGGAACGGACTCGCCGAGGCGATCGGTTGCCTCGACGGCCGTCGTTCGAACGCCCATCAATCCTTCGCCCACCGGCCGACCCAAAGGCACATTTATTGGCCGGAACCATATTCGGATAACGGATGTCACGGAGCCCGTCCCTGCCGGATCGGCCCCGGCTCGAGCTCGACGCGGACATGTCCGACGAGGAACGGCTGGAGGCGCTCCGGGAACACCTCGACGCCATCGTGGACGTCCACGATCAGCTCGCCGACCAGCTGGAGGACGCCGACCGACGCCGGGAACAGCTCGAGGCCGAGGTCGACCGACTCGAACGAGAGAACGAGAAGCTCAAGCAGTCCTCGCTGTACATCGCGACGGTCGAGGAGATCGACGCGGAGAACGGCGAGGTCGTCGTCAAACAGCACGGGAACAACCAGGAGGTCCTCTCGGACCTCTCGGCGCGGATGCAGGAGGAGATCGAGGCCGGCGATCGGGTCGCCGTCAACGATTCCTTCGCCATCCAGACGGTCCTCTCGAACGAGACCGACGCCCGCGCCCAGGCCATGGAGGTCGAGGCGGATCCCGAACTCACCTACGAGGACATCGGCGGCCTGGAAGACCAGATCCGCGAGGTTCGCGAGGCCGTCGAGGAGCCGCTGACCAACCCCGAACAGTTCGAGAAGGCCGGCATCGAACCGCCGAGTGGCGTCCTGCTCCACGGCCCGCCGGGGACGGGCAAGACGATGCTCGCGAAGGCCGTCGCCAACCACACCGACGCCACGTTCATCAAGATGGCCGGGTCCGAACTCGTCCGGAAGTTCATCGGCGAGGGCTCCAGGCTCGTCCGGGACCTGTTCGATTTGGCCGCCGAGCGCGAACCGTCGATCATCTTCATCGACGAGATCGACGCCATCGCCTCCAAGCGCACCGACTCGAAGACCTCCGGCGACGCCGAGGTCCAGCGGACGATGATGCAACTCCTCTCCGAGATGGACGGGTTCGAGGACCGCGGCGAGGTGCGCATCATGGCCGCGACCAACCGCTTCGACATGCTCGACCGGGCGATCCTCCGGCCCGGCCGGTTCGACCGCCTCATCGAGGTGCCTGACCCCGACTTCGACGGCCGCAAACGGATCTTCGAGATCCACACCCGCGAGATGAACGTCGCCGACGACGTGGACTACGGCGACCTCGCGAAGCAGACCGACAGCCGCAACGGCTCCGAGATCGCGAACATCACCACCGAGGCCGGCATGTTCGCCATCCGGGACGACCGCACCACCGTGCGGATGGCCGACTTCGGGGACGCCATCGAGAAACTCCAGGACGAGGGCGAAGGGCAGACGATGGGACCGACGGGACAGTTGGATTACGCGTACTGATCGACGGACGTTCGGGGTTTCGCCCGGGCCGAGTAGACACTGCTCGAACGGATAACGTCGTCGAGGCGCTCCAAATCAGACAGGTATCGGGGAGTCCGACGAGAACCCGGTCCGAAACCGAACAAGGTAATAATCCCCTGGTTAGCCATGGCACAAGTTGGTTTGTCCGGAGTAAATCATTCGAGCTGCAGGCAATCAATCCGCCTGCCCATCCCACGCCTTCACCGCGTCCATCCCACGCCTTCACCACCAAAGGGGGAATAGGGGGACAAGGGGCCTTTCGTTCGTTTTTGAAGGAAGCCGGAGTAATCACGTCGATAACCGATATGTACCCCCGATCCAGACAGCGGTTTCTCCAATCGCCGCACCCAGACGCATCCCGACACCCGCAACACTCGGGATCGTCGAGAAGACCGCTAGTCGAGTGCTTCCCACTCGGGGGTATTCATCTGTCCGGCCAGCGGGACCACGTCTTCGAGTTTGATCCGGGCGCGGCCCGGAACGGTGACCACCCGACCCTGCTCGAAGTCCGTCGCCTGGACGTCCAACTCGACCAAAACGTTCCTATGTTCGGTAGATTAGCGACGGCAAGCCCATTTTGGCCTGGTATACCAACGGAAAACGCGGTGATTTAAGTCACGCCTCCCTTGTGACACCATCAGGAGTATCGACGCTCCCACGAGCGTTTTCCTGACTCCCATGGAGCACCCACTGGACGGCGACATCACGACTGATGCGGAGTTCGAAGCCGCGCTGAACGAAATCGTCGAGGCTGCAGAAGCCAACGGCGTATCGGTCGAAGGCGGATGGACGTGCAACGGAAACGACGGGATCGTCTGGGACGTCGTCATCACGGCGGTCGTTCCGGCAGACGATTAGCGTTGCGGTGAGGGTGCTAAGCCCCCGTCCTCAAGGAGCGACCAACGGGAGCGAGTAGGGCGGGGTAGTTCACTCAGTGGCTCCGGGGGAATTCCGTGTCTCTCGGACGGATCACCGACGACGCTCATCGGTGCCAGGGTCGAGCCTCGAACGAACGACTGGCTCGTCGAGAGTGTCTCGAAGGATCGCATCGAGGCCGTTCCGGAGTCGTTCCGACGCTTCAGCGTCCGATATACCGTGTTCGTCTGCGAGGGCCTGCAGCGTCGTTTGCCGAGGAACCTTGAAGTATCCGTTCTCGACGGCGGACCGGACGATTTCTTGATGTGTATTCGTTGATGACATGGTTTAGCGTGACTGTTGTAGACCGTCGGTCCCCCCTGGCTGGCGACGGTGATGCCACGCCCGCCCATCACTGCCTCCAGCGGGGGATATTTCCTCTAGGACACGGCCAGCAAGGCGCATAAGAGTGTTGTACTGTTCAACGAAGATATTCGAGTTAACGGGGATAATGGGGCAATTTATTGTGGATTGCAAAATGCGTATTGTGAAATCAGCCGAGATACCACCGATATCCTGTGGGAAGTCGATATATACTCAGAAGTTCGTTAGGTGCGCCTCACTCCTCGTCGGTGTCTTCGCCGTGTGCGTTCTTATTGTTGGTGCCCTGGAGGAAGAAGTGGTTGAACGGCTGGACGTGCCGTCGGCGCATCATTTCCGAACTATCGATTTCGACGCCGATGTCGTGGATGGCGTCGGTTATCCGAGTGATGTCTTCCGTGCTGGTCCCGACCACATCGACGTGGAGGTTTCGTTTGCCGGTAAGCATCTCCCGTACGTCGATGATCCCCTTGATACCCCGGATTTGTTCCGAGTATGTAGCCAGTTCCGTGGGTGGAACCGTGACGACGAACGTGATCTGCATGGGGAGATTGGCGGCTTCGTAATCGATTTCGGGATGGTAGCCCCTGATGATGCCGTCGGTCTCGAGACGCTCGATCCGGTTGCGCACCGTACTGGCGGAGACCCCCACCGAGTCGGCCATCTCTTGCGCGGTCGTGTTGCGGGCGTCTTGCTGGAGCAAGTAGAGAATACTTCGGTCGATGTCGTCCAAGTCCCGGGCCATACGTCGCCATGGGTGTGCCAGGAACTAACAGTTTTCCTCGCTTCCACGAAACGATGCGCTTCGGCCGGATCGAGTGGATTTCAGGGGTGATGGATACACCCGCTATCTTCATCACGGGCCAGGTCTTTCCTCCCTGTACGTGTAAAACCGACCTGGGAGTCGAGTGTCACTGTTTTGAGTTTTCCTACGGTGCAGCCCCTTCACTCCGATCGCAAGGCCTTCTACTACCCGGACCGGCGATTCGAACATGGAGCCGATTCGCGTCGTCTGGGGCACCGGCGGCGGCCCCACGGAAATCGCCGCCTACGACGCCGCGCTCGCCGCGGCGAACGTCCACGACTACAACCTCGTCTCGATCTCGTCGGTGATCCCGGCCGGTGCCGAGGTCCGGGCGGTCGGCGACGCGCCGGACCTGGGCCCGGTCGGCGAGCGACTCACGGTCGTCCAGGCCCACGCTTGCGGAAGCGGGGACGGCCCCGTCAGCGCCGGACTGGGATGGACCCAGGCGAGCGACGGTCGGGGGCTGTTCTACGAAGGGGCAGGGACCGTCGAGGCGGGGGCGATTCGGGAGGAGATCGAACGCGGACTGGCGGCCGGCGTCGATCTGCGCGAGTGGGAACCGGACGAAACCGAGATTCGAACCGTCACCGCCGGAGAAGAGTCGGGCGAGTACGTCGCGGCGGTCGTGGTCGCAGTTTACGGGAAAAGCGATCCCTTGCTCTGATCCGACGTGGGGAGAGGGCGAGCGTCGTTTCCGATGGCTGTACCTGTCCGGGGTTACGGAGCTCCTACCGTCGGTGATCGACCGATGACCTTTTAGGGACCTCCGCCCTATCGGGCCACCACATCGAATGAACGGAAACACGCCCTACGCAGGGATGCCGGGCATCACGCAGGCCGGCAGGCGGGCCGACGACGACGTTCCCGAACTCACCCCGGAGCAGAAGCGCTCGCTCCGCCGGGAAGTCGCGACGATCGCGGCCCGCACCCGGGAATTTCTCCCCGACGAATACGCCGTCGACGTCGACGTCAGGGCCGGCGTTGCCGGTCCCACGGCCACCGTGGCCGTCCACCCGCCCGCTGGCCATCCGGTCAGCGCGGGCTTCACGCCCGAACAGGACGACATCGACGGCGGCGAGGTCATCCCCATCGAGGACCGGGACGAAGTCGCCCGCGGCCTCGCGGCCAGCGCCGCGTTGCAGGTGAAACAGGCGGTACAGGACGACGTCACGCCGACCGCCCGATAGCGACCGATCGGTTCGTTTCCATTCGTCGCTCGACTCCCCTGTCACCAGTGACCCGTTTCAATTCCTCCGTCGCGTCCCCCTGGGTTCGCTTCGGACTCGTCGCCGCCTGGGCGCTCGTGCTCCTCTACGCGTCCGTGTCCGACCCGTCGGGGGTACCCCTCGCACGGTCCGGCCCGCTGGGTCTGTTCGGACTGGACAAGTGGCTCCACGCCGGGGCGTACGCCGCCTTCGCGGTGCTCTTGGCGTACGCCCTGCTCCCGCGATGGCGGAGTACTCGACGCGGGTTGATCGCTGCCCTGCTCCTGGCCGGCGGGTACGGGGTCGCCATGGAAATCCTCCAGTACCCCCTCGCCAGTCGTTCGTTCGACCCGCTCGACGCGACCGCGAACGTCCTCGGAGCGCTCGCCGTCGTTTTGGCGGTGGCGCTGGGGTCGCGAATCCGCGACCGATTCCGAGGCGGTACCGTCCCCCGGTGACGGGTAACGACGAGAGCGGCAACCACGGGGGTTATACGGGCGTGACCGCTACCCCGGAGCAATGAGCCAGCCGAGTCCCGAGGTCTACGAGCAGGGCAAGGGCATGGACGCCCACAACCGGGTCATGCGGGAGATCCGGGCCCGGAAGGACAAGCAGTACGACCCGCACGAACCCACCCGGGTCTGGATCGACGAGGACAACACGCCCGACGGCGTCGTCGATTCGTTGACGATCGTCCTGAACACCGGCGGGTGCCGGTGGGCCCGGGCCGGCGGCTGTACCATGTGTGGCTACGTCGCCGAGTCCGTCGAGGGCGGGACGGTTCCCCACGAGGCGCTGGTCGACCAGGTCGAGGCCGTCCTCGAGCACGAGCGCGAGAACGCCGACGACCCGGCCCCCCTCGTGAAGATCTACACCTCCGGGTCCTTCCTGGACGAGCGAGAGGTGCCCGCCGAGACCCGGGAGTTCGTCGCCGAGACCTTCGCCGACCGCGAGCGGATCGTCCTCGAGAGCCTGCCGGACTTCGTCGACGACGAAAAACTGTCCGCCTTCACCGACCGCGGACTGGCGGTCGACGTCGCCATCGGACTCGAAACCGCCACCGACCGGGTGCGCCACGACTGCGTAAACAAGTACTTCGACTACGACGACTTCGTGGACGCCGTCGAAACCGCTGACGCGGCCGGCGCCGGCGTGAAGGCCTACCTCCTGCTGAAGCCGCCGTTCCTCTCGGAGAGCGAGGCCGTCGCGGACATGAAGCGGTCGATCCGGCGCGTGGCCGACCTCGGCCCCGTCCACACGGTCTCGATGAACCCGACCAACGTCCAGCGCTACACGATGGTCGACGAACTCTACTTCCGGAACGGCTACCGGCCACCCTGGCTCTGGTCGGTCGTCGATATTCTGCGCGACACCGCCGACGTCGACGCCATCGTCGTGTCCGACCCGGTCGGTCACGGCTCCGACCGCGGCCCGCACAACTGCGGCGAGTGCGACGACCGGGTTGCCCGGGCCATCGAGGACTTCGATCGCCGACAGGACCCGTCGGTGTTCGAGCAGGTGGGGTGCGAGTGCGAGGCGACCTGGGACGCCGTGATGGAGCGGGAACGGAGCTACGGGATGCCACTCGCGGAGTGACCGGCGACACTTCTCACTCGGATCGTTCCGGCGGGACGAACTCGCCGACCAGTTTCGGCAGGCTGAGTTTCACGATCGAACCGCGCGGCTCGTTGTCCTCGAAGTCGATCGACCCCCCGGCCTGGGTGACGACCCAGTTGACAAGCCACAGGCCGAGACCGCTGGCGTGACGGAGCTGTGTGATTTCCCGATTTTCGGTCAGGAGTTCCCGTTCCTCCTCGGGGATGCCCGGACCGTTGTCGGCGACCTCGACGCAGAGCTGTCCCGTCTCTTCGCCGATGGTGACCACGACCTCGGGCGTCCGATCGTTGTGCATGCAGGCGTTCTCGAGCACGTGGTAGATGGCCGTCTCGAGCAGGTCGTCGCCCTCGATCCGGGCCGCTTCGGGGGCGTCGATCTCGAACCGGGCCTCCGGGGACTTCGCTTCGAGCGCGTCGACGGCGTGCTCGACGCCCTCGACGAGGTCCATGGCACCCAGTGGAACGTCGCGGTCGAGCGTCCGTTCGACGGTCCGGGTCTTCTCGGCCATCCCGATCAGTTCGTCGGCGCGCTCCATGATGACTTCCGCGTACTGCTCGTCGGGGCCGTCCACCGCCTCGGCCAGCATTTCGGCCGACCCCTTGATGATGTTCATTCCGTTGCGGAGGTCGTGCCGGAGGACGCGATTGAGCACCTCGACGCGCTGTTCGCGCTGTTTTCGCTCGGTGATGTCGGTATAGACCCCGAAGTTCCACCGGACGTCGTTCCCGGCGTCCATCGGGACGACCGTCAGCCTGAAATCGCGAAGCCCGTCCGCCGTCCGCCGCCTGACCTCCCGTTCGACGATGGTCCCCGCTTCGACCGCCGCGTCGATCTCTTCGATTTCGTGTTGTCGATCGGGCGGAACGATGTAGTCGTCCAGCAGTTCCCCCTCGATGGTCGCTTCGTCGAAGCCGAAGACCTCCTCGAACGCGGGATTGACGGCCCTGACGATCGTCTCCGAACCGGTGTGTTTGGCGAACACCACGGGATCCGGAACGTTCTCGAACAGCGCCGCGAACCGGTCCCGCTCCTCGCGAAGTTCGCCTTCGAACCGGACGCGCTCGATCTCGTCGGCGACGTGGGCCATGAGGAGTTCCGCGAGGTCGGTGTCGTTCTCGTCGAAGGCGGCGATGTCCGTCGATACCGCCTGGAAAACGCCGACGTCGCCGACCGCGACCGATAACAGGGATCGATATTGCTCGCGTTCGGGGATTGCATCCCCCGATTCCCGCAGGTCGTCGATGACGTACGTCTCGCCCGTTTGGACCGTTTTGCCGGCGATCCCTTCGTCGACGGGCGCCGTCTCGACGTACCCGTCCGGGAGGATACCCGACGAGGTCGCTCGAGAGACCAGCCGGTCGCCCACGATTTCGTCGATGCCACACTCGTCGAAACGGAGGACGCCTTCCGCGGCGTCGACCGTGAGGTCCCAGATCTCCGCCTCCGTTTCGCAGTTGTCGAGGCGTGCTACGACGGCGTGCAGGTTCTCGATTTTGTCGTTCCGGTCCCGGAGTTCGGCACCGATCGCCGCCCGATCGAGCGCCGCCTCGGTCGTGGCGGAAAGGATGTCGGCGAAGTGAACGTCGAGCGTCTCGAAGGCGTCGGGGTGGGTCGCCCCGATCGTAAGCAGGCCATGCTCGCCCAGCGGCTCGACGATCGCGCTCTCGACCGGGAACCCCTCGCCGTGGATCGTCGCCGACTGATCCAGTTCTTCGTACACCTGGCGGGTGCCGGAGTCATACACGGTCCCGAGCACCCCAGCGTGGTCCGGGACCGGATCGGTCGTGGTTAACATCCGGCCGGCCCCTTCGCTACTCGCGGCGAGGCGGAACTCGTTCGTCCGGTCGTCGTGCAGTCGGACCGTGACGACCGGGTGGCCGAGCACCGTTCGGGCCGTGGTGACGGCCGACTTGGCAACCTCGTCCGGCGAACCGGCTCGCAACAGGTATGGCGTCGCCTCCTGGAGGGCCTCGAGCGTCTCGGCTCGACGAGCCTCTTCGGTGACGTTCCTGACCAGCGAGACGACGCGAGCGACCTCGCCGTCCTCGACGATCGGCGTGTTGTGCCACTCGCAGGTGATCGTCGTGCCGTCCGACCGACAGTTCTGGTTGATCCCGTCCAGCCCGTCGCCGGTTTCCAGAAGCGCTCGCCACCCGTCCTCGACGCGGTCGCGCACCCCGTCCGGAACGAGCAATTCGGGCCCCCGTCGGCCCATGGCCGTCGACCGATCGTGCCCGAATAGCTCCTCGGCTGCCGGATTCCAGGCGACGACTCGAAAGTCCAGGTCCCATTCGACGATCGCGAGCGGCGACTGATCGACGAACGACGAGTGGTCCGCGCTCGAAATCGTCCCGGTCGTCGAACGCACCCTATTTTCACCCGTCACGTCGAGCACTCGTTCCCGAAGGATCTCGTCGCTGGCGTCCCCCGGAACGTATCCGTCGACGCCCGCGGCGATCGCCTCGCCCGCGAGCGATTCGTCGCCGTCGGCGGGAGAGAGCACGAAGCCGACGCCCGGTGCCGTGGCTCGAACGCGCCTGCAGAGTTCGAGACCGTCTCCATCGGGGAGGTCGAGCGCGCTGACCACGCAATCGATCGCCGAGTCGCAGAGGACGGCCATCGCCGCGTCGCCGTCGCTGACGGTCGTTACCGAAACCGAATCGTCGTCGAACGGTGCCTCGATCCCTCCGTCGCCGCCCGTCGAATCGACGTAAAGGAGACGGATAGGTGCGTCCATATGGAACCCTCGAGTCCTGTCAGACCGGGACCGCACGGGGCTGACGTGCGATAGGTTCGAAACGCACCCTTGTTTCGTTTTTGGCTTGTTGTAGGTAAATTAACACTACGTCCCGGATCGTTCGAACCCCTCGAGGACGCCCCGACCGTCGGTGTGTCCGAGATCGGGGAGCGTCGACCGTTCCGGGTGGGGCATCAGGACGGCTGCGTTGTCGTGGACGCCGAGAATCCCGGCGACCGAGCCCTTCGACCCGTTGGGGTTGGCCTCCTCGGTGACGTTCCCGTCGGCGTCACAGTAGCGGAACAGGATCCGGTCGTCGGCCTCGAGCCGGTCGAGGGCGTCGTCCGCGATCTCGAAGCGCCCCTCGGCGTGGGCGATCGGGAGTTCGAGCACCTCTCCCTCCTCGTAGGCCGTCGTCCAGGGCGTGTCGGCGTTCTCGACCCGGACGTGGACGTGTTCGCACTGGAAGCGAGCGCTCACGTTGGTGGTGAACGCGCCCTCGGCGAGGCCACTTTCGCAACCGATCTGGGCACCGTTGCAGATCCCGAGCAGGGGCGTGCCCGCCTCGACGGCCTCGCGGACTTCGTCCATGATCGGCGAGTGGGCCGCCATCGCGCCGGCCCGGAGGTAGTCGCCGTAGGAGAACCCGCCCGGCAGAAAGATGCCAGAAAATTCGTCGGGCAGGCCGTCCTCGTGCCAGACGATTTCGGCGTCGATCCCGAGGTGTTCGAGGGCGGCGACCGTGTCGCGGTCGCAGTTGGAGCCACCGAAGCGGACGACTGCTATCGTCACGCCGAGCACCCCCTGTTGGGCGAGGAGACGGTGGCGGTCGTAGACGGGGTTGGGGAGGCAGCGAGCATGGTTACTCGCGCTCCGACACCTCGACGTCGTAGTCGTGGATGGTCGGGTTGGCGAGCAGTCGCTCCGCCATCTCGTCGGCGCGCTCCCGGGCGACCTGGGCCGATTCGGCGTCCAGGTCGACCTCGAAGCGGTCGGCCGAGCGGAGCCCCTCGAGGTCGAATCCCAGTCGCTCGAGGGCCTTCCGGGTCGTCTCGGCCTCGGGGTCCAGCACCCCGTGCTTCAGGCGGACGGTCACGGTGGCGGTATACGCGGTCATCGGGTGTATCCGCGTGTCCGTGCTCAAAAACGCTTGTGATTCACGGCTGACGTTGCACGTTCGTGGATACACGCTCGGGACGAGTCCGTGCGACGCCCGCTCCTACAGATCCCGTACCGCCGCGACCGCGTCGTCCAGCGACGGGGCGTCCGGGAAGACTGCCCGGTCCGTGTAGCGGTTCGTCCCCGCCCGGTAGAGGTCGGCGGCCACCCCGATCACCGAATCGTCGAGGGGGGTCGGATCCTCCTCGCACAGCGCCCGCCAGTCCGCCACGCCCCGCTCCTTGGCCTCGGCCTTGGCGGCGTCGACGGCCGCCACCCATCCCGGTTGCGTGCGTTTGTGGTACTGGCGGAGGACCTCCTTCGAGATCTGGGTGCCCCCGTAACTGAAGCGGTTCTCGTCGAACGTCCCGACGACGTCGGCCACCCGGATCTCGCCGTCGAAATAGAGACACTCGATCTTGCCGTCCAGGTGGGTCATGCCGGCGGCCTCGGCGCGCTCGGTGATCACGCGGTTGACCCCCCGTGCGACCGACTCCAGGTCCTCGAGGGAAGCCTCGCCGGCGATCCGCTCGGCCTCATCGCGGTCGAGGTAGCGATCCGACTCCTCGTACTTGGTCGAGAACTCGACGACCGGGTCGTCGAGCGTGACGGCCTCGTCCGGCCACTCGTCGTACTCGAGGCCGTGCTCCTTCGGATCCGTCCGCTGGCGGAGGCTGGAGCCGACGGGGACGTGGTTGCGGAAGACGACCTCCAGGGGGATCAGGTAGTTTCGGCCGCCGGCCGCGTGGAAGGCGTCGTAGTCGTAGTCGCGGCCGTCGTGGGGCAACTCGGGGACCTGGGTCAGGTCGATGGCCATCTCGCGGGGCGGTTCGGTCGCCGCCTCGAAGGGAACGACCTCGCCGTCTTCGACGACGCCCCGGTAGTGGGTGGGGATCCCTTCGCGTTCGAGCACCTCGAAGTTGAACGCGCCCATCGAACAGAGGCTCGCCCCCTTGTCGGGGATCGAGTCCGGCATCGATCCCCAGTCGAACACCGAGTAAGCGTCCGTGAAGTAGAAGGCACCCTCCCCGAGCGCGTCACCTGTCGCCTCCCGCGCGACCCGAAACTCCTTGACGCTCGTCACGCGAACCACCGCCCGTTCTCCGATTTCGTGTTCGTCCCGCTCGGCCGTGTCACCGCGACCACCGTCCGGAATCCATGGGGGATATTCCGCACCCCCCGGATAAAGAAGGTTGCAGTCCACGTCTCGCGTTCGAAGCGCCCGACGAGGGGCCGATGGGCGTCGAACCGGCGTGTGGGATCGACCCCACCGAAGACGACGCCGATGACGACGAGGGTCTGGACGCCGTCTTCGACTGGATCGAACGCGAAGTGGCCCGGGAAACCGCCGACTCGACCGGCCGCGGCGACGAGTACGACGACGCCGAGGACGTCCTGGCCGCCGAGGTCTTCGGGAGCACGGACGCGCCGGACGACGGTCCCGAGGTCACTGGAAACGCAATCACGGCCGGAACGGACGACGAAACGGGCTTCGACTGGGTCGATTCCGAACGCCTCGAATCGCGGGAGTAGGTCGGCCTCGCCCCCGAGAACCAAACCCCTTCCCTGCTGTCACGCTCTGGTCACGTCGACGCGGCCCTCCTCGACGACGAGTTCGAACC
>Ga0102925_1000444_pt1 | contig 22501 bp, 19 predicted proteins | sample SalPonR1_A_D1_MG_FD_78216 | JGI IMG/M metagenome (GOLD analysis project Ga0102925, IMG submission 78216) | Salt pond soil microbial communities from South San Francisco under conditions of wetland restoration - Salt Pond MetaG R1_A_D1_MG | ecosystem: Environmental > Aquatic > Marine > Intertidal...
ATTATCCAGGGAAATACAAAGACAAAGACATTCGTTATAGAAAGGCAGATAAAGTTTGAAAAAGGTGATCTTTTCAACGCTACCATATTGAGACATTCGATCAATAAGATAAATTCACTCGGATATTTTGAGGATGTAAGCGTAGGATTTGAGCCCTCAGAGGAAAGTTCCGAATATACAAATATTATTATTACAGTTCAGGAAACCAAAACAGGAAATATTGGTCTGACAATAGGCCATGGAAGCAGCAGCGGGTGGAGTGGGGGTATCAGTTACGGTGATACTAACTGGGCTGGTAAGGGACACAAGGCCGAAATCGGTTTTGAGCTTGGAGATACTGAGCAGTACTGGGTGTATTACCAGGAACCTTACATGGACAGTGATCACTTTGCCTGGAGGATCGGTGCCTATAACAAGTTTTTTGATGAGAGAGAGTTCTGGGATGAAAACCAGGAACAGTTCCAGTTCGATGAGGACAGGACAGGTGGATATATCGGATTCGGTAAGAAATTCCCCAACGATGAGAAGCTGAGCTGGTACTTGAACCTTGACTGGAGAGATACCGAGATATCCAATGTGATCCTTGTCAATGCAACGGAAGAGGAAAAGGAAGACTATTTAGAAGAGAATTTCATAGATGGAACGATATTCTCAACTCCAGTAACTTTTACGCATAACAACCTGGATCCATATCTCAGCTATCCAGACGGGGATGTTGAGGAACTGAACATTGAGAAAGCCTGGGAAGTCCTTGGCGGGGAATATGACTTTACAAAATACTGGGCTACCGTAAAATACTATGTTCCTGTTACAGGCATCGGAGATATCTTTGATCTTTCTCTGGGGACAGAAGATAACCCGACCATTTTTGCATCGAGAATAAGGGCAGGTTTCTCATCTGGTACTATTCCTTTTGTCGAGCTTTATGAAGTTGGCGGATCTAAAACTCTCAGAGGATATGAAGATGATTACCGTAAAGGTGATGAAATGATATTGGGTAACTTTGAGATAAGGGTTCCTATAGACGATAATTTTAAAGCAGTGGTCTTTTATGATACAGGTAATGCATGGAACAGCAATGATGGAGAAGATTTCAGCTTTTCTGATCTTTATGACTCCTACGGTTTCGGTATAAGGGTTAAGACTCCCCTTGGTAACCTGAGGGTCGATTATGGCGAGGGAGAAGATGAATCCAAGACACACTTCGGATTTGGAGAAATGTTCTAAGAGATCTTTAAGTAATATGAAAAGCCTTTTAACAAGGGCTGTGGCTGTTATTATCGCCGCAGCCCTTGTTTCTGTCCCTTACCCTGTCCAGGCAGTGGATAATATACGGACTGCTGGACTTCCACAATGGCTTGCACCTGTTGCCCAGAGGAGCTTGAGCGAGGTGTGGTCCAGCATGGATCCGCAGAGGAGCCTTTCATCGAGGCTTGAAATGATGGAGATAGTAGCATCGAGACTTTTCGACGGTTATAAAGTAGTAGATATTGAAATTGAAGAGTCCTGTTTAATAATGTATCTTGTTCCGGATAGAGTGACGAAATGGAAGGTCCAGATCATTGCACCATCCCTGAGGTCTCCAGCTGATTCCTGGTTCAGGGATGATATCCAGGGAATGAAAGGTCGATTAATTGAGATAGTTAGAGATGTTCCTGTAGATTCTCTTTCGTGGGCTGATGTTGCGTTGAGAAGGAAAATTAATGATATCTCCGCTGAATATGTTCTGGGATGGGATCCTTCGATCCTTGTTAATCTTTCAGACCGTGAAAATGAACTGCAGGTCCGGTTCTCAGGAGTACAGCCCCTTGTCCTTGCATTTAAACCCGAGATAGAATCTTCTTCGATTCCTGTTATATTCCGCTCGGATCTAAGAGAGACCATGCTGAAAGATCTATACGTCTTCAACGGATTGCCAGTCGTATGGCTTGAGAGACACAAAGTCGACCTCCAGCGCTTTACCCGGCAGAAACTTCTTGAAAGAAATACAGTAGAAAATTCCAGGGCTCAAGTTTCCGTAAAGTTTGAACCGGCACAAATAGCATCAGTCACGGCAGAAGTGGAAAGTCAAAAGTATTCCGCATCAGCCAGACTTGTTGTGCCGGTTGGAGCGGAGGAGAGATATCCAGAACTGCATCTTCATCTCGGAAGGATAGTTCAGCCAGCTCCTTTCTGGGATCTTGAAATATATGCAGAGTTCATTACAGGGGCCAATGATCTTGATATCGAGACAAGATGGGGTGCAGGATGGAAGCCATGGAAACAGTTATGGGTGGGAGCGGAATATTCTTCTCAAGAAGATACTTTCTGGTGGAAGTGCCGTTATTCTCCTTCACCGGACTCTCCTTACATCTGGTTGCGATACAGTGAGACCGATCTTGGTATTATAGGGGCAGGGTGGCCTCTTAACCAGTATTTTTCAATAGAGCTTAACTATGATGAAAGATATGAAGATTCTTTCAATGTAAGGATAATCAGTGAACTATGACGGGAGTGGTAAAAAATTTTCAAATTATCTTATCCTGTAGAGCTTTCCACTATAGTCCTCCACACCGGAGGTCAGATCCATGGAGGAGCTGAAAACAGGGTCATTTCTATTGCATCCCCGGATGAAGCTGAAACAGGTTCGATCTGTTTCATCTGGGAAAAGAAGGAACTTTCCAGGATATCTAAAGATATTTTTATTGTAACTGCACCGAGTAATTTCCCTGAAGGGTATGCTGGGATTGCTGTAGATGATCCTCGAAATGCCATGATAAACGTTCTTGAGTATTTCAGGCCCGGGGCTCATTTAGAGCCGGGGATCGACAGTTCTGCCTTTATCGAGCCCGGTGCGACCGTTTCAGAAGAATCTTATGTTGGTCCACACTGTGTTATATGTAAAAACACCGAGATCAAAGCAGGGGCAGTCCTGAGGGCTAATGTCTATGTTGGAAATGGTTCCTCTGTGGGGAAGGGATCAAGAATTGAACCTGGTGTAGTGATCTACAATGATTGTTCAATAGGGGATGAATGTGTCCTTCACAGTGGATCTGTCATAGGCGCTGAAGGTTTTGGATTTATCCCTGATGGAGAGGGAGAACCCCGCAAGATCCCCCAGATCGGAGGGGTACGTATCGGGAACAAAGTTGAGATAGGTGCCTGCACTACCATAGACAGGGGTACCATAGGTAATACAGTCATTGGAAATGGTGTGAAAATTGATAATCACGTACAGGTTGGTCACAATGTTAAAGTCGGTAACAATTGCATAATAGTTGCCCAGACTGGACTTGCCGGCAGTTCCATACTGGAGGATAACGTAATTATGGCTGCCAAGAGCGGGACCAGTGATCATGTCAGGGTAGGAAAAGGATCTACAGTCGCAGCCCTTGGCGGAGTTATCAAGGACATCTCTCCAGGTTCTGTTGTGTCGGGTTTTCCTGCCAGGGATCACCGGAAAAATTTTAAAATAGCAGCTCTTCTCCAGAAATTGCCCTCACTTTTCGACAGGGTCAAAAAACTCGAAAAAGAATATGTAGCTATTCGGGAAAACGATAATGATAAATAGGAAAACCATTGCAGAAGAGATCCTGATATCAGGTAAAGGTCTTCATAAAGGGCAGGAATCCTCAGTTATGATAAGGCCCTGTGAAGACGAAGGGATCTATTTTGTCATTAAAGGTAAAAAATACAATATAAAAGAAGTTTCGGCAGAGGGGACAGGAAGAGGTACAACTCTTTTTTTCCCCGACGGTTCTGTGATATACACTGTTGAACATCTGCTTGCATCCCTTGCTGGGACAGGTATAACCGATATTGAGATAGAAATGGAAGAAAACAGTGAGATCCCGGTTCTGGATGGCAGTGCACGGGATATCACTGAATCACTCAAAAGTGCTGGTATTGTTGCCAAAAGTTCAGTAATTGAACCCGCGATACTTTCTCTTCCATTTGGCGTTGATACAGATAAGGGAGATAAATGTATATGGGCTTTCCCCTCAACGCGTACAAGTTATACTTTTATCATAGACTTTGAAAATCCGCTTGTGGGCAGGCAGGTTTTTACATTTATACCCTCTGAAATGGATTTCAGCCTGGAGATCGCGCCAGCAAGGACTTTTGGATTTGAAAATGAGATAGAAGAACTTAAACGCAGGGGGCTTGTAAAGGGCGGGACACCCGAAAATGCAGTTATAGTTGGAGAAAAATCTATCAAGGCAGAGGGAGGGCTCCATTTCCCTGATGAATTTGTCAGGCACAAACTTCTTGATCTGATAGGTGATCTTTCACTTCTGGGAGTTTCCCTCCAGGCAAATATCTATGCTTTCAAGAGCGGCCATGAGCTGAATCTTCAATTTACAGAGAGATTGAAAAGAATTTTTAGCAGACAGAGAGGATGAATGGTAAATGTATGATATTCACAAGATACTGGAAAATCTGCCCCACAGATATCCATTTCTTCTTGTAGACAGGATAATTGAGGTTGAAGAAGGAAAAGCTAAAGGTCTCAAGAATGTAACTATCAATGAGCCATTTTTCCAGGGACATTTTCCGGCAGAACCGGTTATGCCGGGTGTACTTGTCCTTGAGGCCATGGGGCAGGTTGCTGCTATGATGATAGTTATGAGACCGGAAATGAAAGGTATGATCACATATCTTACGGGTGTTAACAATGCCAAGTTCCGCCGTCCAGTAAAACCTGGAGATCAGCTTATTACAACAGCGGAAATGACAAGGATCCGAAGCAGAGTTGGCAAGGTACATGCTACTTCAACAGTGAACGGGGAGATCGCAGCAGAAGCTGATTACAGTTTTCTCCTTGCCAGAAGCCTTCATGAGGAGGAAGAGAATTGACGCCCAATATTCATCCCACGGCGATCATAGCTCCAGGTGCCGAGATCGCAAATGATGTGACAATTGGCCCTTATTGCATTGTCTCTGGCAAAGTCAGGATCGGTAAGGGTACAGTTCTTAAAGCCTTTGTAAATATTCTTGACTATGTAGAGATAGGCAGTGAGTGTACCTTTCACGAAAATTCAGTCATTGGAGGACAACCCCAGGACCATGATTTCAAGGGAGAGGAAACATGGGTGACAATAGGGGATAGAAATATCATCAGGGAGAACGTGACTATAAACCGCTCTTCGGGTGAGGGGACTTCTACTGATGTTGGAGATGATTGTTTCATTATGGAAGGCGTTCATCTGGCCCATAATGTCAAAGTAGGCAATAATGTCACGATGGCAAATAAAACAGGTCTGGCCGGACACAGTTCAGTTGGTGACAGCACAGTTCTTGGCGGTATATCAGGAGTTCACCAGTTCGTCAGGATAGGACGTTTCTGCATGATAGGAGGACTTTCCAAAATAGTAAAGGATATACCACCCTTCCTTCTTGTAGATGGTCACCCTGGAAGGATATATGGTATAAACAGGATCGGTCTCAAGAGGGCTGGTTTTTCTCCAGGAGAAAGGTCCAGGATCAAGGAGATCTACCGTAGCATATTTCATTCCGGGCTTACTTTTAAAAGATCCCTGGTGAAATGTGAGTCGACTTTTGGAAAGGATATACTTGCAGAGGAGATCCTGACTTTCGCCAGAGACACAAGACGTGGTATAGAGACCTGGCCTTCCTTTAAACGGGGAAGTGGGAAAAGTGATTAGGCTCCTTGCTCTTGACGTTGACGGAACATTGACGGACGGAGGTCTGTATATTGATTCCAATGGCAATGAGAGTAAGCGTTTTGATGTTCATGATGGGATGGGCATTTCCCGGCTTCAGAGATCAGGTGTAACTGTTGCCATAATCAGCGGCAGATATTCAGAGCCTACGGCACTAAGGGCATCTGGTCTTGGAATATCGATCCTTCATAATGGTGTGGTAAATAAAAAAGAGGTTCTCCAGGAAATTGCTCAAGGTCTTGGGCTTGTCGAAGAAGAGGTAGCCTTTGCGGGTGATGATATAAATGATATTGATTGTATAGCCTGGTCTGGTAATGGTTTTGCTGTGAATAATGCAATTCAGAAAGTTAAGGAAACTGCGGATCATGTAACAGTTAAGGATGGTGGACGCGGAGCTGTCCGGGAGATATGTGACTGGATCATTGAGTATAACCGTAACCTGGCGGAAAGTTCTGGAGGTCTTTTATGAGGGACAGGAAGCTCAGGATACTTGATACTTTTATAGCAAAAGAACTGGCAGGGTCTTTCGTCTTTGGAGTTATGTCATTTACCATAATCCTGGTAGCAGGAGACCTGCTTTTTGATATAGCGGATCTTATAATTGAAAAGGGTGTTTCCTTCTGGGTCGTATCTCGCCTTTTTTTATATAAATTGCCTTCTGTTATAACTCTGACCCTTCCTATGGCCTGTCTCCTCTCATCACTTTTGACTTTCGGAAGGTTGTCGGGCAACAGTGAACTTATAGCCTTGAAATCTTCTGGAATTGCATTTCAGAGGATCCTGAGACCGGTACTGCTGGTTTCTGTGACTGTAGCTATAGCAGCCCTTGTTTTCAATGAAACCGTTGTCCCTGTTGCCAATATGGCTGCGGATAACCTTATGAGGTATGAAATAGCAAGGGAAAAGCCATCCATGTTGAAGGAGAGGGTTTTCCTCAGGGAAGAAAGCGGGGGGGATCTTCACAGGGTAGTTTATATCAGCAGCCTCCGTCCCAGGGATGGGCACATGAGTGATGTCCTTATCCAGGAGTTTGATGAAGGCAAACTTAACAGAATATCCACGGCCAGGGATGGATTATGGCAGGATGGGAAATGGATCCTCAGCAATGGTGAAGTCTTTGAAGTGGATGATAAGGGGTCTGTAAAGCTCCTTTTTCGTTTTGAGCAGCAAACTGTCGATCTTGATCTGACCCCCGGGCAGATAGCCAGTGCGTCGAGAGATCCAGAAGATATGGGTATCTTTGAGCTGATCGAACATATAAAAATTCTTGAAAAACAGGGAGCGAACGTTGCACCTCTATGGGTGATATTTCACCTGAGACTTGCCATACCCTGGGCGAGTGTTGTTCTGGCTCTGGTCGGGGCTGCTTTTGGAGTAAGGCCGCAGAGGACAGGTGCTGGACTGGGATTTGGTATGAGCATACTCATTGTTTTTGCCTACTATGTAGTAATGTCCTTCTGTAGAGCTCTCGGGCAATCGGGAAATCTGATTCCAGTCATATCTGCATGGATACCGAACATTATTTTCCTGGTTCTTGGAGGTTTTTTTGCAAAACGTGGAAACCACTGATAACGGGGGGTCAAAGGAGCAAACCATGGGAAAAAGGATAGGTCTGATAGCTGGCGAGGGGGAATTGCCGGAAGAAATATTTTCGTCCCTTTCAGAAGCTGGCTTTAATACAAAACTATACTCTCTCAGAGAGGATAATTCATTTTTCAGTTCTGAAAAGAATGATATTTATCAGATCAATAGTATTGATATTGAGAGTATCGTTCTTGATATGCGTTCCAGTGGAATAACCAGGCTTATGATGGCGGGACTTATTCCCAAGAGCCTTGTCTATGCTCCTGAAAAGCTGGGCAGCTCGACCAGAAAACTGCTTAAAGGTCTGTCAGAGATGGATGATCATTCTCTTTTGGGCGGAATAGTATCCATTTTTGAAGCTGCCGGTCTTTCAGTAATGAGATATATTGATCTGATACCCTCCCTTATGGCTGATGAGGGGGTTATGACACAAAATGTCCCTGACAAAGGTCAGTTGGAGGATCTGGAGTACGGACTCCGCATAATGAAGGTTCTCCTCCCCCTTTCTTTTGGCCAGTCTATAGTGACCCACAATCGTTCAGTCGTAGCTGTGGAAGCAATGGAGGGTACTGATGAAACGATCATAAGAGCCGGAAAGATAAGTTCCGGAGGGATCCTTATCAAAATGATGAAACCCGGACAGGATGAAAGATATGACATCCCGACAGTCGGAAATAAAACACTTGAAAATATGAAAAAAGCCGGGTTGAAATGTCTCGCCGTAGAAGCCTGCAGGACAATAATCCTTAACAGAAAAGATTTTATAGAAACAGCGGATGGATATGGTATATCCGTGACAGGTGTCAAGCCTTGTCGATCTTCATAAGTTGCGGAGAGCCCTCCGGTGACCACTATGCAGCTATCCTTGTTCGTGAACTTGTAAAAGCAGGTTATCATGATGAAATATGGGGTATGGCAGGTTCTGAGGCGGAAAAAGAAGGCTGTTTTGCTGTAAAGAGTATGAATGAACTGTGTCTTATGGGGTTTTCGGAAGTTATACCTGCGATCCCGAGGCTTGTTAGACTTAAAGATTCGATATCCAGAATGATCATTGAAAGACAACCGGAAACAGTTGTTGTAGTTGACAGCCCTGATTTTCACATACCCCTGCTTCGTTCTCTGAAAAAAAAAGGATTTGGAGGCAGAATTGTATATCTTGTGCCTCCTGCAGTATGGGTTTGGCGAGAGAGCAGAACTAAATTACTATCAAGACTGTGTGATCTTTGTCTTCCTCTCTTTGGATTCGAACATGACTTTCTTCTTAAAAAGGGATTGCCTTCAATGTGGAAGGGGCACCCTGTTCTGGAAGAAATGAAAAACTATTATGCTCCGGCAGATATCCTGCCGTTTGAAACTGACAGGGGAATTATATCGATCCTGCCTGGAAGCAGGCGAAGTGAGATAAACAGGATGCTGCCAAATTTTATATCCAGTGCTGATCTTATAGAACAAATGGGTTTTTGTCCTGTCTTTTCAATTGCACCTGGTTTGCCGGAAGATGTTAAGGAGGATATGAGGAGCCGCCTGACTTCAAAAAAATATTTTGAAGGTTCGGGAAAAGACCTGATGGCCTGTTCAAAAGCTGTATTGGCCTCAAGTGGAACAGTTTCTGTCGAGGCAATGATGCTTGACCGCTTTATGGTAGTCGGGTACAGGGGATCCTGGCTTTCCTACCTGTTATACAGGTTATTTATCAACGTGCCTTTCTTTTCTCTTCCCAATATAATGAGCGGAACACAGATCTATCCGGAGTTACTACAGGATCATGCTAATGCTGAAGAAATGACAGGTTGTCTCAAAAGATATTTCAATGATAAGGTCTATCAGAAAAAGATACATTCCCTTCTTTGCGAGACCCGTAATGGTATGGGTAATGAAGGAGCTGGGGCCTTCTGGGCCAGGAAAATACTGGAGACGTCAGGCCAATGAAAAAAGTAGGAGTTCTCGTTAATGGCCCGGGTGAGATGCTTGGATGGGCCCGGCCTGTCTGCAGGGATCTTGGCAGAAAAGGTTATAAAATCCATCTGATCATACTTCCCTGTCAATTTTCCTGTGGAAATGAAAAAGAGATAGCAGAGTCTATATATTCAGATCAGGTCTCAGGTCCCGCAGGTGCTGTTTCGACATTTTTATCATTCTTTGGAGAGAAGGTCGATGCAGTCCTTCAACTCGGGGGTGACCTGATGTTCGGAAGGGTGCTGTCTTTCCTGTCCAGTGCTCCGCTTGTCTCATATTCATACGGTTATAAAAAAGGGATGGAAAGATGCAGTGCTGTATTAACCGCCTATGATGTAATGGAAAAAATGATAAAAAGGCCTGGAGTTGATCCTGTTGTGGTAGGAGATCTGGTCCTTGACTCTATCTCATTTGACGAGGCAGAAGATCCATGGTCAGCAGATGAGGCCGGGAAAGTCCTTTTTCTTCCTGGAAGCAGATCGTACATGCTGAACGAAACAAGAATATTTTTCAGAAGGTTTCTTGAGCATGCTCAAAAAAAGGCAGGAAACCTTCAAATAAAAACACTGCTTCCTTTCTTTGCGACTTCTGAACAATTGCAGTTATGGCAAAAAGCGGGGCTTTCTCCATATCAGGGTAATTCAGGGGATTTCATACGAGGAGCAGATATGGTCATCGCTCCTCCTGGTACCAATAATCTTGAAATGATGCACTGTGGAATACCAACTATCATTGTGTTACCATTCTCTTTTTTGAGGAATGTCCCGCTTTCGGGTTTAAAGTCCCTCATAGAAAAGATCCCATATGCAGGTTTAAGCTTGAAGGAGTTCATGCTTCGGAAGGCTGATCCGGGTACAGGGTTCATGGGATGGCCTAATCGGCTTGCACAAAAGGAGATACAGATAGAGATAAGGGGAGATGTTACTCCTGAAATGGTAGCGGAAGAGGCGCTTGGAGTGCTTCAGGATAAGCAGTTACTGGGAAAAATGGGAAAAGAGCTTTTGCAGACAAGTGCCGGATCAAAAAAAGATCCCTCACGGAATGTCTGTGATGTTGTAGAAAGGCTGATCTAAATGCCGGAAAAAGAAAAAACGGGTTCAGGTGTATATAAAAGACTGTTAGGCGAAGCAAGGCCATATATGCCAAGAATAATAGCAGCATTGGCGTGCATGATCATTTCGTCCGCCTGTACAGTCGTTCCGCCGTGGATGCTCAAAAATATTGTTGATGATGTACTGATCGCCAAAGAAATGATGATCCTGAACTTTCTTGCCACCGGTCTTGTAGCGATATATGTCTTAAAGGCTTTTGCCTCCTATGGCCAGCAGTATCTTATGAACTGGGTAGGCCAGAAGGTAGTTATGGATCTGAGGGCAAGGCTGTATGAACATGTCCAGAGCATGTCCCTGAAGTATATATACGGCAAACGAGTTGGAGACCTTATGTCGAGGATTACAAATGATGCCAATATACTTCAGAACATGGTCACCACAGTTATTGTCGATCTGGTTGTCCAGGGTGTGACTTTCCTGGGTATGCTTGGTTTTATGATCTACCTCAACTGGAAGCTTACCCTGATAACATTTACCATACTGCCTCTGGTGGCGCTGCTTTTGGGCCGTGCCTCTAAAAAACTGAGGACAGTGGGGCATGATATACAGGAACAGCTTGCCAGGCTTTCTGCAATAGCGCAGGAAGCCCTTTCAGCAATACGTATAGTACTTTCTTTTGCAACTGAAGAACAGGAGACTCAAAGATTCAGGCAGCAGAACCAGGCCAATTTCAAGGCCCTTATGCGCAGGACCCAGGTCCAGGCGGCATTATCGGGAACAATAGAAGTAGTTCTTATTTCCGCACTTGCATTTATTCTCTGGATAGGCGGACGGGAAGTGGTTAAAGGAAATTCAACTCCTGGTGAACTCATAGCATTCCTTGGCTATCTTGGTTTTCTCGTTCAGCCCATAAGGGTCTATACAAGGATAATAAGCGGGATGCAGCATGGTCTTGCTGCATGTGACAGGATATTCAGCCTTCTTGATACTCCAGTAGAGGTGAAACAGCCTGCAGATCCGATCATAATAAGTGCGATGAAGGGTAATGTGGATTTTGAGAATGTCTGGTTCAGGTATGAAAAGGATCAGTGGATCCTTAAAGGTATAGATCTTTCTGTAAAGGCTGGAGAGAACATTGCCATTGTAGGTCCCACCGGAGTGGGTAAATCCACGCTGATGGATTTTATCCCCAGGTTCTATGATCCGCAGGAAGGGACTGTAAGTGTCGATGGTCATGACGTAAGAACTCTTCAATTCAAATCTCTTCGTCGCCAGATAGGAATAGTGCCTCAGGATCCCGTCCTTATGAAAGGGACCATAGCATTCAATATATCCTATGGACTGGAAAATGCAGCAATGGATCAGGTTATCCAGGCAGCAAAAGTCGCTGGAATAGATGGTTATATCCGGACTCTCCCCGATGGTTACCATACAGAGGTAGGAGAAAGAGGTGTTACTCTCAGTGGCGGACAGCGGCAGAGAGTAGCTATAGCAAGAGCTATAATAAGGGATCCCAGGATACTAATAATGGATGAGGCGACATCTTCGCTTGATATTCAGGTTGAAAAGCAGATCCAGGAAGCAATGAAAAAAGCAATGGAAGGAAGGACCTCTTTTATCATAGCGCACAGGCTTACGACCATAAGGGAAGCGGATAGAATAATAGTTCTTTCGGGAGGCAGAATAGCTGAAACCGGGGATCATAAGACATTGATGGCCAGTGAGGGTATCTATTACCGGCTTTATCAACTACAGTTTGGAGAAGGTTATGCGAAGCCTGGTCCGAAGTTATCTTGATTTTGCAAAAGGCAGAAAAAAAATCAGCCCATGGATATTCCTTTTCCCTCTGGATATCATTTCCAGATGTATGGTAGCATTTCGTAACTTCAGTTATGACCATGGCATCCTTCCCTCTCTCGAACCTGAATTACCTGTTATCAGTGTAGGAAATATTACATTCGGGGGAACTAACAAGACCCCGTTCGTGGAGATGCTGACCAGGGAGCTTTTGGAAAAAGGACTTAATACGGGTATTATTTCCAGAGGTTATGGAGGCAGGACAGAAAAGCCTGTAGTGATAAGAAATGGAGAGGCATCCAGGGATGTGGTTGGTGATGAACCGCTCCTTTTATCAACCAGATTGCCGGAGGTACCTGTTGCTGTTTCAAGGGACAGGCTTGCAGATGTAACGGCACTTGTTTCTGAAAACGTGGATGTGGTAATAGCGGATGATGCCTTTCAGCATCGCAAACTTGGCAGGGATGTAGATATAGTACTCGTAGATGCTACATGTCCTTTCGGGAATGATCTTTTTGCACCTGCAGGTATTTTGCGGGAATCGCCGAGATCACTTTCCAGGGCAGATATGGTTATCGTAACCAAATCAAACCAGGTAACCGAAATGCAGTTGGAAGAAGTTCGCTCCGGTCTTGAAAAATGGGTTTCTCCTGAAAAGATATTTATTTCAAGACTTGAACTTGCCAACTGGGCCTTATGGGATGGAGAGTGGCATGATATAGATCCTGAAAGTATAGCAGCTTGGGATATGGTGGCATTTTCGGCCATTGGCAGTCCTTCGAGTTTCTGGGATTTTCTTGTTGAACAGGGTTTCCCACCGGTGGAAAGCCATTTTTTCAAGGATCATCACCGTTTTACCAATGGGGATATGAATGAACTTGCAGAAAGAGTAGAGGCTACGGGTTCTGATATTCTGGTCTGCACAGAGAAGGATGTTCATAATATCCCCGAAATGAGCAGGGATGGTTTGAGACTGCTTGTCCCCCGTATAAAGACGGAGCTCGATAATATGCAGGGATTTCTCGCTGAACTTGCCAGGATATTTCGACCAGAGGTTGTTGTGACTTCCAATGGTTTTGGTGAAGACAGTATAGGATCTCTTCTTGCAAAAAAGCTTTCAGTAAAATTCCGGAGTGCTGATATAACAGCATTTCCAATAGTAGGTTCAGGTGAACATTACAGGGAAAATAATATAAGAGTAGTTTCAAACCCCTATGTTTCACCGTCTGGTGGAGTTATCAAGTATAGTCTCAGTGATCTCTGGAAGGATCTCAGAGCAGGTCTTATACGTAATATTTTTTCCCAGCAGAAGATATGGAAGGGCCTGAGGGGAAATATCAGAACAGTTATATGCGTGGGGGATGTTTACCTTCTTCTTCATGCTCTCTGGGGACAGGGAAAAAGCCCTGTCCTTGTTGCTACAGCCAAGACGGTTTATCTGACGGGATATTGGAAGCTTGAACATTTTATCATAAGGAATCGATGCAGAAAGGTCTGGACAAGGGACAGGGATACAGCAAAAGAAATATGTGCTTCTGGAGGAAATGCGGTTTTCTCTGGCAATCCAATCATGGACCTGATCTGTGATAATAATCATGGAGAGGATCCATGGGACATTTCAGGGGATGTCACCAGGGTACTTCTTCTTCCCGGGAGCAGGAACAGGGCATACAAAGATATATCCCTGCTTCTTCAGACAGCAGGGATTCTTGACAAAACCGGCAGAAATGAATTCGTAGCTGTGATAGCACCGACCCTGAAACTTGACAGGATCCTTGCATCAAGTTCAGGCTGGTCCGGTATTTCCGGTGAGCCGTATCTTCTTGAAAGGGATGGGACCAGAATAAAGCTTTACCAGGGATCCCTGGTTTCAGCTGCCAGCAGGGCTCATATCCTTATAGGTCTGGGCGGTACAGCAAACCAGGTATGCGCAGGTCTGGGGATTCCCGTCGTATCTGTTCACGAGAAAGGAAAAGTTGTACAGAAAAAACTTCTTGGAGATTCCGAGGTGCTGGTAAGAAGAGATCCGAATGAGCTCGCCCGAAAGGTCCGCGAGATCCTCGATTCCCCTGAAGTTTATGAGAAAATGTCCAATGCGGGAAAGACAAGACTTGGATCTCCAGGGGCTCTTGACGATGTTATAGATTCCCTGCTGGAAGAATCAGGCTGGGACATAAGGGAAAAGGTCTTTTTAAGACTTGCAGAAGAGGTTGAAGATGTAACTGTTTTCGAAAAACCGGCAATGGGAACCTGAGTTTGAAATATAGATCCTGTAACATCAGTAAATCTGTAAAATATGGAGATGGTATTTAAATGTCTTTTAAAGAGATAAAGGTCAGTGATTTTTTCATCGGCAAAGATAAACTTACAGTTATCGCAGGCCCCTGTGTTCTGGAAACTTATGAAACAGCAAAAGATATCGCGGTAACTTCAAGGGATGTATGTGAAAAACTTGGGATCAACTATATCTTCAAAGCTTCCTTTGACAAAGCCAATAGGACCTCTATAAGCAGTTACAGAGGACCAGGAATGGAAGAAGGCCTTGCGTGGCTTAAAGCTGTAAAGGAGGAAGCCGGAGTCCCGGTTCTTACGGATATCCATGAGCCCTGGCAGGCGGAGCCTGTCTCAAAGGTCGCTGATATTCTTCAGATCCCGGCTTTTCTCTGCAGGCAGACCGATCTCCTTGTTTCTGCATCAAAGACAGGCAAACCTTTAAATATAAAAAAAGCACAGTTCCTTTCCCCTTACGATATGTCTTCGGTAGTCGAAAAATGCAGAGAATCCGGTAACGAAAGTATAATGCTGTGTGAAAGGGGTACTACAATGGGCTACAATCAGCTCGTTGTGGATATGCGTTCAATAGTCATCATGAGATCACTCGGCTGTCCGGTGGTCTTTGACGCGACCCACAGTGTCCAGATGCCGGGGGGGAAGGGGAACAGTTCAGGTGGGGACAGGCGTTTTGTCCAGCCTCTTGCAAGAGCTGCAGCAGGAATTGGTATCGATGCACTTTTCCTTGAGACCCATCCAGATCCAGACAGTTCAAGAAGCGATGGTCCTAATATGGTCCCTCTGGCAAAACTCGGTAAGCTGCTTTCCCAGGTGGCTGCTTTAAATGAACTGGTAAGGGAACACACAGGGATGTCTTCCCTGGATTGGCTGGAGGATTAGAGATGGTGTGCCTTCCAAGAGATCGTGAATGTATTGAGTTAAGTGACGAAGAGCTTCTTGAAACTGGCAGGAAGGTAATAAGAAAAGAAGCAAAAGAACTTTTAAGAGTTTCAGAAAGCATAGGTATGGAGATAGTAAGGGCAGCCAGGATAGTCCAGGGTTGCGAAGGCAGGCTTGTAGTGGTTGGAATGGGTAAATCAGGTATCATTGGCAGAAAAATATCAGCCACCCTTGCATCTCTTGGAACTCCATCCTTCTTTCTCCATGCAGCGGAAGCGGCTCATGGAGACCTGGGTATGGTCTGCAGGGAAGATGTTGGGCTCTTTATCAGCCATAGTGGAAAGACCTCGGAGATATTGAAGGTCCTGCCTTTTTTTAAAAGGATAGGGGCCCCGGTGGTCGCAATAACAGGCTGTTCGGATTCACCCCTGGCAAGGAACTGTGACGTCCTTCTTGATGCCCGCATAGAGAGCGAAGCTGATCCATTGAACCTTGCCCCAACTTCGAGTACAACTGTCCAGATAGCCATTGGTGATGCCCTTGCTGGAGTCCTCACGAAGATCCGGAACCTTGAAAATGATGATTTTGCTCTTTTCCATCCTGCAGGGAATCTGGGTCGTCAGCTGCTCCTGAAGGTGGAAGATATCATGGGCTCAGGGGACCTGCTTCCTGTAGTTCAGGGAAATGCGACAGTCGGGCAGGCTCTTTTCGAGATCACGAGCAAGGGATATGGAGCAACCATTGTGATCAACCAGGATGGGACTCTTGGAGGTATTTTTACAGACGGGGATCTGAGGAGACTTATAGAATCTTACGGATATTCCTGTATGGATAGACCAATAAGGGACGTAATGACAAAAGATCCAAGGGTTATCAGCCCTTCAAAACTTGCCGCCGAGGCTGCCCTGATGATGGAAGAAAGCGAAATATCAGTGATCGTAGTTGTAAAGGGCGATGTCCCCGTAGGAATGATCCATCTTCACGAACTCTTGAAAGCAGGTGTGGCTTAAACTGTTAATTCATCTTTACAGGATTATCGTTTCCATCCTCTATGTTATCAGCTATCCATATCTTGCGAAAAAATATAGTCAGGGGCTTAATGAACGGAGAGGGATCTACTCGAAGGGTTTCAGGAAATACCTCCAAGGAGGAAAACCACTCTGGGTTCACTCTGTATCTGTAGGTGAAGTCCAGTCTGCACTTCCTTTCATCCATGAGGTGACCGAAGCGGGGTTCCCGGGGCAGGTGGTTCTCTCAACTACAACAACTACAGGCATGGAAATGGCCGAACGTCTCCTTCCTTCCCCTGAGGTCAGACATTTTTATTATCCATGGGATATACCCTGGATAGTAAAGCGGTCTATAGATTCAATAGAGCCTTATGCTTATGTAGTTATGGAAACAGAGATATGGCCAAATCTAATATATGAGATGTATAAGAGGGGGATCCCCGTCTTCCTTGTTAATGGAAGATTTTCAGACAGATCCTTTGAAAAAAGAAAAGGTAAATCCGGTTTCTGGTGTGAGCTGTTTTCACTTTTTACCCTTATCATGGTCAGGGAAGAAAGTGATCTTAACAAATTTAAAGCTCTGGGGGTACCGGAAAACAAGGTTGTTGTAACTGGAGACTGTAAGGTCGATGCACTTATCAGAAGGGCGGAAAGGACTGATCTGTCCCGTATCAGATCGATCCTGGGTGACACCTCTCCTGTATTTATGGCTGGCAGCACACATACAGGCGAAGACATAGCTGTACTGGAAGCTTTCAGGATCCTCAGAAAGACTGAAAAAACCGCCAGGCTTATTCTTGCTCCCCGCCATCCAGAGAGATCGCATAAAGTTCGAGAGATGGCCCTGGAATATGGCAAGGTTTCTCTTCTGTCTCAGAATAAGGGAGATCACTGGGATATACTGGTGGTTGACAGTATAGGATATCTTTTTGAAATGTATGGGGTGGCAGACGGAGCCTTTGTTGGCGGCAGCCTTGTCCCAAAGGGCGGACAGAACATTCTTGAACCTGCATTATTCGGGATACCAGTGGCTCATGGCCCTTTTATGGAAGATTTCAGGGAGACATCTGAGAAACTCGGCAGTCTGGGAATTGCCTGTATTGTTAATACTCCTCAAGAACTTGCATGTGAGTGGAAGAAAGCTCTCGATCCTTCCCGTAAAAAGGTAGTTAAAGACCTGAGCAGGAAATTCTTCGAGGAAGTTTCTGGGGCTTCAAAACTTTCCTGGGATCTTGTCATGAAACACATTTCCTGAAAAGTTGGGTATCTACTGTAATAACAGTTCTGAAGGAACAAGCATGTTCTTTATCTACCAGGACAGGGTTTTGAGAGCCTCGAGTCATATAAGATTATGCATGGACTTTTAACAGGAAAAGGTGAAATTCATGTCCGGGAAAATATCATTGATCATAATTCTGACAGAGGGGATCCGCGGTCATCTTAATCAGAGCCGCGGCGTGACAAGGTGGCTTAAGGCCGAAACAGGAGCTTCTGTTGTGGAGTTTGCTATTCCTCCGATGAACAAGATCCTGAGAGTAACAAAACTCAAACTTGCAGCTTCCAGGCTGCACCTGATGAGCAAAAGGCAGCTGAATCGCTGGTTTCGAGAGACCGGTGCAGCCGGTCTTCTTGAAGATACAGTAAAGACATTAAGGGAAAACAATTTTGACCCGCGAAACTGCCTTGTTATATCAGCGGGAAGCGATCCAGCGCGATTCAACCTCGCACTTGGCAGGCTTCTGGGGATGAAGACTTGTGTTATTATGACTCCTTCCCTCCTGGGAACAGATCATTTCGATTATGCTGTTGTTCCTGAACACGACGCCCCTTCCGGAAGGTCAAATGTTCTTACCACCCTCGGAGCTCCCAATTCGATCGACAGAGAGACACTCAAGGAAGAAGCACAAAAGCTTGAAGAAAGCTTTCCCCGCGGAGTAGAAGATTCATACTGGGCGATACTGATAGGCGGAGACGATGCCAATTATGGAGTAGGGCCGGAATGGGCCAGAAAAAGATTGTCAGGCATCATGGGCCTGGCAGAAAAAGCCGGAGCCGGTCTTTATATAACAACGTCGAGAAGGACTCCTCCAGAGACTGAAAAGATACTATACGAAATGACCCGGAATAAGAAATACGTCAGAATGCTCCTTCTTGCTTCCCGGAACGGCTATAATCCAGTGCCCGGATTGCTCGGGCTCTGTTCTCATGTTTTTTGTACCGAGGACTCTGTTTCCATGCTTTCAGAAACTGTGACTGCCGGTCACGAAGTTATGCTGCTCAGGGTGGAAAGAAAAGAGGGGATGAGGTTAAAGATACAGGAATTGACAGAAAATATCGTGAAGAGGGGTATTGTTCCCAGAAGCTTTCTCTGGGGCATCCCGAGATTTGATGCCATGATAGAGAGGTTCAGGAAAAGGGGATTTATCAGGGAAATGCCAGAGGATATAGCCGAATGGAGTATTGATACAGTAGATCGCGATCATGGCGATACCGCTTTTAATGAAGCAGAACGTGCAGCCCGATGGATACTGAAAGGATGGGAATAAATTGAAGATAGTGCAGATCCTGCCGGAATTTCAGGAGGGCGGCGTGGAAAGGCATGTGCTTTGGCTGAGTAATGAGCTTGTTTCTCGTGGGAACAGTGTCACTGTCATTTCAGCGGGAGGTAAGCTTGAGGCTTACCTGAAAGATGTTGAACACTGGACATTGCCTGTCCAAAGAAAAAATCTTTTTACAGGGTTTTATTGTGCCATTCGGATAGCACTGAGGGCAAAACAGGAAAACTGGCAGATATTTCATTCCCATTCAAGGGCTCCCTCCTGGATAGCCTGGTGGGCTTCATGTTTTACAGGAATACCCTTTGTGATAACTGCGCACAGTTTTTATTCTTTGAATATTGGCCTTTACCCTTTAAAAAAAGCATATGCAGTCATCTCGGTGAGTTCTGCTGTCAGGAAATACCTTAAAAAGTTTCTTCCGGATAATAATAAGATTATTTACAATGGCCTTCCTCCCGTTAAACTTGCCTGGGAGGGTAGTCCAAAAACCGGATCAAGATTACTTTTTATCGGAAGGTTGACCAGACTGAAGGGAGTTCATATACTTCTAAAGGCTTTAGCTGGATTAACTCCCTATAAATGGAGCCTGGATGTTGTCGGAGATGGCCCTCAGAGACAGGATCTCGAGACCCTGACTAATGATCTGGGATTGTCAGATAGAGTAATTTTCAGAGGTTTTCAGGATAATACCGAGCAGTGGCTGGCGAAATGTTCCTGTTTGGTCTTTCCTTCTCTTGAAGAAGGTATGGGGTTGACCCTTATGAGGGCAGTCCAGATGGGTGTGCCTGTGATCGCTTCCGATCTTCCTGCGGTCCGGGAGCTTACCAGCAGTCCTGAAACTCTTGTCAAACCAGGCTCTACAGAGTATTGGGGAGACGCATTAGAGTCATTTATGGTATCAGGCAAGGTTTCAAAAGATTTTAAAAGGGATCTTATTATGTCCCAGGTAGAGGCTGTGGAAAAGATAGAGCAGCAGGTTTATATCCCCCTTTTAAGTTGAAAAGCCAGGGAGGTTATGCATGAAGGTCCTTCATTTTGTCAACGAGAACAGGCTTTCCTGGGCTAATCCCTGGGTTCAGCTTCTTTCTTTTCTTCAGGGAAAGGGAATTGAGAATGTGGTTCTTTGCAATCCAGGGGGGACCCTCGGCTCAAAGATCGAGTCTGCAGGTATTCCGGTAGTGAATTATAAACCCCTTGTGTCGTCGCTCCCATGTTTATGTAAAAGAGCAGGTGGCCTGATAGAGGAAATAAAGCCTGATCTTATTCATACCAGGTTATCATCTGCTGCAATGATCGGAGGGTATTGGGGTAAAAAGCTGGGCATTCCGGTTATTTCAACGATAGATAAATATTCCAAAAGGAAATATTCACGCCGATCTGATCATCTGGTAGCAGTTTCTGACAGTGTCAGGCAGTGGCTTGTAAATACCGGCCATGATCCAGAAACAATTTCGGTTATATTCAACCCTTTGAACTGCAGCCAATATTCAAAAGATCTGAAAGTGCGTGAAAAATTCAGAGAAGACCATAATGTAAGAGAGGAAGAGTTCATCATAACAGGTGCGGGCCGTTTTGTTGAATGGAAAGGCTTCGATGTCCTTCTCAATGCTGTCTGTAAGTTACCTGATACAATACCCTTCCGGCTCTGGCTGGCTGGAGATGGAAGCGAGTTAAAAAAACTCCAGGGAATTGCAGAGAATGACCCCAGATTATCTGGTAAAGTTACTTTCTTGGGGTTTGTTAATGATGTGAGACCCCTCTTGTGGGCCTCAGATATCTTTGTTCTTCCTTCCCGGGAGCCCGAACCCTTCGGTCTGATCCTTCTGGAGGCAATGTCCTCAGGACTTCCCGTGATAGCAACTTCTGCCGGTGGCCCTCTTGACATGGTGAACAAAGATTCCGGCTGTCTGGTTCCACCAGGGGATATTCGAGCTCTAAGTAAATCAATAGAACAGTGTATGGGAAAAAAGAACCTTCAAAAAATGGGAAGGGCCGCATTGGTAAGGTCCAAACAATTCGATGTTAAGCAGATAGGTGACGAATATCTTGAGCTTTACTCAAGATTCTGCACAAAATAAAGCAACAGTATTTTTTCTATTCCTGGAAATCCAATAGGGGATCTTTTTGAGTAAAAAGGAGATTATTTTTGAAGGAACGATCATTTTCAGCTAATACTTTCGGCAGGCTTATGGAAGCAGGTTTTTTGTGGTCCCTTTTTTTCATACCGTGGGGACCTGTTCTTCGTTATTTCGGCTGGTTGATATTCTTGACAGGTTTTGCCTGTTTTGTAGCGACAAAGAGACATCTGCCTTCGAATTCTCTGAAACGTACAATCAGGATACTTCTTGTGCTTTTTCTTGCCTGGGGGGCCGTAACCACGCTCTCCTCAGGGGATTCTTCGTATTGGTTCTGGAAAGGATATTCCTTTGTCCTTGAGATGTGTTTCGGGATCTGGATGGCATCAGTTGTTATAACTTTGAACCCAAAAGTACTGAAGAAGTTCTTTCTGGTCCTTTCTACTTCCGTTTTATTGGCTGGGGGTTGGACTATAGTACGTTTCGTTACGGATCTTTCAACATCTGGGCCCTTTTCAAATATTAACACTCTTGGTCTTTTTGCTATAACTGCTTTGCCTCTCTGTGTAAGCCAGTTATTAATTACCGGGCAGAGCAGGGTCTATAACTGGTTTTTTATTCTTTCCTCTGCATCCGCAATATTTATGATCATCATGAGTTTCAGTACTGCAGCATGGATATGCGGCATAATGTCCCTGGTAATTCTTTTTCTCTGTGGGCTCAAATGGCACAGAAAAAGATTTCTTCTGAAGATCTCTTCATGTATTCTCGTGTTACTTTTCCTGATGGGCGGATTCTGGTTGATATCCGGAGAGTGCAAAAATGAGATCCTGGGCAGTGTACACAGGGAATTATGCCAGTTGAACATATTCAATGGTTCTTCTTCCATTAATGGATTTACAAATAATCGTTCAGATATCTGGAAAGGTACATGGCTGATGATCCGGGAAAAACCCCTGCTGGGATGGGGGTGGGGGCAGTTCAGACGTGAGTTCATGAAGTTCAATCAGGACTGGTGGGAGCTTGGACTTGATCCTCTTGAAGCCCACAATCTTTACCTGGAGATGATGGTAAATGGAGGGGTGATAAACCTTTTACTTTACCTTTTCCTTATATTTGCGGTTTCGAAAGAGATCTTTCGAAACTACAGGGAGACCCTGTCTCCTGTTTATCTTGGGTTTATTGTCCTTATCCTTATTCAATTATTGTATTCCATGGCAGGGAATATCTTTCTTTCAAGAGAGATTGCGTGTATTCTCTGGTCGGTTTTTGGCTTCAGCAATACAGATCTGGACAGGGCTTCTTTTCCATGGATTATAAATTGAAGGTAAAAGTAGTTATTGTTAAATCATACTTCACTATTGATCCCTTTGGGGATTCAGCTTAATAAAGTATAGCATTATGTTTTGGCATATAAGGCATATAGAATTAATCGATCCAGTAATGAAGGGATTTTTAGACGCGAATAGGTCTTAAGACCTATTGCCTCTTGGAGGAGTTGCAGTTAACATAACTTTGGTCTATATATTTGTGAAACTTGACAATTAGACTTGGTTAAGATGCTTCTAAGACCCGTGAGGAAACCGGAAGGCCGGAAAGGAGGTGCGACGACCCCCAGCCAAAAAGGACGAGCGG
>Ga0102925_1000450_pt1 | contig 22332 bp, 21 predicted proteins | sample SalPonR1_A_D1_MG_FD_78216 | JGI IMG/M metagenome (GOLD analysis project Ga0102925, IMG submission 78216) | Salt pond soil microbial communities from South San Francisco under conditions of wetland restoration - Salt Pond MetaG R1_A_D1_MG | ecosystem: Environmental > Aquatic > Marine > Intertidal...
AGTTTAAAAGCTAAAGCTTTCGAACTACAGAACTGATCCCACTCTGAAATTTCTTTCAGGGCGGGACGTTCCAATTGGCACCACTAATGGCCCAACCGGGACGCCCACACAAGTTATCTGCATTAATTTTTAATGAACTGTGTTGCTTTCAGGCTTCAAGGCATTTCGCCGAAGCAGGCCGAGTATTGTAACTCGAATTTTGTTTTCGTCAACACATTTTCTCGAAAAACTGCGGAAAACATTGCGAATCCGCCGAGTCCGATTTTTGTGTTGCCGAGCCGACGAATTATACGGAGGTTTTCGAAACTGTCAAGCCTTCCGTAAAATTTTTCTTTCGGCCCGGTCACGTTATGCTGTGACGAGCCGACGAATTATAGAGACGTTTCCGGATCTGTCAACAGTGACTTCGAGTTTTTTTCCGCCGGCGCCGCGAATGGCCCATGCCGCTTGAGCAGCGAGGCCGGGGCGACGACAATGGCGGCTTCGCAACATGCGCCGGAGACCCCGGCCGAGGTTTCAATGAGCTGGCTTCTCGCATTTCACATCATTTTTGTTGTCACCTGGTTCGCCGGGCTGTTCTACCTCCCCAGGCTGTTCGTGTACGCGGCCACGCATTCGGGGCCGGAGATCCAGTCGGTGTTCAACGTGATGCAGCGCAAGTTGCTGGGGATCACGCACGTCGGCGGCGGCCTGGCCGTCGCTTTCGGCTTGGCGATGATCCTGATCGCCCCGAATTATTACCTCAGTCTCGGATGGCTGCACGCGAAGCTGGCGCTGGTGGTGCTCCTGATCGGCTACCACCTTTGGTGCTGGCGCATCGTGCTCACGTTTCGGCAGGGCCGCAACCGTCGCAGTCACGTATGGTACCGGTGGTTCAACGAGGCACCGGCGCTGTTGCTGGTTGCGATCGTGCTGCTGGCGGTCTTGAAACCTTTTTGACGTTAGCGTCAATCGGCGGGCGGCGGGACGGGCCATTCGGCGGCGGGATCACCGGCGACCAGGAAGTCACCGTTGAGGGTGGTTTTCCGCGCGTTGTACAGCAGCGGCTTGCCGTCCGGCATCCAGACCTTACCGCCGGCGGCCTTAACGATCGCTTCCCCGGCGGCGGTATCCCACTCGCTGGTCGGCCCCAGTCGAGGGTAGAAATCGGCCTCGCCTTCGGCTACTGCGCAAAACTTCAATGCGCTGCCGCGGCTCGCCTGCTCGTGCTCTCCGAGCATTTCGAAATAAGCGACGGTTCTCGGATTGGCGTGCGAGCGACTTCCCAGCACCACCGGCGGCCTGGCGCAGGGCCGGCGCGTGTGGATAGACTCCGGGGCGCGGTAATCTCGCCACCGCTGTGCACCCTCGCCAACGATGCCGGTATAGGCCGTCCTGGAAACCGGTACAGCAATGACGCCCAGCACCGGCACATGGTCAATTACCAAGGCAACGTTGATGGTGAACTCGCCGTTGCGCTTGATGAATTCGCGGGTGCCGTCCAGGGGATCGACAACCCATAACCGATCCCAATAGCGACGCTCCTCGAAACCTATATCGGCCGACTCCTCGCTAAGAATCGGGATCTCCGGCGTGAGCTGCTTGAGCGCCGCCACCAGGATGTGATGGCTGGCCATGTCGGCTTCGGTCAGCGGGCTTTTGTCATCCTTGGCTTCAACCTGGAAGTCGTTGCTTTCGTAGACATCGAGGATGGCAACCGTCGCGTCGCTGCAGGCCTGCAGCACGCCGGGCAAAAGTCGGCTTTCAAAACTGCTCACATCGTTTCCTTGAGGTCTCGTGCCATATATAGTGCCGCGATGGTCCGACCCTCTGTGCAATCGTCACGCTGGACGAGTTCTGCGAGGTTCGCGATCGGCCATTCGATCACCTGCAGCTCCTCCGGCTCATCGCCCGGTAATCGCGATGGATAGAGATCTCGCGCCAGCACCACATGAGTGGCGTGCGTCATGTAGCCAGGCGCGAGCGTCAGCTGGCCCAGCACTTTCAGATCACGCGCGGCAAAGCCGACCTCTTCCTGCAGCTCGCGGTTGGCGCCTTCGACGTGGCTTTCACCCGGCTCCAGCCGGCCCTTGGGAAGGCCAACCTCGTAACGGTGCAGACCGCAGGCGTATTCCCGCACCAGCAGCACGGTGTCCGGGTCGGGCATGGCGACAATAATGACCGCGCCGACGCCGCGACTGATCAGCCGTTCGTATGTCCGGTGCTCGCCGTTGGAGAATTCCAGGTCAAGCGCCTCGACCCGAAAAAGGCTCTTTTCAGGTCGCTCTTCGCGCTTGTGGATCACAGGGAGCTTGGGGATCTCGTCAATCATCAAAAAAGGATACCAGCCGACCGTGCAGCGCCGGTGTTGCGGCGAGAATCGTCGTGCTTTCCAGGCTGATATCGCCTCCCCCGAGTTCGGTCACCACACCTCCGGCTTCGCGCACGATGACCGTGAGCGCGGCGATGTCGAGTATGTTGATATCGCTCTCGACCACTGCATCGAGCCCGCCGGCCGCAAGGCGATGATAAGGGTAGAAATCGCCGTAGCCGCGGGTGCGGGCCGCGGTTTCGACCAGCTTGCCGACCTTATTCCATCCGGCTGACCGCGCCAGCGTGCGGACATTGCCCAGCGACAAGTCCATCTGCTCGAATGCCTCGGTACCGGCACATTTGAGCGCCTCGCCGTCTATCCAGGCGCCGCGTCCTGCAACCGCCCACGCTGTTTCGTCGAACGGCGGCGCGGCCGACACGCCGAGGACAAGCTCGCCATCGACCATCAGTGCGATCTGCACCGACCAGAATTCCAGGCCCCGAATGAAGCTGCGGGTGCCGTCTATGGGGTCTATCAGCCAAAGACAGCGGTGCTCGCCGGACTGCCCGTATTCTTCTCCGAACACGGCGTGATCGGGAAACGCTGCTTCGATGACGCGCCGGATTTCCATTTCGCACTCGCGGTCGGCCACTGTGACCGGGCTGGCGTCATCCTTGCGCTCGATTTCAAGCGGACGTTTGAAATAACTCAGAGCAATTTCGCTGGCATTGCGCGCGGCTTCCCGGGCCACCTTCAGCGCCAGGTCGAGATCGACGGATTCGGAATTCATTTAAGCCCTCTCTTGAATGGTTCGCGAGGCGGAATCACCAGTGTACGGTCGCTTCGCGACAACTCTAACAAAGGGATTCAGTCGCTGCCGATGTCGGTGCGCCGGAGGACCACGACGCTGTCAACCCGCCCGGGTCCGGCACGGTCGGCCGTCAGGCGCGTGACCGCCAATGGCCGTTGCGCCACCGTCGCCGTCAGCCAGCGCATCAGGTCCGGGAAAGACGCCTGCTCGAACACCACGCGCACCTCTTCGCCGGTGCCGGGCTCGATGCGCTTGAGCGCGCCGGCCAATCCGGCGGCACGCGCCCCCTGGTCGATAACCGCCAGCGTGGACTGCCCCGAAAGCGTTCGTCCGGGAGCGCGCTCGCGACGCAGCCGCTGAACTTCCGGCGCGACGCGATCCAGCCAGTCGACAAGCGCGCGCTGGCTGGCCAACTGGTCTGCCAACTCACCACGCGCGTCGTGAAGCGGCTCCCAGATCAGGGTCCAGGCCAGGACAAGTGCGATCATGACTATGGCAAAACCCATCATCCGGCGTTCGCGCGCCTGTAGCCGACGCCAGTACTCGATCATGGCCCGTTCTCCGAAATCCGGATCCGGCCGCGCGTGCTTTCCGTCAGAACCTCGACGTTCTGCAGCGCAGCATCGATGCCCTGGGCCCGGAGCTGGCGCTGCAGCGCCTCAAGGTCGGCCAGCGAGGCGGTTTCCAGTTCAAGGTCGAGCGTGCCGTCGATGTAGCTGACCGAGGTTACCTCGATGCCACCGGCACCGCTGAACAATGGACTGACCGCGCCCATCAACTGGACAAACCGGTCGCGGCTGCCGCCGCGCAGTTCGGCCAGGGCGCGCTCGGCCTGGGCCCGGGGTCGCACGATCGTAGAAATATCTGGAAACAATTCTGTAAAACGCGCCTCCACCGACTGTTCCAGCCGTGACTGCTCGCGCTTCAGCATGGTGTATTCAGCAAGCAGGCCGGCCAGCAGCAGGAACGCCGCGAGCCCCGCCAGCCAGCCAGCCAGACGCCACTGTCGAGCGGTGGAAGCGCGTTCAAGTTCGGCATACCTGCCCTGCAGCAGATTGAACGCCGCGCCCGACGATCCCAGCGCAGCGGGCGCCAGCAGCCCCATGGCGGAAGCGCTGCCCGGACGCCTTTCGGGAGCGAACCGGTCGAGTTCTACCGGGGGCTTGTCACCCAGCCACACCAGGCGGGCCTGATCGCCGGCACTCTCGATGAATTCCGGCACCAGGCTGTCGAGCAGTTCGGGCTCGATACGGTCGAACGTTTCATTGCCACCGCGCGCCAGCACGCAGTCACCCAACTGCATAAGCACGACCTCGTCTTCGGCACGCGGCAGGCACGCGGCATCGGGAACAAGGCGGGTCGGGCGTTCCGGCAACGCGGCCAGCCATTGATCCATGTCCCTTCGCGCCACGACGAGGCACAGTAATCGACCGTCGTGTGCGCGCCGAACGGGAACAACGTGCTGCTGTTCGGGATCGCCGGCGATTGAATCCTCGATCGCCCAGCGAAGGGCCTGCGACATGCGAGACCCGCTCATTTCCGGCAAATCTACCCGCACCAGGCTGCAGCGATCAGCCGGCACCAGGGCGACGAGCTCGGCATCCTCGCCGGCGTCCTGAGCGAGCGCGACGCGACCATCGACGCTGGCGAAAATTTCCGCCTCGCCGGTGACCACGTCGATCAATTTATAGCGCTCGTTCCTGGCCATGCCGATCAGGGAACCCCCTGGCTGAGATAACGGAAATCATACCTGCTGCCGGAAGCTCCCACGAGCCGGAAGAAGTCTCTGACCACACCATCCAGCGAGACCTCGGCCTGCACCAGGAACCACTCGCTTTCGACGGCCAGCCGACGCCGCAGCGTGGCTGAATCGAGGGCCGCGAGTTCCGGCTGACTGACGACTTCATCAAGCGATTCGAACGGCGCTCGGGCAACGAGACTTCGCGCGGACTCGATCGACAATCCCTCGACAGCCGCCGCCAGGACCTCGGGAAGCGCGCGATTGACGTTGATACGCACCTCGGGATCGGGCAACAGCGCCAGGTAGGGTGTGAGCCGCCTGCGAATCTCAGGGGTGAATTGCTCCAGCCGATTGAGTTCGCTCAAGTGCGCCCGGGTCGTCGGACGCGACGAAGCACCGCCGTACATTGCGGCAATGCGCTCGCCCAGTACCGGATCGACATTCAACAGCGCCAGCAATCGAAACAAGGTCCGGCGAGCGTCGGTTGCGCTTGCCGGATCCCGACTCGCCAGCGCGTTCAGGTTGAAGCGGCCGTCGCGGGCAAACATCCGGCCGCGCACGGAACCGCCGGGAACCATGAATGGCTCCGACCACTGGCCGTCCGGCAGCTGGGCCCGCGGACCGGCCTGGCGCTGGCGCCTGATCCAGTCGCGCGCCAGGCCCTCGACGCCCTCGGCGAACTGCCAGGCCCGCTCGGCATCGACGACGGCCGCAGTCCGGGCCACGTCACGCTGGCTGCGTTCGACCAGCTCGGTCGCCAGCAGTACGGCTAGGGCAACCGCCAGGAGCGCGATCATCAGCGCCGCGCCGCGCTGGCGGGCGAATCCGCTCGACTCAAAGCGCGCTATGGCCGTCATAGCGCCACCAGTCGACGAACCGTGCCGAAGACCGGCGTATCGATTACATATTCGACGGCCGAGGGCAACAACTGCGGCGGGCTCGAAGCCGGCCACTGCCGATGCCATGCCCCGGACGAATCGCGAAAGCGAAACTCGATCGCAGTCACCTGGTCGAAAACGGTACGGCCGGTCGGCGGCGTGTCGGGCGCGCTGTCGACTTCCGGCCAGCTGCGGCGAACCAGCACGCTCTGCTCCAGCCGCCATTCGAACTGCTGTAGCTGGCTGCGCGGCAGGTCGGCCGGATTCAGCCGGCCGGCCCGTCGGCCCAGCAGGATCTGGGAATCGCCCCCCAGAACCGGCAGCAACCGGCCATCCCGGTCCCGGCCGCGCCGGCTCACCAACTGTCTCAGGTCGCTGTCCAGCGTGGCGACGGCCCGCTGCAGCCCGGCCAAGGCCAGCGAGCGATCACGCTGGGCGCCCACGGCTGCCGACAGCGCGGTGAGTCCGCCGTAGGCCGACGCCGCCAGCAGGCCGAATACCAGCACCGCGACCAGCAGCTCGACCAGCGTAAAGCCAGACGAATGTTTCGAGGGCAGCGGTCTCATCGCGATTCGAAGCCGGTGTGGATGTAGATCGGTTGTTGATCGGCGTCCAGGATGGTCACGTCGATGCGCCAGAGCTGCCCGCCAGGCGCGAGTTGAACCTGTCGCCGCCAGCGCCAGTCCCGGTTACCGATGCGCACGTTGCCGCTGCTGGTGCCGGGCTGAAGAGAACGCTGCAGCCGGATGTCGGCCAACTGATTGTCGGCTGCCCACAACGCGAGCGTGCGCTCCTCCAGCACTGCTTGATTTTTCAGCGCCTGGGCCCCGGCGAACCCGAGCGTCGCCAGTGCAGTGGCAACGACGAACAACGCGACCAGCACCTCGATCAGGGTGAATCCGTTGGCACGGCGGCTCCCGACAAGCCGGTTCATCTCGGCCAGCTCATGCTTTGTCGGTGCTCACCGCTGCCGATCTCTATCAAGAATGGCGTCGGCGGCTCGATACCGGTGCAGATGACCTGGGGCAACCGCTGATTTCGCGCCGGACGAAGCACAAGGTTTTCGACTTGTACCCGCGGACGCAGTCCTTCCGGCCAGCCCACCGGGTGGGGGCGCGAATCGGATGACAGGGGCTGCCATGCGCCGGCCCGGTACTGCCAGAAATCATAGCCTCCGGCGTGGAACCGGAGCCCGCGGGCAGACCCTTCGAGCAGCGCCTGATCGCACATGACTTCCAGCGAGGCATTCAGCCGGGCCAGCTCGCGCTGATTGGCCTGGCTCGGCCCCGTTGGTCCCGTCACCAGAAGCACCGCGCCGGTCAGGATGCCGGCGATGATAACTACCACCAGCACTTCGACCAGCGTGAATCCGCGCGGCCCGGGCAACGCGGTCGCGATGCGCACAGGGCTGCTATTCGCTCCAGTTGCCAATTTCGGCATTGATGCCTTCGCCGCCGGGCTGACCGTCGGCCCCGTTGGTCCAGACATCGATATCGCCGTGGACACCGGGGTTGAGATAGAGGTAATTGCGGCCCCACGGATCCCGGGGCAGGCGCTCTATATAGCCGCCGGCCTTCCAGTTGGCCGGCTCGGGTCGACCCGAAGGCTCGTCCACCAAAGCCTCCAGGCCCTGGTTGGTCGACGGATAGACCTGGTTGTCGAGCCGGTACATGTTCAGGGCGGTCACCAGCGCCTGGATATCCTGGCGGGCCTTGACCGCGCGCGCCTTGTCAGGCTCGTCCATGAAGCGCGGGACGACCACGGCGGCGAGAATGCTGATGATCACGACCACGACCAGCACCTCGATAAGCGTGAAGCCACCGTGCCCGGAGAAACGCGACCGCACTAAGTTGCTCAAGGGAAACCTGGAATTCATCGGGCGCACTGCGAAGTGGATAGATTTGGATCATAGCAAATCGGCCGGGATTCAATGGCGATGGGCCGGATCCGGATAAACTACTATCGGCTGCTTGATGACCCGGACAGCGAAACGCATGAGCAACTCTCAGTGGCGAGCATTCGACCCGCTTTATCTTTCGCAATGCCTGCCCGACCGAAGTTTGCCGCTTGACGACCCGGCGCGCGGTGCCCTCAGGCATCCCGAAGGCGACAGCCGAGGCGGCATGCCATGAGAAGCTACCGGATCTACGCCGACTCGGAGCTCCGCGCCGGAGCCGAACTGGCGCTGTCCGAGCGCGCGGCAAATCACCTGGTCAAGGTTCTCCGGCACCGTGTCGGCGATCGGGTCACGTTGTTCGACGGAAAAGGCCGCGAAGCAACGGCAGAAATCGTTACCGCGCACCGACGGCACGGTTGCAGCGTACGTGTAATCGAGACCGCCGAGGTCTCCCGGGAGTCGCCGCTCACAATCGAGTTGCTGCCGGGCCTGAGCCGCGGCGACAAGATGGACCTGGTGATTCAGAAGGCTGTGGAGCTGGGCGTAGCCGTGATCCGGCCAATCATCACCCGGCGCAGCGAAGTCAGACCGGACAAGAGTGCGGCATCACGCCTGGCGCGGTGGCAGGAGATCGTCATCGGCGCGTGCGAGCAGTCCGGGCGCGCGCACCTGCCCGAAATCCATGCGCCGATCGCGATCGACGAGATCGTCACCGGCTTTTTGACGCGAGTGGTGCTGGTTCCGGAATCAACCGCAGGCCTTGCCGATTGCCGACCTTCCGACAACAAAATTTCGATTGCGATCGGCCCCGAAGGCGGATTCAGCGGGGAGGATCTGGCGCTCCTCGAGCGCAATAAATTCATGAGCGTGCGATTCGGGCCCAGGATATTGCGCACCGAGACCGCGGGCATCGCGGCGGTCTCGGTGCTGCAGGCACTTTACGGGGATCTGTGCAGCTAGGGAACCTACGAACCTGAATCTCAGCTGGAATCGATTCAACCCGAAATCGGGAGCGCCCCGAACGCGGCGTGCGCCACGAGCTGACCGATTCGATCAAGATCCGGCACCCAGGCTTCACGATCCCCAATGATCGCCTTGCCGGCAATCGCGATATGCGTGCCTGAATCCGGCACTTCGGTCAGGGCGCTTTCGGTCACCGTCACCAGGCGCGGGAACCCCTGCGCCAGGATGCCGATGTACGGCATGCGCTCGTTGCTGATGAGACTCTTGCTGACGCAGATCTTCGCGCCCTCCACCGATTCGGTTTCCAGTTGCTCGGTCAGCATTCCGAAGGACACCACAGGCACTTGCCAGCCGTGCCAGATAATGTTGCCCAATAACCACTCGGGAGCCTGCTCGATGGGCTCCGGCGAGGTGTAACCGACGATTTCGGCGATCGATGCATTCGGCAACAGCAAATCTGCGTCGGTCACCGGCACCATCACGCTTCGGATCTCAGTTTCGGACATCGCTAATCCTCTTCTCCAGGCACCGGCATTTCGAGCATTTCAAACACATTGCGTACCAAGTTGGCTTCCTGGTAGGGCTTGATCAGGTAACGATTGACGCCGAGCTCCTTGGCGTGTTGACGGTGCTTGTCGCCGGAACGCGAGGTGATCATCATGATGGGCACATGGGAAAGACGCGTGTCGTCGCGCACGTAGGTGGCGAGCTCGAAGCCGTCCATGCGAGGCATCTCGATATCGAGCAGCATCAGATCGGGCACTCGTTCGAACAACATATCCACCGCCTCGACCCCATCGCGTGCGGTAATCACTTCCAGGCCATAGTGCTCCAGGATCCGCGCGGTCACGCGGCGCATCGTGATCGAGTCGTCGACCACCATCACAAGCGGCGTGCGCTTGACTTCCTCTTCGCTGATCGCCGTCGCTTCGACTTCAACCATCCCTGGCAACCGGCGCTCGGTCAGCGCGCGCTCGATCAGCGGCGCCATGTCCAGCAGAACGATCACCTGGCCATCGCCCATGATAGTGCCGCCGAGAATGCCCGGAATCGAGCTTATCTGAGGCCCGACCGGCTTGAGGACGACTTCGCGGTGGCCCTGAATTTCGGCAACGCGAACCGCGGCGCGCTCGTCGCCGGTTGAAATCATCAGCAGCGAAAGGCTCTCGTCGCCCACTTCAACCGGCTCGAATCCGAGCTGCGGATCGAGTTCGATCAGCGGATAGTCCTCGCCGCCATAGCGGTAAGTGCCGTCGGCATCGAGGGCTTCGCGCCATTCGCCGGGGCGGATGCGTGCAACGCCGCGAACCGCCTGCAGGGGAATCGAGAAAAGACGTTCCCCGGCGTAAACGAAAATGGCCTGCATCACGGCCAGGCTGAGCGGAATGCGCAACGTAAGGCGCGTCCCCTCGCCCCGCTCGGAACTGACTGAGATCCGACCGCCGATCTGACGCACTTCGCTTGAAACTACGTCCATACCGACGCCACGACCGGAAAGTTCGCTGACCTCTTCCGCTGTGGAGAACCCGGTATGGAAAATGATCTGCGAGAGTTGATCCGGGTCGTCGGCCTGTTCGGCCGTCAACAAGCCCATCTCGAGCGCGCGCTCGCGGATTCGATCGAAATTCAGGCCGGCGCCGTCGTCGGCGACACGAATCAGAAGCTCGGTAGCCTCGCGATCGATAGTGATCGAAACGGTGCCGGTTTCGCTCTTTCCGGCGGCAACGCGCTCGGCCGGCGGCTCGATGCCGTGCGCAATGGCGTTGCGGAGGATGTGCTCGATCGGCGCGGTGACGCGGTCGAGCACGTTGCGGTCCAGTTCGCCCTCGCCTTCCAGCAGAATCTCCAGATTCGCCTTGCGTCCGATATCGCGTGCAGCGTTGCGAACCACGCGGCGCAACCTGGGCGCCAGTGTGTTGAACGAGACCATGCGGGCCTGCATCAAGCCTTCCTGGAGCTCGGTATTCACTCTGGCCTGTTGCATCAACAGGGTTTCGGACTGACGGCCGGCATCGTCCATCAGCTCGGTCAGGCTATTGAGGTCACTGACACTCTCGGCCAGTGCCCGCGAAAGCTGTTGGATGGTCGAGTACCGATCGAGTTCAAGCGGGTCGAATGTCGAGTCCGCTGATCCGTGCTCGCGCTCGTAGCGCGACAGTATCTGGGCCTCGGTCTCCTGCTCGAGCTTGCGTAGCTGCTCGCGCAGGCGTGCGACCGTCTGTCCCACTTCGCCGATATTGCCACGGAACGAACCGATCTCCTGCTCGATGCGCGAGCGGAAAATACTGACCTCGCCGGCAAAGTTGAGCAATTCCTCGACTTGCTCGGAGGCCAGACGAATGGTGCTGCTTCGGCCGGTGCGCTCGGCGCCGGCCTCTTCGAGGTCGGCCCTGCTAACAGTGGGAGCCTCTTCGACCAGGTCCTGTTCTTCGGCCGCCAGCGCTTCGAGCTCGTGGCGAGCCGGTAGCGGCTGGCGCTTTTCAACCGCATCGAGCATTGCGTGCAGATGGTCGCAGCCGGCTTCCAGCGTGTCGATGCTGGCCGCGGTAGCCTGTTGCCGGCCGCCCGCAATATTTTCGAGCAGATCCTCCAGTACGTGCGCCACTTCTCCGACCGGGTTGAGACCGGCCATGCGCGCGCTACCCTTGACGGTGTGGATGTCGCGCTGCAGCGCGGTCACCAGTTGGCGGTCCTCGGGATCCTCGCGCCATTGCTGCAAAAGCCCGTCGGAATGTTCGAGCAACTCCTTGCCTTCCTCGAGGAACAGTTCCAGCAACTCGGCATCCAGCTCCGCGTATTCGATCGGGATAGTACCGGCGGCCGCACCCGTTGCCTCGCCAGGGGCTTCGTGCTCGGTGCTCGCGATGGCTTCCGATTCCGGCCATTCCTCGAACTCGACCTCGACAGCCGCCGCGACTTCTTCCTCGGGAACTTCTTCCTCGGGAACTTCTTCCTCGGGAACTTCTTCCTCGGGAACTTCTTCCTCGGGAACTTCTTCCTCGGGAACTTCTTCCTCGGGGACTTCTTCCTCGGGGACTTCTTCCTCGGGGGCTTCTTCCTCGCGAGCTTCTTCCTCGCGAGCTTCTTCCTCGCGAGCTTCTTCCTCGGGCGCTTCTTCCTCGGGCGCTTCTTCCTCGGGGGCTTCTTCCTCGGGCGCTTCTTCCTCGGGGACTTCTTCCTCGGGAGCTTCTTCCTCGGGGACTTCTTCCTCGGGGACTTCTTCCTCGGGGGCTTCTTCCTCGCGAGCTTCTTCCGCCGCAGTATCCGTTTCAGGGAATTCCTGCTCAAGGGCCTCGGCTTCGGCGAATTCCTCGCCCGGCACCTCCGCCTCGGCCTCTTCGGTCTCGGGAAATTCTGCGTCCGGCGCTTCAGCGGTCAGTTCGTCGGCAGCATCCGCCTCCGGCCTCTCGGGCTCGACTTGCTCTTCGAACGCTGCAAAATCGACACCGACTTCCGCCTCGTCCTCGCGCTGGCCGGAAGCCCGCGTGCGGTCCTCATGTGAAACCTCTCGATGCAAAGCAGAAATCAGCGAGCGCGCCTGACCGGCAAGTTGTGCGGTTTCGAAATGATCAGTGGACACAGCCCGCTTCTGGAGTCGATCCAACCGCTTGCCGAGAAGCGAACGCAGGTCTTCCATCAATTCAACCGACGGTTCTGCCGCATCGCTGTCGGTATCAAGCACTTCCTGCAGATATTCCTCAATCAGCTGCATGCTTTCGGCTTCGTCACCGATGGGCGCGAGCCGAAGCGTGCCCTTGATGGTATGAACCGACCGGATCAAATCGCGATCGACATCAGCCGGCCATCCCTGGCGACGGCTGGTTTCGATCCAGTGATCGATGGTTTCAAGATGATCGTTGATCTCCTTGACCATCAGTTGTACCAGCGTCGGGTCAAGGCCCTCGAGTTCCGGCAGGTCGGCCTCCTGACCGACTCGGTTCACGCGCGAGAGCAATGCATCGATGTCGTCGTCATCGAGATCGGCGGCCTCGCCCACGAGCCGGGCTCGAAGGCTTGGCAGTGCATCGATCGCCTCACCGACGAGATCGACAGCCTGCTCGGCCGAGTATTGCTCGTCCAGGGTCTGGTTGAGCAACTGCTCGATTGCCCAGGAAAACTCACCAATGCGCTCTGCACCAGCCATCCGGCCGGAACCCTTGAGCGTATGAAAGGAGCGCCGAATGTCGGTCAGCAAGGCCTGGTTGCCCACGTGCTCGCGCCATTCGGGATAACGTTGCTTGAGAGAATTCAGTTCCTCGTCGAATTCCTCGAGGAAAATGGACATCAGGTCGAAATCGTCGCCGTCCGCCGCAGACCCGCCATTCATTGCAGATTCTTCCAGGGCCGGTTCTTCCGAAGCGGGCTCCTCGGCGGCCGGTTCCTGCTCGTCGTAGTCCGTTTCTTCGGCTTCAATCCCCTGTTGGTCGGATTCGAGCCCCTCGACGGCGTCGGGCGTTTCGCTCAGCGTTTCGGCGCGCTCATCGACTGGCGACGGCTGGTCCGCCGACCATTCAAAGTCGATCGAAAGCGGCGCTTCGAGCTTTTCCTCGGCGGGCTCTTCTTCAGCCTGATCCGCATCGCCGGCCGCTGCTGCTTCCTTGTCCGCGGATTCCGGGAACCCTTCTCCCCCAGGTTCCGAGGCGTCTTCGCCCTGGTCGCCGAAATCGATGGTCAGGGGAGCATCTTCGGCTTCTGAAAGCTCTTCGCCGGTCGCCGCTTCTGCATCGACTGCGTCTTCGGGTTGCGGCTCCAGGTCTTCTTCCACTTCAGTTCTTTCAGCCCCGGCTTCGGCTTCATCGGCCGGAGCAGCGGGCCTGGACAGGTAGCCCAGATCGATCAGGCGGTTACGGGCGTCGTGAAGATACTCTGCTCCACGATCATCGAGGCGGGTCAGGCTGTCGAGATAGAAATCGACCACCACCAGCGCTTCCGCCAACCCCTCCAGGTGTTCGCTGTCGGCTTCATCGGTCGCGCCGCTGCCCATCTCGTCGTCGATGCATGACGCGCTGGCCTCCAGCATTTCCGCGGCCACGGGCTGCCCGGCCATGTAAAGAACGCCGGCAACGCGACCAAGAATTCGCATCGACTGTTCGACACTGTCCGAATCGGACTGGCCGCGGTGGACCTGATCAAGAAGGTGCTTGACCTGTCCAAGGTCGTCCAGTGCCTCACCGAGCAACTGGCGCATGACGCGGCGATATTCGGCCTTGGGCAGATGCCGTCCGTCACCTTCCAGAAGATTGGATTCGGGCACTTCGCCCAGATACAGCACCGCCTCGTCGAGTTCTGACTCGACCAGCAAAAGCTCTCGGGCAACGTCCAGCAAGACCGGATTCTCAGGATCCGCGGTCAGTTCACCCAGCCGGTCGGCCTGCTTGCGGACGCGCTGCTTGAGCCGGTCCAGCCCGAGCATGCCGAAACTCTCGGCCACCGAGCGGAGCAGGGTGGCCTGATCATTGATGCCAGTACCCTCGGTCTGGCGGCCGAGCAAAAACTCGTTGAGTGCTTCCTTGGCCTGATTCAGTTCGCCGCGAGCCGCCTCGGCGATCGCCGTGAAAAGCTCCCGGTTTCGACCCGAAAGAACGCTGCGGGCACGCTCCAGTTCGGCTGAATCGGCGGCGGGTGCGCCGCCGGTTGCAGCTCGAATCCGGTCGATTTCGGGGCAACCCTCGGCGGCCGCCCGCAGGTCCTCGAGCAGTGCCGTTGCCACCTTGTCGGCCTGCGCCCGCACCGAATCGTCATCGTCTTCGTCGCTCAACCGGCGGAGCAACTGATCCAGCGAGGCCAGATGTGCCTGAATCTGGGGTCCGGGCTTGAGCTGGCCGCCGGCCAGGCCTTTGAAGACCGCCTCGGAAACCGTGCCCAGCCGACGCAGATATCGGTGCGGCGCAAGCTGAAGCGCATCGGTGAATTCGACCAGGCCGACGACGTCGTCTGGATCCTTGAGCCAGTCTCGAAGCGCGCGCTGGTATCCGCGTCGCAGCGCGTCGGCGTCTAGGGGTGCAAAATCGCCGCTGCTCTCGTCATTCAGCGCATCGATGCCGGTCGCCGCAGCGGGCTCGGTCGCCGTCTCCAGACCGGCGGCGGCATAGGTCCGACGGATGAACCCTTCAAGCACCTCGGGAAGATCCGGCGCGCCGGTTTCCAATCTTTCAAGATAGTCCGGGAGGACTGCTACGCTCTCGAGCAGAACGGTGGCAGTTTCCTGATCCGGAGCCTCGATCGCATCCAGCGCCTCGCCCAGCGCCGTGGCCAGGCCGGCTGCACCGGATACACCGAGCGTTTCAAGCGATGCCGCCAGCCGGCGAGAGGCCGCCCGGGCCTGGTCCAGATCCGGCGCGCTTTTATCGGGTTCACCTGCCCAGGCCTCCAGCGCATGGCGAATCTCGTCGCACAGTGCGACCAGGTATGGACGTGTCCATTGAATTCCCTGGGCGCGCGCTGCCGCAGAACTGTTCAACATGCCGACCTCATTTGCAGTGAATCACGGAATTGCCGAAGGTGTCCGTCACCTCGGATCAATCCTGATCTTCGGGAAGCGTGAAGTCGGATACCGAGTCGCGCAGGTCGCGCACCAGGTCGGCCAGGCTGACCACCGACTTCGCGGTGCGGCTTGTGCCTTCCGAGGTCTGCACCGACACATCGCGGATCGAGTTCATCAGACGCGCGATCTTGCCCGCGTTCTGCGACTGCTGCTGAGCCTGTTCCGAGATGTCCTTGATCAGCCCTGCCAGGTCGTTGGAGACCTTCTCGATGGATTCCAGCGCCTCACCGGCGTCCTCGGCAGTCCGCGCGCCGGTGACTACCTGGGAAGTGGTCGTTTCCATCGAGGTGACCGCCTCGGAAGTGTCCGACTGAATCGTCTGCACCAGCGTCTCGATTCGGCGGGTTGCATTGGTAGCGCGTTCGGCAAGGCGCTGCACCTCGTCGGCGACCACCGCGAACCCGCGGCCCGCGCCGCCCGCCGACGCGGCCTGGATGGCGGCGTTGAGCGCCAGCACGTTTGTCTGTTCCGAGATCCCGTTGATCAGTTCGACGATGTCGCCAATTTCCTGGGACGATTCACCCAGGCGCTTGATGCGCTTGGAAGTGTCCTGTATCTGATCGCGAATCTGGTCCATGCCCGAGATCGTCTGGCGGACCATGTCGGCCCCGCGGTTTGCGATCTGAACCGAGTTCTGCGCAACCTCGGCCGACTCGCTGGAGCGCCTGGCCATTTCGTCGAACGACTTGGCCATCTGGTTGACCGTGTCGGACGCGACCCTGATCTCCTGCGCCTGATGCTCGCTGGCTTCAGCCAGCTGGGTAGTCGTGGCCTCGGTTTCCTGCGCCTGGGCCGCCACCTGGCGCGCAGTCGAGTTTACGCCGGAAACCAGGTCTCTCAAAGCCTCCACGGCGAAGTTGACCGAATCTGCGATAGCGCCGGTCACGTCCTCGGTGACGGTGGCTTCAACCGTGAGGTCACCATCGGCGAGCGAGCTCATCTCATCGAGCAGCCGCAGAATGGCCTCCTGGTTTCGCTGGTTGACCTTGGCGGTTTCGAGTGCTCGCCTGCGCTGGACCACGTAAAGGTTGAGACCCACCAGGAACAGCATCAGCAGCGCCGCGCCGGCCAGCGCGATACCGGCGATCAGCGAGGGCCAAAGGCGACCTTCGCCGAGCGTGGCGTACTCGTCTGCAAGCGCGTTGGCTTGCGCAGTCAGTTCCTGAGAATCCAGGAAGATTTCGTCGGCCGCCTCACGCACCTCGAACAAATCGGAGGAACCGGCCAGAATGGTATCCACATCGATCTTGACCTCCTCGAACACCGGCTGGATTTCGGCCAGCGCATCGAGCACCTGCTGGTTTCGAACCGCCGGGATGTTGAGTTCTTCATTGCCCAGCAGCAATCCCTGCAGCACCTGGTCGAAAAGCTCGGCTTCGCGGCTGAAAGCGTCGGCCGCCGAAATCGCGGCTCCGCCACCGCTAAGGATTTCGCCCACGCGCCTGAGCATACGATCGGCGAGAACCAGCTGGCGGCTGGCCAGGTAAATCTGGCCTGTAGGCGTCCCGGTCTGAATCATCGTCCGGACTGCCTCGTCCGACAGGCCCTGGAGACGCGGAATGTTCGTGGCAAAAGCGGCGGCTGCATCGGCCAGGTCGAGAACGAGCTGGGAGCGGCTGAGAATTCTTTCGGCTTCAGCGTCTATGCCCTGCCAGATCTGCTCCAGGGTCGAGAGACTGTCGTTGACCGACGCCGGCGACGGCGGCAGGTTGGTTTCAGGGTTGCCGTTGCGGAGCTGACTGATCGATTCAGCGATGATGTCACGCGTGGTGGCAAGCTCGTCGAAGGCGTCGAAGTTACCTACGGCGGCTTCCCCGGCGGCCTTGGCAAGCTGCTGCGCACGCACCTGAATTTCGGTCGTCAGCGCCAGGTACTGGGTTTCCTGCGCGTTGCGCTGGTTCAGCAGGAAGAAGTTCAACGATACGGCGCCCACCAGTCCGACCAGAACCAGGAACAACAGCACCTGGAACGGTGATAGCCGACGCTCGGTGATAGGGGTTGCTTTGCTGCTCATGCCTTGGCCTCTCGATTCAATGGCTCATTCAAACTTGTTTGTCTCGCCCGCCGGCCGCTGGCCGACTGCGTCGTCATGCCGATCCATCCAGAAACGTCGGGTCGGTCATCAATTGGTTTACGCGGAACCGTCCCCAGCGCTCGTCGCCCTGGGGAAAGACCTGGTCGACCAGGCCCTTCAATGCATCGTCCTCGAGCGTCTCTTCGATCATCTCGGGAATGCTGAAATGTCGCTGGCCGAAAACTTCGTCGACGATGAGGCCGAGAAAGCGGCCCTGAAGGCGCGTCAGGATCAGGCGGGTTCGTGCGGTAATCGGCGTACGCGAGCCATAAAGAAACCAGCCCAGGTCCACGATTGTGACCAGATTGCCGCGAACGTTGGCCATGCCAAGCAACCAGTCGCGCGAACCGGGCACTGGCGTGGCCTGCGGCAGAGGCAGGATTTCGTCGACTTCGGTGATGCCCACCGTAAGGCGATGCGAGCCCAACCGAAAAACAACACCATCCCAGGTGTTGTCTCGATCACGCTGCGAAGATCCGCTGGCATCGTGCGCAATACTTCTGCGCTCGAAATCGGCCAGCAGCTCGAACAGGGACTTGGCTGCTCTACTTACCATCGGGACCTGTCGATCCTCCCTCTCAGTGATTCGTGGCCCGGATTCAACCGGCCGCTTCCCTCATCCAGTGCCGCCGAAGCGGCCCTTGGAGCTCTGCCGGTTTTCCCTCATGCCGCGCTCTTGGCCGGCGCCTTCTCGCGGACGGCTTCGAGCAACTCATCCTTGGTGAAAGGCTTGGTCAGATAATGGTCCGACCCAACGATCCTTCCGCGCGCCTTGTCGAACAGACCGTCCTTGCTGGTCAACATGATGACCGGTGTCGACCGGAAATTGTCGTTGTTCTTGATAATCGCGCAGGTCTGGTAACCATCCAGCCGCGGCATCATGATATCGACAAAGATCAGATCCGGATGATGTTCGTGAATCAGGGCCAGCGCTTCGAACCCGTCGTCTGCAGTAAGCACCTCGCACCCTTCTCGCCCCAGCATCGTCTCCGCTGACTTGCGAATGGTTCGACTATCATCGATGACCATCACTTTAATCCCCTCCAGGCCCGAGGCCGAACCACCTTTGCCTTTACTCATAGATTGCTCACTCATTCAAACTACCCTCGACCCAACGCGTCGTCCCAAAGTGTCACGTGCTTACAGCATCTTCTTTATACCAAGTCTAAACGCTTGAAACAATTGAATCCAGTGCCATTGAATCTTTTTTGACAAGAGCACTTGCCGCACACACTGATAAACTGGTGACTTAATTCGAACAGGAGCAATAATCTGTGACGAGCAACGCAGTTGTTTGCGTGATGGACGATCTGGGCCACATCAAGCCGGCCAAGGATACGACCTTCGCCCTGATGCTCGAAGCGCAGCGTCGCGGTCTGCCGGTCTGGTACGCGAACGAATCCGATCTCGTTCTGGCCGGCGGCGAATGCATCGCAAGGCTCCGGCAGGTCCGTCTTTTCGACGACCCCGACCACTGGTTCGACGTCGAAACGGAAACGACCCGGGCACTCGGCAGTGGCGATCTCGTGCTGATGCGTTGCGATCCTCCGGTAGACGACAACTACGTCTACGCCACAATGATGCTGGATCGCGCAGAGGCCCACGGCGCACGCGTCGTCAATCGGCCGGCCGCGCTTCGCAACTTCAACGAAAAGCTTTCGATATCGCGCTTCCCCGAGCTGACCCCGGCCACACGCGTCACAGCCGATCCGGCGACCCTGCGCGACTTCGTAGCCAAGCACGGTCGCGCCGTGCTCAAGCCGCTGGACGGTATGGGCGGCCGCGGGATCTTCCTGGCCAATGCCGAAGACCCTAACCTGAACGTGATACTCGAGACCCTTACCGGTGATGGCCGGAACCCGGCCATGGCCCAGGAATTCCTGCCCGGCATCGCCGACGGCGACAAGCGCATTCTGATGGTCCACGGCGAACCCGTGCCTTATGTGCTCGCACGCATTCCCGGCGGTTCCGATTTTCGCGGCAACCTTGCCCGCGGCGGGCGCGGAGAGGGACAGCCGATCAACGACGACGAACTGCGAATCGCACGCACCGTCGGGCCGGTGCTGGTGGAAAACGGCATCGAGTTCGCCGGCCTGGACGCCATTGCCGGAAAGCTCACGGAGATCAACGTGACAAGCCCGACGTGCGTGCGCGAACTCGATGCGCAATTCGGGATCAATATAGGCGAAATGCTTTTCGACGCACTCGGCAGACAATGACGACCAGATCAGCCGCACCAGCAAGAAGCGAGACCGAAACGCTGGTACTGGCGCTGGTACTGGCTTTGATACTGCACGTCGCCGTCATTACCCAGCTTCATTTCGACTGGATCAACACGGCCCTCGAATCGCGCGCGCCGGATCTGGACGTGATCCTGGTCGACTGGGCCAGCGAACGGGCGCCCGAGGAAGCCGACTTCCTGGCCCAGGCCAACCAGACCGGCGGCGGCGACAACCCGGAGCTGGAGCGTCCCTCGGCCCCACCGCCCAGCGAAGCGGCCGGCAACCCGGAACCGCAGCCGGAAGCATCCACCCAGCCCCAGCCGGAAGCCGATCCCGCGAAACAAACGGTGCTGGCCCGCGAAACCGAGACGCCGGACCTGACCCAGATCGAAGAGCCCCCGGCCGAGGACGAGTCGCTGCCCGACGCCAGCCAGCTGCTGCAACAGGCGCGAACCATCACCCAGGCCTCACCGGATCCGCTTGCGTACGAGCGCATCGTGCCCAAGCGGCCGCGACGCAAGTTCATCACCGCCAACACGCGCGAGCACCTCTATGCCAGCTACATGCGGGCCTGGGTTGCCAAGGTCGAGCGCGTCGGCAACATGAACTACCCCGAACAGGCCCGCCAACGCAATCTCGAGGGAAGTCTGGTACTCGGTGTGGACGTACTCGCCGACGGCTCGATCGAGCGCGTCCAGGTGCTGCGTTCCTCGGGCTACGATCTGCTCGACGAAGCGGCCGTGCGCATCGTTCGACTGGCTGCGCCATATGCTGAGCTGCCGGCCGACGTGCGCGAGGAGACCGACATTCTCACGATCACCCGCACCTGGCAATTTTCGGCCCGCACGGGCTTGAACTAGGGAACCTCTGAACAACTCTGCGCGGAGCGCGCCGACTGCGGGCGGTTGCCTGGAAAGTGCCGGGGGCGCGGCCGGACTCATTCTCTCCGATCGACCCGCTCATCTTGCATCGGCAGCGCTCCAACCCGATATAACGATTCATCTGAGAGCCTTGGTAGTATCATTGTGAATGTGAGCTATTTCGACCAACAACTTCTGATCGCGATGCCGGGGATGGAAGATCCCAACTTCGATCACGGCGTAACCCTGATGTGCCAGCACAACGAGGAGGGTGCGCTGGGCATCACGATCAATCGCCATTCGGAACTCACGCTGATGGACGTACTCGCCCAGCTGGAGATCAGCTGCAGTGACGAAAGCATCGCCAATCAGCCGGTGCTTCAGGGCGGGCCGGTTCAACAGGAACGCGGCTTCGTGCTGCACTCCGATGACGGACAGGCCGGCGGTCAGTGGGAAGCCACCACACAGGTTGCGCCGGGGATCATGGTCACGACCTCCCGCGACATCCTGGAGGCCATCGCCGAGCATCGCGGGCCATCCAAGTACGTGGTGGCACTGGGCTATGCCGGGTGGTCGGCCGGACAGCTGGAAGACGAACTCAAGGATAATGCCTGGCTCAACACCGCGGCCGATTCGGCAATCATTTTCGACTTGCCGATAGATGACCGCTGGGCGCGGGCGGTGGCCTCTCTGGGCATCGACGCGGCCACGCTGCAGCCTATCGGCGGGCATGCCTGAACGCACCACATCGGTTGTGGTACTGGGCATCGATTTCGGCGCGCGTCGCATTGGCCTGGCCACCGGCAACACGCTGACCGGAACCGCGCGCCCGCTTAGCACGGTGCATCACGACGGCACACCGGCCGAAGATATCGATCGCGTCATCCAGAGCTGGAAGCCCGGCTGCATCGTCGTCGGTCTGCCACTGGCGGCCGACGGCGGCGAAACCGACAGCAGCCGTGCCGCCCGGCGATTCGCCGCCGACCTGCAAGCCCGCCATCCCGAACTTGAAATCAATTTTCAGGACGAACGCTACAGCAGCCGGATCGCCGATGCCCAATTTGCCCAGGCCCGGCGCGACGGGCACGCGCGCCGACGCGATGCGCGCAATCTCGACAGCGTGGCCGCGGCGATCATAGTGGAATCCTGGCTGGCGGCGAATCAAACCGTCGGCCAATCGGGGCTCGCGCCATGATCCGTCACCTTCTCGACATCGAGCAGCTAGACCGGGCCGACATGACGACGCTGTTGGCACGCGCCGGCGAACTGGCCACGGGCGCGACCTGCGGCAGGCGCGCCGGCACCGTCGCCAACCTGTTCCTGGAACCCAGCACGCGCACTCGCGTCTCGTTCCAGATGGCTGCCCGCCGACTCGGGCTGGACATCATCAACATCGAGCAGCAGCATTCGTCGGCCAGCAAGGGCGAAAGTCTCATCGACACCGCCCGAACGCTTGCCGCGATGGGCGTTCGGGCGATCGTACTGCGCCATCCCGATAATTTTGCCGCGTCGGGGCTGGCCTCGGCGCTGGTCGACGGAGACGTCGGCATCATCAATGCCGGCGATGGCCAACACGCCCATCCCAGCCAGGCCCTGCTGGACGCGGCGACGCTCGCGCATGCCGGGTTCGAATGGTCCGGCCTGAAGCTGGCGTTCATCGGCGACATCCGACACTCGCGGGTCGCACGTTCCGATATCGCGCTGCTTTCGCGACTGGGCGCGGCCGAAATCCGGATTGCCGGGCCGGAAGAGTTCATGCCGGATGCCGGCGAGTTGCCCGAAGCCATGCGCATGTCCGAGATCGACGCCGCCCTGGACGGCGTCGACGCCGTGATCTGTCTTAGAATTCAGCGCGAGAGAATGGCCGCCAGCGGCTATCCCGACGGCGCGGCATTCCATGCACGCTGGGGCCTGACGGCCGAACGACTTGCCGCCATGCCGGACCACGCGAGATTTCTGCACCCCGGTCCGGTCAATCGCGACGTCGAGATCGCCGACGCGCTGGTCGACTCGCCGCGTTCGCTTATCCTCGAGCAGGTTCGGATCGGG
>Ga0102925_1000459_pt1 | contig 22215 bp, 9 predicted proteins | sample SalPonR1_A_D1_MG_FD_78216 | JGI IMG/M metagenome (GOLD analysis project Ga0102925, IMG submission 78216) | Salt pond soil microbial communities from South San Francisco under conditions of wetland restoration - Salt Pond MetaG R1_A_D1_MG | ecosystem: Environmental > Aquatic > Marine > Intertidal...
AGGGACGGCGACGAGCGGGGCAGCGGGGTCCGGCATCCCGATGTAGTTCTCGGGAACGTTTGCGGGGTCGTTCTTCGTCAGTACGACGTCGAAGTCGAGCGCAAGCCCGTTGTAGTAGTGCTCCTCCCAGTCGACCTTCAGGTCGAGCGACCCGGCGACCAGGGTGTTGTTCGTGAACGTTTCCACGTCGCTGAAGTACGCGCTGGTACCGAGACCCGCGCCCGCGGACGCGAGACCGATGGTACCAAGGCCGGCGAGTACTTTCCGCCGCGACAGTTCGATAGTATCCTTCTTTTCCGTCATGGTTGGTCGTATCCCCCACCCTCGACGAATCCCATCGGGGCGAGTGAACACCCGCTAAAAGGGGGGGTCATGGCTTAGGTAATGGCCGGCAGGACGAGATGCAACGGCCGGTGTCGCTCGGACGCCCGGGCGTAACGACCCCGAGAACTGGGTATGGGGCGTCGTTCATTGTCGAACAATTACGAACGAACGGTTTCCACGCCGGTTCAGTCGACTCGCCCCTCGAACCCCCGTGCAAGCAACGCTTTCCGTAGACTCCGCCCACTTCGCAAGCCAGGAAAGACGGTCGCCAAGGCGTAGCATCCGTTTCCTTCGACCCCGGTAATGTCCGCATGTTTATCCTCCCTGTCCGCGAAGGAGTGATCGAGTGGACGGCCAGGGGCCACTCGAAGGAGCCTCCGGCCCATTCGACCCTTGCGGGGGGAAACTATGTCAATCGGCCAAATTCGTCGGAAGATAGGGGAGGAGGGGGGCATTGACGAGACGGCGATTCACGACGTTCTTCGAAACGACAGACGGCGGTCCGTCATCCGGGCGCTCAGCACGTCCGTCGGAACGATCGAGCTCCGAACGCTCGCGTCCCGGATCGCCGAGGAAGAGACCGGGGCTTCACCGCCACCCAAGAACGCGCGCAAGAGCGTCTACAACTCGCTGCACCAGACCCATCTCCCGAAACTGGACCGGGAAGGGATCATCCAGTACGATCGGGACCGCAAGGTGGTCAGTCTCCGCGAAGAGGCGAAGGACGTCAGGCGGTACATGGAAGTGACGACCCCTTACGGCGGGTCCTGGGCGACGTACTACCGGACGCTCGCGACGGTGAGTCTCTTTCTGGTGTTGCTTTCCTTGCTCGACGTCCCGGTTCTCGAGGCCCTCGATCCGATCCTCCTGACGAGCATCGGCCTCGGGGTCGTCGCCGTCTCGACCGCCTACCAGCTCTGGCGGCTCCGCTGGCTGTACCTCCGAACGCTGTTCTGAACCCGCATTGTGGCGAATACTGGACGAATCGTTTCCGCTCGTTTCGTTCTCGACGTTCGACAGATAGACGCGAGTGGCGATCGTTGACGCCCGTAATCGCCCGTTTCGCTGACTCGTCCCACCGCCGCTACCGGTTTTTGGGACCCTGCCACAATTGTGGCTTGTTAACGTGAAATTCCGGAAAGGGGTTCCCCGGACGGGAGCGCGAGCGGGGCCGAGTTCTCATTATCAATATCGAATATTTCCAGCGTCGTGGCGGCTCCCGGACAGGGGGCAAATCGACTGCGACCGTAATCACTTATTGCTAATTCGAATTTGTCGTTGTCTTATATATCTGATTACGAACAATTCTAGTAAATCATAAGAAAATATTCAACCGACACTAGTGGAAAAGTATAAGTCTTTTGGCCATGGGGTTTGGACTGTAACGAATGATTAACGGCAGAAATGGGCCATTATCGCTATTATTGGAACCGACTTTCGCAACTACACTAGTCTGTATATTTATATTTACTGGTCTTCTGATAACTCCGGTGGCTGGGGCCGGGCATATCGCCGCGGACGGTGGGTCGCCGGGGAACCAGGTACCATTCAACGGTCCCGATTCTCTATCGGCGGCCGCCGGTGGCAGTGTGCCCACGGGCCAGCACGTTCCCCCGGTAGCGCAGGCTGCCACCTCGTCGGTGGACTCACAGGACAGCAGTGCGCAAAGCGTCATTCCGCCGGGAGCGAACGTTTCTCGAACCTCGATCACCCTCGTCACCGGCCAGACGATTACCGTCGTGGAGTTCGGAAACGAGACGCGCTACCGGGTCGACGCCGACGTCCCGATGCAGCAGGTCGAAACCCCGAGAGGGACCTATATTTTCCCTGCCGAAACCGACTTCGGGACGTTCGATCGCGACCTGTTCAACGTCGATCTCCTCCTCGAACAGGGCCTGACCGACGAGGAATCCGAAGCGATCCCGGTCATCGTCACACAGCGATCCGAGGCCGCGGGCGGGATGGCGACCCTCGATACGGGTGACAACGACTCGCGTCCGGGCGTCGCTGCCTCGTTCGCGCAGGGCGTCGGCGACGCCCGGGGGCTCCAGACCGAACGGGTCCTCGGATCGGTCGGGGCACTGTCGGTCGACGTCTCGAAAGGCGAGGCCAGGACCGCGTTCGATCGACTCGCCGAGGACTCCGACGTCGGCCGCGTCTATCTCGACAAACGCGTCCACGTGACCCTTGACGACGTCGAGGGACTGGTTTCGGCGGGCCAGGCCAGGAACCGGTTCGACGTCTCGGGCGAGGGTGTGACCGTCGCGGTCCTCGACACCGGCGTGGACGACACGCACCCCGACATCCAGGGGTCCGTCGTCGACGAGAAGGACTTCACCGGCGAGGGAACCGTCGAGGACGGTCACGGTCACGGGACCCACGTCGCGGGCATCATCACCGGCGACGGAACGGCGAGCGACGGCCAGTACGTCGGAATGGCACCCGACGCGAGCATCATGAACTTGCGGGTCATCGGGAGCGACGGCTACGGGAGCACGTCCGACATCATCGACGCGATGGAGTACGCCGACACCAACGGCGCGGACGTCATCTCGATGAGCCTCGGCGGCGACACGAGCACGAACGATCCCTTCTTCGACGCCGTCCAGAAAGTCACGGCCAGCGGGACGGCCGTGATCGTCGCCGCCGGGAACAGCGGGTCGAGTTACGAGACGATCAAGTCGCCCGGCGTCGTCCCGGAAGCGATCACCGTGGGGGCCAGCGACGATTACGACGGCATCACGTCCTTTTCCTCCCGCGGCCCGACGCCCATCCGGGATTACGTCAAGCCCGACCTCGTGGCCCCCGGTAGTTACGTCTACAGCGCCCAGGCCGGGACCGACGGCTACGTCGCGAAAAGCGGGACGAGCATGGCGACGCCCGTCGTCTCCGGCGTCGCCGCGCTGGCCCTCCAGGAACACCCCGGCTGGACGCCGAGCCAGCTCAAGAGCGCGCTCGTGACCACGACCGACGACGTCGGGAGCTACGACGTGTACACGGCCGGTGCCGGCCGGTTGAACGCGACGGCTGCGGTCGATCCGACCCTGCTCGTCACCGACGCCACGACCAACGTGGGGAACCTCTCGGACGACGGGACGGTCACCGAGACGCTTCGGGTCACCAACGTCGGGAGCCAGAGCCGAACGGTCGACGTGTCGGCCACCGCGACCTCGCTCGACGGCGATTCGGGTCACGTTTCGGTCAACAAAACGACCGTGACGGTCGATCCCGGCGAGACCGTCCACCTCGGCCTGCAGGTCACGGCCGACACCGCGAACGGCCTGTACTCCGGGCGGGTCCAGTTCGACGGTGGACGACCGACCGCCATCTTCGGCTATCGCGTCTCCGGCCAGTCGACCCTGACGGTCGATAAAGCCGCCGTCAACGCCACCGACGTCGGTGGCGACGCCGTCTATCTCGTCCAGCACGACACGGGCGCGACCGAACTCGCCTCGCTCACCGCAACGGATAGCACCGGCGACGCGGCGACGGCCGACTTCCCGGTGACTGACGGCACCTACACGGTCTACACCGCCGGCGTCGACGAGTCGACCGGCCAGCCGATCCTCATGTCGAGGACGATATCGATATCGGGCGATTCGACGATCACCTTCGACGAATCGACCACCGTCAAGTACCGACTCGACGCCAGCGAGGCCAGGACCGCTGACGGCCCCCTGGCCACGCTCGACCTGGTCGGCCGCCTCGGGACGACCGTGAACGGGGACGGCGTGCACTACCAGATCCGGGAGTCGTTCGCCGGGACGACCACGGTTCGGTTCGGAACGACCACCGAGCAGACCGCCAGCGTGGCCCACCTGCTCGCGCCCGTGGATCGGTATCCGAACGGGGAGCGCCACCTGGACACGCCCGTCGCCTACCACCTCCTGCAGTCGACGGACGGCGTCGACGGAAGCGAGACGTTCGTCCTCGATCGGAGCGCGCTCGCCCGGCAGTCGGTCACCTACTACCGGAGCAGCGACGGCCAGACCTACGACGTCGCCAGGGAGGTCCGGAGCGACGTCATCGACGGAGCGATCGGCACCGGCGAGTGGTCGCTCCGGGACCGGGTCGACCAGACCCTCTACGTCTCGCCGGCGGGCACCGACGGCGTCGATAGCCGGTTCGCCGTCACCGCGAGCGACGATAGCTGGTCCTACACCGGAAACGACTGGCTGACGGTCGCCAGCGGGGCCGAATCGACCGTCGGGATCAACCAGCCGCCCCTCACCGGGACCGGCTCCGCGACGGTCGGATCGTTCGACCTGACCGCGAACGTGACCATGCTCGTCAACGCGCGCGTCGAACAGGGTGCGACGCGTGACGTTCGATCGAGTACGGCCAGCACGGATTACACCGTTCGTCGGGACGGATCGATCCTCGGTGAGGGCACGACGAGTGACGATTACGTGTACTTCACGGACGACGACGCCCTCCCGGACGGAACGGTCTACGAACTGGTGACCGAGAGTGGCAATACGGGACAACCGCTCTCGACGACCACCCGGAACGAACTCCAGGTCACCTACACCGACGGCGGCGACAACGATCCGCCGTCGGTCGAGAGCGTCACCACGAGTGCCGTCGCGCCGAACGGGACGCTCCCGGCCGGCGAGGTTGCGGTCGACGTCGAGGTGGCCGACAACCGCCTCTCGGAGGTAACCGTCCTCGTTCGAGTTGCCGACGGGTCCGTTACCGCCACGCCGTACGACGGCGCTGTCGCGGACACGAGTTCGGAGTGGCAGGAAGCGACCGTGACCGTCGTCGACGAGAGCGCCGGCACCTACCGGGCGACGGTCGACACCTCGCAGTTCGCGGACGGCACGATGAACCTGGAGGTCGCGGTCGTCGACGCCGGCGGGAACGCGATGTCGACGGCGGCCTACGACGCCTACCGCGTCGGCGCGTCCACGGGCGACGAGTCCCCGTCGGCGTCGTTCAGCACGAACCTGTCGAGCATCACCGTCGGCGACGCGGTCGAATTCGACGCCGCCGGTTCCAGCGACGACGACGGCATCGCGGGCTACGACTGGGCCTTCGGCGACGGCACGACGGCCACGGGACAGACCGTTTCCCACGCCTACGACGCGCCCGGGGAGTACACGGTCACGCTGACGGTGACCGACACGGCCGGCCAGACCGACACCGACACGGCCACCCTCACGGTCGAGGACCGGACGGCACCGTCGGCGACCCTGACTGCCAACCGGACGACCGCCGGGATCGACGATCCGGTCGGATTCGACGCCGCCGATTCCAGCGATAACCACGCCATCGCGGAGTACCGCTGGGACTTCGACGGCGACGGCACGGTGGACCGGACGACCACCGCCGCGACCGTCGACTATGCCTACGGAACTGCAGGAACCTACGACGCCACGGTGACGGTAGTCGACGAAAGCGGCAACACCGACACCGCGTCGGTTTCGGTGACCGTCGAGGATCAAACCGCACCGACCGCCGACGTCGTGGCCAACGCCACGAGCGTCGAGACCGGCGAGGTCGTTGCCTTCGACGGGTCCGGATCGACCGACAACGTCGGGGTCACGTCCTACGAGTGGGCCTTCGGCGACGGCACGACGGCGACTGGCGAGCAGGTAACCCACTCGTTCTCCGCCGAAGGGTCCTATACCGTGACCCTCACCGTGACCGACGGTGCGGGTAACAGCGACACGGCGAGCGTCACCGTTGACGTGAGTGCGGATTCGCCGCCGACCGCCGACGTTTCGGCCAGCGCGACAGCCGTCGCGATCGACGAGTCCGTCGGGTTCGACGCGTCCGGATCTTCCGATGACGACGCGATCTCGTCTTACGAGTGGCACTTCGGTGACGGCACGACCGGCACCGGGGAGACGGTCACCCACGCGTACGAATCACCCGGCGAGTACACGGTGACGCTGAGGGTGACGGACACCGCCGGCCAGACCGACACCGCCACGACGACGATCACGATCGAGGATCGAACCGCTCCGTCGGCGGCCTTGACCGCCAATCGAACGACCGTGGGCATCGACGGGTCCGTCGGATTCGACGCCTCGGACTCGACCGACAACGTCGGTATCGTCGAGTACCGATGGGACTTCGACGGCGACGGGGTCGTCGATCGGACGACCACCGACGATACCACCGCCCGTGGATTCGGCACTCCCGGGACCTACGCGACCACGGTAACCGTCGTGGACGAGGCCGGAAACACGGACAGCGCGTCCGTTTCGGTCACCGTCGAGGATCAAACCGCCCCCACTGCCGAAGCGACCGTCAATACAACGAGCGTCGAAATCGGCGAGACCGTCGCCTTCGACGGGTCGGGTTCCACGGACAACCGCGGCATCGCGTCCTACGAGTGGGCCTTCGGCGAGGGATCGGCAGCAACGGGCGAGCAGGTCACACACACGTACGCCAGTGTGGGTACCTATACCGTGACCCTCACCGTGACCGACGACGCGGGGAACGCCGACACGGCGACCGTCACCGTCGACGTGAGTGCGGATTCGCCGCCGTCGGCCGCCCTCTCGGCCAGTCCGACCACGGTCGCTCTCGAGGAGTCGGTTACGTTCGACGCCTCGGACTCGAGCGACGACGACGGCATCGTCGAGTACCGCTGGGATGTCGACGGCGACGGGAGTATCGACGCGACGACGACCACGGCCACGACCAGCCACGCGTTCGATGCGACAGGAATCTACGACGCCACGGTGACCGTCGTGGACGAGGCCGGGAACGCTGACAGCGCATCCGTCTCGGTCACGGTCGAGGATCAGACCGCCCCGTCGGCCGACGTGGTCGCCAACGCCACGAGCGTCGAGACCGGCGAGGCCGTCGCCTTCGACGGCTCCGGCTCCACGGATAACGTTGGCGTCGCGTCCTACGAGTGGGCCTTCGGCGACGGGACGACGGAAACTGGCGAGGAGAGCAGCCACTCCTTCTCCGCCGAGGGGACCTACGAGGTCACGCTGACCGTGACCGACGCGGCAGGCAACACCGACACGGCGACCGTCACCGTCGACGTGACAGCCGACTCGGCACCGACCGCCGACCTTTCGGCGAACGCGACGAGCGTCTCGCTGGACGAACCGATCGAATTCGACGCCTCGGCCTCCAGCGACGACGACGGCATCGCGAGCTACGACTGGACCTTCGGCGACGGCGCGACGGCCACCGGCCAGACCGTTTCCCACGCCTACGACGCGCCCGGCGACTACACGGTCACGCTGACGGTGACCGACACCGCCGGCCAGACCGACACCGCCACGACGAGGATTTCGGTCGAAGACCAGACCGCACCCTCCGCCGCCCTCACCGCGAACACCACGATCGCCGGCCTCGGCGATACAGTTGCCTTCGACGCATCGGAATCGACCGACGACGTGGGCATCGCGGAGTACCGCTGGGACTTCGACGGCGACGGCACGGTGGATCGGACGACCACTGCCGCGACTGCCGACTACGCCTACGCCGCGACCGGAACCTACGACGCCACAGTGACTGTCGTGGACGAGGCCGGGAATTCCGACGCCGCTTCGGTCTCGGTGACCGTCGAAGACAGGACCGCACCGTCGGCCGCCGCAACGGCCAATGCGACGACCGTCGAGATCGGTGAGGCCCTGGCGTTCGACGGGTCGGACTCCACCGACAACGTCGCCATCGCGTCCTACGAGTGGACATTCGGTGATGGTTCGACTGCAACGGGCCAGCAGGCCGCTCACGCCTACGCCAGCGAGGGCACCTACACCGTGACCCTCACCGTGACCGACCAGGCGGGCAACAGTGACACGGCGACCCTCACGGTGGAGGTCACTGCCGACGCTCCGCCCGCGGCCGCCCTCTCGGCCAGTCCGACCACCGTCGCCCTCGAGGAAACCGTCGAGTTCGACGCGAGTGGATCGACGGACGACGACGGCATCGTCGAGTACCGCTGGGACTTCGACGGCGACGGTGCCATCGATCGAACCGGCAGTACCCCCACGACGACGGACGCCTACGGGACCACGGGGAGTTTCGACGCCACCGTAACCGTGGTCGACGAAAGCGGCAACACCGACACCGCGTCGGTAACGGTCACCGCCGAGGATCGAACCGCACCGACGGCCGACGTGGTCGCCAACGCCACGAGCGTCGAGATCGGCGAGGCCGTCGCATTCGACGGGTCGGGTTCCACTGACAACGTCGACATTGCGTCCTACGAGTGGGCGTTCGACGACGGCACGGCCGCGACCGGGGCGCAGGCCTCACACGCCTGGAATAGCGCGGGGAATTACACGGTCAGGCTGACCGTGACCGACGCGGCGGGTAACGTCGACACCGCGACGGTCGCCGTCGAAGTGACTGCGGACGCTGCACCGACCGCGTCGTTCGTCGCGAACGAGACCAGCGTCGCCATCGAGGAGTCCGTCGGGTTCGATGCGGCCGGGTCCACCGACGACGAGGGCATCCAGCGCTACGAGTGGACGTTCGGTGACGGCAAAACCGCCACCGGCGAGAGTGTCACCCACGCCTACGCCGGCGAAGGCACCTACACAGTCACGCTGACGGTGACGGACACGGCCGGCCAGATTGACACTACCACGACGACCGTCACGGTCGAAGACCGGACGGCCCCCACGGCGGCCCTCGCTGCGAACGCGACGACCACCGGCCTCGACGATCCGGTCGCCTTCGACGCGTCGCAGTCGACCGACAACGTCGCCATTGCCGAGTACCGGTGGGACGTCGACGGCGACGGGAGTATCGACGCGACGACGGCCGCTTCGGGTGCCGACCACGCCTACGGGCGCCCGGGAACCTACGACGCCGCGGTGACGGTGGTCGACGAAAGCGGCAACACCGACACCGCGTCGGTGACGATCACCGTCGAGGATCGGACGGCACCGAGCGCCTCGTTCGACCGCAACCGGAGCAACGTGACGGTCGGGACGGCCATCGAATTCGACGCGAGCGAGTCCGGCGACAACGTGGGCGTCTCGTCCTACGAGTGGGACTTCGGCGATGGATCGACGGCGACGGGCGAGCAGGTCACCCACGCCTACGCCGCCGAAGGGAACTACACGGTGACGCTGACGGTGACCGACGCGGCAGGCAACGTCGGCACCGCGAGCGCGGACGTCTCGGTCAGGAACGACACGACGTCCGACGCGCCACCGACGGCTCACCTCGTCGCGGCCCAGTCCAAGGTCGAGGCCGGTGCTCCGATCCAGTTCGACGCAACCGGGAGTGACGACGATGCGGGAATCGTCGAGTACCGGTGGGACTTCGACGGCGACGGTGCCGTGGATCGAGTCACCACGGATTCGGTCGTGACGACGGTCTACGACGAGAAAGGATCCACCCATCCGGCCGTGATCGTGGTCGACGAGGCCGGACAGACGGACACCGCGAGCGTCAAAATCAACGTCGTCGGTAACCGGCCGCCGTCCGCGAGCGCGAAAACCAGTCCCTCGACCGCTCGCCCGGACTCCTCGATCACGTTCGACGCGTCCCCAACGACGGACAACGGCGACGTCGCGTCCTACGAGTGGACCTTCGACGACGGGACGACGGCCACCGGGAAGGCAGTTGCGCACGCTTACCAGGAGCCGGGTGACTACACGGTGACGCTCACGGTGACCGACGCGGCGGGCAACGCCGACACCACGACGGTCACGGTTTCGGTCGAATCCGAATCGAACGACGGGTCCGGCGGCGACGGTGATGACGATGCCGGTGGCGGTTCCGGCGGCGGGGGCGCTGGCGGTTCCGATGGCGGGAGTGGCGGGGACTCCGGCGGTGCAGGTGGTTCGGACGGTTCCAACAGTGGATCGGGTGCCGACGACAGCGGCACCGACAACAGTTCGGACGACAGCAACGATGGCGACCAGGCCTCCGACAACGCCGACGAAAAGACTGCGGAGGAGACGCCCGCCGTTGCCAGTACGCCGAGTGCGAACGGCCTCACGCTCGAAGTGCACAATGCCGGCGACGGCGAGCAGGTTCGGGTCCGGCTGAACGAATCGCTACAGCAGGACGGGATCGCCGTGAACCAACTCGGCATCGAGTCGGAGGGCGGCGACTCCCGATTCGACGTTGGCGTCTCCCACCTCTCCAGCACGCCCGTCGAGGGTGCCCCCGAACTCGACGACGCGCATGCGCTATCGTACTTCTCGATGGCGCCGACGAACCTCTCGACGAACGCCTCGCTCGCGGTCGACGTGCGATTTAGCGTCGGCGATTCCGCGCTCCCGGACGGGACCGCACCGTCGAACCTGTCGCTGTATCACTACGACGGAACCCGATGGGAGGCGCTGCCGACGTCCTACGATCCGGCGAACGAGTCCTACGTCGCGACTGTCACGTCGTTCTCGCCGTTCGCCATCGGGGTCGAGACGCCGGCCGAAGAATCCAGCCCAGCGCTCGAACCCGCTTTCGAACTGGTCGATTCCAGCCTGGCGACCGGGACAGTCTCGGCCGGCGAGAACGTGACCATCAGCGCGACGGTCCGGAACGATGGCGACGCCCCGGGGACCTACCGGGCCATTCTCGTCGTGGACGACGAGGCGGTGGCCGCCGAGTCGATTGAGGTCGCGGCCGACGCCACCGGGACGGTCACGTTCGAGCACGCGTTCGAGAACCCAGGGGAGTACGAAGTTCGCCTGGGCGAGACCGTTGTCGGCGACGTCACCGTCGAATCCGTGGACAGCACCGACGGGGACGGAGCCTCGACGGACGGGGATGGCGATGGGAACCCCGACGAGGCCGTCGACCGGCCCGGATCGCGGGGAACCCGCACCCTCGTGGGCCAGTCGATCGATCGGATCGTCACGAGTCCACTCCTCGGTGGCGGGGTGTTCCTCCTGGTGGCCATCCTCCTTGGTGCCGTGGTTTCGCGCCAATAGCCACGCGAACGCTGTTTTCTCGGGACGATCCGCCGATGCAGAACCAGCGATCGATTCGGCGGGGAGTTCGAGACGATCAGGTAATCTCCAGGTCGGCAGTTCCTGCGGGCCCGCCGTTCACGGCGAAATCCACCGCATAGGTGCCCGGGCTGCTCGCATTCGTCACGGTATCGACGAGGGCGACGATGGCGTCACCCGCCTCGAGGGTGGCCGACCCGTCGTAGTCCAGTTCCAGGGTGTTCGAATCGAGAGGGTTCACGGTCGGCGTCAGGGAGACCGTTCCGCCACCGGCCTTCTCGAGGACGCCGTCCGCCGAACTGACGGCCGTCACGTCGAACCCCTCACCGGGCGGGTACGTGATAGTCACGCTGTCGAGGGGGCCGCTGGAGAAGCCTTCGATGGCGGCGGTGGGGATCCGGATGCCGTGGGTCGTGGTGGCCCCGGCCGTCGAGTCGGCCGCCTCGATGGCGGGCGTGGCCCCTTCTGCTGGCATTCCCGTCCCGTCGTTGTGGCGGCACTGCTCGCCGTAGAAGCCGACGTCCATCGAGAACACGTCGCCCTGGGCCTCGTTGCCGTGATCGACGGGCATCGCGATCTCCATCGCGATCTGGTGGGCGCTGACCGATTGTGTCGTGGACCCGGCGAAACAATTCCGGTTCCCCGTCGACTCCACGTCGCCCGAAAGCGGGAGTCCCAGTCCCATCGAGAGGGTGCTCATCGCCTGGGCGAGCGTCACGCCACCCACGGGGAACACGGGCGTCGAGTTCTCGTCCTGTGCCGTGCCCCCGTATCCGACGAGTTCCTCGACAGAGGCGAAATCGCTCTCGCCAAAGCTGGGGCGGACGTAGATCTGGGTTTGCATGACTTGGTCGAGTTCGCCCAGCGGGCTCGCGGGCCCGGGTTCGTCGGGGTCCTTCATCTCGGGTTCGGTCATCCCCTCGCCCTCGTTGTTCGCCGTGACGCCCCCGTTCATCCAGAGATAGCCCGGGTTCGTACAGGACAGCAGGTCGAACCTGACGAGGACGCTGTCACCGGGCTTGACGTCCTGCAGATCGATCTGTGGGCGATCGAAGTCGGCGTCACAGGCGAGGTCGGTCGCGTCCTCCGACGTCGATTCCACGTGGGTCTCGAGTTCCTCGCTCGCTCCGTAGTACTTGACCTGCCACTTGGCCTTCGCGTCCAGCTGTCCGGCTGTCAGTCCGTTGTTCGTGAACGCCTCCGTGTCGCTGAAGTAGGCAGTCGTTCCGAGGCCAGCGCCCGCAGAGGCCACGCCGATCGCTCCCATCCCCGCCAGGAGCTTCCGTCGTGAGAGGTTGAGTTCGGGTTTGCGTTCGGTCATGATCGTCCCCCGCCCGGTAGGCGGTGAGGACCCACTGGCGGACTCGAACCGCCGTTCCGAGCGATCGCCCCAATTGGACGATCGCCCTGCACCTGCCGTGGGCCGTTTCGCGTCGAGAGCGACGACGGTCGTCGCTCAGCCGTTAGTCTGTTCCTCGGGTTCCATCCCCGAGCCGTCGTTGTGGCGGCACTGCTCAGTGTAGAAGCCCAGGTCGAAGCTCACGCTGTCAGTCTGGACCTCGTTGCCGTGGTCGATTGGGAGCCACCACTCGAACCCGACGTAGGCCGTGGTCGAGTTCGGGAAACACTGACGGCCGTCTTCCAGCGGCGGGAGTTCCCCATTGTCGTCGTCGCCGTTGGTCGGACAGCAGACGTCGATATTGCTGATATTGTGATCGCCGGGGGTGGTGAAGGTGGCCCCGTCGAGAATGACGGGTTCGGTAAACACGTAGACCTGCTCGCCGGAATTGCCACCCTTGACACTGACGATCAGCACGGGCCCGCTCGAGGAGAGCGTGATGTCCCCCGTCCCGTCATTGGGATAGTCATCGACCGTAATCGTTGTACACCCGGAGTAGCTCGTTCCTTCCTGGATCGCCGCGTTGTCGGGGTTGAGGATTTCCGATCCAACGATGTCGCCGCTCTCGAAGTATTCGAGGTTCGACTCGTAATCCGGACATTGATAGTTCCTGGGCGTTCCACCGGCAGGACCGTCTTCGAAGCGGTCGTCCTCGGTCGTGACGATGATTTCTCTGACGTACTCGTCCCCTTCCTGGACCGTCCCCGAAACCGTCGGGTACGTGTTCCCGTTTTGGGTTGGCGTTGTCCCGTTGACCTGTGAAACCGGCTCGGCGTCCAGCGGGAACATGTTCTGTTCGAGCGCATTCAGAACGCTTCGAAGCGATCCCGTCAGCGGGATGAGCGTCTCGCCCGTCCCGAAGATGTTGTCGCCCTCGCCGTCGTCCTTGTCCTCGAGGTCAGCGCCGTAGACGCCGTCCTCTCCGGTGTCGTACCAGAAGGCAGCCCTGATCTCGTCGAGGAGTTCGACGCCCTCGCCCTCGTCGGGATCTTTCCGCTCCGGTTCGGTCAACCCGTTTTCGCTTGCATCGACCAGCTGACCCGTCAACCAGACGTATCCGGGGTTGCCACAGACGTGGAAGCTGAACGTGACTTCGCCGAAGTCGCCCGGTTTCACGTCCTGGATGTTAATCAGTGGATCGCCAGCAGCGGTCGTCTGGCCGTCGATTTCGACGCCGCCGGTGACGTTCGCTCCGGTCCGGAACGGGTGACTCAAGACGCCATCGAGGTCGGCCGGGAAGTCACAGATAGCGTCGTCGATCGGGACCTGCAGTCCGTCGTAATCCTCGGCGCTGATGCTTCCCGGATCCTCCGTGTTCACCACGTCCGGGAACGACTCGATGGCCGTGTTTTCGAGGAACTGCTGTGGGTCGCTGACGTAGACCGACTTGTTCTCTGTGGTCGATGGGAACCCGACGAGACCGTCTTCCGGTTCCATGCTGACGGTCTCGATCCCGTCCGCCTCGTCGTCGGACCAGTCGGAGTAGTGCTCCTCCCAGTCCACCTTGAGGTCGAGTTCGCCAGCGACGAGTTTGTTGTTCGTGAACGTTTCTACGTCGCTGAAATATGCGCTGGTCCCCATGCCCACCCCTGCGGAAGCCGCGCCGATGGCTCCGAGTCCGGCGAGGACCTTCCGTCGCGTCAGATCGATTTTTCCATTACTCATGATTCCGGTTCCCCCCTTGGGGAAGACCCACCGGCGGAGTCGAACCGCCGCGTTACCCCTGTGGGTCGATTCGCTCGTCACTCCACGTGTCCACAGACCAGGAGCCCCGTCGGGTTGCCCCCGCCACCGGGATTGTTCGTGACGACGGCCTGCAGCGTGTGCGTTCCAGGCTCGAGATGCGGAATTGGATCGACGTCCGTCCTGAGTGGCGAGAAGGCGCTCTCTCCACCCGATCCGCCGATTTTCGTCCCGTCGAGGTAGAACTCGATGGGGTTGTCGGAGCCGTACGTGTCGATCACCAGCGTGTCGACCAGCGACGATCCTTCCACGTCGAAGTCGACCTCGTAGACGTACTCGCCGGGCGGGTCAGAGTCCACCGGATCGTTTCCGTACGGATCGACCCACGACGCACACGGAGCCGTATCCCACGCCGGATGTGGGTCGGTGACGACGGCCGGTTGCGTGTCGCCCTCGGGGGGCGTGACCTGCCAGTCGGCCGTTCCGGTGCTGAGGTCGATCGGTTCGACCATCCCCGTGCCGTCGTTGTGGCGGCACTGCTCGGTGTAGAAGCCCAGGTCGAACGTGACCGAGTCCGTCTGGATCTCGTTGGCGTGGTCGACCGGCAGCCACCAGGCGAACCCGAAGTAATACGTCGTCGAGTTCGGGTAGCAATCCCGGTCCTCGTTCCGTGGATCGGCGTCGAGCGGGATGCCCGGATCCTCGGACAACGTGGCCAGGACCTCTCGGAGGGTTCCCCTCGCGATCAGGGACTCCTCCGCGTCGATCGTGATGCTATCTCCCTCAGTTATGTCGTGTGGCGAGTGGATCATCTCCTCCGGTTCACGGACGTTGTCGCCGTCGTCGTACCAGACCGCCACCTGGATGGCGTCGAGGAGTTCGACGACGTCCTCCTTTTCATCCTCGTCCTTGCGCTCGGGCTCGGTGTGACCGTTCTCGCTCGCATCGAGGAGCTGTCCGGTGAGCCAGAGGTATCCGGGGTTGTTGTGGAGGTGCGTGCTGAAGGTGACCTCGCCGAAGTCGCCCGGTTTGACGTCTTCGAGTTCGATCACCGGCCGTTCGAGGTCGTCCGGGACGTCCGCGAACTGGTCGTGGAACGCCTGTTCGACCTCCTCCGGTGACAGCGTCGGGTTCTGCGACGAAATCTGGTCGCGCGTCAGGATCAGGTCCTGGATGCCGTCGCCGTCCTCGTCCGGGAACGCCTCGATGGCAGTATTGTCAAGGAAGTCGTCCACGGCGGTGTCCGGGACCGCCACCATCGGTTCGTCGAAGGTGGGGAACCCGACGTACCCCTCGGGAACGTTCTCAGTGTCCCCCTTGGTCATCGCCACGTCGAAGTCGTCGACGCCGTCGCCGTCGAGGTCTTCGTCGAACTCGTCGCCGCCGAAGTCGTCGAGTCTGTCGTCGTTCTCGTCGGGCGACCAGTCGGAGTAGTGTTCCTCCCAGTCGACCTGCAGGTCGAGTTCCCCCGCGACGAGTCTGTTGTTCGTGAACGTTTCGCGGTCGCTGAAGTACGCAGTGGTTCCCAGCCCCGCCCCGACCGAACCGACGCCGATCGCCCCCAGTCCGGCCAGGATTTTCCGTCGTGACAGTTTGAATCCGTCGTTTTTCATGGTTCGCGCCCCCCGTGGGGAAAGGACCCACCGGCGGAGTCGAACCGCCGACGATCGGCCGTCCGAGGACGGCTATCGCGCGCCAGCGTGAGTCAGGGTGCGGGAGCGACGTGGTCGTCGATCAGTCAGCCGACTCTGGCTCCATGCCGGCACCGTCATTGTGGCGGCACTGTTCGGCGTAGAAGCCGATGTCGAACTGCACGCTGTCGGTCTGGATCTCGTTGGCGTGATCGACCGGCAGCCACCACGCGAAGCCGATGTAGGCAGTATCGGACGCGTTGAAACACTCGCGCACGCCGTACTCGGAGTTGGCCTCGTCGCCGATGGCAGCGACCTCGTCGTAGGCGGTCTGGCGGTTGCCGTCCAGCGGAATGCCTTGGTCCGTGGTCAGCGCGTCGAGCGAGTCTGCCAGCGAACCCTGGAAGATGACTTCCTCGCCCAGGAGGACCTCCGAGAGGTTGGCGATGGCCTGGGTGAGGTCCGAGGTCAGCTCGATGTGAGCGTCGTCGTCCGGGTTCGCGATGGCCTCGAGCGTGGCCTGGTTGGCCCCGCCAGTCCCGACGGCGAAGATCTCGTCGGTGTTGCTGGCGATGGCGTCGTCCGAGGCCGTCTGGACCGGGCTAGTCCCGGCGTTGTTCTCACCGTCCGTGACCACGATCATCACGTGGCGGGTGTCTTCAGAGCATTCGCCCAGCGCCGCGTCGCCTTCCTCGATACCCGTGTCGATGGCCGTCTGGCCACTGGCGTCGATGCTGTCGATCGCATTTTCGACGGCCGTGAGGTCCGAGGTCTGGCCAGTCACCGTGTTCGCGTCGCTGTCGAACTCCGTGACGCCCACGGTGTTGGCCGCGTTCCCACCGAGGATGGCCTGCGCGAGTTGCTTCGCGCCGGTCTTCATCTCGTCCTGGCGAGTGACGCCGTCGCCGTCCGTCGCCGTCATCGAGCCCGAGGAGTCCAGTACGAGGTGGGCACAGACCGCCTGTCCTGCACCGGGGTCGTAGACGTTGTCGCCGTCGGTGTCGTACCACCAGAGCGTCTGGACGGCGTCCATCAGTTCGACGCTGTCCCCTTCCGGCCCGTCCTCGTCGGGGTCCTTGAGTTCGGGTTCGGTGTAACCGTTCTCGGCCCACTCGACGTTGGCGGCGTTCATCCAGACGTAGCCCGGGTTGTCACACAGGTGGAAACTGAACGTGACTTCACCGAAGTCGCCCGGTTTCACGTCCTCGAGGTACACCAGCGGTTTCGGCTCTTCCATTTCCATGTCGTAGGTGTCCTGGTTGAGCGTCCGGAGCGCCCCCTCCGCGGACGGGTCGAGGTCTTCGGGCGTGTCCGCACCCATATCACAGGGATCGTATTCGAACTCCCCTTCGACGACGCCCTGGAGTCCATCGTCGTCGGGGTCTGGGAACGCCTCGAGTGCCGTCGCCGCCATGAAGGGGTCCTGATCTTCGGCGGGAATAGCAATCAGGGGTGCTTCGGGGTACGGTAGGCCGATGTAGCCGTCGGGGACGGCCGTTTTATCGCCCTTGGTCATCACGATGTCGCTGACTGCCTCTTCCTCGTCCGTCGACCAGTCGGAGTAGTGCTCCTCCCAGTCCACCTTGAGGTCGAGTGATCCGGCCACCAGCCGGTTGTTCGTAAACGTTTCAACGTCGCTGAAGTACGCGCTGGTGCCCAGCCCGGCACCGGCCGACGCCACGCCGATCGTACCGAGGCCAGCGAGTACTTTTCGCCTCGAAAGTTCGATTTTGTCCGTCATGGTTCTCTCTCCCCCCACGCCCTGTCGGACGGGCGGGGGTTCGGTAACAACTCACGAGAGCTACCCAATTAGGTAATAACCCTGAGAAATGGCTAACGAGGCCATGCGACGGGGGCTCAAACGGGTAACCAGCCAGTAGATTGAAACAATCGGCGATTTCGTCTCCGCTTCGGGTTTCAGGCCGGTCCTGACGATCCCAGGACTCGCTTTCACGATCCCGTTAACGACCGATTACCAAAGCAGGAATTGGGTGCCTTAGTTTGTTTCTGCTCGTTTGCGCGCGTTTTTGGATCTGCTTTCGGTCCCGGTAATCCGATCATAACTACACCGGTCCGAACTGATTGTACGAGGTGCGGGATCGGGGGGAGGATCCGGGCCCGCGGGGGGAGCATGTCACTAGCACGATCAGACTCGACGGGGGAACTGGGGGAGACCGATGTCTTCGAAATATTGCAAAACGACCGACGCCGGGCCGTGCTGCAGGTCCTGAGCACGTCGGCCGGCCAGACCGACCTCCGGACGCTTTCGAGACGAATCGCCGAACAGGAAACGGGAGAATCGCCGCCGCCAAAGAACATCCGCAAGAGCGTCTACAACTCGCTGCACCAGACCCACCTGCCGAAACTCGAACGCGAGGGCATCGTGGAATACGACACCGTGCAAAAGGTGGTCGAGTTGCAGGACGACGCACCGCACCTCGACCGATACCTGCAGATAACGACCCCATACGGCGGGTCCTGGTCGACGTACTACCGCACGATGGCGACCCTGGGGTTCCTGCTGATTCTGCTATCGCTGCTCGAGGTGCCCGTCGTCGGACTCGTCGATCCGATACTCTGGACCGCTTTCGGACTCGGGCTCGTTGCCGTTTCGACGACCTACCAACTCTGGCGACTGCGCTGGCTGTACCTCAAACGAATCTTGTAGCGATCAGCCCAGCACGGGGCCATCTTTTCGGTGGAGACAGTGAACGAACAGCCCGGCGTTTCGGCGTTTACCCCTGCTGTCGGCTCCACAGGAGGGCACCAACGCCAAACGCGAGACCGAACAGCAACAGGAGGGCAGATAGCGTTCCGGCTCCGAATCGGTAAATCGATAGCGCGTGAAGCGCGGCCACGAGCGCGATCACCGCCACGAGACCGAGGTACGCCCCCTGCCAGGGGCGATCGAACCGCCCGGTAGTCGACTCGCCGTCGTCGGTTTCACCGACGTCCAGGTACGGCCGAATCGTGTCGATTACGTCGGTGAGAATAACCGACCCACTCCGCCGGTCGTATTCGACCACGCCGGCGTCCTGCAACTTCGGCAGGTGAGACTGGTACAGCGAGGTGTGGACGCTTTTCCGTTCCTTGTAGGTGATCTCCTCGACGTTCTTTTCCTTCTCGCGGGCGGCGATGGCGAGAACGAGGTCGTCGAACTGTGCCTGTCCGCCCGCCTCGAGCAGGTGTTCGATGACGGCCCTTCGACGCCGATTTTTCAGGAGGAAGAAAATTTCGTCCGTGGAGATACGATCGGCGTCGATCCCGTCCACGGAACCCGTTCCTCCACTCGGAAGAGCCTCGCTGACGACCGAGAAACCACCAGCGAGGACACTCGGCCGTCCGACCGCTTTTGATGCCACCGATACGTAACTACCCGTCCCCCAGAGGTCGTTCATCGTATGGACTGTATGTAGTGATTGTTGCTGGAAATTATATAACCTGACCTTCTATTTCGAAGCCATTGATATCGAAACCGATCTTTGCCCCGTCTATTAATCCATGGCGTAACGAGTCGTTACGGGATCGACCGAACCCTGAAGGGTTTAAACGGGGAGATGGTGCGAGTGCCTGTCCGAAATTGATTCGATCGGTGACGATGAGTGTCCAGATTATATAGCGAAATGAAGTTTATCAGTCCGACGTGGGGCGTCGAAATGCGCGAACATAATCCAATTGATAAATTACAGGACCGGTCGCCCAGTAGCACTGGGGCCGATGGTCTCACCTCCTGCGGAAAGTCGAGCGCCCGCAGGTCGGTTCGGATCGGGTACTCTCGACTCGACGACTATTCCGGAGTGTTCCGGGAGCGAGCGGGTGCGAATATCCGAGGCCTCTCGTATAGAACGTGGCCGACGTCTCCAGAACCTTCCCGAAACAGTAAATTCACCTGACGACCTCGCTGTTTCATTCAGGAGCCTCGCCAATCGACGAGCTCTGCCTCCAGCATGACTACGGTCGTCGTATTGCTCACCGGCCGTTCCATAGACGATGACGAGTGCGTCATCCGTTGCGATTCGTCGAGGGATACAACGGCCTCCCGTACGGAAACGCACTCGATGACTATCACAGCCGTGGACGGGGCTGCGGTCGTGTCCCCTGTGTCCGGTGTGATTTCGCATGGATTGAACCTGCAGGGTTCGTCCGTCTGTGGCGGTCGAAATCCCGTCACAGACGAGATCCCCCCGCCGGTAGTTTTCCGGTCGGTTGCCGTGGTTCGCACCGAGCCAGTACGCCTCTGGCCGAGATACTGGTTCGGTAGGCTTGTCTCGGACTCCACAATCTTTTGGGAAGTAGTAGAGATCAACCGCACGAGATTCGTCCCACGGCTTCTCCCGTGAGTTTCTCCCCGCATCGGCTGTGATCACGTTTCTTCGAGCGATCGTTTTCCGGACAAGATGGGGGCATCCCGATTTTCATCGCGGATCCGAGTTTCGAGAATTCGATTTCTCGGTGGCCAACCACCTCGTCGGGCACGCCGATGGACGCGCTCACCAGGCCGGTGTTCGGACGAGGGTGGTTGGAATTCCGTTGGAGGTCCGTACTCGAGGGGCGTGCGCTGACGGATGAGCACCTGGGACGGATCGTCGATCGAGCGCCTGACGGAGAACCCCGTTTCCGACACGTTACCCCCGGGGTGAAGCCGGCGAAGTTGGTATTCTCCAGTCGAGGCAAATCGAACGAGATTCCAGAACGAATTCACGGTGTCCGTTCCAGGAATTAAGTTATAATGGAATTTGGCACTATTACTCCAAACGAACCGACAGGAAAGTCGGGGTGAGGGGCGAAAATACAGTCCCAAAGTAGAGGATAACAAGCCTTATCCTGGTGTGTGGGATTAGATTGAAGGTCCACGGGTGAGATGGCGGAATCATGCCCGACGGGGACGTGGACACCGAACGGTCCGTCGTGAAAACGTACGTTCCCGCCTACCAAAAAGAGCGGTGGCAACGACAGGCCGACGAACTCGAGATGAGCCAAAGCGAGTTCGTCCGGACCATGGTCCAGGCGGGGCGACGGGGATTCGACGGGTTCGACGGAACGAACGACACTGAAGAGAGCAACGACGACGAGGAATCGGTACCCGAACCCGAGGAGCCACCAGGGAACGACGGGCGGTCCCGGTCCCCTGCCCCTGGTGATCGGATCGACGAGCACGTTGTGGCCGAACTTTCCCCCGGAGAACACCGATCGTGGGAGAACCTTCGCGACGCCCTCGCGACGGCGTTGGTTGACGACCGCCTCGAGGACGCATTACAGCGCTTGCAACGCGAGAACCGCGTCCAATATAGCGGACGTCATGGGGGCTATACGCTCGTGACCGACCGATGAGCGCTGGAGACCCCCGGGAGATCGACGACCCGGTCGAACACTTTCTCCAGGACATCGTCTATCACGGGAAAAGTGAGCGAACCCGTGCGGCGTACGAACGGGTGCTCCGCCGATTCGAACGACACCTCGAATCGAACGGCCGAGAGGACATCGGCGGCGCGACCCATCGCGACTGCATGGCGTGGATTCACCACCTTCGAGGGACCGTGAGCGAATCGACCGTGGCGACGTACGCTGCCTACCTCCACCGGTTTTACGCCTACATGACACAGGTCGGCGCGTTCGATTCGAACCCCATGACGCTGGTCATGGAGGAACTCGACGAGACGATCGACGTTGACCCGACCCGGCGAGATCTCTCGATCCCCGACATGCGGACGTTCGTCGCCGGGATCGCCCATCCACTCGATCGTGCCGTCGTCGTGACGCTGCTCAAAACAGGAATCCGCGTCGGGGAGTTGTGCAACCTCGACCGACGCGACCTCAACCTCGAACCCCTCCTCCTGGACACTGAAAGCCCGCCACCGAGGCCGGCGTTGCAGGGCCGACCGAACTCCCTGTACGTCGACGAGGCACCCGCCCGGGGATCGACCCATAACGGCGAACAGCGGACTGCCTCGAACAAGCGAATGCGAGAGACGGTGATTCCGGTCGACGACGAACTCGCACGGGTCCTCGGACGCTGGCTGGCCGTCAGACCCGATCCACGGTCGCCCGCACACCCGTTGTTTTGCTCGACGGGCGATCGATGGGGCGCACGACTGACGACCGACATGGCCTATCACATCGTCGAACAGCGAGCGAAAGACGTGGGATGGTATCGGCAGGGCGGCGGCGCCGAGGAAAACGTCACGCCCCACTACTTCCGGCACTTTTTCACCACACACTTGCGCGATCGAACCGGAGATCGAGGGATCGTGAAGTATCTCAGGGGTGACGTCGCCACCGACGTCATCGACAC
>Ga0102925_1000461_pt1 | contig 22179 bp, 24 predicted proteins | sample SalPonR1_A_D1_MG_FD_78216 | JGI IMG/M metagenome (GOLD analysis project Ga0102925, IMG submission 78216) | Salt pond soil microbial communities from South San Francisco under conditions of wetland restoration - Salt Pond MetaG R1_A_D1_MG | ecosystem: Environmental > Aquatic > Marine > Intertidal...
CCAAAATCCTCAGCCTTGTCGGATGGGCCAGAGCCTTGAAGATCCCCGCCGATTTCTTGCATAAAGCATCTGTCATAAAAACCCTCCTCTATAATCACATTAGAATATTCTAATATGATTATATCGTGTGACTTATTTTTGTCAATGCCTTTTTATTTAATTTTGTTTTTTTTAGTCACATAACCTTCACATATGATGCTTATACTGGATATACAAAGGAGGGATGCACACATGAGATATTTTGGATATTGGCCGCATGGTCTTTATGGAGGCGGTTTCATGCTCATATTGGGACTTGTTCTCGCAGCAATACTGGTCTATTGGCTTGTAAAGAAGTCTTCCTCATCTGCAGCAGGCTCGAGCAATGCATTGGATCTGCTTGACGAGAAATTCGCCTTGGGTGAAATTTCGGAAGAAGAATATTTGAGCAAGAAGAAACTGCTAAAAAAATAGATTGGCAAGTGAGGACGCCTTTTAAGGCGTCCTCTTTTTGCTATCATATTATGAAGCAACAAGGGTATAATAATAAGTGATGATAATATGGAAGGCATATGATGAAAGGACTGCTTACATGTCGATAGACAAGGCAACTGCAAACGAAATGAGAAAAGACAAGATGATATGGAAATTTTGCCTCTACGGATTTCTCAAGAACCTCAGGTTCTTCGAGCCATACCTGGTCATATTCCTTTTGTCGCTTGAGCTTGACCTTTTTTCGATAGGCATACTCTATGCGGTGAGGGAGGCTGTAACTTATATATTAGAGGTTCCTTCCGGCATAATTGCAGACACATACGGCAAGAAGAAAGAGCTCATGGCCTGTTTCGTGTTCTACATAATATCCTTCGGCCTTTTTTTCTCGGGGAGGAACTTTGCAGTATTGACCCTTGCCATGGTTTTTTTCGGACTGGGGGAAGCTTTCCGGTCGGGAACCCACAAGGCCATGATATACACCTATCTCGAGCGCAGAGGCTGGTTCGTCCACAAGACTTATGTCTACGGAAGGACAAGGTCATTTTCTCTTCTGGGTTCGGCCGTGTCGGCATTTCTTTCGGTTGCTCTCATTTTGAATGTTCCTGCCATGAGGTGGATATTCCTTTTCAGCGTGCTGCCCTATCTGCTGGACTTTTTTCTTATAAGCACATATCCGTCTTATCTTGACGAGCGCAAGGAAAGCGAAATAAGTCTGTCGGCTTTCTACAACGGCAGCCTGGACCGCTTAAAAAGCATATTCGGCAACAGAGCCCTTAGGAAGATACTTGTAAGCTCCTCCCTTTTCGACGGAATATTCAAGTCCATAAAGGACTATATACAGCCCATACTCGAAGTCATCCTTTTGGGCGGACTTGTTCTCGGGCTTTCGGAAGAGGGCGGCGCAGACACGCTGAAGGTCTATCTCGGAGTCACATACGGTGTTTTCTATATATTCAGCGCGCTTGCATCCCGCAATGTCTACCGCCTGAAAAAATTTGCCTCTTCAAAACGCCTCATGGATGTTTTTTTCGACATAATGGGAATGGGAGCCCTAGTCGCCTCATTTGCAATATGGACTGAGCAAAAGTTCCTCGCCATAGCGGTCTTCTTTTTGCTGTACATTTTGAAGGATGCGAGGAGGCCTCTATTTGTAGATGTTTCGGGGGACCTCATGAAAAAAACGGAAAGAGCGACGGCTCTTTCCGTTGACAGTCAGTTGAAGTCGGTTTTCATGATAGTTCTTGCTCCCCTTTTCGGCTTCATCGCCGACAGGTTTTCGATGGAAATCCTTTTTGCGGCAATGGGAATCGCTTCTATTCTGGCGAATCGATATTTTCATTCAGAAAACTAAGCTGCTTGTACTCTTTTTTTGCCGCATACATTAGCTCGTCAGCTTTCTTTATCAAATCGGTATAAGTCTCACCGTCCTGCGGAAACTCTGCAATTCCGTAGCTGAAAGAGACTGGTATCTCCATATCATCGAACCTGCATGGGTGGGCATTGAAATATTCGCGAAATTCCTCAATGCGCACTACAAGGTCTTTCCAATCGCAAAGATAGAAGGATGCGATGAATTCGTCGCCGCCGAAGCGGGCCAGGATGTCCTGCTTGCGAACAAGCTTCTTGAGTTCGCCAGCGAAATATGAAAGGCATCTGTCCCCGGCCAGATGGCCGTGGGTGTCATTTATGCGCTTAAGCCCGTCGAGGTCGAAAAGGACAATGAGGAAGGTTATGGGGTAGCGGGTAGACTTTTGGATGTCCATCTTCACAATGTCCGTGAAATAGCGCCTGTTGTAAACGTTTGTGAGAGAGTCGAAGCGGGACAGGTAGTAAAAATTTTCTATGCGGTTTCGGTTCTTTATCGCAAATTCCGCCTGGGTTGTGAAATACTTCATGAAATGAAGTGAATCTTCGTCAAATGCGTTCTTGCGGGTGCTGTCGACATTAATCATTCCGTAGAGCTTTCCGTCAATAAAAATAGGACAGCTCATGGTGCTCTCGAAACAGAGGTCGATGGTTTTTTCAAAGGCCTTTGAAATTTCAGGGGCCACTATTGACCTGCTGAATTCATGTGAATTGTCGATGATTACAGGACCTTTTATTTTTCCGTTGGTTTTTTGCCAAAGGAAGGTTTCTTTGATGTCCATCTTTATGTCCGAAAGGGCTTCTGCGTTGTAGCCTTTTGAAGCCGTGAATGAAAGCTTGTTGTCATCGCCAACAAGCATTATGCTTCCTACCACAGCATGGTCTATGGAGCTTATTGCGTATTCGAGGATTTTTTCGAATGCGTTTTCCGAGTTCTGCACATCCATAAGATCATGGGTCAAGGCTATTATTCTATCCTGCACTTGTGCGTTGCTTGTCAATTTGTCGATTTTTCTTTGCGAACGGTCAAGTTTTTTGTCTGAAGTCTCAAGAAGGTGCCTTGTATAAAGAAAGGAATAGGTAAGAGCCAATAAAACCGCCAGCGTAAAAATGCCGAATCTGTAGAGAAGCGAGTCTCCCCACGGCAATATGTTTTGCGATGAGAGAATAATTGCCGAAGACAATATAAGAAAAACTCCAATCAAAGAGTATTCAATAAACAAATGATTGTATTTTCCCATAAAGAATAGCTCCTTTCAAGGATAGAATTCACAAGGATATCAATTACAGTATATTACAAGTAGGGCACATTTTGAAACCATTCCGTAAATATTTATGTTAAAATTTTTGATAGAATCCGAGAGAAGGCAAAAGATTGGAAAAAGGGGATGAATTTGCATTGGCAAACAAAACGAATCAGGCATAGAAAGCCTGAAATCTTGACTAAATGAGCCCCTTGTGGGATAGTTTCAGCGAAAAGAGGGTATTTAAACCCTAAAGAGAAGGGAGGCGAGAGCCATTTTTGGATTTATAACGGATATTTGGTTTTGGATTGGAGCTGCTGTGGTCTTTGCCGTCATAGAGGCGGTAACATTCGGGCTGGCTACAATCTGGTTTGCAGTGGGAGCTGTAGCCGCTATAGGCGCATCTGCCATAGGATTGAATTTTTACATGCAAACGGCTGTTTTTTTTGTGGTTTCGATAGTTTTGCTCTATTTTACGCGCCCCATTGCAAAGGAGTATCTTAAAATAGGCGCACAGAAGACCAACGTGTCGGAACTCAAAGGACAAAATGGAATAGTAAAGAAAAAGATTTTCCCCCATGAGACGGGACAGGTAAAAATAAAGGGGCAGATATGGACAGCCGTCTCAGAAGATGGTGAAGAAATCGACGAAAAGACTGAAGTGGTGGTCGATGGAGTCGAAGGAGTCAAGGTGATAGTCAAACCTAAGAACATACAAGGAGGAAATTGAAATGGCGCAATTTATAATTATAGTTGTACTGATTCTGTTGGTGCTCGCGCTCATAGTGCCCAACATACGCATCGTTCCCCAGTCGAGGGCATACGTAATTGAAAGGCTGGGAGGATACAACGGAACATGGGAGGTTGGGCTGCACTTTAAGCTTCCGCTCATAGACCGCATAGCGGGCAAGGTTTCGCTCAAGGAGCACGTGATTGATTTTCCGCCCCAGCCCGTAATAACCAAGGACAACGTAACAATGCAGATAGACACCGTTGTATACTATCAAATAACGGACGCTAAGGCATACGCCTACGGAGTCGAGAACCCAATGAGCGCAATAGAAAACCTCACGGCGACCACGCTGCGTAACATAATAGGCGAGCTCGAGCTTGACCAGACCCTCACATCGAGGGACGTTATAAACACCAAAATGCGCAGCATACTTGACGAGGCCACAGACCCCTGGGGCATAAAGGTCAACCGCGTCGAGCTCAAGAACATAATGCCTCCCGAAGAGATACAGGACGCAATGGAGAGGCAGATGAAGGCAGAGCGAGGCAGAAGAGAATCCATCCTCAGGGCAGAGGGAGAAAAAAGGTCGGTCATACTCATTGCAGAGGGAAACAAAGAATCCGCAATACTTAACGCGGAGGCAAAAAAAGAGGCCGCAATACGCGAAGCCGAGGGTAAGGCAAAAGCCATACTCAAGGTGCAAAGCGCAACAGCCGAAGGTCTTAAAATGATCAAGGCGGCGAGGCCCGACAACATGGTAATATCCATAAAAAGCCTGGAGGCTCTTGAAAAAGTGGCGGACGGAAAGGCCACAAAACTTATAATACCTTCCGAGATACAAAGCTTGGCAGGGTTGGCGGCGTCTCTAAAGGAAATAGTCGGAGAAGTGGAAAAAGAGCAAGAATAGAAAGTTTGACTGCAAAACCCCCGGATGCATCTAGCCTGATTCCGGGGGTTTTTGATTGATAACAGTATAAATTAATAAATTAACAAATAATTAACATCAAATATCAAAAAATGACTTGCAAAAGGGTGATTGGATATAGTATATTGTATACAAGCTAAATGATAAATCTTTTTCAAGCAACTCCTCGTAATAATTTTTATTATCTTCAGCCTGCAGATGATGCAATTCTTCGGGTTGGAGGTACATTTTTTTGAAAGAGATTGTTAAAAATATAACAAAAGGAGAAGACATGGAAATAAGCATATGTGTTGGAAGCGCGTGTCACTTGAAGGGCTCGTACGATGTAATAAGGGCCATGGAGAATATGGTCAAGGAAAATGGGATGGAGGAACAAATAACAATCAAGGCGGCATTTTGCCTGGGTCAGTGCACCAAAGCCGTTTCTGTCAAATTCGGCGGAAATATCCATTCTGTTAGGAAAGACAATGTCGGGGAATTTTTCGAAAACCATGTCCTTGCCAAGGCAAAGAAACTGGAGGCGGAAAAATGAACCTGTTTGAGATAGACAAGGAAAAATGCAACAACTGTTACAAGTGTTTGCGAGCCTGTCCTTCCAAGGCCATAAGGATGGTTAACGACAGGGCGGAGGTTGTAGAGGAGAGGTGCATCTTTTGCGGAAACTGCCAGACCATCTGCCCTCAGCAAGCTATTTCAATCAAAAGCGAACTCTTTAACATAAGGAAGGCAATTTCAGATGGCAGGGAAGTTGTGGCAAGCGTGGCGCCTTCTTTCGCAGGTGTTTTCGGGGAAAAAAAGCCGGAGCAGATTTCATCAGCGCTCAGGAAACTTGGCTTTTCCCATGTCGAGGAGACGGCATCGGGAGCAGCCCTCGTAACCAGGGCATACCGCGAAATTGTCAAGGAGAAGGGACCGGGCCTGTATATATCTTCCGCATGTCCGTCCGCGGTCAATTTGATTGAGAAATGCTATCCGGACCTTTCGGAAAATCTTTTGCCTGTCAAATCGCCTATGCTGGCCCACTGCGAACTGATCAAATTTCTCTATGGGAAAGAGGCATTCACTGTTTTCATAGGCCCCTGCGCAGCCAAGAAAAAAGAGGCGGAGGAAGCAGAAAAAAGCCCGGTTGACGCTGTCCTCACCTTCAAGGAGCTCAAGGAGTGGTTTGACGACAGGGAGATATGTGCTACAGACTTGAAACCTCTGCCATTTGACAGCAGGAGCACTGCTATGGGAGCGGCCTATCCCTTAAAGGGAGGAATAGCCTCAGGCCTTGAGGACCTTCTTTCCTGCCGCCAGGTCGACGGAATAGAGGAGGCAAAGGAAATGCTTAAGTATCTTGGGAGCGTAAAAGAAGAAGCGGCCTTTGTGGAGATAAGCGTTTGCAGGGGAAGCTGCATAGGCGGCCCCGTATTGCCTTCGTCCGCCCCCAACTATTACGGCCGGGAAAAGTGCATACAAAACTACAGGGAAAGAATAAGCGCAATAGGGGAGGGCGGAGACAAAATGTTTCCTCCCGCCTTCGACATTTCTGCTTCTTATTCCGCCCGTCCCGTAAAAAAGGCCCAGCCAAAAGAGGAAGACATAAAAAAAATACTGCAGCGCATGTGGAAATACACAGAAAAGGACCAACTCAATTGCGAGGCCTGCGGATATGGAAACTGCAGGGAAAAGGCGGTTGCCGTCTTCGAGGGGATGGCCGAAACGTCAATGTGCCTTCCCTACATGAGGGCACGTGCGGAAAGCCTCAAAAACATAATATTCGACAACAGCCCAAACATAATATTCATGCTAGACAGGGAACTCAGGATAAAAGAGGCAAACCCCAGGGCCGAGGCTGTTTTTCAGATAGACGCCAAAGCGTGGAAGGGAAGGGACATGGAGGATCTGCTGGACGCGCAAATTTTCCGTGATGTGCTTGAAACGAAAAAAAATCTATACAACCACAAAGTGGCGTATGCCAACTACGGGCTGACTATGCTTGAGAGCGTCCTCTACATCGAGGAGCAGGAAGTTTTGCTTTGCATAATGTCGGACGTCACCCGCCAGGAGAAAGGCCAGGCTGAACTTGCCGAAATGAAGAAAAACACAATAGATGCGGCCCAAAAGGTCATAGACAAGCAAATGAGGGTTGCCCAGGAAATAGCTTCCCTCCTGGGGGAAACGACTGCAGAGACAAAGGTCACCCTCATGAAGCTAAAGAAACTCTCCCAGAAGGAAGGGGGAGGATACTAATGAAATATTTTGCAGATGTGTCCGTGGACAGCATAAACAAACACGGCGAAGAACTTTGCGGCGACAAGGTGGAGGTCGTGCGTACAGAGGACAGCACCATAGTCGTCCTGGCCGACGGACTGGGAAGCGGTGTCAAGGCCAACATACTGGCAACCCTTACAACAAAGATAGCCGCCACAATGCTAAGGGAGGGCGCAGACATATATGAAACGGTGGACACAATAGTAAAGACTCTTCCAGTATGCCAGGTTAGGCAGCTCGCCTATTCCACCTTCGCAATAGTCAAGATACAGGATAACAGGGAAGTCTACATTGCGGAATACGACAATCCTCCCATTTTCTTTTACAGAAACGGCAAGTATGAGGACCTGCCCAGAAAGAGCCTGGACATATCGGGCAAGACCATACATGAGAGCAGCTTCGAGCTGCAGGAAGAAGACACGCTTGTGCTCGTATCCGACGGTGTCATTCATGCCGGCGTGGGCGGCTTCATGAATCTGGGTTGGCAATGGCCCCAAGTAAAGGAGTTTTTGGACAGGAGAATAGGCAAGAAAAGCGCCAAGATAATTTCAAAGGACCTGGTAGAGGCTTGCAGCTGCCTTTACATGGAAAAGCCCGGGGACGACACGACGGTCGCCACCATAAAAATACGCCGCCCCGAAACGCTCCATCTTTTTACAGGACCGCCTGAGGATTGCCGAGTCGACGGATGGCTGGTCCGCGAGCTTGTCGGCTCTGGCGGAAAGCGTGTAATCTGCGGAGGGACAGCCGCCAACATAGTCGCAAGGGAGCTTAAGGAGGAAATAGTCGTCGATTACGACACACTAAGCCCGGAACTTCCGCCCGTTGGAAGCATAAGAGGCTTCGACCTTGTGACAGAGGGCGTTCTCACCCTGCGCCGCACGGTTGAGATACTTAAAGGCTTTATCGTAGGGAACGAGGGGCAGACCGTAAAACTCAAAGAAAAGAACGGAGCCGCAAAACTTGCAAGGATTCTTATGGAGGACTGCACCAACCTCACGCTTTGGGTGGGCAAGGCCATAAATCCTGCCCATCAGAATCCGGACCTTCCCATAGACCTCAGCATAAAGATGCAGGAGGTTGATCGCTTGGCCGATGTAATGAGGCGCTTGGGCAAAGAAGTGTCTTTCAGGTATATATAGAGAAAAAAGGGCTTTGTCCCGATATGAAAACAAGGAGAAAAAATGAGAACCTTCGAAAATAATGTTCAGCTGATAAAACACAGCGTGCTAAAAGAAGTTGCAAAGGCGGCATATTCAGAAGACCCCGACCTTATGAGGGGAATTCCCGAAAGGATAATAACAGGGCCTGAGCCCATAACAAGGTGCTGCATATACAAGGAGAGGGCAATAATTGAGGACCGCGTAAAACTGGCCATGGAAGGAAATGAAGGAGGGGGGAATGTAATACAGGTCATCGATTCGGCATGCGACGAATGCCCAATAAGCCGCTTTGTAGTGACAGAGGCTTGCAGGGGATGCCTTGCCAACTACTGCTCCGAGGCCTGTCCTGTAGACGCTATAAGCCACATAGGCGGCAAGGCCTTCATAAATTCAAAGAAATGCATAGAATGTGGAGCCTGCCGAAAGGCATGCCCCTACAATGCCATTTCGGACGTGATGAGGCCATGCCGCAGGGCCTGCCCGGTCGGAGCCATATCAATGAACGAAAACAAAAAGGCTATAATAGACGATGAAAAATGCATACTCTGCGGGGCCTGCGTCTACCAATGTCCCTTCGGAGCAATAATGGACAAGTCGTTTGTGACAGATGTCATAGGACTTCTAAAGGAATCACGCAAACAAGATGCCTTTAAGGTCTATGCTGTTGTGGCTCCGGCCATATCGAGCCAGTTTTACGGATACAAAATAGAAAACATAGTTGCCGCGCTAAAGAAGCTCGGTTTTCGCGACGTAGTCGAGGCTGCGCTTGGAGCAGACTTTGTGGCGCTCAAGGAAGCGGAGGATTTTGTCGATGAAATAGAAGAAAAAGGAATGATGACAAATTCCTGCTGCCCTTCATACGTGCTTTTCGTAAAGAAACACTACCCCGAACTTTTGGGGAACATGTCGCAAACGGTTTCCCCCATGATAGCGGCGGCTAGGCTTTTGCGAAAAACAGACCCTGAGGCCAGAATTGTTTTCATAGGTCCCTGCATAGCAAAAAAAGGGGAAGCGGAAGAATTTCCGGAGGACATCGATTTTGTAATAACATTCGAGGAAGTTGCAGCCATTTTTGAAGCGGCTGATATACCGCTCAACCATATTGAGGAGAGCCCCTTAAACAATGCCTCCTCCGGAGGACGCATGTTTGCCCGCAGCGGAGGTCTCTCCTCTGCGGTTGGCGATATTGTAAAGAAAATGGACTCCGGTGTAGAGCTAAAGCCTGCATGCTTCGACGGCATAAAGGAATGCGAGAAGGCCATAAGGCTTTACAAGGCTGGAAGGCTTAAGGAAAATTTCATTGAGACAATGGCCTGCGAAAACGGATGCATTGGAGGCCCTGCATCTCTCCATCACGGCCGCAAGGACAAAAGAGAAGTGGATGAGTATGCCGCATGCGCCCATGAGAATACTCCCCAAGAAAGCATAAGGGTTTTCGGTTCCGGATTCATTGAGCTTGAAAGGAAGCTGGGCCGATGAGGGCGAGAAATTTTTCAGAATCAACTACAAAAACCGCAGATACGGAAGAGAAATAATTCCCATGCCCTATCTGCGGTTTTGTTTTTTTTTAAGACAAAGGCTTATGCCTTTGCAGGGAAAAGTGTTCCTATCTCAACGCCTTCGAGCGCGGCATAGAGTAGCTCGGGGGAATCGCTGTTCATTATGAGTGTGCTTATGCCGGCCTTCTTGCATATCCTCGCAGCCCTTATCTTTGTCACCATGCCTCCGGTTCCAAAGTCCGATCCGGCTCCCTCGGCCGCTTCTTCGATCTTTTCGTCAATTTCTTCGATGATTCTCATTATCTTGGCGGAAGGGTCCTTCCTGGGGTCGGCTGTGAACAGACCGTCTATGTCGCTCATAAGCACAAGCAGGTCGGCGTTTATGAGGGCCGCAACAGTGGCCGACAAGGTGTCGTTGTCTCCGAATTCCAAACGCCCCTTGTATCCCGCCTCTATTTCGTCAGTGGCTATGGTGTCGTTTTCATTCACTATTGGTATTGTTCCCCATTTAAGAAGCCGGTTGAAGGTGTTCTCGGCATTTTCTTTCGTCAATGGATCTTCAAGAACGGACTTGGTTATGAGGGCCTGGCCCACGATCTGGTCGTATGTTTGGAAAAACTTTTCGTAAATCCTCATGAGGGCGGACTGTCCTATGGCGGCTGCTGCCTGTTTTCCGGGAAGGTCCGTTGGTTTTTCCTTCATGCCCAAACGTATGGTTCCTGTCGCTATTGCTCCTGATGTCACAAGAACGATTTCCAGGCCTTTGTTTCTCAAGTCGGAAAGAATCCTTGCAATTAGGTCTATCCTCCCGAAATTGAGCTTTCCGCTCGGATGGGTCAATGTAGAGGTTCCCAGCTTGACGACCAGCCTCTTTGTGTTTTTCAGTTCTTTTCGGTAGTCCATGAAATCACTTTCCTTTTTGTATTTGTTTGTTATTTTACTAATAAATTATACTACATAGCGCGCATTTCAGATAGTGCTAATGCAAATTCATGTCTCCTGAAACCGTCCTGATTTCCATTATGGGCCCGCCTCCGCCTATGTCGGCAAGCAGGTTGTCGTCCTTTCCTCCCTTAATGGTCAAGGGCGCCCCGCATACAAGGTTTCCTGAAACAGTTTCCGTTTTAAGGGTAAATGAGGCGTTTTGCGGAAGAGAAATGTCCACATTGCCCGAAATGCTTTCCAGGTATACTGGGCTTTCTATTTCTTCGAAGCTTATGTCCATTTTGCCCGAAGTGGTCTTTGACAGGATCCGCCCCGAAAGCGAACCTATCTTTATGTTGCCGGATGAAGTCTCGAACACTCCTTCAGAAAGGGACAGGCGCTCCGCATTTATGGCCCCCGAGACCGAGCCCAGGTTTGCCCTTTTGATTTTAAGCGAGCCCACATTTATATTTCCGGACACGGTTTTTACGCCCAGCTCGTCAAGGCTGTTTTCAGGGATGTAGACCGAAAGCAGCGAATCAACCGAAACTGCTCCCGCAAAAAGCCCTTTAGGATGCTTGACCTCGATAAACAGCCCCTCGTCGGTTGCAGACACGTCCAGATAGGGCATCGACTGCTCGTCTGAAGCCGTGAAATTGCCCGTCAATTCAGCCTTCAACACTCCGAGGGTCGGAACCACCTCGACCGGAACGCTGACCGTTTTTATTTCTATGCTTTCATAAGCCTCATTTCCTAGGCTCATAGTGTCGTTTATCCTTTTAGAGTATCCGTTTCCCGAAGAAGAGTAGAAACGGGAAAGGTCCGATGGAACGACTCCGGCCTGCCTGAAAAGGAAAAAGGAAATTCCAAGAAATACTACGGCCGTGCCGGCAAGCCAAAACATGGCTCGCTTTAAATCGATTTTCATTTCTCTACCTCCTTGCAATTATGTTTATGTTGAGTTTAAGATATTTCAGAGTGATCCGGAACACCCACACCGACACGTATCCAACAGCAATAAGCATGAGGCATCCCAGTGAAACGAGCCCGACTGAAAGGAAGGCCGAAGCCGCCGTGTTTTCCGCAACGAACGCCGGAAGATGGGCATTTCCAAAAAAGAAGGGAAGCGAAGCCGCCTCTGTGAACACGGCTATTCCCGAAATGACCGCAGCCGCCGATACGGCGAATAGTGCGAAGATTATAGCCAACAGCCCTATGAAGGGACCTAAAACGAACACGAGATTGAAAAAGCCCAGGCCAAGCGTTGCAAGCACGGCCCTGAACAGATTGCCGGCAGTCCGGTTCCTTTCCGCGTTTTCAACATAATACTCCGCCTTGTATTTTCTGGCCAGCGCAGTCGGGTTGCCCAATGCCTTGGCTATTTCCTCCTCCGATTTTCCATCGGCCTTGCCCATAGTGAAATGCTCCCTGTAGTCAAACAATATATCCTTTTTTTCTTCTTGCGGAATCCCGGAAAGCTCCTTTTCCAGGAATTGAAGAAACCTTTTTTCATTCATACGTCTTGTCGCCTCCTACAATGTTGTTTACCTTCTTTATGAAATCGTACCACTCCGACTCCAAATCGATCCGGGTGGAATCACCCTGTTTTGTCAGGCGGTAGTACTTCCTGGGCGGACCTTCCTTGGACTCCTTCAGGTATGTTTCGAAATACCCATCCTTGGTCAGACGCCTCAGGAGGGGGTATATGGTTCCTTCCGAAATGCTTATGTTTTTTGAAATCTCGTTTACCAGTTCGTATCCGTAGCAGTCGCGCTTCTTGAGGATGGAAAGAACCAGCAGTTCCAAGACACCTTTTTTAAATTGTATGTTCATCTTGAGATCTTCCTTTCATCGAATTTGCGGCATATCTTCGTTCTTGAGCAATTACATAATAACATAAGCTATCTTGCAATGCAAGGTAGCTTATCGAAAAATTGCAATAATTTTGGAACACTTTCACCCGAAACATAGTCTATAATGAAAATGGGTGCGTCTATTAAAAGGGCGTCGATCCATTACCCTTGATGGAGGAGATAATATGAACATGGCAAAAGTGGCAATAGGAATTCTGACAACTATCATCTTGGTCGCACTGCTTCTTTTTGCGGCGGGAGACTATATGGGGCTTTCGGGACCTTCTGGAGAACCTTCCGTATCCGAAGGGGAAACGGCGGTGGCAAGGCAGGTAATGCCGCCCGAAATTTACATCAACGGTCCGGTTGGCAGCGAGAGAATACAGTCGGGAAGCACAAAGGTCATGTCCGGAAACATAAACCTGACATTTAAATTTTCAGAACCCGTCAACATAGAAAAAATCGGCGGCTTCTCAGTAGAGACAGAAAATATGGAAATAATGGACCGCGTCGGAATAGGATATGCGGGAGTGGACAGGACCGTGGTGTGGATGAACATACCTCCTTCGGACGCTGAGGTGGAGACGCTCAAGATAGCCGTGGGCAGCGACATATTCTTTGAGGAGGGGGCAAGGCTCCGTGAGCCGGTAGCTTTTTACATAAACAGATACGAGCCCAACAGCGCGGAAATGAAGAGGATTTCTGAGGAGGGAGACCTTTTAGAGCCCGAGTACTGGACTACTGAAGGAACAAAGGTTTTCAGACTCTCCTTCAAGCGCCCCGTAAATACTTTGAGCGTCGAAAAAGCCATACTCGGAAACATGGATTTTCAATCCGGCGGGGATATTCCCCTAGTGTCCTTCGAATGGGAAAGTGACTCGTCAGTAGAAATAACCCTAGAGGACCTCTCCGAGGGGACATATGAAATAAACATATCGGGTGCCGAGGACATGATAGGCCTTTCTATGCAAGGAGAATTCGGAATAGGAAACTCATGGAGGTTGGACGTCGGGGAGCGGCAGAGCATAAAGGTCCTAGACCTTAAGTCGCAGTTTATGGCCCAGACAATCCAAACGCTCGGAGGGGAAGCCTTTGAGGGCGTCAGATACCTTTCCGGAAGAGTGGAGGACGGTCTGCTCATGCTGCACAAGTACGGAAAGCCTTCTGAATACCTTCAATTCGACAAGGTCATATATGACCAGGCGAGCGGCCAAACCCTTGAAACGGACCAGGTGGGGCTGCTCAAAAGCCGCTTTGCCAATCTGCTTCCAAAGGGTTGGAGATTCAGGGGAATACGCCTTTCGCCCGGCGGCGAAACTGCGGCGGCATTCATAAGCCAAAACGAGATAGGCAAAACGGCCGCAAGCCTAATGCTCATTGACATGGAGAGCGGAACAATCCTATCCCTGACAGAGATGCCATTTCACATATACTCGGCCGGAGACGGCACAGTTCCACTTGACCTCCACTTCGACTGGGTAAGCGACAAAGTCATATTTTCCGAAGGATATTCGGAAATGGGCAACAGATCCGACATATACGGAATAAACACCGAGACAGGCATGGCAGTGGCGCTTGTCAAAAAAGCGAGAGAGCCGCGCTTCATAGAAAGCATAGGCATGCTTACCGCAATAAAACTCGAAAAGACCGGAGAAGGTACAATCATGCGTGACGGCCAAGAAGAGGAAAAGATAACATGGCACGGAGACTCACAAATAATTCTTCTTGGAATATACGGAAACCAGATGAAGAGCTACGACGCCATAGAGGGCTACTCGCAAATCGCCTATCCCGGAGGGAGCATGGCCTACGACTCTCCGTCTTCGATGATATGGAGCTGGGAAAACAAGCTCGTTTATCCCCAAAAGGCAGAGGACAACAACATTTTGGTGATACAGGACCTTGGGACAGGTAAAGAGGAGACCCTCGAAATGGAAGAAAACTTCATATTCCTGGGCGTAAAGGACGGCAAAGCCTACCTTCTCGACGCCGCCAACTAAGCCAACTAAAAAGAACCAAAAAGGGACAGACATTTTTTGGTCCACTTCTGCCCAAAAGGTCATATGGCGAATGAGGGCTAACTTTGGCCGGATCAATGAAAGGGAAACAGCAATGAAAAATAATTTTGGAACCAACGCAGTGTTCATAGGACTCGGCGAAGCCCGGGAGCTTGACCTTAACCGGGTTGAGTTTTGCCTGGGGGGCATGGACGCCTGGGAGAGCAAGGCCGAGAGAATAATGAGGGATATGAAACTTGCACAAGAGGCGTCTGTGGCATACAGCATACACCTGCCCATTTTCATCCCGGACTGGTTCGGGCACTATTTCCTTGACGCCTTCTACCTCGACCCCGACCCGGCAATGAGAGAACTTTCCTTCAGCCTTCTTGAGCACAACTTGGGGCGCCTTACTCCCAGCAAGTGCGAATATTTTGTGATACATTTCCCCGGACGCTACGAGAGAGCAGACTACGAGGCGGGAACATTCAAACAAATACTGAAAGACGCGCTTGCAAGACTGGATGCGATGGCAAAATCCCACGGCGCCCTTCTGCTTTTGGAATACTTCGGATCCAACGAGTCCTTTTACGAAATAGAGGACTGGAAAAGGGAAATAGGCAAATACGCAAGCTTGGGTATACTTCTCGACACCGGCCACCTTTATTTTGCCTCTGTAGTGAGAAAATTCGACTTCATGGAAAACCTCAGACTTTTGTCGGGGGCTGCCGACGCTTTCCACCTTTGGACCACCAAGGGGCGGGAGGCCTACTGTTCAAACAGCTTTTACGTAAAATACAGGCACATACCCATGCGTTCGGGGCAAAGGCCCAAGGACGGATGGGCCTTCGATTCAGACGAGGCCATGAAAGTCATTTCAAGCGCCAAAAAGCCTGCCAACATGGAGGCCTCATGCGAATACGGAGGCAAGGAATACATAAGAGAGGGAATAGAAAGCCTCAAGAAATTCTATTTGTAAGATTCAAGATTTGCGGCATCGGCATCTGTTTTCCATGCATGCAAAAGGGACCGAAAGCCGTGCAGAGGCGGCTGCGGACGTCCAAATCCCATTGGATATTTCAATGGGGGCATGCGAAAACAAAATGAAAACAAGTCCGTTTTGCGCAAATAAGAGCAAGAAAAACATTTTTTCAAAAAAAATCCCGAAACCTTTTGACATTGCAGTTTCGATATAGTAAAATATTTTATTTCGCTTGACGCAGGGGGGGAATAGTGTTACAATAATACTGTATACAAACAGAGGAAGGTGATGTCCCTTTGGCGACAAAAGAAACGCTATCTATCATCAAAAGAAACGTACAGGATTGTATTGGGGAAAAGGTAGTTTTAAAGACCAACAAGGGTAGAAAGAAAGTGCTTGTTAAGGAAGGCGTGCTTGAGGAAGTATATTCGAACATCTTCATCGTAAGAATCAACAACGGTCTCGATTCGGAAAGAACGGTTTCATACAGCTATTCGGATGTTCTTACCGAAACAGTGGAGATCAAACTTCTCAGAAATGAACGCAATATATTTTTCGCATCATAAACAAAAGGCCTGCAGGAAACTGCGGGTCATAGTTTTGCAAAAATAAATGCATCCGCCGAGCCTTCATTGGGTATCAACATACGGAAGGCAAAATGACAAAAGATGGCAGATGCCGATTTAAAATCCATGCCGAGAGTGTTATACTGATAAGAAGCAAAGAATTGAATTCTTCAAATCGCAAACAATTCAAATCACAGGCAAGGTGGAGGCGCCAATGAATAATACGAAAGCTTTTCTCAATGTAAGATCGGAAATAGGGAAACTCAAGGCGGTACTTCTTCACCGTCCCGGCAAGGAGCTTGAGAGGCTTACGCCCCAGTCTCTGGACGAACTTCTTTTCGACGACATTCCATGGCTAAAGCAGATGCAAGGGGAGCATGATGCATTCGCGGACGTACTGCGCCAAAGGGGCTGCCGGGTATATTATTACGAAGAGCTCCTCGAGGAGATACTCGATGGCGAAAAAGTGAAAGAGAGCCTTATTGCCGAAGCCCTCAGGCTGAGCGACATTTCAAGCATAAGGCTTAAAGATGAAATTTCAGCATATCTAATGCAAAAGAAGGCCGGAGAGCTTTCGGAGGCCCTCATAGCGGGCATCCACAAAGACGACTTCCCCGATCCCGGAGACGCGAAGACACTGGCCGACTACATAGACGAAGACTATCCATTCTACATGGATCCTATTCCAAACCTTTATTTCACAAGGGATCCCGGAGCAGTAATAGGAAACGGGCTCAGCGTAAATTCAATGAACACAAGGGCCAGAAACCGTGAAACAATGATGCTTAAGTATCTTTACAGCGAGCATCCCCTGTTTAAAAAAGACGAAAGCCCCCTGTGGTACGACTACAGCTGCAAAAACAGCTTAGAGGGAGGGGACATCTTCGTAATAAGCGAGAGCGTGGTTCTCATAGGCTGCAGCCAGAGGACATCGCCCAAGGCAATAGAGAAGATTGCTCAAAATCTTTTCGGGTCAGACTCCGGCATAAGGGAAGTCTACGCAGTTCAAATACCTTTCGCGCGGGCATACATGCATCTGGACACGGTCTTCACAATGCTCGACTACGATAAATTCACCATATATCCGGGAGTCGAGGAGTCGGTTTCCGCATACAGGCTGACACCGGGCAAAAATGGCGCCTTGAAGGTAGAGCCCATGCAAAGCCTCAAGAAGGCCCTTAAAAAAGCCCTTAAAGTGCCGGCCATAGAATTCATACAAAGCGGTGGAGGCGATGAAATAACCGCCGCAAGGGAGCAGTGGAACGACAGCACAAACACACTTGCAATAGCTCCCGGAGTCGTCGTAACATACAATAGAAACGAAATATCAAACGAGACACTCAGGCAGAGGGGAATAGAAGTAGTCGAAATAGAGGGCTCCGAGCTCGTAAGAGGCCGAGGAGGCCCCAGGTGCATGAGCATGCCGCTGGTGAGAGAATAAAAGCAGTGGAAAGTGGAAAGTGGAAAGTAGAAAGTGGAAAGAAAGAACAAAGGGAAAAACAAAAGGAAAAAATTAAGAGCGCAAAATCACTTTGATGCATATAGGTTTTAAAAATGTTTTGCATTTATCCCGTTGCCAGTTGTATTTTCAACTTTCAACTTGCTACCGTACTTAAAGTTTTGTATTTTATTCTTTTTCTTTCAACTTTCAACTTTAAACTGTACTTATAACTTTCCACTTTTAACTTTAAACTTAATGCTGTACTTATAGTTTTTGTATTAATTCTTTTTTCTTTTTCTTTCCACTTTCCACTTTCTACTTACTACTGTACTTATAAACTTTCAACTTTCAACTTTCTACTTTTAACTGTACTTAAGGGGGACAATACCATGCCAGTAAATCTTAAAGGAAGAAGCTTCATAACTCTAAAGGATTTTTCGCCGGAGGAAATTCGCCACCTTCTCGACAAGGCCATCGACCTGAAAAAGAAGAAGAGATCGGGTATCAAGGGAGACCTTATGGAGGGCAAGAACGTGGTTCTGCTTTTCGAAAAGACATCCACAAGGACCCGCTGCGCTTTTGAAGTGGCGGCATTCGACGAAGGCGCCAATGTTACATTCCTGTCAAACAGCCAAATGGGCAAAAAGGAATCCATAGCCGACACTGCAAAGGTTCTGGGCAGATACTACGACGGAATCGAATTCAGGGGATTTGCGCAGGAAACGGTGGACGCTTTGGCTCAAAACGCAGGGGTTCCCGTATGGAACGGCCTGACCGACCTTTACCACCCCACACAAATCCTTGCCGACTTCATGACGGCCATGGAGCACACAGGCAAGCCCTTAAACAAAATGAAATTCGTATTCATAGGCGACGCCAGAAACAACATGGGCAATTCGCTCATGATTGGAGCGGCTAAAATGGGAATGCACTTCGTGGCGGTTGCGCCCAAGGAACTTTTCCCTGCAGGCGAGCTTGTCTCCGAGATGCGCCTTTTGGCGGAAAAAACCGGCGCCGTGATTGAACTTACCGAGGACATAAAAGCTGGCGTAAAGGATGCGGACGTACTCTACACTGACGTATGGGTATCCATGGGAGAGGAAGCCCTGTTCGAGGAGCGGATTAGGCTCTTGGGAGCCTACCAGGTCAACATGGACATGGTTAAAGCCACAGGAAATCCCGATGTGGTCTTCATGCACTGCCTGCCTTCCTTCCACGACCTCAACACAATAGTGGGACGAGAAATAAAAGAGAAATTTGGGCTCGAAGAAATGGAAGTCACAGACGAAGTCTTCCAAAGCAAATACTCAGTAGTCTTCGACGAAGCCGAAAACAGAATGCACACAATAAAAGCCGTAATGACAGAAACGATAGGGAAGTAGAAAGTGGAAAGTGGAAAGTGGAAAGTGGAAAGTGGAACGTGGAACGTGGAAAGGAATAAATGCAGTGGAAAGTCGAAAGTAGAAAGTAGAAAGAAAAGACGGAAAAACAAAAGACAAATACGAAAGAGCAGATATCAGATGTCAGATGTCAGGAAAAGAGCAAAAATAATTCGTTCAATCTTTCAATCTTTTAATCTTTTTCTTTCCACTTACTACTTTCAACTGCACTTAAAGCTTTTGTATTTAATCTTTTAATTTTTTTCTTTCTACTTGCTACTTTCCACTTTCAACCGTACTTAAAGCTTTTGCTTTTAATCTTTTTCTTGCTACTTTCCACTTACTACTTTCTACTTAATAAGGAGCATACCATGCCAAGACCTGTAAAATGGAGGCGGATAGGCCAAATGCCCGACCACCGGTATTTCATTCCGGAGGGGGTAGAGGGCCAAAGCCTTGACGAGAATATACTCAAAATAGAAGAGCTCGAATCCATACGCCTCAAGGACCTCGAGGGCCTTGACCAGGAGGCCTGCGCTTCAGCCATGCGGGTCTCAAGGCAGACATTCCAAAGGATATACAACGCCGCAAAAATAAAAGTCGCCGACAGCCTCATAAACGGAAAGGCGATAAGGATACAGGGAGGCAACTACACCAGAAACATATGTCTCCTCGTCTGCAAAAATTGCGGATACGAGTGGGAGAACAAGGTTGAAAACCTCAGGGAAATGGAAAGCGTAAGATGTCCCGAGTGCGGGGCTGCGTCAGTCAGTTGCGAGAAGCATTTCGAGAGGGACTACCGCGATTCGGCTCCCGGACCGGGCATGGGAAGAGGAAGAGGACCCGGAATGGGCAGGGGCAGAAATAGAAGAAATAAATGAGTCCGGGAAACCGGGCTTTTTTTTGCTCAAAATTATTGACATATGTCCATAAGGGGTGTAGTATGAAGATAAGAAATGGGCATATGCCCGTAAAAAAGGAGGAGATATTATGGCTGGAGGAGATAGAAGGGGTCCTGACGGAAAGGGCCCGCTGACAGGCAGAGGTTTGGGAGATTGTGCTGGCAATGACAAATCCGTAGATACAGCCGGTGGAGGTTTCTGGGGGCGAGTTGGTCGAGGTTTTTTCGGCCGTGGAAGAGATGGCGGCATGGCAAGAGGAACGGGCATGGGAAGAGGAAGAAATAAAAGGAATAAATAAGTTTGCAAAACCGGGTTTTTTGCTCAGAGTTATTGACATATGCCCATAACGGGTGTACTATGATAATAGATAAGGGCATATGCCCTATAAGAAGGAGGCGAAATCATGGCTAGAGGAGACAGAAGGGGACCCGATGGAAGAGGACCCTTGACAGGCAGAGGCCTGGGATACTGCGCAGGCTACGACGAACCCGGCTATACGGCCGGAGGCGGAAGAGGCTTTTTTGGTCGAGGCGGAAGAGGTTTTTTTGGACGCGGGGCCAGGGGCCGCGGGTTCTACGGCGCAGAAAGAGGTTTTTTAGGACGTGGAGCCGGGGCTTACTACGAAACAGAGCCCATAGATGAGAAAGAATATCTTGAAGAAGAAAAAAGCTATCTCGAAAAAAGACTGGCAAGCATAAAAGAAATTTTAGACAAAAAATAGCCAAAATGAAAAGAAAGCGGGAAATCTTTCCTGCTTTCTTTCTTTTTTTTGATATAATAAGACATACGGGACTTTGTATGCAGTATTAAGTATCAAAAATTATAATAACGCCGAAGAGGTGAGTTTTATTATCCTAAAAGGAAAAGCGAGAGCAAAAATAAATTTTTTTCTCGACGTTGAGGGCAAGCGCCCCGACGGCTATCACGAAATAAGGACAGTAATGCAGCAGATAGATCTCTGGGACTCGATAGAGATAAGAATTTCAAGGGGAAACGGCATAAAGATTGCCACCAATCTTCCCTACATACCGACAGGAAAGACAAACACGGCATTTAAGGCGGCGCTCGCGCTAAAGGAACTCGGCAAAATAGACAAGATGATCGAGATTTCGATAAACAAGGAAATCCCGGTTTCAGCAGGGCTTGCAGGAGGCAGCGCCGATGCGGCAGCTGTGCTCGGACTCTTAAACCAAGGCCTGGGGCTGGGCCTTTCACAAGAAACACTCATGGAAGAAGCTAAAAAAATAGGGGCGGATGTGCCCTTTTGCCTAATGGGCAAGGCGGCCCTGGCAGAAGGCATAGGAGAAATCCTTACCCCGGTCGAGGGTCTCAAGAGGGGGTTCATACTCCTTTCCAAGCCAAACATTGCCGTTTCCACCGCAAGGGTCTACGGAAAGCTCGACCTCAGCCAAAGACCTGCGAGCCCGGAAGCCCAAGCGGTCATTAAAGCCATGGCCGAGGACGACATCAAAGCGCTTTCGAGCAACTTATACAACCGCCTCGAGCATGTAACGCTGGACATGCACCCCATAGTGGGCCAAATAAAGAAGAAAATGCTGCAGTTCGGGGCCTCGGGAAGCCTCATGAGCGGAAGCGGACCAACCGTTTTCGGCATTTTCAAGGACTACGACAGGGCAAGCAAAGCCTACAAAAATCTTAAAAAAACTTACAGACAGACATATATATCTACAGCTTACAGCAAGGAGGAGAAGGAATGAATACAGGCACCGGAAAGCTTAAACTGCAAAACTACAAACCCCTCAGGGAGGTTGTCTTCGAATATTTGAGATCGGCAATTCTAAACGGTGAATTCAAACCCGGAGAAAGGCTCATGGAGCTTCAAATGGGCGAGCAGCTTGGAGTAAGCAGAACCCCCATAAGGGAAGCAATAAGAAAACTCGAGCTCGAGGGGCTAGTTACCATGATACCCAGAAAAGGCGCCTATGTTGCCGACATGTCCATAAAGGATGTTCTTGACGTCTTGGAAGTAAGGGAGGCGCTCGAGGGTTTGGCATCCTTTCTTGCCGCGGAGCGACGGGGGGACGAGGAGCTTGAAGTGCTTGAAAAGGTCCTTTCCGAATTCGAAAGCTATGTCGACGCATCGGACAGGGAAGGCATGATGGAAAAGGACAAGGCCTTCCATGAAGCCATATTCGCAGCCACCCACAACAAGAAGCTCATACAGATAGCACAAAGCCTGCAGGAGCAGGTCCAAAGGTTCCGGGTGGTATTCTTTTCCGAGTCCGACGACTTCAAGCAGCTTCTTTCCGAACACATGGAAATACTAGAAGCCATACGGGAAGGCAAGGGCGAAGACGCCAGGGCCAAGGCCGAGGGCCACATAAGGGACATGGAAGAGACAATCAAGATATTCAGAAAAAAGAAGAAAGACATATATTGAAAACAGCAAACTTTTATTTATAGGAAAAGGAGCGGTCCAAATGAAAAAGATGAATCTTGCAGTAGTTTTCGGAGG
>Ga0102925_1000463_pt1 | contig 22147 bp, 21 predicted proteins | sample SalPonR1_A_D1_MG_FD_78216 | JGI IMG/M metagenome (GOLD analysis project Ga0102925, IMG submission 78216) | Salt pond soil microbial communities from South San Francisco under conditions of wetland restoration - Salt Pond MetaG R1_A_D1_MG | ecosystem: Environmental > Aquatic > Marine > Intertidal...
CCCGATCGGTAGCGAGGCGGCTATCGGTCGGGGTCGTGTTCGGCGCACGAATATCGACGGGACGGTAGCCTGGCTATCGAACAGCCACCCGAAAAAATCGCGTGCGTGTATCGAACCTGCCGAAGCGGCGGGATCCGAGCGTTATTCGAGGACGACGAGCGGGTCGCCCATGTCGACGCTCTGGTCCTCCTCGATGGGGACCTTCGCGACCGTCCCGCCCTGGTCGGCCACGATGTCGTTCTCCATCTTCATGGCCTCGAGGACGCAGACGACGTCGCCCGCTTCGATCTCGTCGCCTTCCTCGACGTTGACTTCGAGGATGGTACCCTGCATCTCGGCCTCGATGACGCCTTCGCCCGCCGCGGTCGTCGCGCCGCCACCGTCGCCGTCGCCGCCGGCGGCCTCGGGTCGCTGCTGCTGGGCAGCGCCACCGCCAGCACCGCTGATGTCGAGGCCCTCGAGATCGATCGCGGCACCGCCGCGCTCTTCGAGGTTGACCTCGAAGCGCTTGCCGTTGACCTCGACCGTGAAGTCACGCTCGGTGACTTCCTCCTCTTCCTCGGGGACCTTCGTCTCGGTGCCCCACTTCTCCTGGGCCTCCTCGATCTTTTCGCGGTCGAGGTGGTCGTCCAGGTACTTCGTGCTGTGGCGGCCGATGAGGAACTCCTCGTCCTCGAGCATCATCCGGTGGAACGGGATGATGGTGACGACGCCGTCGATGTCGAACTCGGCGAGTGCGCGCTTCGAGCGCTCGATACACTCGTCGCGGTCCTCGGCGTGGACGATGAGCTTCGCGATCATCGAGTCGTAGTCCGTCACGAGCTCGTCGCCCTGCCGGAGCGCGTCGTCCATCCGGACGCCGATGCCGCCCGGCGGGTCCCACGTCTCCAGGGAGCCGCCCGTCGCGGGCGCGAACTCGTCGGCGGCGTTCTCGGCGTTGATACGGAACTCCATCGCGTGGCCGCGCAGGTCCACGTCGTCCTGCGAGAAGGTAATCTCGTCGTCGGCGGCGACCCGGAGCTGCCACTTGACGATGTCGATACCCGTCAGTTCCTCGGAGACGGTGTGCTCGACCTGAATCCGGGTGTTGACCTCCAGGAAGTAGAAGTTCGTGTCGGCGCCGAGCATCTCGCCCTTCTCGCGGTCCTCGTCCTCCTCGACGAGGAACTCGACGGTGCCGGCGTTCGTGTATTCGGCCGCGCGGACACCCTCGCGGGCAGCCTCGCCGATCTTCTCGCGAAGCTCGTCGTTGATGGCCGCACTCGGGCCCTCCTCGATGAGCTTCTGCTGGCGGCGCTGGAGCGAGCAGTCACGCTCGCCGAGGTGGCGCACGTTGCCGTGGTGGTCCGCCAGGATCTGCACCTCGATGTGGCGCGGGTTCTCGAGGAAGCGCTCCACGAAGACGGAGGGGTTGTCGAAGTACGCCTCGCCCTCGCGCTGGGCGCTCTCGAACTTGTCCTCGATCTCGTCCGCGGACTGGACGACCTTGAACCCGCGGCCGCCACCGCCACCCTCGGCCTTGATGGCCACGGGGTAGCCGTGTTCCTCCGCGAATTCCTCGATTTCCTCGGGGCTCTCGACCGGATCCTCCGTCCCGGGGACGATCGGAACGTCCGCGTCGGACATGATCGAGCGGGCCTCGGTCTTCTCGCCGAGGGTCTTCATCGATTCGCTCGCCGGGCCGACCCAGGTGATCCCCTCGGTCTCCTCGACCTTGCCGGCGAATTCGGCGTTCTCCGCCAGGAACCCGTAGCCGGGGTGGATCGCGTCCGCGTCCGCCTTCTTCGCTGCCTCGATCACGGACTCGTGGTCGATATAAGAGTCAGCAGCACGAGCAGGACCGATGTTGTACGCCTCGTCAGCGTATCGGACGTGACCCGAATCTTTGTCAGCGTCGCTGTACACCGCTACCGTGTCAATACCAAGTTCCTCGCATGCGCGCATAACGCGCACGGCGATTTCGCCGCGATTGGCGACCAGGACCTTATCGAACATCCTACGCGGAAAATCGCGAGGGCCCTACCTTACTTTATCGATACGCGCCCGAGAGCGACGAATCGATCCGAGGAAAACCGTCGCTATTCGATAGACATTCACGACTACAAGTGCGAAAAAAGCCGCTTGATTGGTTGCCGTGGGAACGGAACGCCGCGGCGTCAGGACGCCGGCGAAGGGGCCCGGATCAGAACCGATCCGCGCGACCGGCGGCCGTCCACGGGTCCCGTGGCGTGTCGAGGGGAACGCGAACGTCCCGTCGACCGATGCCCGTCGAACGGAGACGGCCCGCGAACGACCAGCGCTCGCCGGCCCAGTCCCGACCGGCGGCTGCAGCGGCGATCGCGGCTGCGGCAGCCAGTTGCTCCTGATCGTTGAGGTGGGCACCGATGGCCGTCACGATGGCGGCCGCCTCCTCGTCGTCGGCGGTCGGCGGCAGTTCGATGCGGGCGTCGCCGATTTCGACCATCGTGGGCTCGTCCGGCGTTCCCTCGTCCGTCTCTTTCTGTTGTTGTTCGAGGCTCATAGGACCCTACAGCGGGATGTTGCCGTGTTTCTTCTCGGGGAGCTCCTCGCGCTTGGACTTGACGAGCTCGAAGTCCTCGATGAGCTTCTTGCGGGTCTTCTTGGGCTCGATGACGTCGTCGATGTAGCCGCGGTCGGCGGCGACGTAGGGGTTGGCGAACTTGTCGCGGAACTCGTCGATGAGTTCCTGGCGACGTTCCTCGGTCGCTTCCTCGCCGTCGATCTCGCCGAGTTCCTTGCGGTAGAGGACGTTGACTGCCTGTCGCGGGCCCATGACCGCGATTTCGGAGGTCGGCCACGCGTAGTTGATGTCGGCCCCGAGCTGCTTGGAGGCCATGACACAGTACGCGCCACCGTAGGCCTTCCGCGTGATGACGGTCAGCAGCGGAACGGTCGCCTCGGAGTAGGCGTACAGGAGCTTCGAGCCGTGGCGGATGATGCCGCGGTGCTCCTGGTCGGTCCCGGGCATGTAGCCGGGGACGTCGACGAACGTCAGGATCGGGATGTTGAACGCGTCACAGAACCGGACGAACCGGGACGCCTTCCACGAGGAATCGACGGTCAGGGTACCGGCGTTGACGCGAGGCTGGTTGCCCACGACGCCGACCGAGTGACCGTCGAGTCGGCCGAACCCGACGACGATCTCCTGGGCGAACTGCTCGGCGACCTCGAAGAACGAGTCCTCGTCGACGACGTTGCCGATGACGTCCTTGATGTCGTAGGGCTTCTGGGGATCGTCCGGAACGATCGAGTTGAGCGCTTCGGGCTCCTTCTCGGGGTCGTCCCACGGGTCGACCCGCGGCGGGTCCTCGACGTTGTTCTGCGGGAGGTACGAGAGGAGGTAGCGGATCTTGTCGAGGGCGTCCTCGTCGTCCTCGCAGGCGAACTGGGCAACGCCGGTGTCGCTGGTGTGGACCTGCGCCCCGCCCAGTTCCTGGTGCGTGACCTCCTCGCCGGTGACCGTCTTGATGACGTCCGGCCCGGTGATGTACATCTGGCTCGACTCCTTCACCATGAAGATGAAGTCCGTCATCGCGGGGGAGTAAACGGCCCCGCCGGCGGACGGCCCCATGATGGCCGAGATCTGCGGGATGACGCCACTGGCCTCGGTGTTACGGCGGAAGATCTCCGCGTAACCGGCCAGACTGTCGACGCCCTCCTGGATCCGGGCACCGGCCGAGTCGTTCAGGCCGACGAACGGAACGCCCATCTCGACGGCCTTGTCCATCGCCTTGGTCACCTTCTCGGAGAAGACCTTGCTGAGGGACCCGCCGAAGACGGTGAAGTCGTGGGCGAAGGCCATGACCTTCCGGCCGTTGACCTCGCCGTAACCGGTCACGACGCCGTCGCCGCGGACCTTGGTCTCCTCCATACCGAAGTTGGTACAGTCGTGAGTTCGAAGCTGGTCGAACTCAGTGAAGGTACCGTCGTCGAAGAAGTAATCGATCCGCTCGCGGGCAGTCATCTTGCCCTTGTCGTGCTGGCGCTCGATGCGCTCTTCTCCGCCGCCGAGTTCGGCCTCTTCGCGCAGTTCTTCGAGTTCTTCGATTCGATCTTCCATCGTCATGGTCTGAACCACCCGGAACTCATTGATGAATTCCACTCTGAGGGGGCGGAAAAGGTTTCTGTAATTCCGCCTAATAGCCGCCCCCATTTAAATGAATTCGCGAGGATTGCATCACATCGGCCCAGGACCATATCAGATTCGATACGATATAGTCGATATTCGTCGAAAGTCCCGGAAAAATATCATCCTATAAACTATTTTTCCGATTCTATGGGGTCTCGGCAGAAAGGCAGGTTTGTCTCGCGCACGCGGACCTCTCGGAGAAACTATGATAGTTAATGCCAGTCACGGGACTGGTCGAACGATGCCGGAAAAATCTGCCAAGTATAAACGGAAATCCGACAGGTAATTCGTGAAAGGGATCAGATAAAAAACCTCAGCCGATCTACAGGACCTCGTCGAAATCCTTGTGGCCCTCGATCTCGACCCCTTCCTCGGTGATTTCGGCGAGGAAAATGCCGTTGCCGGATCCGGTGTCGCGTTCGACGGCGGAGACGATGCCCTGCGCGGCGACCGTCCGCGCCTCCTCGAGGGTGAGGTCGTCGGTGTACTCCTGTTCGAGGGTACCGTAGGCGAGTTGCATCCCACTGCCAGTCACCGTGTAGTCGTCCTCCATCACGCCGCCGGCAGGATCGACGTTGTAGACGTGCGACCCATCGTCGTCCACGCCGCCCAGGATGGGATTGACGAGGAAGAAGGGACCGCCACGGAGGAAGTTACCGGCCAGCGTCGAGAGCGCCTGCATCGACATCTCCTCGCCGCGGCGAGCCTCGTAGAGGTTCGCCTCCGCACGAATCGACCGGATGAACGACTGGGCACCGCCGACGGAGCCGGCCATCGTCAGGGCGGCCCGCGGGTGGATCTGTTCGACCTTCTGGACGTCCTTGTTCGCGACGAACCGGCCGCCGAGCGAGGCCCGCATGTCCGTCGCCATCACGACGCCCTCCGGCGTCGTCAGGCCGATGGTCGTGGTGCCGGTCTTGGTGACGTTCTCCAGGTCCTCCTCGGAGATGTCCGAGGTCGGGAGGGAGCCGACTTCCGGCGCGTACGGGTCGGACGGCCCGTTCGAGAATCGATTCGCGTTCGGGGGCACGTCGGAGTCGCGGGTAGGGTGACGCATTACCGACACCGTACGGCCGTCGCGATATAAAAGACCGATGGTCAGCGTCAACCGTGCCGGTTGCACGTGCGGGTAGCCCCGTCGCTACCGGGATGATGGCGTCGGAGAATCCGTTCGCGTCGTTCGATCCCTGGCGTTATCGCGTCGCGTTTGCGGTTCCCTCGTAGACCTCGCCGACCCGGTCGATGAACCGGTGGACCGGAAGGACGACTCCCATCCGTCGGAACGCTATCGCGACCGGCAGGAGCACGATGCCCAGGGTAATACTCAGTTGGTACGCCGCGAGCAGGGCAAACCGTTTCACCCGTTGTATCATCGTCGTTCGAGTGGACCTCGACCGAGGAGCGTATATAAGCCTTGTTGCGAGATCGAATTCATAATAGTCTATAATTCAGATAAACCTCGCCGCTGTCTAGCGATTCAACTACGCTTGGATCAACGACAAGTAAATGATAGACTGGGGCGAACCACACTTATGCATTCCAGGGGCGAACCAGGCCATCCCCATAAGTTATGGCGATGATCGCGCTTGCATGCGCGCCCGAGGCGAAACCACAAAGCAAGAAACCCTCCGTCTCACAGGAGGTCACATGGGAAACTACTTCGTCGGGCTGGAAGCCGCGTGGGTGGTCAACGACGTCGAGACGATCGACGATGCGATCGGGATCGCGGTCAGCGAGGCCGGACGTCGCCTCAACGAGATGGATCTCGAGTACGTCGAGGTCGACGTGGCCCCCGCGTACTGTCCGGTCTGTGGGGAACCGTGGGACGGCGTCTACGAGGTGGCCGGAACCGCACTGGTGGGCCTGGCGCTCGAAATCGAGGTCTACAACGTCGAGAGCCGCGAGCACGCCCAGCGCGTGGCGAAAAGCGACATCGGTGGCGCGCTCAAGGGCGTTCCCCTGGAGGTCGTCGAGACGATGGAACTCGACGACGACGAGGAAGCCTGACTCGCACGGGAGACTGCACGGAGGAACCTTTATTTCATAACCCGAAGTAATCGCGGGTATGGAACTTCCGACGCCCGCGGATCTCCGAGAACGCCGGACCGAACTGGGGCTCACGCAGAGCGAACTCGCCGACCGGGCCGACGTCTCGCAACCGCTCATCGCCCGCATCGAGGGCGGTGACGTCGATCCCCGGCTCTCGACGCTCCGGCGGATCGTCAACGCGCTCGACGAGGCCGAGGGCGAAGTCATCCGCGCGGAAGACCTAATGCACGAGGCGGTCGTCAGCGTCACGCCGAGCGACGACATCCGAACCGCGGTCCACCGCATGGAGGAAGAGGCCTACTCGCAATTGCCGGTCATCCAGGACGGCGTGCCGGTGGGATCGATCAGTCAGAGCGACCTCGTCCATCTGGACGAGGCCGCGCGCGACGAACCGGTGGGAGAACACATGAGCGAGAGTTTTCCGACGGTGTCGACCGACGCGACGCTCGACGAGATCAGCAGTCTGCTCGATCACTACAAGGCCGTCATGGTGACGGACAACGGCGATACGGTCGGTATCGTCACCGAGGCGGACCTGGCCGCGCGTCTCTCCTGATCGCGAAACTCCCAGGAATCCGGCTCAATCCAGCGTCAGGCCCCGAATCCGGACCTGACCCTCCCCCTCGTCTGCTTCCACCGTTCCGATCACTCGGCCGTCGGTTGCGTCTGCGAGGTCGCGGGCACCGTCTTCGGTCGGGACCGCCGCGACGAACCCGGTCCCCATGTTGAAGGTCCGGTGCATCTCCTCGTCCGTGACGTCGCCCAGTTCCTGGACGAACTCGAAGATAGGCTGGGCGTCGAAGGGATCGTCGATCCCATAGTGGTGTGATCCCATCCGGGTCAGGTTCGTCCACCCGCCGCCGGTGACGTGGGCCGCCGCGCGGACGTCGTACTCGCGCATCGGGCCGAGCAGATCGGTGTAAAGACGGGTCGGTTCGAGTAACTCCTCGCCGATCGTCCGGTCGGGGTTCGGCGGAAACGGGTCGTCGTACTCGTATTCGCGGGTGACTGCAGTCCGGGCGAGCGTCAGTCCGTTCGAGTGAATCCCACTGGAGGCCCATCCAACGAGGACGTCACCCGGCTTTGCTTCACCGTCGAAGACTGCGTCCTTCGGTGCGAGTCCCGCACAGGTCCCCGCGAGGTCGAACCCGGTGACGACTTCGGGCATGACCGCCGTCTCCCCGCCCAGCACGGCCACGCCGGCCGTCTCGGCCCCGGCAGCGAGTCCTCTGCCCACTTCTTCGGACACCGTTTCGTCGGGTTCGTCCACGGCCAGATAGTCGACGAAGGCCACCGGGTCCACGCCGGCCGCGACCAGGTCGTTGGCGTTCATCGCGATGCAGTCGATCCCTACCGTGGAGTAGTCCTCGATGGCCTCGGCGACGAGCAGTTTCGTCCCCACGCCGTCGGTTGCCAGCCCGAGGTACCGGTCCCCGATGTCCAGCAGGCCGGCGTACTCGGTCTCGACCACGCTCCCGAGCGCCTCGATGACGGAGGCCGTCGCCGCCTCGCTCGCGTCGATGTCGACGCCGGCCTCGGCGTACGTGAGTCCCTCTTCCTCGGTGTCCTCCTCGGTCATGCGGGAATCGCCGCCCGCGGCGAGCAAAAGTGCTCCGGTCGGCCCGGAATAACTCACGCCCCGGTGTCAGCGTCTTCGGACCGCCCCTGTTCGCCTTCCGTCTCCTCGCTGTCATCCCCATCCTCGAACAGGCCGTGTTCGCGTGCGCGACGCCGCCAGAACTCCTCGTATCCTTCTTCCTCGCGCATGCGCGTGACCGTACTCTCGCCGCTTCGAACTTGGTCGAGTTTGAGGTTCACCTCGTCCAGCAGGGCCTCCGCGACGTCGGTGCTGATCAGGCCGTCGCGTTCGGCACTCCTGACGGCGCTTCGCTCGCGGGTGAGCACCTGTCGCTCGCCGACGATCCGCTCTCGATCCCGGATTTCGGGATGGGTCGAGAGCAGTTCGGAGATCGCCTCGTTGAGATCCGCCTTCTCGGCCCCGTACTCGCGTTCGAAGCGTTCGTGGACCGCCCGCGGGATCCGTCCCTCGTCGTAGAGCCCTTCGGCAGCCTCGATGGCCGCGTCGACAGCACGGGCTCGTCCCACGAGGAGTTGATAGAGGCGTTCCTCCTCGGTGGTCGTGACGATCCCCAGGCGATCGACGAGCCACCCCATCGAGAGCCCCTGGACGACGAGGCTGAACGCCGCGATTCCAAAGACGAGCACCCGGAACTGTGCGCGATGCGGGAACGGAACCCCGGATTCGAGCGTCGTCGGGAGCCCGAGCACCAGCGCGATCGGGATCGACGCGTGCAGGCCGCCCCAGACGAGGACGTGCTGGTAGTCCAGCGAGATCTCGCGCTGAGAGAACCGACTCAGAATCGTGGCCAGCGGGTACACGGCAACGGCCCGGCCGACGAGCACGAGGACGATGGCCGGCAACAGGAGTTCCGCGTTCTCGATGATCTGGCGGAGCGGGGTCTTGACGCCGATCAGGACGAAGATGAACGTGTTGACTATGAAGGCGGCGGTTTCCCAGGTGTTGAACACCGACAGTTTGGTTCGCGGGCTCATGGCGTATTCGGCACCGCGGTTGCCGATGAACAGGCCGGCGACGACCGTCGCGATGACGCCGCTGAAGTGATACTCGGCGAGCAACCGGCTGACGTAGTGTTCGGCGAGCAGGAAGCTCCCGTAGGCGAGGACGATCGTCAGCACGATCTCGGTCATGTGCTCGTCGAGGTTGACCATCACCCGGTAGACCGAGTACCCAGCGAGAAAGCCGACGACGGCCCCGCCCGCGCTCGCGATGAAGATACCGAGGAACAGGTCGCCGACTGCTTCCATCGTCACCGCCTCGACGGTCGTCCCGGCCACGATCAGTTCGAGCAGGGCGGCGTACACGACGACGCCGACCCCGTCGTTCAGCAGGCTCTCGCCCTCCACCAGCACCGAGAGTCGGTCTGGAGCGCCGAGTTCCTCGAACAGCGCCAGGACCGAAACGGGGTCGGTCGGGAGGACGATCGTGGCAAACAAAAGCGCGACGAGCGGGGCGAACCCGAAGGCGTAGTGCACGCCAACGCCGACGAAGCCGATGGAGATGCCCAGGCCGACGACCGCCAGGAGGAGAATCGCCGAGAGGTTCCGCCGGAAGTACTCGATGTCGGTGGTGGCTGCTCCCTGAAAGAGCAGTGGCGGCAGCAGTACCAGCAAAATGACGTCGTGGGTGAGCTCGATGTCGAGCGTGACGCCCGCGAGCGAGGCGAAGAAGCCGGCGACTAGCAGGGCAACGGTGTAGGGAAAGCGCCCGACCTTGGCGACGAAGATGCCGACCCCGGCCGCGATGATAAACACGGCGATCACGTCGATCAGGCCGGCTTCGATGCCCGTCACCATGCGGACGCCTCCGTCTCCGCAATCGGGAGCGGGGACGAGACCGATACTGCGACGCCTGGCCGAGTCATGTATTCACGACTGGCGCGCCGACCGAGATAAGCGTCGGGGGATCGAACGCCGCTGTTTGGGGCGACCGATCTCACTCGGGAACGACGTACGACCCGAGAACGGCTGACTGCCCGTCCTCCCCGTTCCAGACGAGGCTGACCTGGCTTCCCGCGTCCACGGTCCGGTTGGTCACGTACCGATCGCCAGCCATGATCCCCTCGCCGGCCTCCCAGCGTTCGGTCAGGTTGTCGCCGTCGTGCTGGTACCTGACCAGAAGACCGTCCCGGATCTCGTCGCCGGACGTGTGGGTGATCTCGACGTTCCCGTCCTCACGGTGCGTGAATTCGAACGCCACCTGGGGAACGGAGACCTCCTGGCTGGCCGACGCGCTCCCCGACACGGTCGCGGTGCCGGTGAGGCCGAACCCGAACAGCCGGTAGGCCTGGAAGAACTCCTCGGTGTCGCCGGTTGCCGTGACGAGGAGGGTTCGGCCGTCTTTGGAAACGGATCGGTCTTCGAGCTGATCCTCCGCCCGGTCGCCCCACTCCTCGACGTTGTCGAAGACGGCTTCGACGTCGTCCGTCGAAGCGGCGTCGCCGTCCTCGTAGACGAACGCCATCGTGTGTTCGACCGTGTCGCCGTCCACGTCGCTGGCCACGCCGGCCGCGACGAGGTCGTCGACGGCCTCGACGAGCTCGTCGGGCGTCCCCTCGTTCGCCATCGTCGTGGGGTCCGTGTCGAAGGCGCCGCCCAGGACGAGGGTCGCGTCCCCGAGTTGTGAGACGAGTTCGCCGGCGTCCTCGTTGCCCTCCCCGAGGGAATCGACGTCGCCCTCTTCGGCGTCCAGCATCGTACTCACGGCGTCCATGCTCGACGCTTCCGGGGCCTGCATGCCGCCCATCACGACGTGGTCCTCGGAGACGGCGATGGTCGCCGAGTTCGTGTCGGGATCGCCCTCCGCGTACTGGCGTTGCTGGGTCCGCGTGTAGAACGTGTACTCGCCGTGCGTGCTCTTCTCGAATTCGTCCGTGCTCTCCTCCTCGATCTCCGCGGTGATCTTCCCGGCGTCAAACTCGCCGGTAACGACCATCGACCCGCCACCGAGGTCTCGCTTGGGGTGGCCGTAGGCGATGCCCGTCACGCTTTGCATGGTCTCCAGGTCGACCACCTCGACGTTCTCGTTCGCTTTCTCGACCTGCTGCATCATCTTCTCCGGGACAGACTCCTCGTTCTCATAGATGCTGTGGAGATCGAACGTCCCGAATCCGACGTAGTCCGAGTCGTGGACTTCGGTAGGATCGTAGAGCCATTTCGCGTACCCCGGCGATTCGTCGCCGCTACCGACGGCGTCGTTCACGGTTTCGAGACACCCGGCCGTTCCAACGACGCCGAGGAGGGCTGCGAGTCCGCTGGTCTTCAGGAATGATCGTCGCGAGGACTGCATACACCGATCCCAGGCCTCCCGTCACAAGTAGGTTCCGTCACAGGACCGCCTCGACAGGTCGTCTCAACCGATCAGCGGCCCGACGAACACGAACAGCGCGAGCGCCAGGCTTGGAACGAACACGGCGACGAAGACCGCCTTGTTCCACTGCACGACCGTCCGCCCGTCCAGCGGTCCGTACGGGGCCATGTTGAACGCGGCTAGGAGGGCGTTGATGAGGAGGCCGGTCCGTCCGACGAACCGGACGAGTTCCCCCGGTGCCAGCAGGAGCGCGGCGAAGGGGACGACCAGGGCGAGGTTCGTCACGGGGCCGGCCAGCGCGATCAATCCGCGTTCGCGGAGGCTGACCCGGCCCCGGTGGTGGACTGCGCCCGGTGCGGCGACGAGGAAGCCCGCCATCGCGCTCAACAGCGTGAGCACGAGCATGTTGTAATCCGCCCGGAACTCGGCGACCTGCCCGAACCGAACGGCGACGACCTTGTGGGCGAGTTCGTGGAGCAGGAACCCGACGCCGGCAGTGGCGAACCCGATGCCGAACGGGAGCAACACTGCGCCACCGGCCAGCAAGGCACGGGGACCACCTGCCAGGAGGATGCCGAAGGCGACGCCGAGAACGACCCAGGCGATCGAGAAGTCCAGCAGTTCCTTCGTCGAGAACTTCATAGTAGCCCCGTCAGGATGTCGATCCCGTTGTTCAATCCTTGCCACATCAGGTCCACGACGCCGCCGATACCCCCGACCTCCGGCGCGAGCCACGGCAACACGACGAACGGGAAGAGCATGCTCGCGATGAAGCTCCCGATGTTGGTCATCGCGACGACCATGATGAGTTTGAACAACGGTACGTCGAACATCCGGGAGACGAGGTCGCCGATCGGGCTCTCCTCGTCGCCGAGAATCTCGTTGAGTCTGGCGATGTCGGCCACGTTCACCGATTCGTACCGGAGTTCGACGTAGCCGGCGAACCAGCCCGGTGCCAGCAGCGGGTTGAGGCTGGTCAGCCAGGCGACCGCACCACCCACCGCACAGCTACTCCAGTGTGCGCCCGCGAGTTTCGCGAGGCCGAACGCGAAGACCCCGTTGAACAGGAACCAGGCCCCGAACACCTTGAGCATGAAGGCGTTGCTTGCGCCGCCCAGGAGGAGGAGCAGGAAGAACACGGCGAACCCCAGCGTCATCAGGTAGCCGAACAGCTTGTACAGGGAAAAGCGTCCGCTGGAGGCCCGCCCGGTCAGACCCTCCATCGGCGGAAGGCGCTCGGGATGGTCGAGGTACTCGACGATTCCCTGGCGGTGACCGGCACCGACGACGGCCACGACGTGGTAGCCAGCCTCGCGCAGGGCGTGCAGGCGGTGGGCGATGAAGGCGTCGCGCTCGTCGATGAGCGCCTCGGCCCCGCCGGGCGAGAAGCGCCGGAACTCCTCCATCATCGCCGTCACGACGTCGGTGTCGGTCAGGGACTCGATGTCGAACTCCTCGTCGAGTTCCGCCGGGTCCTCGGCGACCGCGTCGACCGCGAGGCCGACGAGCAGTCCCAGGAGGCCGCCGACCGCCGCGCCGCCGAGGACGCCGGTGACGCCCCTGAGTGCAAACTGCCCCAGGTTTTCTAGCGTTTCGACGCCCGGCAGCAGGCCGATCGACGGGTCAGTCAGGGCGATCCAGACCCCGACGGCGACACCGACGACCGCGCCACCGGCCCCTCGCACCCACGTCGAGGTTCCGCCGACGGCGGGGACAAAAAGGGAGCCCGCGAACAGCCCCGCGAGCGCACCGACGACGACCCCGCCGACGACCGCCAGGGATGTCGTACCGGTAACCCCGAGCGTGGCGATGGTCCCCAGGCCGAGTAGCGGTGCGACCGCGAGGCCGAGGAGCAACCCGAAGGTCGCACCCACGGAGATACCGAGGGTGACCCCGGCGGTCAGGGGATCGGTGACGCCGAGGGCGAGGCCACCGATCATCCTGAGCTTTTCGCCGGCCGAAAGCCGCGTCCAGAAGCGCTGCATTGTCGTCTGGATCTCGCGGTCCACGAGGGCGAGCCCCATTCCGTGTTCCTCGGCGGCCTCGATCCCGGCCTTCATGTCTGCGCCCGGTTCGATGTCGAACTGCTCGCCCAGGCGGGTTTGGACGTACGAGAGCATCCAGTAGGCGATGAACTGGAAGACGGTGTTGCCGCGGAGGAGGTCCCTCGAGTCGAGATCGTCCGGCGTCTCGCCCTTGACCTGCCGGTAGCGCCCTTCGTCGAGTTCGACGGCGACGACGTCAGGACGCTCCTCGTCGATCCGTTCCCGGACCGTCTCGACGCTTTCCGAGGAAACGTGGGCCGTTCCGACGACGGTGACGGATCCCTCGCCGTCGGCGTCGGGCTCGGGGAGGGGATCCGGCCCCTCGGCCACCTCGGCGGGTTCGGTCATTGAGAATCCTTTCACCCCGCCCGCTTTTACGGTTGTCGGACCCGTCGAGAGACCGGGGTAGCTGACAGGAACAGACGGGACTGGGGAATCCGTCGCCCGTCAGAGATGCTCCCGTTCCCAGCGATCGTTGACGCCGTATTCCGGCACGCCACAGGATCGTTCACCATCGGACCGCCGTTTCAGCCAGCGGGCGTATACGAACGCCCCGGGAAACAGGGCGACCAGCCCGATACCCAGGAGCGAACGGACGAGAAGCGTTGGAAGAATCCCGGTCATTGCCGGGAATACTGTAGCGAGACCGTAGTAGGCGGGAGCCACGAGGATCAGGGCCGTAGCAAGTCCGCCGGCGCGGAGCACCGACCTGAGCTGTGAACAGGACAGATCGCCATCATGGTGGCCCCCGTCACCGTCGTCGGCCGGTTCCTCGGCGGCGCGTTGCCCGTTCATCGTTCCGTCTAGAACGGAAGCGTCCCGACCGGGTGTCGATTGCTTCCCATAGTTTCCCCTTTCAAGACCGACGATGCCGGTCGGCCGAACCGTTCCCCGATCGCGGCCGACACTTATCACGCGGGAACCCGGGAGTACAGCGCATGGCCGATCCCGACGACTCGGCAACGCTGATGGACTCGTACACGGAGATGACGGAGATGCTCCTTCCCAACGACACGAACACGCTGGGCCGGGCACTCGGGGGTGCCGTGCTCCACTGGATGGACCTCGCCGGTGCCATCTCGGCGATGCGCTTTTCCGGCCTGCAGTGTGTCACGGCCGCGATGGACCACGTGGACTTCATCAGCCCCATCGACGAAGGGGAGGTCGCCATCGTCGAAGCCTACGTCTTCGACACCGGCCGGACGAGCGTCGACGTCAAGGTCGACGTCCGGGCCGAGGATCCCCGCGAGGGCGAGCCACGGGAAACCACGACCTCGTTTTTTACCTTCGTCGCACTCGACGAGGACGGGAGGCCCGCTCCCGTGCCGGACCTCGAAGTGCCGACCGAGAACCAGCGAGCCCTGCGCGACGCCGCCCGCGACCAGCGACTGGACCAGTTGCGGGACGTGATGGATCGGATGGACGTCGAGTCAGAAGAGGAGTGAACCGGCACTCACTCGAAGACGATCCGTTCGTGTTGGGGGTCGATCTCGACCCGGCCCCCGATCGGGATCGGTGCCGTGGGGTACGTGTGGCCGAACTCGAGGCCGAAAACGATCGGAGCCGCCGGGTTGTATCGGGAAAGGACCCGTTCGATCACCTCGCGCTGGCGCTCGCGATACTGCTCTCGCCAGTCGACGGGATGGTCGTACATCTCCTCGTGCGACCGTGCGGCCGGGCGCCCGACGAGCACGCCGTCGAAGCGTTCGAGCAGACCCCGCTCGCCCAGCGCCTGGAGGTACGATTCCACCGCTCCCGGATGGGGAATCAGTTCCGAGGTTTCCATGGCGAGGATCATCCCGTCGAGCGCGTCGGGATCCGGGAGATCGACGTCGGCGAGGAATCGGTCGACGAGGACTTCGAAACACCCGCCCCAGACGCGGCCGGAAACGGCCGATCCGCCGCCGGCCCAGGTCCACCCCGGATTCGGCTCGGTTTCCCTGGGCACGTCCAGCGAGTCGGGGTCGGGCCAGTCGCCGGTCTCGTCGGTGAATTCGTCGGCTTCGCGAAGTTCCCCAAGGGAGTCCTCGAACAGCGCCCGTTCGAGGAACTCGACGGTATACTCGAACAGCTCGCCGTCCATCGCGTACTCCAGCAGCGTCGATCCGCCGTAGTAGGAGACGATACCCTGATTCCAGAGCGTCAGGGCGAGGTGAGTGTTGTCAGACCAGCCGTAGAATCGGGTGGGGTTGTCCCGGAGCACGTCCGGGTCGAGGTGTTCCAGGATCCGCACCTGGTCGTTGCCGCCGATGTTCGCGATCACGGCGGATATCTCTGGATCGCGAAACGCGTCCATGACGTCCTCGGCGCGGGCCTCGGGATGCTCGGCCAGCCATTCGGCCGACTTCGTCGCCGTTGGGTACTCTACCGGGTCGAGATCGAAGCGCTCGCGGATTCGTTCGAGGCCGAGTTCGTAGACGTGGGGAAACTCGTCGGCAGCGTTCGAGGCGGGTGCGGCGATGGCCACGCTATCGCCGCGTTCGACCGGCGGCGGGACCGTGAATTCTTGCATACCGATGGCAGTCGGCGGCAGGCACAAAAAGTCAGGGCCGGTGTGTGAGACGGTACCGTTGCCTGTGCCGTCTCGGTGCGCCTTTGGGGATGCGACGGCAACGATCGGAGGTAGGATGGCAGGTGAACCTTCCCCACCGGACGTACTCGTGACCGGGGCGACGACGGCAGATTTCTATTTCGACGGGACGACTGGCGGGACCGTGGGAACGGAGATGGAATGGATTCCCGGGGGGATCGGCACGAGCGTGGCTCGTGCCCTGGCGCTCCTGGACGAACCACCGTTACTCGCTACGCGTCTCGGGGACGATAGCTTCGCGACTGCGATCGGTCGCCAGTTGGACGCGTACGACGTTCCGCGGACGCTGGTCACGGAGACGACCGCGGACACGCCCCTCCTGTTTTACGTCCCGGAAGCGGCAGGCGGTCCCCGCTGGGAAACGCGGATCGACGGGAGTAGCTTCGGCTTCGATATTCCCGACTGGTCCGAATCCCTGTTCGCGAACCTGTCGGTCGTGCACCTGACTGGAACCACGCTCCCGCCGGAAATCGGTCTCGACGCGATGCGAACGGCGGTCGAATACGCCACGGCCCACGACGTCGACGTCTCGTTCGACACGAACTGCCGCCCGAACCAGTGGTCGGATCTGTCGAAGTACACCGACCTCGCCGCGGAAATGCTGGCGGCCGCCGACGTCGCGTTTGCGAGCACGGACGACCTGGCACTGGCTGGTTTCGACGAGGGCATCGACGGTTTGCTCGCGGCCCTTCCGGAACGAGCCTCGGCCATCGCCTTTCTCACCGAGGGAGGTGACGGTGCGACGGCCGTTCGGGTCGACGACGGTTCGGTGACGGCCCGATACTCCCTCCCGGGATTCGACGTCGACGTGGTGGATCCCGCGGCGGGTGGTGACGCCTTCGCTAGCGCCGTCCTCGCCGCACTCGGGGACGGGAACACCGATCTCGAAACCCTGGTGGAGGTGGGGAACGCCGCCGGGGCCGCGGCCGTAACGTCGATGGGGCCGCTCCGGAAACGAGATATGGAGACCTTCGGGTCCCTTTCCGGAGGGTGGCTATCCGAATGAGCACGGACGGCTGATACCGTCGCGCCGTCCGACTCGGTCAGATCCCCTGGACCGTCTCGATGACGTTGGCCGTTTCGAGGAACATCCAGAGCAGGAACAGCACGTAGAGGCCGATGAGCGCGTAGGCCTCCAGGTCCGTGAGTTCCAGGTGAGTACGAGTGAAGACGATGAACACGATGGTCGCGAACGCGAGAAAGCCCATCATCGGGATGGCCGCGAGGAAGTTGACGGTAGCCGTCCCGGCGATGAGAACGCCAACGGGGATGGCGACCAGGAGGTTGAACGTGTTCGATCCGAGGACGTTCGTGAGGCTGGTGACGTCGTCGTCCGATTGTGCGGCGCGGACGCTGACGAACGCGTCCGGGAGGCTGGTCGCGGCGGCGATGACGGTCAGGCCCCACAGGAACGTCGGCGTGTCGAAGATGTCGCCGAACGCGATGGCAACCCGGACGATACCCTCGACGCCGACGGCGATGAGGACGAGTGCGACCCCCAGCAACGCCCACTCCCGCGAGGGGTCGATGTCGACGGAAGTCGTCGGGACGTGATCCTGGGTATCCTGGTACTGCAGGAAGACGTAGACGCCGTAGGTCAGCAGTGGCAGAACCGCGAGTGCAGGGGTCAGGATCGCCGCCTCGTTCGTCCCGCCGGGGACGTAGGTCGCGCCGAGTGCGAACGTGATGAACAGGACGAGCACGCTGATGATGTAGAACTGGGCGTCCTTGTGGACGATGTCCCGGGTCGCCTCGAGTTCCTCGCTGACGAGTGCGGACAGTGCCGGGATCATGAGCAGGTTGAAGATCGCACTCCCGACGATGGCACCGACCCCGAGGTCGAACTCGCCGTGCAGGAGGGTGCTGATCACGACGGAACTGAACTCCGGGAAACTCGACCCGACGGCCACGACGACGGCCCCGTGAACCGCGACTGGGAGGCCGTAGTGCTTGCTGAGTCGTTCGGCCGACGATTCCAGGCGCTCGCTGCCCTTCCAGATGACGCCGGTCGCGACGACCGCCAGCCCGAGATAGACGGCGAGTGAATACACAGGGGAAGAGTGCAACGCAGGATTGAAAAGCGTATCTCAGTCGGATCGACGTGCCAGCCACCCCTCGGCCGAACGACCGTGCGGTGCCGGGAACGCTTATCTCCTGACACACCGTAATCATCACATGCAATTACCCGCGTCCTTGCCCGATCCACCGGACCTCGAACCGCACGATCCCGACTGGGACGACGAATCGGCCTACGAGTCGGTCGATCACCGCCGCGACGAGATCCAGGCCGTTCTCGAGGACGGAGCCTGGGAACGCGCCCTGCACGAGTGGGCCGAACACACCGATTGGGACGAGACCGACTTCGAGATCGCCCGCGATCTGGGGTTGTTCGAGGCGCTCGATTTCTCCTGGGACCCCGACGCCGAGCGAATCGAGTACTACACGCCCGAAGTGCCCGACGATTGGCAGGATCGTGACCTGCACCCTGGGCTGGATTCGTGGGCGGTCGTCTCGAAGATCGACGCCGGACTGTCGGACCTCGGGCGAGTCGTCAGCGAAGTCCTCCAGGCGGAGTACGTCGACTGGGAGAGCCCGTTCCCCGAGCCCGACACCACGGTCACCGACGAACCCGAGGAAGGGTCCGGTGCCAACGGCGAACCCGAACCCGAGTCGGAACTGGTTCACGACCCCTACGCCCGAGAACGCGGTAACGGCGACGAAATTATCGACGAAGACGAGTTCGAATCCGCGTCCGACGGCGGTTCGTGGACGTTCAGATAGTTCCTTTCGGTCGCAGCAAGGCGACTACAGATCGACGCGGGTGGCGGCAAGGTGGAACGTTTCCGGTCGTTCCGCCCCCTCCGTCACGGCAAAGCCCGAATTTTCCAGGGTGTCGCGGGCGTCGGCCAGCGAAAAGCGTTCGCCGGGTGGCGGTCCAGCCTCGCCAGCCCCGTTCGCACTCCAGTCGACGATCACAAGTCGACCCCCATCGGCGATCGTCCGGGCGAGTTCGTCGAGGGCGTCGTCACTCACGAATTCGTGGTAGGTCATCGTCGAATAGGCGGCGTCGAAGGCGTCGTCGTCGAACGGGAGGTCGCCGACCTCCGCCGTCGTCAGTTCGACGCCGTCGGGTATCTCCTTCGCGAGGAAGTACTCGTGCATGGATCGCTGGACGTCGATGGCGTGAACGGTGCCTGCGTACGGGGCGACCTCCGTCGTGAAAAATCCGGTTCCGCTCCCCAGGTCCGCGACGACCTCGTCGCCGTCCAGTTCGAGGGGCGCGACGAGTTCCTCGCGGGAGCAGTAGCGGAACCGCGATGGGTCGTCGAGACCGCTCGCGCCGGACGCGTCGAAGGTGTGTGAGCCCATAGCCGCCCTTGTCACTCCGGGACTAAAACCCATCGACGACGGCAGCACGTCGACGACGGGAAGACCACCGACGAAAGAACGCCGACTCACTTCACCTTGCCGCGACCCTGTACCGACCAGACGGTCTCGACGCGAGCGTCCCGGACTCCGATCAGGGTGTCGTGGAGGTTGATAGTCGGGCAGACGTGTGGCGGAATGAAAGCGAGTCGATCGCCGACCGACAGCTCACGGTCCAGGTCGCTTACGTCGAGCCAGCCGTGCTCTTCCGAGGCGTTCACGTACTGGATGGCGTCGTCGTCCTCACCCGTGTACTGGGGGTCGACGTCGAGTTCGAGCGAGATGGACTTGCTCCCCGCGTCGACGATCACGCGGTCGTCGGTCGGTGCCGAAATCACGGTCGAGTGCACGGCGAGCGCGCAGTCGCGCTTCTCGATGCCCGGGAGCGCGGCGAGGTGGGCATCCATGAAGGGATACATTCCCGGGTGGATCTCACTGACGATCGGGTGCGTCCCGCTGTACCGCGCCGTCGCTGTCGATCCGACGCCGACGTCCCCGACCTCGATCCCCGCGTCTTCGATGGCCGCGACGGTCTCCGCGAGGTCGTCCATGCAGGCCAGGCTCCGGCGCTCGAGTTCCGCTTCGGTCGCCGGCGGATCGTCGCCGTAGGCGACGTGGCCCTCGTATCCCATGACGCCGTCGAGACGGACGTTCGGCGCGGCAGCGATTCGCTCGGCCAGTTCGACGGCCGGTTCCCCGGGCCGAACGCCGACCCGACCGAGTCCCACGTCCACTTCGAGCACGACGTTCACGGTGACGTCGTGGCGGGCGGCGGCCGCCTGCAACGGGTCGAGGTTGCCGGGCCCGTCGACGGTCGTCGCGAAGTGATCCAGGCGTTCGGACAGCGCGATCAGGCGGTCCAGTTTGCGTTCACCGACGACCATGTACGAGAGATAGATGTCGTCGATGCCGGCCGCGGCCATCACCTCCGCCTCGCTCAGCGTCTGGCAGACGATGCCGCCGCCGCCGCCCACCTCGGCCTGCCGGTGGGCGATCGCCGGGACCTTGTGCGTCTTCGTGTGCGAACGCAACGTCACGTCGTGTTCGTCGGCGAAATCGGCGTAGGCAGCGACGTTGCGATCCATTACGTCGAGATCGACGACGACGGCCGGGGTCTCGATCCCGTCGATCGGCGCGCCGAGTTCAGGCTTCAGGTCGGTCGCCGTTGGGGTCGTCATGGGTCGATCGACGACGCCCGCCACATTAAGCGTCGCCGTGGCGTATCAGGGGCATGAGTGTTTCACCCGACGTCGAGTCGCTCATCGCTGACGCCCCCGTGAGCGCCCACGTCGCGACGGCCGTCGACGACCGGCCCCACGTCGCCCCGGTGTGGTACGGGTATCGCGACGACGTGCTGTATTTCCTGACTGGCGGACGAAAACTGGAGAACCTCCGGCGCAACCCTCGCGTCGCCATCTCGATCGAAGACGCCGACCGGGGCGACGTGAACTGGAACGTGACGCTTCTGGGTCGGGCGACGATCACCGAGGACCCCGATCGGATCGACTGGGCGTCCGGATGGATATACGACCGGTACGAGAACGACGAGGACAGCGAGATCGAATCTGCGAGCGGAGACCACTCAGAGGAAGCCGAAGACGATTTCGAGAAAGTCGAGGACGATATGGAGGACGCAGCGGACGATCTCGAAGAAGTCGAGGACGAGTCGGAGAACGGGTATGCGCTCGTCGAGGTGAAGATCGGGTCCGCGGCGCCCTCCGTCTACGACTGAATCGAGCGGACGTCCAAGCCTCGGCGTTCGAGCGCGGCCAGGGCATCCGGAACGTCACCGTCTTCGATCACGTCGAACGCGGTGAGGCGGGCGTCGTAGGGGTACTCGCGGCTGGTTGCCATCTCGTAGAACCCCGGACCGAGGTCGCGAAGTTCGACGGTTTCGACGTCGCGATCGGCGACTGCCGCGTAGAGCGCGTGATACGCGCCGACCCCCTCGCCGACGAGGGTCGTTTTCTCGTTTCCAGTGGCCTCCCGAACGAATTCGAGCGCCCGAAGCACGTCGTAGATCCGCATCCCGAACAGCGAGGTGCCGAGAAGCAGTGCGTCGTAGGCGAGTTTGAACTCGGTGCCGTAGATCCCGTCGTACTCGTCTACCCAGGCCGGGATGGGGATTTCCCGGTTTCGAACCGCCCCGACGCCCCGTGGGTCGAAGACGAAGACGGTCCCGTAGTCGGCGGCGAGCGCGGCGACCTCGTCGCGGCGTTCGGGCAGTTCCTCGGTCCCATCCTCGTACAGGGCGACGGCCGGGGATCGGGGCGGAACGTCCGGGTCCGAAACGAGCACCCCCGTCACCACGACGTCGGGATTTCGTTCGGTCTTGAAGAAAACGTGCTCCACGTCGAGGCCGTCGTTCTCGCGGTGCGAAACGTATCGCGGATGCAGGTCGCACGTCGTTCGATCGAGGTCGAAGGTCTCCACGACCCCCTGTCGGACCCGTTCGGGGGCCGTCTCGGCGTCGATCGATTCCTGTCCCGCGTCGGGGTACCGGTCGGTGACGTACTCTCGAATCAGGTCGTCGATCGACCGTTCCCCCGGGAACGCCGCCCGAACGCTCCCCTCGGGCGTACAGTGAAGTTCCGTTTCGTCGAGAACCGGCAGTTCCTCGTGGGACTCGAACGGCGCGTCCCCCAGACGATCGCAGAACCACTCGAAGACACCGTCCCCGAGTTCGTAGACGGAGCAGTGGGGTTCGTCGGCGACGTGGATGGCGACGTTCTCCTCGGCGTCGTACAGGTCGTAGCTCCGGCGTGCACGCTCGGCGGTCTCGTGGAGGCCCTCGATGGGGAAGTACTCGTCCCAGGCGGCCGCGCCGACCAGGACGGGCCGGGGCGCCATCGCAGTCACGAAGTCGTCGAAGTTGATCCCTTGGGGAATCGCCCCGGGAAGGAGCTGTTCGGCGTCGATCCGCTTGCCAGTCCGGAGCCACTCCGAGCGTTCGGTGACCGCACAGCACGGCGCGGCGG
>Ga0102925_1000466_pt1 | contig 22076 bp, 28 predicted proteins | sample SalPonR1_A_D1_MG_FD_78216 | JGI IMG/M metagenome (GOLD analysis project Ga0102925, IMG submission 78216) | Salt pond soil microbial communities from South San Francisco under conditions of wetland restoration - Salt Pond MetaG R1_A_D1_MG | ecosystem: Environmental > Aquatic > Marine > Intertidal...
AATAATAAAAAAAAAAAAAAAAAAAAAAAAAAAAAAAAAAAAAAAAAAAAAAAAAAAAAAAAAAAAAAAAAAAATACTAACTAAAACTAAAACAAAAACTAAGCTCTCTTTCTTCTCTTCCTTATCCTTCTTCTCTTTCTCTTCCTTCTCTGTTCCAGTTTGATTAATGGATTTGGATAAAGAGGGGGGGTTGTAAGACTGGAGTTTATGGAGTTTATGGGGTTTTTGGTGGTTGGTGTGTTTTTGGTGTTTGTTGGTGTTTATTTGTGGCTTGACAAAGGGGAGTAGAACGGGTATAATGGGAAAATGAGGAAGGGGAAAGCAGAAAGGAAAGGGGGAAAGACTAGAAGAAGAATGCGAAATTTTTCGCGGAAGAATGCGAAATGGCGAAAAAATCTGGGAAAGAAAAGGGGAGGACTAGCCGAGAGCAAGAACCCAAGGGGAATGAAAGTCCTTCCGAGACTGGCACAGCCAGATAGATCAAGGTCTCAGAAGGAGTACTTGCTCTTGAATACTTTGAATAAAATTTAATCAAACTAAAGGAAAGGAGAGCTTATGAAAAAAGCAGAGGAATTCTTAGTGCATGGGGATGAAAGGGATGAGAAGTTGTACAAGAGGGATGCATTTAGACAGGTTTATGTGGACAAGAGGCATGAGGCTACAGTGCTCTTGGCTTTGAAGAATAAGTACAACCTTAGAACACTCTCGGAGTTCCATGGGGTGGCTTGGGAACTCCTGGCGGAAATTCTAACCAGCACAAGTGAGCACTCGAAAGTCCTCTTGTCGAGGGAAGCAGAGGAGATCTTGGCTAGGGAGTTTGGGAAGAAGAAGCCTGTCAGAGGGAGGGGAGTGGAAGCAACTAAGTTCAACCTGGATCTGGACAGGGTAAGGCTAGCCAAGGCTACCCAGAGGGAGGATATCCATGGGATTAGAGGATCGGAGTATCTATCCAAGGTCCAAGAGGAAGGGGAGAAGGAATTAGAAGAAGCATTCCGGCAGGAAGTAAGAGGGGAAGGAACTAGAAGGACTATGTCCTCGGATATCTATGCCAAGCCCTCTTCTGAAATGTCAGAAGGGGAATTCAAGGCTAAAGAGAAGACGGAACTGGAGAAGATGAAGGAGATATTGAGGAAGCCACCGGAAGAAGGTTAAGGGCCAGGAAGGAAAAGGAAGTTGGAATTGGAATTAGACTGGCAGGGAAGCACTGCTGTCTCGTAGGTACTAGCAGCGACAGCTGCCAGTCTAAATAAAATAAAATAAAATGAGAAGGGAACTACTGCCCTATAAGTGCAAAGCTATCTCTTTCCTTTTGCATTAGGTTGAGTAAAAATCAATCAAACTGCATGGAAATGGTTCTACTTTGGGGGTAGTTTCCTTTGGGAATAGTTTCCTTCCGGGACTGTAAATGCATGGAAGAGGTTGACATTATATGATGGGTATGGTAATGTGTTTGTATAAGGTAAAAAATTTATGTAGTTTGGCATTAATTAAGAGGAAGAAAGGAGGATCAATCATGAAGCATGTACCTAAAACATTTCCACAGTTGGAGGTGGAGTACCATTTTGAACCTATGGAGTATGATTTCTTCTGGGGAGCAGTCATCCATCCAGAATCCATTGAGATCACGGACATTAAGATGGAAGGATGGGGATCATTACCTTCAGCGTCTCAGATGCTGTTGCTCCAACGGTACGAACAAGTATGGATAGAAGAAATAAAGGAGGATCAATCATGAAGGGTCTTATTGTGGAAAGAGAAGAGGCCAGGGTAGCACTAAAGGAGGCCAACCTGGAACTAGCATTATGCCGGGCTCGGCATAGCGCTGCTAAGAATAGATTCCACCAGCTTGATCGAGAACTGGCAGAAACCAGGAAGACGATTCTGCCACCGAAGAAAGCAGAGAAGAGAGCATGTAAGAAGGCTAAGGAAGAGACTGTATCGGACTTAGTGCAGTCTTTAGAAGCCATGAACCCGGCAGAGAGAGCTGCTCTAATTGACATGATGGAGCAGAAGAAGGAGAACAGAAATGAAAAAACCAACTAGTTTGATCTTGGAGGACCTATCCAGCAGGACGTACTCGCAAGTCCTGAATAAGTTCGATGCAGGAGAGGAACTGGAGGAGCATCTGTCCTTCAAGGCATTCTTTAAAGACGAGCTTCCACAGGGGATAGACGTAACTATCCTCTACAACCAGGGAGCCTCATCCCTCAGATTCACAACGACCGAGGAGAACTAACATGATTAGATGGGTCTTCCCCTGTGGATGCAACCTAGCAGAAGAAGAACTTCTTCGCTACAGCGGGAAGATCCTCTGTCCCAAGCACAACACTCGGGCAACTGCTCGGGAATCCACCTGCGGCAGATGCGGGAAGACCTTTCAATACACATTGAGAGGGAAGGCACATCTTCTTTGTAAGAAGTGCCGGAAGATCAAGGCTAGAGAACATAAAAAGAATAAAAGAGCATACTACAAGGACATAGAAGATCCTGTTGTGCCTAGAAGAAACTGGGATTGTGAGTACTATGAGGAGTGCTTATCAACAAGGCTCTTCAAAGACAGCGCAGCCTGCGTTGGCTGTGCAGAATACTCACCAAAGGATGTGTAAGGAGAACACTAATGAAAGAGACTACTGTAAGATTTGCCTCTACTGATCGCGGCTACTGCTTAGTTAAGAGTAGCAGCATCATTGCAGAATTCCTCATCAAGGAGGACTACTCTCACCGCAAGAACATGGAATCATATATGAAAAACAATAATCTCGTGCTGGAGTACTCATTCTTGCCCTGGCACAACACGTTGCCTACTAGACAGAAGTATGAGTACAATGAGAACGGACATTAATCTAATTATAAGACTTCTTATTTGTGGCAATTTTATTCTTGACACAAGTAAGATCTTATGATATGGTGGATGTGTTGAATGAGAATCGGTCTCGTTAAACACATTAAGGACTTAATAAGTGAAAGAAGGAGAACGAAAACATGCAAGAAAAAACTGTAACTGCAAAGAAAACTATTGACGGAACTCCCTATGAAGCAACTGTGCCTTTCAACGTCCCTGAGACACTGGAAGAAGCCTCTAAGGTATGGGGAGAGGAAGTCACCCTGTCCAATGCTGTGTCCGCTGCAGTTGTGTCTCTCCAAGCTGGTATTAGACGTCGGATAGATGCAGGAGCCAAAGCAACCCCACCTAAAGATATCGCGGAGATCACAGATATTGCCAAGAGTGACTTGGCTAACTGGAAGCCTGGTGTTGCAGCTGCAAAAACTGACCCTGTGGATGCCCTGCTTGCCAAGTTTGACGGTATGTCTGAAGAGCAGAAAGGCCAGCTTATAGCCATGTTGAAGGCTAAGGCTGCTGGAGTTGAGCAAAAAGAGGATAAGCCTACCCAAGAAGTCCAGAAGCCTGGTCAGAAGACTAAGCCCGGAAAATAACCTCTAACCCCCAACTGTTTTAGGGGGAGGACTAATACCTCCAGGTTCTCTCCCTAAAAAAAATTAAACTAGAAAAACCACAATCAAGAACAAAAAGGAGTACTATGAAGAGACAGCGCGAAGGAATAATGTTAGCGTATCCATTAGAGCTTAAGCGCCTTGAGCGTTGGGGCTTTCCATTTTATGTCCAGCCTAAACTAGACGGAATGAGGATGAGGGTAGAACTATCCACTCCTAACGTGAACATGCTGAGTTCCACCGGCCGCCGGCTTAACTTTGCCCTCCCTCACATTGAACTATCCCTTAATTGTTTGGCGGAGGAACTACATTCCCATGGAATATTCGAACTGGATGGGGAACTTTACTACCATCACATGCCCTTCGAGGATATAGTTGGCATATGTCAGAGGACTAAGACTCCCCATCATAATCACTGGAGAATGCAGTATCACATCTTCGACCATATCTCAGAAGATCCTTTCAGCACCCGCATAAATGACTTCCCTCCTGCACTAGCAGAATGGCATCCGTGTAAGCTAGTCGACACAGCCAAAGTGGAGAATATGCAAGACCTCACTACCTGGTTGAACATCTGCATATCAACTGGGTATGAAGGAATAATTCTTAGACACCCGAACGCTAGCTATGAACGCAAACGTTCTTCTTGGATGATGAAATTCAAGCCTTCTAGGGAGGATACTTACAAAATTGAAGGAGTGATTGAGGAAGTCTCCATTCATGGAGAAGCCAAAGGAACTCTAGGTTCCCTCATTCTATCCGATCCAGAAGGGAATATCTTCCATGTCGGCACTGGATTGACTGAGCATCTTAGGAATATACTGTGGGAGAGTAGATCCTCCCTCAAGGGAATGGGGGCAAGGATTAAGTACCAACACATAACTAAAGGGGGCGTGCCTAGATTTCCAGTATTTATAGAAGTAACATCCCCGAACGAGATTGATTAAATTTTGTTCAAACTAACAGGAGAAAAAGAATAATGAGCACAACGAGTACAGTGTATATAGTTAGCGCTAGCGCCCATGACTTCTCACAGGCAGAAGAATTTGGGACGCTAGTGCCCCTGAGTCAAGGGCCTTGCAATAGATACTCTGTGAATAACATACACAGGATGTTCTGGCCCACACTAAAAGAATCTAATCCAGAGGATTATCTCCTTGTCTGCGGACTAGGCATTATGACAGCAGTAGCCACTGCCATCATGAGTGATCTGCACGGGAGGGTTAACTTCCTTTTGTTCAAGAAGGGAGGGTACATTCCCAGGACTTTAATTCTTGGGGATGGCTAATATGGGAACTGAAATAAAGAACATCCAAGATTATAATGCTGCTTTAGATCAACTAGACAAGATGCTATCTGATCCAAGTTCAGACATTGAGCACATGAGAAGCCTGACCAAAGAGCTCTATAGGTATGAACGGGAATGCATAGAATGGGTGAAAGAACAATTACTTAATGACGGGAGGACTCATGATAGTTGTTTTAAAGAACAACGAGAAGATCCATCTACCTGACTCAAGATGCGAGATAGGAGCATGGACAAGCTCTATCCGAGAACACTCTAACCAGATCGGAATCACGTCTGAGTTAAGCATAACCCAACACTCTAACATCCTTGCCGTCCTTGCTGAGGGATGTGACAACAGATTTCTAATCACGGGCGCTAAAATGATCCCACTAAGATCTATATTATATTTGGAGGAGGAAACTAGATGGCAGTAAAAGTTAGACCAAACAAGTTCAGTGATATAATCTTAAAGGAAGACCCACCAACTCCGGAAGAGGAGAAGTACCTGGTGGCTAGGTTGAAGGAGATACTTGAGCAGGAAGAAGAAGAGGAGGCAGCAAATGAAAGTAAGAGATAAAAAGCTTAAAAAAGATGTCCATGTCTGTCACGAAGACTGCCCTCATAGGCATTGCTACTGGCCTAGATCTGATCCCGGCGTGTTTGTGCAAGGACAAGGGTATAAAAGCCGCGGTAGCAAGCCTAGCAATGAGTATATCTGCGGTAACCGGGCGATTCACGGTTGCCCAGCTGAGTTTTGTTAAGGAGGCGTTATGCTAAACTACGCCATCCCAGAGCCATTGTATTTCTCCGGACTGAACTACAAGGAAGCCAAGGGCTACATAGGTAGTACAGTAGATGCATCTATCAACGGGCAAGAATGGGTACCTGGAGTAACCTTAACAGGCCTAAACACAGATCTTAATATCCCTCAGAAGTTTCAATGTAAAAATTATAATTACAACTATATCTGTGTAAATCCAGATGTTAGATGCTTAGTAGACCGAATCACCTTAACAGTTGCAGATAAAGACTACCACTTACCCTTGCCAGAAACGGAGCCCTTAGAAGAAGGAACTATGTACTGGGTATACAATCCTGTTATGGATAGTACCTTTAGGAGGCTTTGGTTGGAGGATCTAACAGCCAGAACAAGACTCCACAACGGGTTTATTCACCTCACCAAAGATCGAGCAGATGCATGGGCGCACTGGGGACAAGCCCTTAAAGCCCATCTAAGACGAGCGAGGTCTGGAGCATAAGAACTACTAATCTTTGTAAGAAAGAAGGAGAACCAATGCCATTATCATGCAGTTGTGATTTTGATCACGACTTTGAGCCTGGGCAATGGCTATACATAGTGAGGATCGGGGAGAAGTTGGACTTCCAGCCATTCCCAGGCCCCAGGCGGAAAAGGTGCTGTAGTTGCAACACGCTGATCGACTTAGGGTCTCCATGTCTAATACACATGCGGGAGCGGTATCCGTATGACGATATCGAGGCGCAAATAAAAACAGGTTTGTATATAGAGGACGCTCTTGCGCAGGAACCCACAATCCAGCTTTCGGATCATTACCACTGCGAGATTTGTGGGGAAATCTGGTTAAATCTGACAGCAATCGGCTACGAATGCTTATTTCCCGCGGAAAACATGCAGTCAGCGTTAAAAGAATATCATGAGATAACAGGCTTTTTAACTAAAGCTGAGGGGTTTTCTGGAAACATCAAGGGAGGGAAAAATGAAAAAAGAATTTAAAGCGGGCGACAAAGTAAGTGATCTCAGACACGGAAACGGGATTGTAGAAGCGATTAATAGTAATTCCTATTACCCAGTATTTGTTCTTTTCCCGTCAAAAAGAACAGAAGTTTACCTGGCAGATGGTAGAGAAAGAGAATCTGATCTTACGCCTATGCTTTACCATGGCCATGATCTGATCTTCGAGGTCAGGGAGCCTAAGATATTTTATGTAAACCTGTATTGGGATGGCATAGGAAACCATGTTCAGACTGGCCTGTTATGCAGTTCTGAGGAACAGGCAAAAAAGGATATGTTAGCATATAAGAAAAACTACATCAAGACAGTAGAGATAGAGACAATCGCACCATCAACAAAAAAGGGGATAAATCAATGATGCAAGAAAATCCAGCCCAACTTAAAAACCAGTATGATGAGGATGCCATTAACTACCCTGCCCCATGGACGTTGTGGGAGTGCGCACTAATCGGATCAGACCAGTGGACCAGGTGCAACTACCCCATCAAGTGGAACAAGCATGTACTGTATAGAAGAAGGAAGACAGAAGATATCATAGAAGAGGCTCAAGCAAAAACTCCTGACCCCATCAAGGACGATAGATATCTCCAAGCGCACGCTGTGATAGAGAGATCAGCTTATCCTGAACGGATTATAATAATCCCATCTGGGTGGAAGGACCGATATCATGTTATAGTAGAAGATCCAGAATACGGAAACTTCCATTACACGCACAAGTTCACACATAAAAGTGAGATAAGAGACAGATACAACATCAACAAAAAGGGGCAAGAATGGACACTATAAAAGAAATCTTAATGCGCAGGGATGGTCTTCGATCCTGGGAAGCAGAAGAAGTAATATCAGGGGCTAGGGATAAGATGCTGGAGTTCTTGCAGAAGGGAGACTTATACTCCGCTGAGAACATATGCAAGGATGAGTTTGGACTTGAGCCGGACTATATAATCGAGCTTCTTTAAACTTCATACGGGAGTGGCGGAATAGGTAGACGCGAGAGGACTGGAACCAACTAGTCAGCTGAAGTCAGTGGCCCTTTGATGAGGCGGTGGAGCTAGTGTGAAGCCAACGAAAAGACACACCATCATGCAAGGTGCAAATCCTTGCCTCCCGTATTTAAATCAGCATAAAGCAAGGAGATCTATAATGATTGCAAAGAGAGAATCAGACTATCCCATCCCATACAACCCCCTTTGGAACAGGGTTGATCCTAGTAAAGTAGAAGTCTGGCTGTCCTGCCCAAGGCTGTACTTCTTCCAGCACGTGCTAGGCTGGAAAACTACTAAACCCAACAACCATCTAGCCTTTGGTACAGCTATGCATCTAGCCCTAGAACACATGCTGAACAACAAGGATAGAGGGTACGGCAGGGACGTAATCATAGAAGCCTTTGACGCGTTCCTTACATCTTATCGCTCGGAAGGATTCTCGGAAGAAGCAGATGAGCTCTACACTCCCAAGACCCCAGCTAATATGCTGCAGGCTTTAATCTATTATGCTGGGAGATGGGAGAAGGAGGATAAGAACTTAGATGTTCTATACACTGAAGTCTCTGGCTCCGTCCCTATTAGTTCCAACCGCAGCATTACGTACAAGATCGATGCCATAGTCCAGGACCAACGCACTGGAAACATCTTCACCCTTGAGCACAAGTCTGGAAGTAGGATTACTAGACAGTGGGAAGACAAGTGGGCACTGCATAATCAACCTTGTGCTTACACCCACGTCCTGTACTCCTTGTTTGATCCCAAGCTAGTAAAAGGCGTGAAGATCAATGGCATTCACTTCATTAAGCGCAAGACTAACCCTGTTGAGTTCATCCGCCTGCCTTGCTGGAAGCGCCCTTCTCAAATGGGGGCGTGGCTTTGGGAGATCAATAACATCTTTGATGAGATGAAGTTTGAGTTTATTAGATTCTCAAAATGCTCTCCGGATGATTCCATATTGAAGGCCTTCCCTAAGAACCCTGAGAGTTGCACTAAGTACTTCGGCTGCCCATTTCATGACTTCTGCTGCGCCTGGAGTAATCCCTTGTCTAGAGCCGATGAAGTCCCTCATGGATATGAAGTTTCCCACTGGGACCCTATGGCAGTGGAATCTCCCACAACAACGCGTAAGGATATTAGTGAGGGGTATCTTAAATATGCTGAATTACTGGACTAAAGTTTGGTTAATCATACTAGGAATCTACCTAGTCATTTTCATAATCTCCATAATAATAAGGAGGAACTAATGAGTATAGCCCCAACGGAAGAGTTTGCAAGACTCAGGAAAGCTTATCAAGAAGACGAAAGACAAAGCTCCTTCAATGTGCTGCTGCTAGGAGAGAGCGGAGCAGGCAAGACCTTCATGCTGCATACTGCTAGGAAGCCTGTCCACATAGATAGCTTCGACCCAGGCGGAACTAAGGGACTTCGTCCCTGGATAGACAAGGGAGAGATTCTTGTGGATACTTCTTACGAAGGCGAGAGCCCCCTCAAGCCCTTCGCCTACAACAAATGGAAGAAGGATTTCCAAGAGCGGGTATCTAGTGGGTACTTCTCCCACATTGGAACCTATTGTATTGACTCCGCTACTTCTTGGGGTGAAGCCATCATGAACTCAATCCTGAAGAAGGCCAACCTAGCAGGAAAAGCCCCAAGATTTACTCATGACTATGTACCTCAAAAGATCGAGATCCGGAACATGCTGAGGGAGTGCTTGGATCTCCCCTGCTCCTTCATCTTAACTGGCCACCATGAGATCATGGAGGACGTAGATGGGGAAGGAAGAAAGGCCTTGAGGTTTAAGTTCATGACTACAGGCAAAGGCACCGTAACCATCCCCCTGCTCTTTGATGAGATCTATTCCCTCGTCTCCACTAAGAGTTCAGGAGGAGTTACTAGATCCCTGATCACTCAGAACGATGGAATCCACACGGCCAGATCTCGGCTTTCTAAAGACGGGAAGTTCAAGGTTCGGGAAGATCCGGATTTTAAGAAGCTCCTTCAGAAAGCCGGGGAGTCCTACGATGACAAACCCTTGACTCCAGAAGAAGGAGGTGATGATACTAAGAAGGAAGAAGAAGCTGCACAGTAGGTTGATTAAATTTTGTTCAAACTAATTTTTACCCTTAAGAAAAAGGAACTTTAAAATGAATGATCTTTTAGATGTAAACTTTGATGATGTAGTAGAACCCCGCACGGTTGATCCTGATGATGAGTATGAACTCCGTATAACATCAGTCTCCCAGTCAAATGATAAGAACGGCGCGCCTTATCTTCTCCCCAGGTTTGAGGTAGTCTCAGATCCATACGCCAAGGAATTCTCCCACTTCATCAGAATCCCTCACACTGAGCAAACTCCTAAGGAGAATAACCAGTCCAAGTACAAGCTCTTGACCTTTCTCAAGACCTTCAACATTGATGCCTCTCGCCCAATCTCCTTTGAGGATGATCTCGTGGGAGCTACAGGCTGGGCTATCTTGGGCGTCAAGGATGACGAATACCTCGGAGAGGAGGTCAACGTGATCAAGAAGTTCATCCCGGCCAGAGCCTAGCCCCAACCCTTAAACTTAACTAACGCAAGCCCCCTTTCTTCTTAATCCGAAGAGAGGGGTTCTTGTGTTCCAAGGAGACGTTATGAAGGATCGCCCAATCTATCGACCTAGACTCTCCATAGAGATCACAGAAGAACAGCAGCGGGCATTGCAAACTAGGCTTAATCACGGAGAAGGCAAGGCCGTGTTCTCTGTTCTTATTGATGAGCTTGTGAGTCTAGTAGACGAGTACGGAGATATCATTGTCCCACTAATCGCAGGGAAGAAAGCCCGGCCTCGGGATATCTTTCGTTCTATAAAACAAGCCACTGTGGCTGTAGATAAACTAGGAGACAAATAATGACTACATTTGTAGATGAACACAAGCCCTTATCCTTACTCTCTGATGAGGAGCTGCGGGAAGAGCTCCGGCAAATTAGGAAGGCCAGAAGAGCTCAGCCCAAACGTACGGCTAAAAAGAAATCTCCCAAGCCTAAGAAGCCCAAAGCCCTTAAGGTATCTAATGACATATCTGCAGAAGATGCAGCAAACCTATTGAAACAATTAGGAGTATCATAATGAATAAGAAGACTGAACTGAAAGAACTAGACATCAAGCAGATAGAATTCGGACAAAGATACCGGGAGGACTATGGAGATATTGATGATCTAGTTGCGGACATAGCCCAGCACGGAGTCATCCAGCCGCTAGCAGTAGTCGCCCCTAAGACTCCCGGTGGACTTTATCACTTGCTGGCTGGAGGAAGAAGATACACCGCTGCAAAGAAAGCCGGGATCACTTCTGTTCCAACTAACATATACTCTAGCGATCTATCCGAATTGGACATAAGAGGAATAGAGCTTGCTGAGAATCTTTGCCGGAAGGATCTAGAGTGGCGGGAACAAATCAAACTTCAGCAAGAAATTCACAGGCTGTACCAGAAGATCCACGGCCCTAAGGAGGGCACTGCTAAGACAACTCCAGGCCAGGGTTGGGGAGAAAGAGACACAGCCAAGCTAGTCAACAAATCCCAAAGCTCTGTCCACCAGGACTTAGACATTGCTGCCGCTCTTGATGTAACTCCGGAGATATTCTCTACATGCAAGAACAAGCATGATGCATCTAAAGTCCTGCGTAATATAAGGGAGACTCAGCTTAAGGAAGAGCTAGCCCGAAGGATAGAGTCAAAATCTAAAAGCGTTCCAACTAGTTCCTCTTCTGAATCCAAGCTACGCCTTTTATCCAGTGGTTATCAAGTCGGAGACTTACACGAGCTTATCAAGAACGTCCCTGATGGATCTATTGACATAATTGAGTTCGATCCTCCTTATGCTATAGATCTCGCAGGAGGGATAAAGAAAGTCGCAGATACTTCCGGTGGGTCTGTCCGGGGATACAAGGAGATTCCAGAACAAGACTATATCCTTTGGATTACTAATGCTCTGCGCGAGTGCTACCGGGTTATGGCAGACCACTCATGGCTTATTCTTTGGTTTGCCCCAGAGCCTTGGTTTGAGACTATGTACACCTCCATCCGGAATGCTGGGTTCTCTTGTCATAGAATGCCCGGCCTCTGGGTCAAAGGGGGCTTCGGTCAGAACCACCACCCGGATGTGAATCTAACTAACTCCTATGAGATGTTCTTCTACGCCCGCAAAGGCTCTCCTGCTATGAGCAAGCGGGGAAGGTCTAACGTCTTCCCTTATTCCCCAGTCCCAGCATCATTCAAACGCCATCCTACTGAACGTCCGGTAAACCTAATCATGGAGATCCTTGCCACGTTTGGAGATGCTGGATCTAGAGTCCTAGTTCCTTGCTTAGGCAGCGGAGCCACGCTTCTAGCAGCTGATCAACTAGACATGCCAGCCTTTGGATTTGATATAGACAGCACCCACAAGGACAGCTTTATAGTAGCAGCCGAGCAGCAAGTAACTGGAAGCTAGACATTCAAACACTTTGATTAAATTTTACTCAATCTAATGGAGAAAACTTCATGAACAATCCAGCAACTTACGTACCCCCCAAGGGATTACTAGATGCGGATTTTATTATAGTTGGGGAGCAGCCAGGACAAAAGGAAGTTAGATACCGAGAGCCCTTCATTGGCCCTGCGGGGAATATCTTAGATGACACCCTTCACATAGCCGGGATAGCCAGAAGCCAATGTTACTTCACTAACGTAATAAAGGATCTAGATTTCCCTATCAAGAGGTATATAGATCTATCCAAGAAGGAAGCCAAGGTATCCCCTGAAGCCAAGCAGTACTTGGAGCAACTAGAGGAGGAAATCTCCACCATCCCTGCTAACGTAATCATAGCCGTGGGGAACATAGCCCTCTGGGCACTCACTGGCAGGAAGGGTGTGACTCACTGGAGAGGGTCTGTACTAGAAAGCACTATTCTCCCAGGCCGGAAGGTTATACCTATCATCCACCCAGCTACAGTAATTCCCCCTAAGAACCAATACTTAAACAAGTTCCTTATCACGCATGATCTTTTGAAGTGTGCTAAAGAAAGTGAAACCAAAGGAATAAATCTAACTAAGCGCTCCTGTTTAATTGAGCCTACTTACCAAGAGTGCCTGGACTTCCTGGACCTATGCTACCAAAAGGGTCTAGAAGGTTCCGTGATAGATCTCGACATCGAGGTGATCCGGGAAGAGATGACGTGTATCTCATTTGCTTATGACGAGTTCTCGGCCATCTCCGTCCCCTTTGAATCTCACGACGGTCCGTACTTTGATATTGACCAAGAAGCAATCATCATGAGGAGGATAGCCAAGATCATAGAGGACCCGGATATAGCCCTAGCTGGGCAGAACTTTCTCTTTGATATAGACTTCCTCCTTCTCAAGTTCCATATTGTACCTAGAGGTCCCCTCTACTGCACCATGATAGCTCAGAAAATGCTCATGCCGGATTTTAAAGTGGGCCTAGACTTCATCACCTCCATGCACACGGACATCCCGTACTACAAAGCAGATGGAAAGAAGTGGATGAAAGTAGGTGGAGCATATAGAACCTTCTGGCACTACAATGCTATGGACTCCATCGCTACTGCTGCGGCTAGAGAGAGCCAACTAACAATCATTCACAAGCAAGGAAACTCAGAGACCTTATCCCGCAAGATCAAATCTATGTACCCCTACCTCGACATGATGCAGAGGGGAATCCTAGTCGACCGGGATGGTTTTGAGCAGGAGTACAAACATACGGAAGAAGCTATAGCAGAAGCAGAAGAACGCCTCTACACTGCCGCTGGGTATAAGTTCAACTACAACTCCCCCGCTCAAGTCATGCATCACTTGCATGATTTCTTAAACCTCAAACCATACAGCAAAAGAACTCAATCCGGGTGGGTTCCTACCTCAGACGAAGACGCCATGAAGCGTCATGCTAGAAACGGAGTCACTGAAGCCAAGATAATCCTGGAGCTTCGGGGACTTATAAAGAGAAAAGGAACTTACCTCAACACAAAGTCCATTAGGGAGAATGGCAGGATCACTACTCAATACAAACCTCACGGGACTAGCACTGGAAGACCTAGTTCCTCCATACCTATCATCTGGCCAGGGGTGAACTTGTTCAATTGGCCTCATGATCTCATGACTTACCTCATACCAGATCCAGGGTATTGGTATCTATCATTCGACCTCTCTCAGGCAGAGAATAGAATCGTTGCTTACGTAGGGAGAATCCCCAGCATGATAGACGCTTTCGAAACCGGCAGGGACGTGCATAAACTAACAGCCGGGTTAGTCTTTGGAATACCCCCAGATGAAGTTAGTTCCGCTCCTGGCTCCACCAACCTTGGTGACGGCAAGCACTCTCAGAGAGACTGGGGAAAGAAATCTAATCACTCTTTGAATTATGATCTTGGATACAGGAACTTTGCTCTGCGTTTTGAGATCTTGGAAAAAGAAGCCAAGTGGATTGTGGAGCAGTATCACAGAGTTTATCCAGAAGTACGTTCTAACTATCACGCCATGGTACAATCTCAGCTTAAGCAAAACAGAGTGCTTACAAACTTGTTTGACAGGAAGAGAAGATTCATGGATAAGTGGGGAGGGCAACTATTCAAGGACGCCTATGCTCACATCCCTCAGTCTACTGTGGCGGATAAGATAGACGAGCACGGACTGAATTTTGTGTACTACAACCAGGACATATTCCAGCCTGTGCAACTTCTAAATATGGTCTATGACTCCATAGGATTCCAGATCCCCATCAGCACTCCCTGGAAACGTCAAGCTAAAATCCTGCAGGCAATTAAGGATAAACTAGAAACTCCCCTGCATTGGGGAAGCACGGAGTTTGTAGTTCCTGCGGACTTGTCCTTAGGCTTAACCCTTAACAAGAGTGACGGGGCAGAAATCAAGCACTCACAATGGCCAACATCTTTAGATGCCCTGGCTAATAAACTTAGAGACACTTACTTTGAACTCTCACAAAAGGAAATCTATTATGATAAGACCATTGAATAAGAATGACCGTATATATCTCGCATCCCCGTATACTTCGGATGTGGAATTAGAAGAACTGAGATACCGCCAGGCTAGAGAAGCTACAGCCATCTTACTCAAAGCCGGATATATATGCTTCTCTCCCATAGTTCACTCTCACCCCATAGCCGTGGAGTACAAGATGGTGGAGCACAGGGATCTTTGGATGCGCCAGTGCAAAACATACATTCGATACTGGGCTACTGCCGGAATAGTGCTTAAGCTTCCAGGGTGGAAGTACTCCACAGGAATTGAAGAGGAACTAGACTTGATGTTCAGTGCTGGAACATTCGTGTACTACCACACTTTAGACGAACTTTCCCAACTCATAAAATAACTCGGAGTCTATTATGCCCTCAGGAAGAATACTGCATGACTGGATTGCCAGCTATATGGACTGGACAGAAGAGTCTGAACCTCCTAAAGCCTTCCATCTATGGGCAGCTATAAGTACTATCGCTTCGGCATTACAGAGGAAGTGCTGGCTCCAGTGGGGGATGTTGACGTTCTATCCTAATATGTATATTGCATTAGTAGCCCCCTCTGGCAAGTGCCGAAAAGGAACTGCTATGGGGCCGACTAGGGATCTCTTAGATGCCCTTGGAATAAAGATGGCAGCGGAAGCAACTACCCGGGAGAGCTTAATTAGAGAGATGAAAAAAGTCAACAGTGCTATCACAGATCCTGTCACTGGGGATCAGTCTTACCACTCATCTCTCACTGTGCATTCACAGGAGCTAACTGTCTTTCTTGGGTATGATAACAAGCAGCTAATGATGGACCTAACAGATTGGTATGACTGTAGAGGGAGGTGGACGTATAGAACTAAAACCCAAGGAGAGGATGATATCATAGGAGTTTGGGTAAATCTTTTCGGAGCATCTACTCCAGAGCTGATCCAAAGCACTATGCCCATGGACGCAATAGGTGGGGGGTTAACTTCCAGGATGATATTTGTGTATGAGAATCAAAAGTATAAGACTTCAATCTACCCAGAAACCTCCCCAAAGTTATACTCTAAGCTACTACAGGATTTAGAACAAATCAACATGATGTCTGGCCAGTTCAAGGTTGCTCCGGACTTCATAGATCTCTGGGCAGAGTGGTATCCCGCACAGGAATACTCCCCTCCCTTTGATGATCCTAAACTATCCGGATATATTGAGAGAAGACCCAACCATGTAATGAAGCTATCCATGATACTCAGCGCGTCTAGGTCCTCAGATCTTGCAATAACTAAAGACGACCTCCAACGGTCTATTCACATATTGGAATTAGTGGAGAGGAAGATGCCAATGGTCTTCCGAGGTATGGGCTCTTGCCCAATAAGTAACGTGATGAGTCGAGTGATGAGTATGATAGCACTGGAGAAGAGGATAGAAGAACCAAGACTAGTCTCCACATTTTACAATGACGCAGATGATTTTACTATGGATAGGATTCTAAAGACCTTATCCAAGATGGAGTACATCAAAGTGATAACTCATGACGGAAGTCCCAGAGAAATAGTCTACACAGGAAAGGAGGAAGTTTATGAATCAACAGAAGGAAGTGCTAGCGCAAAACGAAACTCAGGATATCCTGAACACGTTGATTTCTCAGGGGAAGTTAACTAAGGAGGATATAGAAGAAGCCAAACAAAATTCAGGCAGGTTAGAGCATATGAGAATTATCGCTCAATGTTTGTATATTATTCTAAGCGATAGCCAGAAAGCCCCTGAAGATACCTTTATCAAAGAGATCCAATCCACTGATCCTTGGGAGGGGCCATCACACAAGAAGTGGATGGAGTACGCAGAGTCTATAATGGAGGAGTGTCTTGCAGAGAGATCTACCTCAGACACCTCTAACCCCATCGAGGTTATAGCGGAAGAACTTGCTCACACTATCCCAGACGTCTTAGGCAAGATAGAATATTCCTTGTCTGAATTCTCCTTACGAGTCCTCCAGACAAGGTTGAGTAAATTTTATTCAAACTGTGGGTTGGAGCCTCCTATGGAGCTTCCGTTACCTCACCCGTAACTATCTGCTCATACTCTGCCCAGAAGTCTTTAGTAGCGATAGATGGAAACAGCTGAACTTCTTCCCACACCTCATTCCATTTGTCGCTACCCTTCTCATACTGGTTAAGAATATGATAAAACTCCCGAGCTCTAGTCCTAACATTCTTCCCTTGTAACCTTTCCCACTGGTGGAAGTGGGGCATTCTAGGAGTATCCGTATAAAAGCTCATCAAATCATATAGATCATTTCTTTGATCTTCTGATAACTGCTTCTGCTTGCGGATGAATGCGTAAGCTTTCCTTCTAATACCCTCCGCATCAGTCTTCCTTTCTCCAGCTTTAGACTCCACGTATTGCTTACCGTAGTATCTCACTTGAGAAGTTGGAATATAGATGGTCTTGGCAATCTCTTGCTCACTCTCTTCCAATGCCTCATACCTAGAAGCTCCTGGTCTAGTCATCCCAACAAGCCCCTTGGTTGTGGGGAACTTAGCTAGAGCCTGCCCAAGCGCCACTTCCCTATCTCCTTGCGGAACATCCCTCCATCCCTCGTAAGCCTTACCTGCTAGATGCGTGAAGTACGTCCCATTGGTGAATATCTTCTTGGTTGCTTCCGTGAGATGATGCGCAGAAACTCCGGACTCAGTGGGGATAATCTTCTCCAGCATCTCTGCCATATCAATAAAGAATTGCGGGGTCTCTCCTGGAATAATTCTCTCTCCGTACGGCACGCTGTCATCATACGGCCAGATCCTACCGCCAAAGAAACTATCCAACCCATATGCATAAGCACTCCAGGCAGAGACTATCGGGATGCTGAAGGGGGTAGTGGTTCCCATAGAAGCCGCAGATTTCAATGCCTCCCTTAGCACATCCCCTCTCATCTCTTGCCCCGTCATGTAAGCCGCTGCGATCTCCCCAATGGCTTTGGGCACGGCTAGTGCTCCATCCACAGGAATCTTAACATAAGGATAAACCTTCTCCCCGTTAGGAGTCTCATAATACATCTCCTTACCAAAAGGAAAAATAATGAAGTTGTTCGCCCACTCCCAAGCTCCAATGTCATTGGTAATATCATCTCCCTCATCATCTCCCATATAGAACTTAGCCGCTCCGTACATGAGAGCCCCAAGAAATGAAACTTGAGCATGCTGAATAGCTGCGGTCTTCCAATCTCTTTTCCATGCCCTAAGATACGTCCTCCCAACTTGGGCTTTAGCATTAAGATACGGAATCATCTGATCCAAGCCCTTCACCATCTGCCCGTGTTGGCTGAAGTCTAGATAATCCTTAGCCACACTAGCAGCTTCCCGGTAAAGATCTTCATTCTCAGACACCTCCTTCAACGTCTTTCCTTCCCTCGTTGCTATCTGCCTGAGTGTACTCTCCACTAGCATCAACCTAGTCAAGATCTCACTAGTCTCATTAAGATACCCCAAGGCCTCAAACAATCCATCTATACCCCCACGCACTCTCCCAAGCCTGGAACTAACTTGCCTCCCATACCTCTCCGTAAGCTTTGCACTCTCAAAAGGCCTACCTTGGACAGCTAAGAAACTATGCCCGCCTCCAGCATCAATGTACTTATCGTACTTCTTCCCCCTGATCACAGCACTAGTTGCTACCTTCCCAGCATCCCAAGCCATTTGGCCAAGAGCCACTGGAGCAGCGATATTGTAGACAGGCTGCCACTCTCCTTGACCGTCTAAGTACTTAGCTGCGTGCCACATAAGAGTCATATCCTTAATCATGTTCACTGGGATGAATCCTAATCTATACCCAGTAGCCATGGGACGAAGAAGAGCACTTCCACTAAGCAACCTCAGCAAGTTCGCAAACCCAGGGCCTACATCAGAAGCATCTAGATGCCACCATCTGGCAAATTCCGGAGGCGCATAAACTGCTCTCTTCTTACCTTCCACTATCATCTCAAGGGTCTTCCAATCTGGCGGCCTCTTCATTCCCTGGCCTCCAGGAATAAGCATGCCGTTCTTAGGATTCTTCACTGCGGAGTCCCAAAGCTCTTTGTTCATCCTGGCTATATGCACCCTTCTCATAACTCGATTAGTCCAGTCAGCTAGCACATACATCATGTCGGTCTGGGGAGTGTTAGTCTCATCCCCCATTTCTAGATCCTGGATGCCAGAACTTCTATTAGTCACTCCCTCCTTAGTCATCCCGGCGGTGAGAGAGCCCTTACTGACTAGAGGATCTACCAAGTTCAACATCTCAGTTCTAGTCCACCCGAACTTCTCCATCTTGTCAAACTCTTCTTGAGTAATCAATCCTTCTTTGTTAAGAAGCTTGAGCAAATCGTGAGTATGATCGAAATAGATCTCAGCCCGTCTGAATATCTCTGAGGCCTTAGCTTCAGAAATTCCCTTGATTTCTTCTAGATTGGTCAAAAAGTCCCTGTGATTCTGTGGGGACATTCCCTTAAAGTCGGAGATATTTCGTTTGTATCTTCCTATCTGAATCAACCTGGAACTAAAGATAACCTCATTAAGAATCTTTCTTTCCCGAACTCCTAATCCCCCATAGATACTTTTGACTGCCCGACTGAGAAATCTACTAGCCCGCACTGAGTGCCCCTTGGCTAGGATTAGCTGGTTTATGATGGTTCTAGCTTCCTGTCTTCCAAAGGCTTGATTGAGAAAGTTCTTCAGCGGAGCAGTGACGTCGTATAAGTTAGCCTGAGTTGTCCTCTTAAGTTCCGCAAACGCAGCTTTCTTGGACTTAGCCGAGGCTTTGCTAGCTTCCCGATACATCTTGTTAACATTAGACCCCTTGACTCTCTGGGTCTTCTTACCCTCCTTCTTCTTCAGCCTCTCCCTTCCAGCCACTTCAAACCCAGTCCTACTTCCTATGCCTTGCTTAGGATCTCCTGAAACTTTAAACAAGAAATCAGAAGAAGGAGTCCCCACTAACTCCCCTCCAACCTTCCCCATATCTTGCATAAGTACTTGAGTGTACCCTTCCTCTGTCAGGCCCTTTACCTTCTTGGACATCTCGGCATAAGAAGGAAATCTAACTTCAGTATACCCAAGGGTTAGTGCTCTCTTGACCACCACCTCCGCAAGAGTCCTAAAGAAAGCTCTTTGTCCGTGGGCCCCAGCTATCGCAACTCCTTCATCTACCGCTCGCTCTCCCATGACATTCTGGAAGTTAGTAATCGTGAAACCATCCCCAGTTCTCTCAACCTCCACTTTCATGGTTATAGGAGATTGCACTCCTGGCTCTACCCCGGGGACCTTGATGATGATCTCTTCTTGCACCTGCCCGGTCTTCTGTGTTTCTGGCGTATAAATCTTATCCACCACTGACCCTCTTACTGGACGAACTTCCACAGAAGCATTAGGTACTGAGCTTAGCCAGTTCATAACTTCATCTTGAGAAATCTTCCGGCCTTCTCGCTGAGCTAGAATCAGCTGCTCCTCAATCCCTAATTGAGCAAGCTCTTCTTTAGAAACCACCTTAGTCAGGCCTCTCCAGGCTTTCTTAGCCCGCACTTTCCCTCTCCACTTATTAACCACTGCCCGTACTTCTTGAAACGCAGGATAAAGAAGGTCCGGCCCAAAGCTCATTCTAAAGGTAGCCCCTGGATTTATGCCCTTTCTAATCTCAGAAGCCTTATCCGTGAGTTCTATGGCCTTGTCCAGTGTCTCCAAGAACCCTACCAATCTTACTTCTGATCCAAAGTACTGATAAAGATTATCTCCCTCATCCCGGAGCTTTCCTAGCGTCTCCTTAATCCTGCCTATGTCTGGCTCAGCTATCCCGTGCACCCAAGCATTGACCTGATTGATTAAGTACCCGGTGAAAGTCTCTGGATTGCTCTGGATCTTCTTCCATCCAAGCTCCTCATAGCTGTCCAGCATAGATTGTACTATGGTAGGATTAGAATCAAAGTGCTTAGGTAGAGATAGCTCGGCAGGAATCTTGGACTGGACGAGTGTCTCAGTCCTAGCCGCACTCACGTCCGCATGATCTGGAGCAGGCTCAAGTAGCATAGCCCGGATAAGACTCTCTTTAAATGCAGCTACATCCGGATTAGCCGTCTCTCCGCTCTCTTCCATGCGGAGAAGATCCTTGAGATCCTCAGCTTCATCCTTCTCTAAAGTGCCGCAATCATCAACTAAGGCAAGTTTCTCCGCCAAACTCCCGTTCTGCAGCACCCCATAAGCATGAACTCTCCCTGCGTCTTTAGCTGCTTCTAGCTCATCCAGCCGCAAGTTTGAGTAAATTTTGTTCGATCTATTGATGGACTTATCTATCTTCTCATTACCCGTTTCCGTCATTCCGTCTTCGTGTTCTTCTAGAGCAGCAGCTTCCTCAAGCACAGCATTGAGTAGTTCTACTCCAACGGGCTCTTCAACAGTGGCGTTAGATACGGAGGGCTCAGGAGCGGGAGTTTCTTTTTGCGTCTCGGCCTCGGCTTCTTCAGCTGCCTCAGCCTCGAGAGCTTCCTCCCCCTCTACAATCACCCTAAGCTCAAACCCACTCTCTTTATCCCCAACTACGTCATAAGCATCCTCAAGACCCATCCGGCGCCTTACTGCCATAGCCCCGGACTTAGTCTTAAACTTCCATCCGTCTCTCCGGACTATAACATCTGGAATCTCTGGTTCAGCAGCCTTAGGTGGAGTTCTAGGCCTTAGCTCAAATCCTTCTTCTTTGTTCCCAACTACCTCATGGGATTCTTCTAGCTCAAGCCTCCTTCTAACCGCCATGGCCCCGGGCTTGGATTTAAAAGCCTCTCCATCCTTTCGTCGAACAGTCTCCGTGGATAGATCTTGCTCTTCTTGGACCCTCTCTTTCTTCCCTGGCTTAGGTATAGGTGCGGGCCTTTCAACAGCTTCTCCAACATCAATGTTTACTTTCTCTCCCCGCTTCTCCAGAATATCCTTAGCCCGCTTAAGTACCGCCCCTTCCTTGGCCCTTCTTTTATTCTCTGCCACTTGCATCTGCTCAAATATAGATCCCTTAGGCTGGTATAGCTTGTTATAAAGATCCATATTGTATTGGGCTAGTGGGTGCTCTTTCGCAAGTCCTCCCTCTCCAAGAGATTCCCCACGATAGTACGCATCTATTAGCCTTCTCCTCGCATCCTTTCCTTCTTTCGCGAGAGCTCGAGATCTAGACCTTTGCTTAACGACCGCAGTCCCTTCCTTCACTCCTCGATAAGCTACTGGAGGCCCTGCAAACAAGGCTCCGCCTAAAGCTCCGGCTTGCAAGCTTCTCTTCCTCATAGCTCTAGCTTCTGGAGTCTTAATAAACTCTGAGAACTTCTCCCCAAGCTCCTCTGCAGAAGCCCCTGGGTTGTCCGCAGCAACCTTAACGTAAGCCTCGGGATAGCTCTGGACGTATTCTTCCAAAGCCCCCGCGCCTACTACAGCCATCCCCCTAGCCACAGTATCTGCCAAAGTCTTACTGACGCCAGTCTTCATAGCAGTTCTAGCTGCAATCTTGCCTGCTTGCCCTAGTGTAAATCCTATTCCAGAAAGTTCTATAGCCCCAACTAAGTGCCCTGCCATCATGGAGATATC
>Ga0102925_1000467_pt1 | contig 22075 bp, 18 predicted proteins | sample SalPonR1_A_D1_MG_FD_78216 | JGI IMG/M metagenome (GOLD analysis project Ga0102925, IMG submission 78216) | Salt pond soil microbial communities from South San Francisco under conditions of wetland restoration - Salt Pond MetaG R1_A_D1_MG | ecosystem: Environmental > Aquatic > Marine > Intertidal...
CAATAAAGAGGACTATCTTGGCTAAAGATTCAGAGAAGAAAAAAAATCCGCCGCCCAAAATTCAAAATCGAAAAGCACGCCACGATTACCATATCGATGAGACGTTTGAAGCTGGTGTGGCGCTTAAAGGAACTGAGGTTAAATCAATCCGCGCAGGAAAGGCAAGCCTTAACGAGGCGTTTGCCTACCTTCAGAATGGAGAGGTGTGGCTGAAGAATATGTATGTTAAGCCGTATGAATTTGGCACTCACAATAACCATGATGAGCGACGCGACAGAAAGCTTCTGCTTAAGCGGTCAGAAATCAGGGAGATTGATAAGTACATCAATCAAAAAGGATTTGCACTGATTCCACTGAAGCTCTATTTCAAAAGAGGATATGCGAAGATACTTGTGGGTTTGGGGCGCGGTAAGAAGAGCTATGATAAGCGAGACGACATTAAAGAGAAAGATGCACGGCGAGAGCTCGACAGGAAGATTAAAGGCTCTTATACCGTAAATTTGTAGTTTCTCTGCATGCATTATAAAAGAAAAGCCATCCTGTAGTCAGGATGGCTTTTTAAATTAAGGCCTGTATGAAGTTAATAGAGTCTTAAGCTATTAACCATCGGCAGATGTTGAATCACTCAGCGCACTCCGGAGTCTTGTCATAAGCTCCTGGTCTTGCTGGGCACCCATCATAATTGCCTGGTAACGCTGTATATTCATGCCATTTTCTTCAATTTTCTCTACCATTTCTTCCTGTGCTTTCATCTGAAGGTCGGAGAGTTCAGGCTGAATTTCCTGGATCTGCTGTCGTTCTTCATCGGTAATTTCAACCTGCTGTGCCATTTGAGGGTTTTGCATGGCTTGCATAAGCTGCTGAAATCGCTGAACTGAAATCTCTTTCTCCTGAAGCACCTGTTGTATGTCAGACTGAAGCTGAACCTGAATGGGTTCAATGTCGGAGATGGTCGTTACAAACGTTTCCAGTTCTTCTTCACTTACATCATCTGATGAAGGAACATCGGGCATTTGTTGTTGGCCCATTCCCTGTGCGAAAGCGGACGAAATTGCAAATGTTGCCCCAATAAGCATGAGGCTGGCTATTTTAAAAATCTTCATTAATCAATTGTTTTATTTTGTATTGTCGGTTTAAAAACCTCTTAAGAGCGGAATTATTGCCGCATTATCTATTTGAATCAAAATCAGCCTTTTATGTTCCAATACCAAATAAATGGCTGTATCAGTTGGTGATAGTAAAGATAGATGTTTCCTATAAGCCGAATTCTGTATCCCGAGGGATCGGGATGGCAGCCATTTATCTGGCCTCGTGCATCACTGCAGAGATCTGAGCGTTCCACCCGATTGTGTAGTGACGAACGGCACACAATCTGCGTGAACTTGCACCCCATGAGGTTTGCCGTGCGCCATGCATCACTGCGTGGCCGGTGAGCTCTTACCTCACCTTTTCACCGTTACCACGCCAACGGCGTGGCAGTCTGTTTTCTGTGGCACTGGCTGTCGTACCGGCCTTGAGACCGGTACCCCTTCCCGTTAGGAAGCATGGTGTTCGTTGGTGTTCGGACTTTCCTCCTCCCGACTTATCGGGAAGCGGCTGCCCGGAAACATCTATTCAATATGATTGATTGGCAATGACCGCAAAAGAACCGGCCATATTTGCAAAATACGAAAAGATTGGTTTAAAGTACCGTTAAAAGACCGGTGGGAGGCCTGCTGGTGTCTCAAACGTTAAGCTGTTTCTTGGCTTCTTCAAAAAATGACGGGTCAACGACAATACGACCGCTGTTTTCGTCGATAATGACTTTATTTTTTCGGCGAACTTCTACCTGTGCCTGGGGCGGGAGTGCCATTCCAAGTGCCGCCCCTTTCTCCATAGCCACAACCGCTATGCCATTGTTCAGGCCGTTTCTAAGCCTGTTATAGCTGCGTACATATCGTTTGTCAAGGTCTTCTTCGAGCTCTTCCCGCTTTTCAAGAAGCTTGCTCTCTTCACTTTTTGTACTCTCAATAACCTTATCAAGATTCTCTTTTTTCTCTTCATAAAGATTTTGGATGTCGCCAAGTTTCTTTTGGTTAACTTCAAGCTCCTCTTCGAGTTCAACCAATCGTTTTTCTATCTCTTCAATACGCTTAGTTGCATTTTCAACGTATTGCTTCTGGGCTTCAATCTCTTTAGTGAGCGCATCGTATTCGCGATTATTGCGAACCGTAAGCTGCTGTTCTTCGTATTTTTCGTTCTTTTGCTTGGCTGTTTCGATACCAAGTTCCAGATCTTTTTTCTCACCGATCAGGTTCTTTTGCTCTTCTTCAAGCTGACTTATCCTGGCTTCGTGTCGTTTAATGTCTGTTTCAATGTCTAAAACTTCTTCAGGCAGATCACCTCGAAGCTGGCGTATTTCATCTATTCGGCTGTCAATATACTGTAGATTAGCGAGTTGTTGAAGGACCTCTTGCATGGGAGTTGGAGCTGTTTATATGGATTTATTATTGAATTCGGTAACGTAGATTTTCATCGGGTTTGTGACCTGTTCAGTTGCATCAACCTGCAGCTGTTCAAAAGCTTCTGCCAGTTCCTTTCGGATAGCTTCCACGACAGGAAACTCACTTTCGTAATGACCCGCATCAATCAGAAGAAAATTATCTTTTTCGGTAAAATACTCGTGGTATTTGATATCGGATGTAACAAATGCATCTGCTCCGGCAGCCATGGCTTTATCTTTAAGTGAAATACCGGCGCCTCCGCATACTGCTACCCGTTTGATTCGTTCAGATTTACCGGAGTAGCGAACGGCATCTACGTCGAGCGCCCGGCAAACGAGGTGCAAAAACTCTTGCATAGCAATGCCTTCATCGGGGTACATACCCATCACGCCCATTCCAAAGTTATCGGATGGCGATTCCATGTCGGATATCTGAAATGTACCGGATTTTAACAGCCCCTCTTTTTGGAGGGCGTTTTTCAACTGATTCACATTGTGGCTGTCAATCGTAGCCTCAAAGCATTTCATGCCGTTTTTCCGGCCATCAACACCGTAGAAATAAGCCTCCTCGGCAGAGTAATAGTTCAGGAGCTTTAAGACGGCCTCTGAGTCTTCAAATCCGGTTGTAAGGGATATCTTTTTGCTTATTGGGTATCCTTTATCAAGGAACTGGAGATTGTCGAGCCCGAGGTTGTTTGCAAGCACAAAGGACACGCCATCGAGTGCCGCATCAAGATTTGTGTGAGCCGATAGCAGCGCAATATTGTTACGAATAAGCTTATAAATAATCCGTCCCTGCTCATCAGAAGGGTTGATACTTGAAATCTTTTTAAAAATCAGCGGGTGGTGGGAAACAATAAGCTCACACTTTTTTTCGAGTGCTTCATTCACAACAGCCTCGGTTACATCAAGGCAAACAAGTACCCTTGATACGGAAGCGGCAGAATCACCCACTAAAAGACCAACATTATCGTAGCTTAGCTTCAGTTCGGGAGGGGCCCACTGATGCATAAAATTGGTGATATGCCGGACCTGGGTGTTCATTAAATATTTCCTCCTCTAAAACCCTGATGAGCTAATTGTTGAAGCTGCCAGGAGAAAAATCCTGTTGATATTTTTTGTAGAATGGATTGTTGGTTTGCCATATGTATTTTCACAGACTCAAAAATACGATTATTTTTCTACCATTGAAAAACTTTTTAGCCGTAATTTAACAAGAGCGACATTTTTGGAATGTTTTGGGCTTTAATCATTTTCAGGCTATAAACAACAGAATCTAAATGACAATTAAATGAACATAAAAGAACGGCTTGATAAGGTTAATAAACGAATTGAAAAGGCGTGTGAGGATTGTGGCAGATCAGCGGATGAGATTACGCTCGTTGCGGTAAGCAAAACTAAGCCAAATGAAGATATTCTGAAGGTTCGTGAGGCATCTCAGCTTCACTTTGGTGAAAACCGCGCCAAAGAACTCCAGGATAAAATGGAGCAGATTGAAGATGATGACATCATCTGGCACTTCATTGGTAACCTGCAGACCAATAAGATAAAATATATGGTTGAGCGGGTGAACTGGATTGATTCCATTCATAAAAAGAAAGCGTTGAAAGAAGTGGAGAAACGCGCCTCACGCATAAACAGGCATATCAATGTTCTCATTCAGGTGAATATTAGTGATGAAGATCAAAAAAGCGGGTGCGATCCCGAAAAGCTTGAGAAGATTTTAACCTATGGACAAGATCTTAAATTTACGCACGTTCGCGGCTTGATGGGAATGGCAACATTCACGGATGATAAAGATGTAGTGCGTAAAGAGTTTAAACTCTTGAAAAAACTTCGGGACGAGCATATGCATCTCAATGGCGGATCCGTAGAGCTTGAACACCTGTCGATGGGAATGACAAACGATCTTGAGGTGGCGATTGAAGAAGGGTCGACAATGGTCCGTGTAGGCACGGCCATTTTTGGTGAGCGTAACTATAATTGATTTCATTCGTTAAATAGGATGCGATTTTCCCGAAAATTTATATCTTAGAAAGAAAAGTATTATGTCTGCATGGATCTGGGTTTTGATTCCGCTGGTAGCCATCATCGGGGGATATATAATCGACTATCAGAAAAATAAGCTGAAGTGGCAAAACCAAACGAACAGTAACGAGGCCGAGCTCGAGGATCTCAAAGAGCTCACCAGCCAGCTTAAGACCAGAATTGAAAACCTGGAGGCTATTGCTGCTGAAGAACCAGATGAGTTTGCATCACGCGGCCAAGGCTCATACAGCACGATAGAAGTTGATGATCGTGAAACAGAGCGAGAAAAAAATCAGAAGAAGGTTGACAATATTGCAAAGAGAAAATCAAAAACATAGGTGATTAATTATGCCAGAAGAATTTTTTGTACTTGCGGTAATTTTTGGAAGTGTTATTACGATTGTATTTTTGGCAATCGTAGGAGGGCTGATTAAAACATGGATTAAAAGTAAAAACAGACCCGAGGATATCACAAAGAACAAAGAGTTTCTATCTGCCCTGAGGGATTTCAAAGAGAAGACAGAGCGTCGTATTGCAAATCTTGAGGCAATTGTTGCTGAAGAGGATAATAAGGTGAAAAGCGGTAATCGCTCAAAACAGAAAAGCATTGAAAACACAAGGGAACACTCGCGTGCTGTTGAAATAGAAATGGATGACGATAAACGAACTGAAGAATCCAGCTCTTCCGGCAATCTTCGCAATATGCTCAATCAATAACGGCCATTACAATCACTTTAATACTTATCACCCGGTACTATTATGAAACTCACAGCACTCGAAATCAAGCAGCAACAATTCGAAAAATCGCTACGGGGATATGATGTTTCTGAAGTCAATGCCTATTTGAACCTCGTTGCAAATGAGTGGGAGCATATGGTTGGGAAGATGAAAGAGATGGAAGCCCAGCTCGATAAGATGGATGAAAAGCTGAAACACTACGAGCGTGTAGAGCAGGCGCTGCACGAAACGCTTCAAACGGCAAAGGATTCTGCCGAGCAAAAGCTTGTTGGCGCCAAAAAAGAGTCAAGGAATATTATAGAAAAAGCTGAGATGGAATCCGACGCGATTGTTCGGGAAGCTAACCAGAAGCGTCAGCAAATACGGCAGAGCATTCTGAGATTGCTTGATCGCCGCGAAGAAATTATCGGCGGAATGAAGTCGTACCTGGAGATGGCACAAGAATCCCTTCAGCATTTTTCCCGCGATGATGCATCACTGTTTTCACTTCCGAAAGAAGATTCTGCTTATACCGGCGATAAAAAAGAGGGCAGCCGGCAGGAATCCGCGCCATCAAAAAAACGTTCACATGAGACTCAGGAACAACCGGTTCCGCCCGGAGCTGAAAATCTTGATGACATTCTAAACGACATCGACTAAACAAATTAACTTACAACAGAACAAGCTGCGTTAAATGAGCATAGAATCTGTCGCCACCTTTCGTGAGAAACGATCAGAAGCCCTTCAATTTATTCAAAATACAACCGACCTGAGACCAAACTACATGCTGATACTTGGCACCGGTTTGGGACAGCTTGCAGAAGAAATGGATATCATCGCAGAAATAAGCTATGATAAAATTCCCCATTTTCCTGTTTCCACCGTTGAAAGTCATGCCGGTAAACTGCTGTTCGGCACACTTGGCGGTAAAGAGGTTGTAGCCATGCAGGGCCGATTTCACTACTATGAAGGCTACAACATGCAGCAAATTGTGTTTCCGCTGCGGGTACTTAAAGCTAACGGAGCCGATACGCTTTTTGTGAGCAATGCGTGCGGGGGGATGAACCCTAATTACAGCGCAGGCGACATTATGCTTATCAGGGACCATATCAATATGATTGGCGATAACCCGCTGATGGGGCCTAATGACGAGGAGCTCGGACCAAGATTTCCTGATATGAGCGAGCCATATAGCGAACGGCTGATGGATATTGCAAAAACGGCAGCACTTGAAAGTAATTTACAGATGCATCAGGGCGTTTATGTAGCATTGAGCGGGCCGATGCTTGAAACAAAATCGGAGTACAGGTTTTTACGGCTGATTGGTTCAGACGTTGTTGGAATGAGTACAGTTCCAGAGGTAATTGCTGCCGTTCACATGGGAATGGAAGTGCTGGGGATATCTGCAATTACAGATGAGTGTTTTCCTGATTCATTAAAACCGGTTAATATAGAAGAGATTTTGGAAGCTGCGGCCATCGCAGAGCCTAAAATGACGCGCGTTATAGTAGATGTGCTTAAAAAACTATAATGCAGATTTCTGTTTTTACAATTCAAAAAATAGTAATTTCAATGCAAGACATTACTATAAATCATTTAGCACATCAAAGGCATGAACTTTGACGATTTCGACCGGGATCCTGTCTGGAATGAACACCAGTGGGAATCTCATTTAAATGAAATAGAAAAACGAAGTGAACAGCTTCGGAAATTCATCACATCGGACCCCAATGAGGATGTTCCTCGCTGGATTAGTCTGTTGAGAGAGAGTTTTGATGAGATGGATGCTGTAGAAGCCTACATCGAGGAAGAGCTTCTGTTCGACGAGGCCTACTTTCCTGAAGATGAAGACGACTGGGAAGATGAAGACGACGATGAGTTTGACGACGATTTTTTCTTTAGGGATGAACTGCCCCCATTTCTTGAAACTGATGATGACGACGAGGACGATTACGACTACGGTGAGGATTGGAAAGAGCTGAGCGATGATTTTACTAACTCAGACTACGGTTCCATTGAGAATCTCGAAGTATACCGCGATTCTATAGAGCTAGCTGTTGATGTCCTCAAATGGGGAGAATCGATCCCTGCGCATATGATTAACCCGCAGGTTCATGAGTTCGTAAGCAACATCTTAAAGATTGGTGCCAAGCTGGCCGGCGGTTACTCCTTTGGGTTTGAAAAAGACGTGCTTGGCGGTAACATTGCCTACACTAAAAAAGCACTTAACAGCTCAAATGAAGCACTGCTAAAGCTGCAGTTTCTGAAAGGTTCCATCCGGTTCAAAGGTGATGAGTATTTTGATTTTCACGCCCGGCTGTTTGAAATCAGAAATGACATCGGTGTTTATGTCCAAGAGCTAAGAGACCAGTTTCGATTCGGTATTGAATAAAATATAAAGAGTATCTCGTTCGGCTGACTGATTAAACATGCGGAAGCAGATCTTTGAAGGGTCCACTTCCGCATGTTTTGTTTTGCTAATATTGATTCTTCAGCTTCAGACGCACTTCTTCTAAAAAAGCCGCTTCACTCACTTACTCATCTTCCCATATCATAACATTCTGCTCGCCGTTTGAGTTAACCGACCCTCTGAACATACCGGGGGTGTTCATTTTCATAACTATGTTTCCATCGCTGTCAACGGCTATGAAGCCTGCTTCATCTGGCTGCAGACGCTCTTCAAGCAGGTAATCGACAGCTTCTTCAAGTGAATAGCCGCCAAATTCGACCAGGTTTGCGATCGTATTTGCGGAAACCTGCTGCATGATCTTTTCACCCCATCCGGTGGCCGATATGGCCGCCACATGATTTGCGTATGTTCCCGATCCGATAATAGGCACATCACCTACACGTCCAAATTGCTTGTTGGTCATCCCTCCTGTGGATGTTGCAGCCGCAAGCTTCCCGTCCATGTCAAGCGCAACGGCGCCAACAGTTCCGAATTTTTTATCGATCAGCCATTCTCTTTCAAGCGGTGATGTTTCCCGGGATAAATTCAATGACTGGCCCTGAGCTCGTTGCCATGCATCATAGCGATTTTGGGTAAAGAAGTAGTCATTCTCAACCCGTTCAACATCTGTTTGATCGGCATATCTCTCAGCTCCCTGTCCTGAAAAGAAGATATGACGCGACTCTTCCATGACAATACGTGCCAGCGACACCGGGTTTTTTACGGTTGTTACCCCTGTAATGGCTCCGGCTTCGAGCGTACTTCCATCCATAATAGCCGCATCCAGCTCATTGGTGCCTTCGGCAGTGAACACGGCCCCTTTTCCGGCATTGAAGAGAGGGTTATTTTCAAGGTTTCGGACGACCTGTTCTACGGCATCGAGTGCGGAACCGCCGTCTCGAAGCACAAGTTCACCGGTTCTGACAGCCGTCTCGAGCCCGTCGTAATATTGCTGACGGATTGAATCCGGCAAATCTTTTGAAATCGTACCGGCGCCGCCATGGAGGGCAAGTGCCCACTCCACTGCCGGCTGGTCTGAACTATCTGATGTGCCGGAGCAAGCGGATAGTAAGAGAGCGCCGCTGATAATCAGGGAAAGGACAAGTAAGCTGTATGGTTTCATAGAATTCATAAATATCTGTATTTGAGTGTTGAACAAGACTTAGCAAGGGCTTTGCATTACTCCCGTCTGCACGCTTTAGGTGCGGACTGCAAGGTTAGGAACACCCATCAGCCGCCTCAAAGGAGATCCTTCGGAATAAAAACAACCGACAGGTGGGTATTTCAAGACCTTCCCGGCAATGTAAGTGAGAAAAGCAGAAAATAAAAAGCCCGGTTGATGTTCAACCGGGCTCTATCGAAAAATTGGAAATTAAACTCTCTTCGTTTGCCTCGTTATTCGGACTCTTTCTTTGCCGCCGGCTTTTCTGGCCTGAATGATTCCAGAAACTCCATTGGGAAGGGTACAAACGTGAATGTGGCGTTTTCTTCACTGATTTCGTTCATCGTCTGCAGGTACCGGAGCTGAAGTGCAGTTGGTGTTTTTTCGATCATTTCACCGGCTTCAACAAGCTTTGCGGCCGCTTCAAATTCACCCTGTGCATTAATAACTTTCGCACGTCTGTCACGCTCACTTTCTGCCTGACGGGCCATTGCGCGTTTCATTGTTTCTGGCAGAATAACGTCTCGAACTTCAACCGTTACAACCTTAATTCCCCATGGGTCGGTTTGACGATCGATTATATCCTGAATTTTTTTATTGATCTTTTCCCGTTCAGACAAAAGCTCATCCAGCTCGAACTGGCCCAGCACACTTCTTAATGTGGTTTGTGCAATCATTGACGTGGCGCCAATGTAGCGCTCAACCTGAATCACCGCTTTCTCGGCGTCAACCACCCGGAAAAACGTAATGGCGTCAACATTTACGGTTACGTTATCCTTGGTAATAACTTCCTGTTTATCCACATTAATGGTGAGTACACGCAAATCAACGCGCTCTACTTTATCGATAAAGGGGATAAGAATAATAAGACCCGGTCCTTTCGTAGACTGATATTTACCCAGACGGAAAATTACGCCCCGCTCATATTCACGGAGAATCTTAAACATCTGCGGCAGAAAGACCGACAGAAAGATTACAATTGTAATCAGCCAGATAATTAAATTAGAAAATGCTCCTGCGTCACCCATCAGATTTTGCCTCGTTGTTGGTTAGTTTGGATTTTGATTTTACAAATACTTTAAGCCCTTCGAATCTTACAATGATACAATGGTCGCCTTCATTCAGAATTTCATCACTTTCTGCCCGCCAGTACTCTCCGTTATGAAAAATGCGCCCTTCAATTTCCGGTGTGATGCGGTCCGTAACTTCAGCTTCCCGCCCAACTTCCGATTCTATTCCTGAGCGAAACCCGGAAAACTGTGCCTTAATGCCGGACGTAACGATCCAGGCAAAGAAAAGAGCGGTTACAATTGTTGCGGGAACAAGCCAGTAATAACTCAATTGCATTTCCTCCGGTAGATCTTGAAATAACATTAGTGCGCCCAGGAAAAAAGATACAGCGCCTCCGGTGATCAGCAGACCAAAGGCTGGCGTAAACGCTTCTGCCACAAACAGAATGATGGCGAGTCCGATAAGCAGAAAGCCTGCAATATTAACGGGCATTGCAGCTACACCATAAAGTAATAAAATTAACGCAATGACACCCGCCATCCCCGGTACAATGGCTCCGGGGTTGGAGACCTCTCCAATGATGCCGTAAATAGCAACAAGCGTTAGAATAAGCATGACCTCCGGCCGTAATAAAAAGCTGAAAAACGTCTCTGCCAGGTTTGGTTCAATCCTGTTTTGAGAGGCATTTTCCGTTCGCAGAACATTTCCCTCAACTTCCATCCCATCAATTTGCGAAAGCAGATCATCCATATTTTCAGCGATCAAATCGACCACGTTTATATCTACGGCTTCGTCAGATGTGATAGAATCTCCGTCGCGTACAGCTGAGCGGGCCCATTCCGTATTCCGGCCGCGACGCTCGGCAATGGACTCAATGTAGCTTTCAGAGAAGTTGAAAATTTTCTTTTGTGCTACTGAGTCCATCTCCCCGCCTCCCATCGAAACCGGTGAGGCTGCGCCAATATTTGTAGCCGGGGCCATCGCCGCAATGTGCGCTGCCAGCGTAATGAATGTTCCGGCGCTGCCCGCATTAGCTCCTTCAGGTGAAACGAAAACAGCAATTGGGTGAGAAGATCCAAGCAGTTCCTGTACGATTTCCTGAGTTGAGGTAAGAAGTCCTCCCGGTGTGTCCAGCTCGATAACCAGAAGCTCATCATCCCGTTCCCTCGACGCTTTAAGGCCGCGTTTGATGTATTGGGTAGTTGTAGGACCAATGGTCCCCGATACCGATATAATACTCACGCTACCGGGTTGATCTGGATCTGATTGCGCTTGTTCAGTAGTATCCTGCAGTACAAATGCAGAGCCGACAGCGAAAAGCAGTGCTGCTAATAAAAGTCGATATCGTTTCATGAGGGCTTTTGATTGGATATGTGTTGAAGCCAAAAAGTATTGGGACTGTAAATACTAAGTGTTTAGCATAAACAGGCAGGCACGAATATGATAAATATTTATGTATATCTGATTAACATTCTAAATATGTACAGCGTTTGAGCTAAATATGTTTGTTTGAAACCGATTCTGTTCATACAGAATTCAGGAAAATGAGAAACAGTTAAATAATATTTGGATTTTAACTAAAATTGAGAGAGTTTTATGTTATGAATTTTGAAAATCACAGCACATCAACCTTTTCTTACCGCCGTCGCCGCCGCTCAGGCGTGTGATATAGCTGTGTACCCAACCACTTTCACAACGCCTGCTTAATTCGATTTAAGCAGGCGTTTTTTTTTGCGCCAAAGACAACTCTTTGGGCCCATTCATTTTTATTCAAAATTCAACATCTAACACAAGGCACTATCATGTCTGATTTTCTTACTATCTCGGATTACGAACCTGAGCATTTACAGTACCTGCTGGACTACAGCACCGAACTGCACCAGCAATCTGCCGGCGAACTTTCAGGAAAAAACATAGCATTTGTATTTGAAAAGCCATCATTGCGGACGAAAGTCGGAACTGAAGCTGCAATTAACCACCTTGGCGGAAACGTAATTCACATCGATGCAGATATTCTGCTCAGCAGTGGCAAGGCAATACCGTTTACCAGCCGGGAGTCGCTGAAAGATGCCATGAAAAACGTATCTCTCTGGTGTGATGCTGTTTTTGCAAGGGTCTATTCCCATCAAACCCTGAAGAACATGGCGGAGCATAGTTCTATTCCTATTATCAATGCACTTTGCGATAAACATCACCCGATGCAGGCGCTGGCCGATCTTTATACCCTTCAGCAAAATTATGGAACCGGCGAGGATCTGACGGTAGCATTTGTGGGAGACGCAAATAACGTAGCATTTTCTCTGACCGAGATACTGCTGAAATTTGGTCATACCGTACACTTTTCAGGGCCTGAGTCCTACAGCTGGACCGATGATCAACTCAGGTATTTTGCGCTTCTTGCCGTTCAGTACAAAGGAACCTTTGAGCTGTTTCATGATCCGTCTGAAGCGGTGAAAGATGCAGATGCAATATACACAGACACCTACATATCGATGGGAGAAGAGCACCTGTATGATGAAAAGATCAAGCACTTTAAACCATACCAGGTGAATATGGAGCTGTTTTCACAGGCCAATAAAGACGCCGGCTTTATGCACTGCCTGCCCGCGCACAGAGGCGTGGAAGTAACCGATGATGTGATCGACCACGAAAACTCCTGGGTCTACCAGCAGGCAGAAAACCGGATGATTGTATCGAAGGGTGTCTTTGCCGGTCTTCTGAATGATGAAGGCAAGATGTTATTAACGAATGAAGAGTTAAAAATCCCCTCTTGATTGGGGAAAAGTGAGTGCTAAAGGTGAAGCCTCTAAATACGGATGAGGGGTGTACACATTAAGGGAACTTTGCCTTAACAAAAACACCCCAGATTGCTTCGCTGAACGCTCTGTAACCTGCCCTCTCACGAGAGCGGAACTATTTATTAGAAAAATTTCAAAAAATTCTTATAACCAACACTACCATGAAAAACGAAACGACATACAAAAAAGTAGCATCACACGAAGCAGAAAAAGGATCTTTTAACACATGTCTGCTGCTCTATTCCGGCGGGTTAGATACCAGCATGATGCTGAAATGGATACAGGAAGAGTATGACTGTGATGTAATTGCTCTGACAGTCAATATTGGGCAAACAGCTGACAACCTGGATGCAATCAAGCAAAAAGCCCTTATGCTCGGTGCCAAAGAGGCCATTGTTTACGACGCCAAGGAGGAGTTCGCCGAACTTTGTGCCGAAGCGGTAAAAGCAAATGCCGATTACCAGGGCGGTTATGCGCTGGGCTGTCCGCTTGGCCGGGTGATGATCTCTCAGCTTGCGGTGCAGTTTGCTGCCGAATTTGGATGCGAAGTGGTGGCGCACGGCTGCACCGGAAAAGGTAACGACCAGGTTCGGTTTGAAAGTTACATTACAACCCTTAATCCCGACCTCAAAACAATTGCACCTGTGCGAGAGTGGAGCATGGGCCGGAATGAGCAGATTGCCTACGCCGAAAAGAACGGCATACCAATTGAGCAGACGAACAAAAGCCCGTATTCCTATGACGAAAATATGTGGGCAAACACCGGCGAAGGTGGTGAAATTGAGAATCCCGAACTTGTTCCCCCGCTGGAAAACATATTGAAATGGGCCAATACGCCTGAGCAGGCTCCAGATGAGCCGGAACAGGTAAAAATTGGCTTTGAACAAGGTGAACCTGTATCGCTGAACGGTATCAACTACAATAAAAAAGACATGATTCTGCTGCTAAATGAAATCGGCGGCAAACACGCAGTGGGTGTGTTTCACCTGATTGAAGACCGGGTGGTTGGGCTGAAAGTCAGGGGTGTATATGAAAACCCCGCCGCTACGATTCTGATTCAGGCACATAAAAATCTTGAACAGCTGGTATCTACCCGTGAAGAGAATGAGCTGAAAGGTTTTATGGATCAAAAATGGGCATATCTTATTTACGGAGCCAAGTACTTTGAGCCGGTGATGGACAACATCAGGGCATTCATCAACGAGCAGAACAAGAAAGTGACGGGTGTGGTAACGCTTAAACTTTACAAGGGTAATTGCGATGTGGTTGCACTTTCATCTCCATATTCTTTGTTTGATGAAAATCTGGCTACCTTCAATAAATCCGCGGCATTTAACCAGAACGCATCAGCCGGGTTTATTGAGCTCTGGAATCTGCCACAGAAAACGGCGTATCAGCTGAAAAAGGTGGCACAGAAGGAAGTGGTGCAATAAGGGAAAGGTGAAAGGTTAGAATACTCTCCTCTCGGGAGGCTGTGAAAATATTCCCGTACAAACTTTATGCACCCTAACTTTTTTAAGTTATGTAGCTCATTCCGAAGCTCCCCTCTCTGTCAAGTCCCGCCAGGGCGCGATAGAGAGGGGACGGGGGTGAGTCAGAAAGATTGGATGCGTTGAATTTAACAGAAATCTTAATTTATTTAAGTGCAGTATCTTTGGAAATCAATTTTCTCACAGGCTCTCGGGAGGAGGTAGAATAAAACTCGCATAGAGTTTTAATCAGAGGCGGGTTGCGATGCGTTATTCGGCATAAGAGAGCTATTGAACTCCCTGCCTAAAAGCTCACACCCATCGTCTGCCTTAGCTCTGCTACAGCATCTACTCCCCTCAGGGAGAGACTTTCAGAATCGCAAATAAACTCTACATACAATGCCCAAACTCTGGCAAAATAAATCAGCAGAAACTGAAACTAACATCCACAAAAAGGTGGAGGCTTTTACCGTTGGAAATGATTATGAGCTGGACCAGCTGCTGGTGCCCTATGACGTAAAAGCATCAAAAGTGCACGCTGCAGCTTTACAGAAAGCCGGAATTTTAAAGAAACCGGAGCTCGAAAAACTCTCAAATGCACTGACATACGTACAGAAAATATGGGAGAAAGGTGAGTTTGAGATCACTGTTCAGGATGAAGATATGCATACGGCGATCGAAAATTACCTGGTGGACGAGCTCGGTGACCTTGGCAAGAAAATTCATACCGGGCGCTCGCGGAACGACCAGGTGTTGACTGCCATGCGCCTGTATGAGAAAGATAAGCTTAATGACGTGCTTAGCGCGGTAGATGCGTGCGTTGATAAACTCCTTAATTTCGCAAGGGCCGGTGAGGATGTTCCCATGCCCGGGTTCACACACACCAGGAAAGCAATGCTCAGCAGTGTGGCGCTCTGGGCAGGTGGCTTCGCAGAGATGCTTAAAATGCAGATTGATGCATCCGTGGGCATATCTTCACTGGTTGACCGATCACCACTTGGGTCAGCGGCCGGTTTTGGAACTACCATCGATATTGACCGTGATTTTGAAGCGAAAGAACTTGGCTTTGCAAAGCCATTGGTTTGTTCAACAACATCACAGCTGAGCCGTGGCTGGGTTGAGCTTCAGTATGTTCAGTATTTGTGCGGGATATCGGCAGTATTAAATCGACTGGCATCAGATATCATTCAGTACTCAGGCGAGTTATCGCCTTATTTTATGCTTGATGACGCCGTGTGTACCGGCTCTTCCATTATGCCTCAAAAGAAAAACCCGGATCTTGCGGAGCTCATACGTGGCAGACACTCAGAAAACATTGGTCATGCAGCCACGCTCCAGTCACTTATCATGAATCTGGGAAGCGGCTACCACAGGGATCTTCAGTTAACAAAAGAGCCTGTATTGAAAGCAGTGCAAAACTCAATGGAATCACTTAATGCCTGTACTCTGCTTGTGGAATCTATGTCTATCAACAAAGAAGAACTGCAAGCGGCCTGCACAGCTGAGCTTTTTGCAGCTGAAGACGCTAACAGGCTGGTAAAAGAAGAGGGAATGAGCTTCAGGGACGCTTATCTGGAGATAAAAGAAAGACAAAAGGACGGGGCTTCAGCTGACCCGCATCAAAAACTGAAAGAGAGTACACATCTTGGGTCGACCGGGAATCCGGGGTTGTCCAGAATTTAGTATGTTTGGCAGTTACAGATAACAGGTTTCAAGTTGAGTGTAACCGCTATTATTTGTAACAGAATGTAAAAAAACTTACTTGCCATATGAGGTACAGCTTATTAAATTAATTCACTTTGTAAGCGCTTTTGTATAAAATATCTCAATCAAACTTTTTATTGCCTTTCTTTTATAATATTATTGTCCTGCTCAGTGCAAAACACAATATTTAACAATCGCTTCGTATCAGTTTTTAATTACTAGTAATTGATATAAAATAGACACAGCTCACTATAACTGTCTGATACGGGTTAACCAATAAACTAAAGTTAGTATACATGGCAACACCTATGCGTAAATTAATCACCAGATGGACTTTCTTGCTTTTAGTGCTTCCCTTGTTTGGGTTAAGCGCATACGGCCAGGAAAGAGAACGAACAGGAACGGTTATCGATACTGAGGGTGAAACTCTTGTAGGGGCTACCGTTTACCTTTCGGATGACAGAGATGTAGGAACGGTAACAAATATTGATGGCGAGTTTACAATTAGTGCCGCTGATGATGATGTACTCGTTGTTTCATATGTAGGATATCAGACCCAGCGGGTTTTGGTAGGCGACAGGGACGAGATTACTGTTACTCTTCAGCTAGATCAGCAGATGCTAAACGATGTTGTGGTAGTTGGGTATGGGGTGCAAACACGGAGTGACCTTACGGGCTCCATTTCAAGTATTTCGGCGGAGGAGATCGAAAATCAACCTGTTGCAAGTTTAGATGCCGCCCTTCAGGGCCGTTCCTCAGGCGTGTTTGTCAGCAGTCCATCCGGTACTCCGGGGGCAGGAATGAGCGTGAACATTCGCGGACAAACGTCCATATCAGGCAGCAGTGAACCGCTGTATGTTATTGACGGTGTGCCTATTATCTCAGAAGATCTTTCCGGGCTTTTTTCCGGCGGTCAGGCTACAAACTCGCTGGCTGATCTGAACCCGAATGATATTCAATCGATTGAAATATTGAAAGATGCCTCGGCAACGGCTATTTACGGATCACGGGGTGCAAACGGTGTTGTGGTTATTACAACCAAACGGGGAAGTGCGGGCGATACAAAGATTGGCTTCAATACATATACCGGCTTTCAGAATGTGACCAATACTATTGATATGCACAACTCCAATGAGTTCCTTCAGTTGATGAACGATGCGGCGCGTCAGGATAACCGCGATCTGGGCACAAGTTATTCCGATACATACGTATCGGATTTGTGGGGTTTTGATCCAAATGCAAACGATCTCCAGAACACCCGCTGGTATGATGAGATTTTCAGGACAGCTCAAGTTTCAAATTACGAGCTAACAGCGTCCGGCGGCAATGAGAATACGCGCTACTTTACATCTTTTGGCTACTATGACCAAGAGGGCGTTCAGCTGGGTACTGGGTTTGAACGATTCAGTGGCCGGATTAACCTGGATGCCACAGTAACGGACTGGCTTGACGTTGGGACCAATATAACGGTAAACAGAACAGTTCAGAACCGTACAATTAATGACAACTCCTTATTTGGCGTTGTTATAAACACCCTGGCAGGCGACCCGCTTATGCCCGTTTTTGAAGAGGACGGATCATATGCCGATCCATTCAGCTATTTTGGGTGGTGGATGCTCGATAACCCGGTTTTGATTGCCGAAGAGTACACACGATTTACGCGTACAGTTCGAGGGCTGGGAACCGTTTTCGGTGAGGCCAGTATTGCTGAAGGACTGTCGCTGAGAACATCTCTTTCCATCGATTACACAAATCTCGATGATGAGTCGTATACACCGATTATTTCGAGGGAATCACAAAATTCCCAAAGCAACGGATTTGGTAACTTTCTCACAACCCAGGATTTTACATGGCTGATTGAGAATTATCTTTCCTATGTAAACACATTTAATGAGCGCCACAGCTTGAATGCCGTGCTGGGAACATCCTTTCAGGCGTCAGACAGAAACTTTTCGTCCATTGCGGCCCAGGGCTTTCCAAGCGATCAGTTTACCAAGCTGACGGTTGCCGCACAGGTTACCTCAGGCTCTACATCGGGTACAAGCTGGGGGCTGGCTTCTTATTTCTTTCGCGGAAACTATACATTTGATGATAAATACCTTTTAACAGCCACAGGCCGCCTTGACGGATCATCCCGGTTTGGGGAAAACTTCAGATACGGTTTCTTCCCGTCAGCATCTTTTGCGTGGAGGCTAACCAATGAAGATTTCATGGAAAATCAGAACTTGTTTTCTGAACTGAAACCAAGAGTCAGTTACGGGATTACCGGAAACCAGGAAGGTATCGGTAACTTTGCATCCCGCGGCCTGTTTGGTGTATCAGATTACAGGGCAACCCCCACCATTGTTCCGTCACAGCTGAGCAACGCAAACCTTTCATGGGAGAGCACGCGGCAGTTTGATGTGGGCCTGGATGTAGGCATGCTGAATGACCGAATTACATTTAGCGCCGACTATTTCATCAAAACAACAGATGATCTGCTTCTAAACAGGCTTGTTTCCGGCGTGTCTGGTTTTTCGAGCGTGACCGACAATATCGGTAAAATGGAAAACAAAGGGTTTGAATTTTCTGTCCGCGGGGCGGTACTCTCAGGCAGAGAATTAACCTGGACCTCGGGTTTTAACATCTCATTCATCAGGAATAAAGTTCTTGAGCTCGAGGTGGACAACCAGGTCCTGAACGATTCCCACATATTATCAGAAGGGGAGCCGGTAGGAACATTTTACCTGATTGATCATAATGGTGTTGACCCTCAAAATGGGAATATGCGCTGGATCGATGAAAATGAAGATGGTGTGATTGATTCCGGTGACCGGCGAATTGTCGGCAATGCACAGCCTGATTTCTACGGCGGATTCAATAACTCATTTGCCTATAAAGGGTTCGACCTCAATGTACTCTTCCAGTTTACTGTAGGGAACGACATCTTTAATCATAGCCGCGCTTCGTATGAGAACCTTGGATGGAGCCGCATCGGTACCGGGTTCCCGCTGCCTGATGGCAATAACCACACGCTTGCTGACGATCGATGGATGCAGCCGGGTGATCAGACTGATATTCCCCGTGCATCGCTTACCAATATCAACTGGCGGGAGTATTCATCACGCTGGCTTGAAGATGGATCGTATCTGAGGTTGAAAACCTTGACACTGGGATATAATTTTGCGCCAGATCTGACTCAGAAAATTGGTATGAGCAATCTCAGGCTTTACATGCAGGGCCAAAATCTGCTGACCTTTACAAGCTATACGGGTCTTGATCCGGAAGTGAATCAAAACGCCCGTAATGCACTTGTGGCCGGATCCGACTTTGGAACACTTCCGCAGGCACGGACGATCTCTTTTGGCATAAATCTGGAATTTTAAACAACAGGAATCATGAAAAAATTATTTATAACAGGTATTACATTTATTACGCTGTTTCTGATGTCCTGCGACGTGCTGGATACGGAACCTGAGGCATCACTGGATTCTAACACTGCCATAGCTGACGGCTCATCTGCCGAGGCTGTTCTGTTGGGTGCTTACTCAAGAATGCAGACAAATCCCTACTACGGCGTTCATTTTACGCTAAGCCCTGATCTTGCGGCTGATAATGCCCAGTATTCAGGATTTTTCGACTCGCAGCTCGAAGTGGATTCGGGGTTTGTACCGATCAGCAATCTGTGGATCGGAACCGCCTGGGTTGATATGTACCGGGTGGTTAATATTGCCAATCTTCTTATTGCCGAGGTCCCGAATATAGAAGATGATGCATTTTCCACGCGTGACCAGGTGCTGGGTGAGGCTCATGCTGTAAGAGCAATGGCCTATTTTGATCTGTTACGGGTCTTTGGGTATCATTTTGACCGATCCTCGGCATATGGTTTGCCATTGCTTCTAGAACCGGTTGAAAACAACGACTTCAACCAGATTCCCGACCTGGAAAGGAGTTCTGTTGAAGCTACATACCAGCAAATCTTGACCGATCTGAATACGGCTATCTCGCTGATGGAGGGATACAGCAGTGATACAGCGCTGAGTTATTGGCCGGCCATCGCCCTGAGAGCGAGGGTTCATCTTTATGCCGAAAACTACGAAGACGCATTTAATGATGCGGACGATGTGATCACTAACGGTGGCTACAGCCTTGTACAGGATGTGGCTGATATCTTTTCAACAACGGATACAACGCCTGAATCAATCTTCGATCTGGAATTCACCGACCAGGATGGAAGCAGCCTCTTTACATTTATGTTTCAGAGAGATGAATACAATGTTGACCCGGATCTTACCCAATCTTTTGAGGCGGATGATGAAAGGGCAGGCTTGTTTACGTTTGAGCGAGAAAGTGAGCGATCCCTGAAATGGTCCAATCCGAATAACGCAAATAACGTAAAGATTCTGCGCCTGGCAGAAATGTACTTGATTCGTTCAGAAGCAGCAGTTTTCGATTCTGATGATCCAAATGCAGGACTGGACGACCTTAATGAGATCCGGAATCGTGCAGGACTTGACGATGCAGGTCCATTTGCAGATACCGATGAATACGTGGATGCATTATTATACGAGCGCCGTGCAGAACTGCACTACGAAGGTCACCGGTTCTTCGACCTGGTGAGGCTCGACCGATTTGGTGATGTCCTGGGCAGAGATGCTTTTCGGCAGGTATTCCCAATCCCGAGGGATGAACTACAGATTTCCGAAAACCTGGAGCAAAATCCAAGCTATCCATCAGAATAGCAGTTACACCTTTTGATGATGAAATTTTAAGAGCCCCGGTTTTCGCCGGGGCTTTTATTTTATCGATGGATTTGTGGGGTTAAGTGCTCTCGCCTATATTCCATGAAACATATTACATATAATAGCTATGACGTATCGTATATTCGCGCCCCTACTGGTGGCATTGTTCCTGGTAAGTGCCTGTAATGACTCTTCCGGCACCCTGGGAGACCTCGAGGCAGATATTGAATCCATGTTGAGCGAAGAGGACGGTACGTACGCCCTTTTTTACAAGGATTTGAACAGTCCGGACGTCCAGATTACAATCAATCCTGATACGATGTTTCATGCGGCCAGTACCATGAAAACGCCTGTCATGATTGAGGTGTTTAAACAGGCTGAAGAGGGACGATTTTCTATTTATGACTCTATCCGTATCGAAAACAGATTCTACAGTATTGTTGACAGCTCGGAGTTTTCACTTGAGCTGGACCCGAATGCGGATGATCCCTATGAAGCACGTGTCGGCGAGGTGGCAACTATTTACGATCTGACACACGCAATGATCACCTACAGCAGTAATATCGCCACGAACCTGATCATACAGCTTGTGGGGGCTGAAAATGTAACTCAAACAATGCGCGAACTAGGTGCCGATTCTATCGAGGTGCTTCGCGGCGTGTACGACATGAAGGCGTTCGATCGCGGACTCAGCAACCGGACCACTGCACGTGACCTGGCAATCATTCTCGAAAGTATCGCCAAAGGCGAGGTGGTGGATGCCGAGGCGAGCCAGTTAATGCTTGATATTCTGCAGGATCAGTTCTATAAAGATATTATTGCAGGTGATCTGCCTGATGAAGCCATTGTAGCAAGCAAGTCTGGTTTTATCACCGGGGTAAGGCATGATTCCGGCATCGTATATCTGCCGGATGGCCGATCGTATCTCTTGGTATATCTGTCGAAAAATGTACCCGATGAGGATCGGAGTGTGGCAGTTGGTGCATCAATTTCACGTATGATCTATGATTTTTATATGAATAATCCGGTCGCATCAGAACAGTAATCAAAATAAACGCGTTAGGCTTGTTCCGACAAGCCATCAAAAATATAAATTACAAACACATTCTCATGAAACGTCTTTTCTTATCATTGCTGGTTACATCACTGTTTTTCGCATCGGGCTGTTCATCTGGTGATCAGGCTGAGTCTACAGCGCCGGAGGGTTATCCAAATGCTCAACTGCTAACGTCGGCATCAGAACTTTCAGAACTTATAGCGTCTGATAGTGACTTTTTACTTGTTGATGCAAGAGCTGATACGGTCGATAGCGTAATAACAGGAGCTGTCCGTTTTCCGGCAGTTTCATCTCTTATTGATGAAGACCATCCCATTGACTCGTACCTGGTAGGCCCTGATCGTTTTCAGGAGCTCATGCGCGGGATCGGGTTAAATGAGGGGAGAAGTGTAGTGATCTACGACGGAGGAAATGCCCTGGCTGCAGCGCGGTTGTTTTATGCGCTGGACTATTACGGTTTTTCAGGGGCATCAATCC
>Ga0102925_1000468_pt1 | contig 22036 bp, 20 predicted proteins | sample SalPonR1_A_D1_MG_FD_78216 | JGI IMG/M metagenome (GOLD analysis project Ga0102925, IMG submission 78216) | Salt pond soil microbial communities from South San Francisco under conditions of wetland restoration - Salt Pond MetaG R1_A_D1_MG | ecosystem: Environmental > Aquatic > Marine > Intertidal...
GAACCAGACATCCATTGCTCCTGCATCAAAAAGCGAATCCATTACAGTCTCGTAATTCTGGGGGTTCATATCATCTATGTTCGTCTCTATTACAATTGCCACTTCATGTTTGAACTTTGGAGATCATGACTGACAGGGATATTCTTCCTCTTCATCAAGTTCAAAGACACGAAGAATGTTTGGGAGTTCGGTATCCCTCATACCTGCACCTGTTCCTGTTTTTAGAAGTTTTCCGGGAGGCATGGAAGAAAAGCTATCCGACATGGAAAGTGCGATCAGTGCTCCTGTGGGTGTGGTCCTTTCGACCTGTTCTCCATTTGAAAAGATGGGGATATTCCGAAGAAGTTCCGTGGTGGCAGGTGCGGGAACGGGCATTGTCCCGTGGGCGCATTCTACTGTACCCGAACCGACGTTGAGCGGGGAGAACAGTATCTTTTCGGGGGAGAGCATATCCACAAGGATGAAGGCTCCGGAGATATCAATTATTGAATCTACTGCCCCGACTTCGTGAAAATGGATATCTTCCGGCGTGCAGCCGTGGACTTTTGCCTCTGCTTCGGCAAGCAGCCTGAAGGCGTTCTTGATCTTCTCCTGCAGATGCAGATCCAGGTTGCTTGAGTCGATTATTCCGCAGATATCATGAAGACCTCTGTGGGGATGATGTTCTGATGTTTTTATATCAACACTGGTCGCACGGGTGTGTTTCTTCTCAACTTCCCGGATATTTATCTCATACCCCGTAAGGGGGATCTTCTTCAATTCCTCGAGAAATTTTTTGCTGTCCAGGCCCAGGTCAAGCATGGCTCCAAGGAACATGTCCCCGCTTATGCCAGCGAAGCAGTCAAAGTAAAGAGTTTTCATTCTGTTTCCTCCTGATCCTTATTGTTATCTTTATATTTCCCTGCTAAAGATGATCTGTATCCTTCGAGGTCAAGGGATATCCTTGAGAATCCGCCATCTTTAAGTATCTCTGTAATACTATCCCTCAACTGGAAAGCTTTTTCGAGAAGATCTGGTTCGACCTCTATCCGCGCATCATTTCCGGAAACTCTTAATCGAACTCCAGGCAATCCCATTTTTCGAAGAGCTGTCTCAAGTGCAGCTGTCTGTAGAAGCTTTTTCTCCTCTAGCGTGGTGGAAAAAGGGAACCTTGTGGCCAGGCACGCTGAAGCATTGTCATTCCACCATGATATACCCATATCCCTGCTCATTTTTCTGATTGTGTCTTTTTTCAGCCCAGCTTCTGCAAGGGGTGAACGTATACCTGGATATTTATCCAGCAGTTTTGTGCCCAGCCTTGATGGATCTCTGAGATCATCACTGTTGGAGCCTTCAAGGACGATCTCGATACTTTGCTTTTCAGCATAACTCAAAAGTGATCTTATTCGTGCTTCCTTGCAGAGGGCGCACCTTCGGGGCTCATTGCGTAGAACTTCGGGAATCTCAAGTTCCGGGCCTGGAAGAAAACAGTGTTTGACCCCCAGCTCGCTGCAGAACTTTTCTGTCCTTTCGAGTTCATTCCTGAAGTGAAGCCAGGATGAAAATGTCACTGCATGGACATTTTCCGAAGGAATGAGCTCTGCCATCACAAGAACGAGCAGGCTGCTGTCAATACCGCCGGAAAATGAAATAACGCAGGATGAAATATCTTTCAGGAAGCTGATTATATTATCGGGCATATATTGTCTGATGATCTGTTCTTTATTCATGGGGAGTTGACTGCCTGGCTATGAGGGCTCCCGTGTAACCTGCTCCAAGGCCATTATTTATATTGACAACGGAGACCCCTGGCGCACATGAGTTGACCATGGTCAGAAGAGGGGCTATCCCTCCAAGATTTGCACCGTAACCCACATCTGTAGGTACACCTATCACAGGGCACTGGACCAGACCGGAGATGACAGCCGGAAGAGCACCTTCCATTCCTGCGACTGCTATGATGACTTTTGCGGACTGAAGCATCTCGACATGTGCAAGAAGTCTGTGAACGCCTGCAACTCCTACGTCAAATACCCTTTTTACATCACAGCCCATGTGTTCAGCGGTTATGGCGGCTTCCTCTGCAACGGGGACATCGCTGCTGCCTCCTGTTGCTACGACAACTCCCTTGTATATGGCTTTGTCCTTTGGCCTTACGCCGGCCATTCGTGCTTTTGGATAATATTTCAGTTCCGGAATGATCTGTATCAGCAACTCGAACTGTTCTTCGCTTATTCTCGAGAAAAGGACTGCATTATGAGACTCTGCAGCCTCCTGGCCGATGGAGGTCATCTGTTCTCTGCTTTTTCCGGGGCAGTAAATGATCTCCGGAAAGCCCTTTCTGAGAGAGCGGTGAGTATCAAGCTTTACTTCTCCAAGGTCCTTGAAAGGATCGGCTTTCATTATTTTTACGAATGCACTTTTTGAAAGGTCACCGGATATCAGCTGCTCTGCGATCCTTTTCAGCTCATTTTCTCTCATATGAATACCTCCCGGAATATCCTGGGATCAGTGCCTGAAATCAATAATTCAGGAACTGGAGAAACAGAAAAACCCGAAGCTTCCTTTTTATCAGAATATCTGAAGTGCCAGGTTTTTTGAATTTGTCTGCTGCCTTATCTTGTCAAATACTGTAAAGTTGAGTGTGTATTTTCCTGTTTTCCACCCCGAAAAATCAAGCGGTATTCTGAAAGAAAGATCCCTTCTGCGACTCTTGAGCTCATTTTGCATTTTGAAAACGTCATCGCTGGTATATACTACCTTGTTTTCTTCATTCAACACATCAAGTCTTACATGGATATCTGTCACGAATTTTTCCTCGCCCTGACGGACGGAAAAATTATCGATCTCAAGGTAAACTCCTGTAGTACTGCCGCTCAGAAAATGGTTGTCCTCTTCTTTTTCATAAATACCGAAACCCTTTGCTTCTGTGACGAATTCAGCCTTGCTTATCTGGATGTTCTCTTCAGCATGAACGGTTTGTACCTGCAAAAAGAGAAATGCTGCCATTATTACCATGACTACAGATGCTAACCCTGCGTTTTTAACGCTCAAATTAATCCCCCCTGAAGTGGAAGTCTCTTTATTACGGAAAACATTATACATTTGAGGTATCATGTTGTCATAGGTAAAAAACGAAATTATGGGTAAAATATGTTCTTCGTAGTAAAAACATTTTAGGCGGTGGGGATTTGGAATATAAAGCTTTCTTTGATGGTGCTTCAAAAGGGAATCCCGGGCCTGCATCTGCAGGTGCGGTATTAATTGACGAAAAAGAGGCGCCTGTCTGGGAACTGTCTGCTTTTCTGGGTAAAAAGACGAACAATGAAGCTGAGTACACGTCTCTTCTAATGCTGCTTCAGGAGCTGGCCCGCAGAGAATTGAAAAATGTTGAGATATGCGGTGACAGCAAACTCGTTGTCAATCAGATAAACGGTCTATGGAAGGTCAGGAAACCACATCTGATCGAACTCTACAGAGAGGCAAAAAAACTCTTCGACCATGGAGAGCACTCTCTTTCATGGGTACCAAGGGAGAAAAACTCCCATGCGGACAAGCTCTGCAATGATGCCATGGAATCCGGGGAAAAGAAGCCTGTTTCCTCTTTTGATGCAGATGGTCTCGAGAGAGTACATAAATATATTTATATAGCTCACGGCAGCGAGGATTATGCAGTTGATATCTTTCACAGGAACTGTTCCTGTCCTTCTTTCAAACGCAGGAGGGACTGCAAGCATCTGAGGGCTGCCATGGAGCTTAATGACGAGAGTTGATGATATCCCGGACAAAAAACTTTCCGGGATAATGAAAAGGAGATGATCCTGTTGGATGCTAACCTGAACAAAGAACATTCCAGTCTGGTACATGAAGTGATCGAAAACAGCACTGTGAAATTGACAATGCTGGATCTGCCCTTGCCTGTACCGGGTTTTGAACATCAGATAACATCCTGGGTACTTCAGGACAGGGAACGCGGCAGGACACTGCTGGTCGATCCCGGACCGGCAGCTGTTATTCCAACACTTGAAAAGATCCTGAAAGAAATGAAAGTGGATCACCTTGATCATGTGTTGCTGACCCATGTCCATCTTGACCATGCCGGCGGTATAGGCCATCTTATGAAGATATTTCCGGAAACAAAGATCGTTGTTCCCTACAGGGGAAGAAAACATTTGATCGATCCCTCCAGGTTGTGGAAGGGAAGTGTGAGCACACTCGGAGATATGGCTTTCAGTTTCGGAGAGCTTCTCGAGGTCACGGAAGATAATTTTCACCCTGAAGACATAAAGATAGAAGGTCTGGAAATAATAGATACTCCGGGACATGCTTCGCATCACCAGTCTTTCATCTATGATTCTGGGAATGAAAGGATCTTTTTCCCTGGCGAGGCATCCGGTGTTATCCTCGGAAGGGAAATGCTTGACAGATGGACCAGGGAGCTGGATAGTTCCGTCCAGATAAAGCCTCCAGTGCCCGACCTTGAGGATGTTATGTACATGTATCCCGCATCCCCGCCGGTCTTTGATCTTGATATAGCCATGAGATCCCTTTCGGACCTTATGGAATACGAAAGTACTCTCATATGCTACAGCCATTACGGCTATTCGAGGTATCCGGCCAGGGCTATGTCCCTCCACATGGAACAGCTGAAAATGTGGAGAGATGTTATACGGGGCATGATAATGAGTTTTCCGGATCCTGAAAGTGAAGAGCTGGTAGATAGCTCATTGAGGGTCCTTCTTGCAAGCGACGGATTCCTGTCATGTTTCGAGTTTTTCGACAGGGAGGTTCGGGAGAAAGAACTGTTCTTTCTCAGATCGAGCATCAGGGGATTCGCAGGGTCCCTTTCCTGATGTTTTTCTGGATCTTTAGAGTGTTATGAGGGCCTGATGGATCGCAGGACTTTTGCAATATGCATGCTTGTCAATTATTTTATCCAGTCCTATGTTTCCGTATTTTTCCTTTTTCCTGCGGCTTTACAGGAACAGGGGATATCCCTCGTTTACATCGGATGGGTGATGAGCATATTCAGCATTGCCTCTACAATGCTGAGGCCGGTTGCCGGAACTTTTACGGAGAAGTACGGTGTAAGGAGGACACTTATCATATCTTCCCTTGGGATGTTCCTTGTCTCAGCCCCCCTGCTTTTCACTGAAAACCTTGTACCGCTTCTTTTCTTCAGAATGCTTATGGGAGCAGCCTTCAGCATTGCCATGGTTGCAGTATCCTCCTATCAGGCACTGCTTCTGAGCCCTGAAAAGAGGGGGGTGGGTTATGCCTGGATCGCGGTATCATATGTTCTGCCCCAGGTAACGGTGTTTCCGGTTGGAGACCTCGTCCTTTCAACCCTGGGGTACAAGCCATATCTTATGCTTGCCCCACTGGTGGCTCTCCTCTGTCTTGTTTCTTCTACCCGTCTTTCAAAACTTGGTGCAGATTCAGGGGTCAATGAGGCAAAAATTGAATGGGGCAGGTGGCGGGATCTTCTTTTCGTAAGGGGTTTCCGGGTGCTCCAACTGAGTGTATTTCTTTTCAGCCTTGTTAATTCATCCCTTCTTCAGTATATTTCGGCGTTCATATCCTCAAAGGGGCTGGTGCCCAGTTCTTTCTTCATGGCCAATGCGGGTACTGCGCTGCTGATAAGACTGGTAGTTCCGCGATTTATGGATATCTTTGACAGGAGAATGCTGATGGGAATTGCCACTTCCTGGATGGGCCTGATAATGTTCTTCATTACACTGGCAGAAAGTAATATGGTCCTGATCCTTGAAGGCATTCTCTATGGTTTTGGTATGGGAGTGGGTTTTCCTGTAATGCTCGCACTTATGCCCGATGTTTTTCCCGATCATCTGAAACCAAAAGGTCTTTCGGTAAGTTTTCTGACACTTGATACAGGTTTTATCATTTCACCTGTGATCCTTGGTTTCGCAGGAGAGCGGGCGGGGCTTGGGTTTTCCTTTGCTGTACTCGGTATTTCGGCCTTCATCCTTGGTCTTCTAATATATTTTACAGGCTGGAGACCACTTATAGCTGAGGATAAACGAATTTGATCGATGAATTTCTATGGTCTATTTACGGGGTATAATGTTATAATTTATCTAAGAGATGAGGTAGTTATGTATCATGGTGTTTAATGTTTTAAAATGTAATAAAGTTCATTAAGAAAAAGGAGGTATAACTCGGTAAGGATCGGTAATTTATCGAAATCAGTCAAAATCTTTAATAAAGGGGTGAAGTATATGAACATACTTCCAAGAAGTGAGTTGAAAGCCCTTATGGAGACTGAAGATAAGTTGTGTATCTCTATCTATCTTTCCATACCCCCCTCAGGTGAGCCTTCCCGCCAGTTGCATATCAAGCTGAAAAATGCCCTGAAAGAGTCAGAAGAACTCCTGAAAAAGACAGATCTGAATAAGAGCGAGATCGAGAGCTTTCTGAAACCATTGCAGGAGATGATCACAGAAGCTTCGTTCCGGGAAAATATCACTTCAGCTGTTGTGATATTCATATCTGATTCAGGACTCAGAAATTTCTGGCTTCCCATCGAGGTCAAAGATGTAGTTCGGGTGTCATCAAGATTTAATATCAAACCTGTTCTTGCACTTTTCAGCGGGGAAGAGCAGTTCTACCTTTTGACCCTGAGCCAGAAAAAGGTTCGTTTTTTCAAGGGATCGAGGTATGCTCTTGCGCCATTAGAAGTGGATGGTATACCGGAGAGCATGAAGGAAGCCCTTAACTATGAATCCAGGGAAAAAACTGTCCAGAGAGTAGCTGGAGGGGCTTCAGGCGGCAGGAGCGGTTATTCGCACGGTCATGGTGCGGGATATGATCTTGAGGATGAGGATATTCAGAAGTATTTCCGGATGATAGACAGGGCTGTCTCGTCATATCTTAAAGAAAGTACATCTCCCCTGCTTCTTGCTGCAGTTGATGAGGAGATCTCAACATATAAAAGGATAAATTCATATTCCAACATCCTTGAAAAGGCTCTTACTGGAAATCCTGATACTCTTTCATCTCATGAACTCCACAGCAAGGCAATGGAGATCATGGATCCCGTTTTCAAAAGGGAGCAGAATAAAGCATGTCAGCAGTACTTGGACCTCGCAGGGACAGAGAAGACAACTTCAGATATTGAAAAGATAATCAACGCCTCTTTAAATGGCCGTGTGCAGACTTGTTTTGTAGCTTCGGGTGAGGAAAAATGGGGTTTTCTGGATACTTCAAGAGGGCTTCTGGATATACATGATTTCCGCCAGGAAGGTGATCAGGATCTGCTGGATCTTGCGGCATACCAGACTATTCTCAACGGAGGAAAGGTCTATGCTGTTTCAGGTGACGATGTCCCCGGAGAGGGGATCGTTTCGGCGATCCTGAGATACTGAACCCGTCAGAAAGTCAAAAAAGAGCGGGGGATCATCCAGTTGATCGGGGGATGGTCCTCCGTTTTAATATCTATATTTCCAGCAGGCTACTTTTCTTCCATTTACAGAAAATACTGGCGGCATTTTCAGGCATTTTTCATTTCCGTATGGGCATGTGCCAAGAAAAGGGCATCCTTCAGGGTTATTAACCTGTCCATCCAGGACTTTTTCGGGAGCTTTTATACTGCCTCCTATTCTCGGAAGTGCGGCATAGAGGGCTTTAGTGTACGGATGAAGCGGTTCTCTCAGGATCTCTCCTGACCTGCCGTATTCACACATGCATCCCCGGTACATTACCATGGTGTTTGAAGCAGCTATCTTTGCGAGAAAAAGGTCATGGGTGACGAAGATCATGGACATTCCCTTTTTTACTCTTTCTGTCAGTATCTCCAGGATATCACCTCTGGTTGATGCGTCCTGCATGCTCGTGGGTTCATCGGCCATGAGGAGAAGCGGGTTCAGCATAAGCGCCCTTGCTACAGAGACGCGCTGCCTCTGTCCTCCAGAGAGAGTTGTCCTTATCCTTGAATTCCAGAGTTTTTCTCCTTTAAGCCCAAGTTCCGAAAGGAGGTTTTCGGCCTTTTTATATGCATGCTGTTTCTGGTTCCTGCCATTGACGATCAGATATGGTTCGGCCGCAGCTTCCCTTACTCCAAGGGTGGGCGGTATGCACCCATAGGGATCCTGGGGAATATATCCGCATTTCTGTCTCAATAAAAAAAGTTCTTTCATTGAACATGAGAAAGGGTCTTTGCCGAGGACGCTGACCTTCCCGGAATCCGGTTTTTCCAGTCCCGTAAGGCATCTTAATACTGTAGTTTTTCCGCTTCCTGATTCTCCGACAAGAGCAAGGCTGCCGCCTTTGTCAAGGGAGAAGGAGATCCCCCTGAGTGCCTGGACCGTACCGATCTTTTTTGAATGGAAGGATAAAGCAACATCTTTTATTTCTACTATACTGTCTTTTGAGTTAATCATTCTCTTTCCTCTATTTCCTTCAGCGATCCCACAAGCAGTTTTGTATGTTCTTCACGGGGGTCTTCCACTATCTTTGAAGGAGGGCCGACCTCTACGATAATGCCATCCTTCATTACTGCTATGTTATCGGATACACAGGTTGCAAGCGCTATATCATGGGTCACGAGAAGAAGTCCTGCAGATCTTTCCCGTGAGACTGATACAAGGGTAGTTATTAACTGGCTCTGGGTGATAACGTCCAGGGCGGTGGTAGGCTCATCAGCAAGCAGGAATGGAGGAGAGCAGGCAAGCGCCATTGCTATGGCTGCTCTCTGTTTCTGCCCTCCGGAAAGTTCATGGGGATATCTGTTTGAGAATTCCGCCGATAGTCCTGCCTGGTCCAGAAGTTCTCCGGTCCTGTCTTTCAGTTTTCTACCCTTCAGGCCAAGGTGAAAAGCTAAAACTTCATCTATCTGTGCGCCTATGCTCAGAACAGGCGTAAAGGAGTTCATAGCCCCCTGGGGTACCAGGGCTATCTGATCCCAACGGATCTTCTGGAGCTGTTGTTCTCCAAGTCCGACAAGCTCTCTTCCCTCGAGGGTTATGCTTCCAGTGAGCCTTGCCTCTGGAGGTAATAGAGAAGGGATGGCCATCAGGAGGGTGCTTTTGCCACTTCCCGACTCCCCCACAAGAGAGGTGACCTTACCCCTTTCAAGCTCCAGGGAGACATCTCTTACCGCTTCCACCTGTCTTTTACTTCCCCTGTATGTTATTGAAACGTTCTTTATCCTGATCATTCTCCAGCACTCTCCTTAAGTCCGGGATCCACAAGTTCTTCCAGGAACTTTCCTATATCGAGGAAGATCAGGCATAAAAAGGCTATGCCGGCACCAGGAGGTATCAGGAGCCACCATGCGCCGGTTGAAAAAGCTCCGAAGGAATGTGCCTCGTGAAGCATTCTTCCCCAGGATACTATTCTCGGATCGGATAGTCCCAGGAAGGAAATGCTTGCTTCGGCAAGTATTGCGGCTGGTACTCCAAGAGCTATATTGGCAAGGAGAAGGGGGAGTGTTTCCGGCAGGAGATGTCTGAAAAGAATGTAGGGTGTACCTGCTCCTATTGCTCTGAGTCCTTCGATATAACAGGATTCACGCAGAGAGAGGGTCATGGAACGTACAGTCCTGGCCGTTCCCATCCATGAAAAGAGAGAAAGTATCAGGATCAGCTGGACGAGACCCCGTCCCCAGACACCGGCAAGTGCCATAAGTATGGGCAGTATAGGAATGGAAAGAAGTATGTCCACCCCTCTCATTATAATGGAATCGGTCAATCCTCCGGCATAACCGCTTATCAGGCCAAGGGACATTCCGATCAGGGTAGCGATAAGAGTTGCAGAAAGTCCTACAGCGAGGGAGATCCTTATCCCAAGAATAAACAGTTGAAGTACATCTCTTCCCCTCTGGTCAGTTCCGAGTGTTCCGTACCTTCCTCCAGTGATCTTGAGGCTGACCGAAGTTTCCGATGGTTGGATACTGCTTTTTATCTGGAGACCATATTTTCCTTCGGAAGGGAAAAGTCTTTCCATTGCATTTTCGAATGGCGATATCCCGAGCCTGGATTTAAAAGTCAGGTCCCTTGCGTCAAGGTTTATAGTATTCTCAATGCTTTCAAGTTCCTGAAGATCAATTTCTCCCGCAGGTGTTGCCCAGACCAGGAATGCATTTGCGGGTTTTTGCGGAAATTCTACTTTGCCTTTGATGCTGAACTGTTCCGGCTTGTCATATGTCCATTCCATGTCCAGCCCGGTTTTTTGCCGGTCAAGCTGCACAGTGACGGTAGGAGCGGCATTACCCCCGAGCCACAAAGGACTGGAGAAGGGGGCGGCGACCTCCTGTGTATGATCTGTCCGGAAAGCTGAAGGTCCTGCAACTGCTATAAGGGTAACAAGTATAAGGCTGATAAAGCTCCATCTTCTGAGGAATCTCATCTTTTACGTTTCTTTCCGACCCTTACCCTGGGGTCCACAAGTCCGTATCCTATATCAGCCATGAGGTTGCTGAATATTGTGAGTAGAGCAAGAAGGTAGAACGCTGCGCCAGCAGCAGGATAGTCATGTCCGGCGACAGATTCCAGAAGGAACCGACCCACTCCGTGAAGTGAAAAGACGGTCTCTGTGATTATGGCGCCTGAGACTATTCCCGGCAAAGCCAGGAGAAAAACGGTTATTACCGGAGGCAGGATCGTTCGGAATGCGTGTCCCCAGATCACCTGGTTTGCAGGTAATCCCTTTGCCCTTGCCATGAGCACAAAATCTTCGCTCATTACCTTGACCATGAGATTGCGGACATAAAGCGCCCATCCGCCGAAACCAAGCAGAACAAGTGAAAGGACAGGCAGTGCAAGATGCCTTATGTAATCTGCGGAGGCGGCTATCAATCCATGGGGTGGAGGAATAGAGACACTTCCTCTCAGTGGGAAAAGGGGTATCAGGTATGCAAATACCATCAACAGCACAAGCTGAACAAAGAAAGAAGGAAATGAAAATGAGACGGCACCTCCCCACAGGACAACTTTTTCTACCCATCGTCCCCTGTTCAATGCGGCTTTTATCCCCAGCCATGTTCCAAGAATTGCAGACAGAAGGAGGGCAGAGCCAAGAAGGGCGACCGTATTGGGGATCCTGCTCGCAAGTTCATCCCATACGGGGCGGCCTGTAAGGAATGATATGCCAAATCGGAAACTCAGCATCTGTTCTGCATATTTCAGAAACTGGCCTGCAAGGGGAAGGTCAAGTCCATAGACCTTTCGAAGTTCTGCCTTTGCTTCGGGTGAAAAACCGGGATCTATTATGCTTGATACTGGATCTCCGGGCATCATCCTGAACAGTATGAAGTTAAGTATCAATACGGCAAAAAGGACGAGAAATGCACTTCCTATCCTTTTCAGCCAGTAATTATTCTGCAATTAAAGAGTCCTCCTGGTGGCAGGTATCTGCTATTTCCCCTGCCCTGTTATCGTGAAATAAGGGTTTTTCCTGAACCTTACGAACTCTCCGGGCCTGTATTCCTCGAATATGTACGGGCCTGTTCCGCAAAGCTGTGTAACATCAGGGTTTTCAGGTGATACAAGTCTTGATGGCTGCCAGTTCTGCCAGTTATCGATCCCGGCGATGATGTGAGCCGGCAGTAGGGGCAGACCGCCTATCCTGTGAAGATACCAGAAACTTGTCCCGTTCATTGTTACCCGGAGAGTATACCTGTCAGGGATCGTTATATCTTTTACGTCATCTACATTATCGAGGTATCTCGGGATCCTGTTATTTTTCATGAATTCAATGGTCGCCTTGACGTCGTTTGCGGTAAAAGGTGTACCGTCGTGCCATTTTATATCGTCTCTGAGTTGAAACGTGAGAACTGTTCGCTGCTTTTCTTCTTCCTGTATGGTCTCTATCTCCCAGCTTTTTGCAAGCCAGGGAATGTCCTCAAGATCATATGGGTCAATAGCTATGAGAGATTCATAAACTATCCCCAGGACCTGCCAGTCATATGCAGAGCTTGATGCGAAAGGGTTAAGTCCTCTCGGTTCATCGGCCAGGCACCAGTAAAGAGGTTCCATTTCTCCCCTGGCGGGTTCTGCCTGGATAAGTGTCCATATGTTGTCCCCTGTAGTAAGTTCCGTTTTAAGGATATTATCCCATTTTTTTGAGACGGCACCTATGGAGTATCTTGAATAAACGGGAATGACCGGTGCGAGTTCTGAAAGCATTTTCTGTGCTTCAGAGGAGGAGTTGATCCCGGTTTTACGGTCAGGGGCATATTTGAGTTCCTCCAGTACTTTGTCAAGTTCCGGATCATGAATTCCGGGAAGATTATATCCGCCTTTTATGTCCATGGAGGAATGATAAAAAGCAAAGAGGGAATCCGGATCTCTTGTCATAGTCCATGCCAGCACATACATGTCAAAATTCTGGTTATCGAGTTTCGAGAGCATTGTTGTGAAATCCATTGGCTCAACCTCTACAGGGATACCTGTTTCAGAGAGATATCCTGCGATCCTTGATGTAAGTTCAAAAGTAGTAGGCGCGACCTGAGCGGTTGGAGATAGGATCCTGGCAGTTTCCAGTGGAATGTCCGATCCTGGAGGTACAAGAATATCATCGCTGTTCCACTTCCATCCATTTTCAGCGAGGATCGTCCGTGCCTTTTCAGGGTCGTAGGGGTATTTTTCAACATCCTTTTCAAAATATGGAGATGCTGGTGGAAGAAAGGTTGAAAGAGGGGCGGCATATCCTGAAAATATATCCCTTACTATGGCTTCCCGCGGTATGGAATGCCAGGCTGCCTGCCTTAGCTCGATCCTTGACCATGGTTCTTTCCTGACGTTGAAACCCAGGAAAAAAGCATGAAAAGCCTGTGCGAGTGAAAGGTCGATATCTTCGTTTGCGGAAAGACGCTCCACGTCTACAGGTCTGTGTATATCACCGAGAATATCGATGTCCCCTTTTTCCAGAGCAAGGACCTGTGCATCAGGATCCCTGATAATGACCATGTAAAGCTCTTCTATTTCAGGGGGGCCGATCGCTGATGGTACGAAATCTTTTCCCTGGCATCCGGGAGAGGACAGCATTATGAATAAAACTACTGAAAAAAACATTAATATCGCCAGTGAATATTTTTTCATGGTCAGTCTCCTTTGATCCGTTAGTTGGTAATTTAAAACTCATTATAACCTGCCGGAGGAATCTGTGTCAGCATAACAGGCCTCTCAGTAATAATGGAAGAATAAAGGTATCCTGTACCAGAGTCTGGCAAGGCTATATAATTATAATGGCAGAGTGGTAGATCAATGAATAAGAGAAGGGAAATGGTTTTGAGCTGGAGAGAGATCGAACACACAGCTGATGCAGGGCTTTATATAGTATCGACAGATATGAACACCCTTTTTCAGGAAGCTGCAGAAGCACTGTACTATATCATGTTCGAGGGCGTCCAGTATATGTCTGGCAGGCAGCATAGAAGTCTCCGGATCGAGGGTATTGATCCTGGGGATCTTGCTGTTGTATGGCTTAACGAACTTATCTATATTTTTGAAACAGAAGGAGCTGTTTATATACCAGAAGCGATCTATGTGGACATGGAGCGGTTCAAGCTGAAAAGTGAAGGTTCAATGATAACAGCACCTGTCCCTGTAAGACAGGTGAAAGCGGCCACTTACGGGGGCCTTTGTATGACCCTTGATCCTCCGGCTTTGAAAGTCTATCTGGATCTTTAGTTATTGGTAAAGGGGAGGAGCAGTTATGAGGGAGTTTCTTGTTAAAAAGGATGCATTTCGATGGGAACTTTCCATGGAAGCAGAAAAGGGGATGAGAGTTCCTGGATTGTTATATGCTGACAATTACATAATTGAAAAGCTTGAAGAGGAGAATGCTCTCGTTCAGGTGGCTAATGTAGCCTGTCTTCCGGGAATAAAAAAGTACAGTTTTGCTATGCCTGATATCCACTGGGGATATGGTTTTGCCATAGGCGGGGTGGCTGCTTTTGACGAAGAAGATGGCATTATCTCACCCGGCGGAGTCGGATATGACATTTCCTGCGGTGTCAGGCTGCTTTCGGCAGATCTGACATCAGAGGAAGCGAGAGGATCTCTTCATTCCCTGACATCCGGCATTTTTTCGCACGTTCCATGCGGTCTGGGTTCCAGGGTCGCTGAGAGATTGAACAGGAAAGAACTCGACAATGTTCTTCAGGAAGGTTCGGTATGGGCCCTTAAAAGGGGTTATGCTTCCAGGGATGATCTTGCGGCCACCGAAAATGGAGGTTGTCTTGAAGATGCAGATCCGGGGCGGGTCTCTGAAAAAGCCAAAGAAAGGGGAAAGGACCAGCTTGGTACGCTCGGCTCGGGAAATCATTTTATCGAGATACAGGTAATTGAAAACGTATATGATATTGAAAAGGCAGCCCTGCTTGGACTGAAAAGGGGTAGCATAACAGTTATGATCCATTGTGGCAGCAGGGGTTTAGGTCATCAGGTATGTGATGACAACATTCGGGCAATGTCAAAAGTAATGGCAAAATATGGCATAGAAGTCCCGGACAGGCAGCTTGTATCAGTTCCTATCCAGTCTCCTGAGGGACGTTCCTATTTTGGAGCGATGTATTCGGCCGCGAACTTTGCCATTGCAAACAGGCAGATAATCACGAAGAGGGTCAGGGACGTCTTCGAAAAGATATTTCCGGGGAGGGAACTTAGACTTGTTTACGATATAAGTCATAATATGGCACATATGGAAGAACATATCGACGCAAAAGGCGATCGAGAAAAACTTTGTGTCCATCGTAAGGGGGCCACGCGGGCTCTTCCTCCCGGTCATGGATCACTCTATGAACCTTATTTAACGACCGGACAACCGGTATTGATACCTGGAAGCATGGGCACTGCAAGCTACATCCTGACCGGAACAGGCAGGGCTGCAGCAGAATGCTTTGCATCCACATGCCATGGGGCTGGAAGGGTGCTCAGCAGACATGCAGCAAGAAAGACATCGGACGGACATGCTCTCAGGCAGAAACTTGAGGATCAGGGCATAAGTGTAATGGCAGGCAGCTACAAAACTCTCTCTGAAGAAACGCCGCTGGCCTATAAAGATGTTGATCATGTTGTAGACGTTGTTGACAGGGCCGGTATAAGCTGCAAAATAGCTCGTTTAGTTCCCCTTGCTGTCATCAAAGGATGATCCGTCTGAATATATTTTTGCAGGGACACCTATTGCCAGGCTCTTGTCCGGAAGGTCTCTTATTACGACTCCGCCTGCACCGACCATGGTCCATGATCCTACATTCATGTTGGGGATCACAGATGCCGAAATACCGAGAAAAGCCCCTTCCTCGAGACTTACGCTGCTACCAAGAACACAACCGGGACCACAGTGGCAATAGTCATTTATTATGCAGTCATGGTCAATTGAACATGAGCTGTTAAGAATACAGTGGTCACCTATTACAACATCGGGTTGAACGACTGACCCGGCAAATATGGATACACCATTCCCCAGTCTCACTGAAGGGTGAACGTAGGCAAGCGGGTGTATTACTGTTGTCCAGCTGACATGCTGAAATCTTGCGGCTATGGTCTTGCGTACAGCATTTGCCCCTATGGCTATTATCGCTTCTGGATGTTTTTGATCATTCAGAATGTCAAAAGGTCCTTTCACCTTGATGTCCAGTACAGTGCTTCCCCATAGAAGCTGGTTATCATCCAGTATTCCTGCGACATTTCTCCCTGCTTCAAGAAGGGTTGAAACTACAACTTTTCCGTGAGCGCCTCCTCCAAGAACATAAACTCCATCATCGATCCGCATTTAATTATCCCTCCTGGCTATTTTTTCTATATATCTATTTAATATTCTACCACTTTCCACAAAAGGAGGTTTAATATGGATTGAATATTTACAGACCTGCTTTAAAAGGGTTTGTTTCATATTCTGGAGCTATGAGTTAAACAGTCCTTTCCTCCTGGAAGAGAATGGTCCTGACAGTCAAGTTTTTTCTGTATAATAAAAAAGTAAGTCTGTTATCAGCTCAGGCAGAAGGCGAACAGGGGTGTCCTGGATGAATAAAATGTTCTTTATCTTTATAATTTCCTACCTGATCCTCTACTCAGGTATGCATTTATATTTTTATCTCGGGTTTCGACATATAGTTCCATCTGGTTATCCATGGATAGCTTCAGGGTATCCTGTCTTTGCCGCTTTTATGATAGCTGCTCCCGTCCTGTCCAGATACTTTGAACGTACCGGTTTATTTTATCTGCAGAAGATATTTGCAGTTACAGGTTATATATGGATGGGGATACTTTTCCTTACCATTTCGGGCATGTTCTTTCTGGATGTTATACGGTTTGTCCTTTTCCTCCTGTCAAAGCTGAGGCCGGGCATGATGCCTTTTACTGTCAGTGGGCGATCAAGGTTTCTCATTTCAATGGTTTTTGCCCTTATCATTTCGGTCTACGGTTATTATGAGGCAGGTAACATCACTACAGGGAGAATTGTTTTCCGGTCATCTCTTCTTCCGGAAGACAGGGATATTTTCAGGATCGTACAGATCTCGGATGTCCATCTTGGTGTGATGTCCGGGGCTTCAAGGCTTGCACGTATCACCCGGAGTATAAAGACCCTTTCTCCCGATATTATTGTGAGCACCGGTGATCTTGTAGATGGTCAGATGGGTAAGATAAACGGAGTATCAGAGCTTATGAAAGAGCTCGAACCAGATTCGGGCAAATATGCTGTTACGGGTAATCATGAATTTTATACGGGGATAGGGCATGCTGTCGAATTTACGGAGAGGGCCGGTTTTACTGTAATACGAAATAGTTTTGTAGAACCCTGCAGTTTCATTTCCATTGCAGGAGTTGATGACCCTGCCGGGAAAATGTTAAAAGCTAATGGAGAGGCTATGGTAAAAGAGACCGATATTCTGCGGTCCATGCCGGAGGAAACGTTAAGGATACTTCTCAAACATCAGCCTGTTATCCAGGATGGTTCTGCAGATCTTTTCGAACTTCAGCTTTCAGGCCATATCCACGGGGGACAGATATTCCCGTTCCACCTTTTTACCAGGCTCGCCTATAAGATCAGGCCCGGACTTTCAAGGGCTGATAGAGATTCATGGATATATGTCAGCCGCGGTACAGGTACCTGGGGGCCGCCAGTTCGATTTCTAAGTGCTCCTGAGGTGACGGTGATAGATATTGTGAGATGTTCCGGAAATATAAAATTTGGCCATTTACCCCGGGGAAGGGATATGCTGGATGAAAAGGGCAGATGAAAGAGATACCATCTTTGCAAGGATGACCTATGAGAAAGGGTCTTCCCGGAATAAAGATTATTACTCCTCAAGGAAAGAGCTTGAAAAGATCGATGATGAACTGAGAAAGATCGGAAACTTTCCATCTCCTGCTGTGGCAAATTTCAAATTTCTTGCCGATATCAGGCCTTTTGCTGATGGTGAGAGTGCGCCGAAAAGGATAAAAGTCGATCCAGCCGATATGACCAGGAAAATAAAGGCTCTTGCGCATTATTATGGAGCAGATGTCACAGGTATAGCGGGACTGACCGAAAAGCATTATTACAGCCACAGGGGAAGGCCTGCTTCAGAGTATGGAAAGGAAGTCAGAGAGATACTTCCAATGGGTATAGTTACAGGTATTCGAATGGATATGGATGTGATCGATACTGCTCCTTCTCCGCCGGTTGTTGTTGAGTCATCAAAGAGTTATGTAAAGGCTGCAGTAACAGGAATGATGATATCCTATTACCTCAGGGAACTGGGTTATAGAGCCCGTAATCATATGGATGGTAACTATCTGCTCGTGGCAGGAAGGGCTGCTGCGGACGCAGGACTGGGCGAATTCGGCCGCTGTGGTATGCTGGTAAATCCTGATCATGGGCCTGCAGTGCGTTATTCCGTTGTCTCTACGGATATTCCCCTTATTGCTGATAACCCTGTATCTTTCGGACTTAAGGAATTCTGCAGAGAGTGTCATAATTGTGACAGATATTGTCCTGTGTCCGCCATTTCGAGTGATGAGGATCCCGAAAAGTGGAAAGTGGATGCTGAAAAATGTTATCGTTGGTGGGGTCAGGCGGGAAGCGACTGCAGTTTATGCATAAAAGCATGTCCTTTTTCATGGGGGATTGGCAGGGAGGATCTGTCGTTAATATCAAAGGACAAGTCTAAAATACATGAGATCCTGGATGAATTTAATAAAAACTTTCAAAAACGGTCTGAAAAACAGAACCCTGAATGGTTCTGACCCCCTCGGGGAAGAATGGAGGCAGAAATATGAATAAAGCTCCTGACAAAACACTTGGAGTCCTTGGAGGCCTTGGTCCGGCCGCGTCGGCGGAATTCATGAGACTGCTTGCCCTTTATGCTCCAGCCAGAAAAGACCAGGAACACCCGCGGGTGATACTTTATTCCGATCCATGGATACCCGACAGGAGCAGCGCTATCATGGGGGATGGAAAGGATCCGGGACCCTTCATAAGGGAAAGCCTTGACAAACTGGTGCAATGGGGTGCGGATATTCTCGCTGTACCATGTAATTCTGCTCATTTTTTTATAGATAAGTTCAGGGACCGTCTGAATGTTCCCTTTGTCCATATAGTCGAATCAACACTCGATGAAGCACAAAACAAAAGTCCTGAGGGTGTCTGGCTGCTCTCCACCAGCGGGACTAAACACAGCAGGCTTTATGAGAACTATGCTTCTGAAAGAGGCTACAGGCTCCTTGTTCCAGATACAGATGAGGAAAGGATCCTGCAGGATTGTATCCGTTCCATTAAAGCCAATGACTACAAAAGTGCCTCTGAAAGCATGAAAAATATATATTTCCAGTTACTTGGTAAGGAATCCCTTCCTGTGATGGCGGCATGTACAGAGCTTCCCCTGGCATTCAATGCTGCTGCTCTTCCGCAGGAAATGATGATATCAAGCCTTTCTGCACTTGCAGATGCGTGCTTGAAAAAACTGTATGAAGATACGGTATATTCAGCTTTTCAGAACAGGGGAGCGTGAGCTGTTTGCCGGGTGCATCCTTCCGTTTTATCCATTGTTCTGATCTTCACATTGACAGTCCTTTCACCGGGTTGTCGAGAGTTGATGAAAAATACAGAAGCCTGCTTTCTGATTCAACGTTCAGGGCTCTTGACAGGGTGATAGATACTGCCGTTCAGGAAAAGGCTGATTTCATAGTCATGGCAGGTGATGTCTATGATTCAGGTAAGCACAGTCTCAGGGCAAGGCTGGAGTTCAGGGATGCGGTCCTGCGAGCCTGTGAGAGGAATATTGATATCTTTATGGTACACGGAAATCACGATCCCCTTAATTCCTGGAGCTCTGATGCAGACCTTCCGGATAACTTCCATCGTTTTGGCTCTGAGCTTGAGACTGTTTTTTTTAAACGAGATGGTATAACTCTCGCCGAGGTATGCGGAATAAGCTATCCAGTGGGTGAGGTCTGGGAAAATTTTTCTCTCAGGTTTCAGGATCTGCCCCGGGAAAGGGCATACTTCAGGATCGGATTGCTTCACTGTAATGTGGGGTCGATCTCATCGGGTCATGAGAACTACTCTCCCTGTACAATTGATGATCTTAAAACTGCCTCTGTGGATTACTGGGCGCTTGGACATGTTCACAATGCCAGGATAATAAACGCTTCGGATCCTGCAATAGTCTATTCTGGAAATACTCAGGGCAGACATGTTCGAGAAAGTGGCAGGAAGGGCTGCTATGTCATAGATGTGGTTGAAGGGAGGATCAGCAGCATTTCCTTCAGGGATACCGCAAATGTTCTATGGCACGATCTGGATATCGATATTACCGGGGTGCCTGACCTGGAGAGTATTGTCGATCTCATAAGGGGGAAATGTGCATCCATCAGAAGGGAATTCCCCGCGATCTCTCATGTTGCCCGTTTCACTGTCTCCGGTTCTGTGGATCAGAATAAAATCTCACAGGATCGAATAAACGATGAAGAAATGCTTGAAACCCTTCGAGGTCTTGAATCTAAAAGGCTTGACCCTGTCTGGATAGAATCCCTGAGGTTCGAGGGTGTCAGGACTTTTGACAGGGAGAGACTTATTCATGAGGAGAACTTTGTCAGCGACTTCCTGAATGTAACATCACAGATCAGGGAAGATCCGTCAGAGATCGCCAATATCCTGAGGGGTATAGATGGTTACCGGATAGCGAGTTCATTTATGGATGCTGAAAAGGAAGACCTCTGGGCAGAGATTTTGGAAGATGCTGAGAGGACAGGGCTTGCACGTCTGCTGGGAAGTGGAAGATCTTGAAGATAACTTCTTTCAGTATTAAAGGTTTCGGAATATTTACAAATTCAAAAGTTGACGAGACGGGTAATGGTATCTGTCTTTTCACTGGTCAGAACGAGAGTGGTAAATCCACCCTCATGCGTTTTATCAGAAGCTGTCTTTTTGGTATGAAAGGGCAGAGAGGTTCTATCGATGAGCCCCTGAATGGGGGTAGCCATGGCGGGACTATGGACATAGTTCTCGAGGATGGTTCAACTCAAAGGATGATACTTGACGGCAGGAAACTGTTCTTTGAGGATAGTGGTCCTGGAAATATTCAGCTTGAAGATGGACCTCCCTGGATAAGTGTCAGCAGGGAACTTTTTGACAGGGTTTTCTGCCTTGGACTTGAAGATCTGTCTAAGGAAGGAAGCAGGCTGCTGGATGACCGATCGGTGAGAAACAGACTTTTCTCAGCAAGTGCAGGTCTTGGAGATATCTCGTTAACGGAGGTCTTTTCTTCGCTCTCTGATGAAATGGCTTCTATTATCAAGACAAGGGGAAGATCTTCAGGTACCGTTGGAGATCTGAAGCATAAGATCTCCGAAGTTGACTCAAAGATGCTTGAACTTGGTGATGCCGGTAAAAGATACTCCGATCTTCAGGATAAAAAGATAACACTTGAAGGTCGTATTGCTGAAATATCAGGTGAGATCGAAAGAACCAGAAGGGAACTCAATCAGAGTAAAAGGCTTGAAAATCTTCTGGGACCATGGAATGAGCTGAAAGGGATAGAGGAATCTCTAAAGTTCCTTATGGCTGCAGAAAACTTTCCACCTTCTGGTGAACAGAGATTTCTTGAGATCAAAAAACAGAAAGATGCTTTTTTAAAAGAAATTACAGGGAAGGAAAAATTTCTCGAAAAAAAACGCATAGAACTGGATTCATTGGAAATAAACTGGGAAGTGTTGAAAATGGAGGGTGAAATAGAGAAGTTGAGAGACGAAAGATCAGCAATATCGGGGTTACCTGAAGAAAATGCTGTTCTTGGTCAAAAACTTGAAGGAATAAAGAAGGAACTGAATGGGCTTCTGGAACAGATCGCCAATTCATGGGAAACTGGCGACCTTGAAAGTGCTGATCTTTCTTTTAATGCCAGGCAGGAAGCTGCAAAGATGATAAATGATATTTCTGACATAAGGCGGGAGCGTTCTACCTGCAATGAAATGCTTTCAAAACTTCAGAGGGAGCAGGAAAGGTCCCACGGCATATATCAGGATATAAAGAACGATCTTCTGGACTATGGTGAAAGAATACCCGAAAAAAAAGAACTGGAAAGAGATTTCGCAAGTATTGATCAGTTAAGGGATGTATTAGAAGAAAGTTCAAGAACATCTGAAAAAACTGATCATCTAAAACAGTCTGTCTCTGAAAACAGAAAGCGCGTGGAAGATCTGATATCAAAAAGAGGATCCTCTAAAATGTTTATACCTTATCCCTGGATAGCAGGGATGGTGATCCTTTTATGTGGTTCGATCATTTTGTCTTTCTTTATGCCGGATCCCTTGCCTGCTTTGTTCGCAGCGGGAATTTGCGGTTTTGTTACAGCTGGTTCATTTTTACTCAATTCAGTTCAGAGTAGAAACAACAGGAAGATCGAATCTGAACTGGAAAAGGAGATAACCAGACTGGATCAAAGGTATGAAGAACTTGTTCCTGAACTGGACGAGTACCAGGTCAGAATGAAAAAACAGGAGCTTCAGATCAGGGATCTTGCAGGAGGGCTTGGCATAGACTCTTCTATGCTAAAAGATGAAGCTCACCTTTTCAGGCTTTCACTTAAAAACAGATTTAATCGCCTGAAGAC
>Ga0102925_1000469_pt1 | contig 22002 bp, 16 predicted proteins | sample SalPonR1_A_D1_MG_FD_78216 | JGI IMG/M metagenome (GOLD analysis project Ga0102925, IMG submission 78216) | Salt pond soil microbial communities from South San Francisco under conditions of wetland restoration - Salt Pond MetaG R1_A_D1_MG | ecosystem: Environmental > Aquatic > Marine > Intertidal...
GACCGGGAGGTGGAGCGCTACTTCGGCCAGGTCCAGTGGCAGTGGCTGCGCTCCTCCCACGAGGACTGGCGGGTCCACCTCAGCCACGAGCGCGCCGACGTGAATGACCGCATGGAGGTGCCGCCCTACCGGGACCGCGAGGGGGGCGATGCCCTGCCGGATGATGAGCCCTTCAATGTCCCCCTGACCAATGACCCCTCCACCGACCTCCGGCGCACCGCCCTGGAGCTGGAGCATCACTCCCGCCCCCTGTCGGGGCTGCGGCTGGCCTGGGGGCTCAGTGGTCGCCACGACGAACTCGTCGCCCCCGGCTATGTGGGCGACGAGGAGCCGGTGACCCTGGTCACCCGGCGCGCCTTCCTCCACGGCGAGTGGCGGCCTTCCCGGTCCTGGACCCTTCACGCCGGGGCCGGCGTGGAGGACGAGGCCTATACCGGGGTCCATGCCGCGCCCCGGGCGGGCGCCAACTGGCACTACCTCCCCGACCATGCCGTCCGGCTCAGCGCCACCCGCGCCCGGCGCGCCCCCTCCCTGCTGGAGGCTCAGGGAGACCGGGGTCTGCGCCGGCAGGACAACAACCAGATGGTGGACCGGTTCATGCTCGGGGATCGCGGGCTGGATCCGGAGCGGGTGGACAGCATCGAGCTGGCCCTGGTGGGGGGTGGGGATGCCCTCAACTACGAGTTCAAGCTCTTCCGGCGCATCTTCCAGGATCTTATCGTGGGCGTTGACGATTTTCCGGCGGCTGAGCCCTACGATAATTACGCGTTGGGGACTTGCCCGATTACCGAGGAGAACCCGGAAGGGCTTCCCTGTGCCTACCTGGCCAACCACGTCCGCCTGCAGCAGAACAGCGAGACCATCCGGACGCGGGGGGCGGAGCTGCAGTTCGATTGGCGGCCGGCCCCGGACAGCCGTCTGGGCTTCGCCTGGGCCTGGGGTTCTGCCGAGGGGATGATTGATATCGGCGCTGGTGACTATATCAACCCCCAGCGTCAGAGCGCCGACAGCACCATCCCCGACCACACCGTCGCCCTCTGGGGCAGCCAGCGGCTGGGGGCGTGGCATCTCTCGGCGGCGGCCTACCACGTCTCCGCCATGCAGTGGATCCTGAGCGACGAGCTGGAGGGCTGGACCACCCTGGACCTGACGGTGGCCCGCGACCTCGACCTCCCCTTCGGTGAGGGCCGCCTGGCGGTCACCGCCCTGGATGCGCCGGGGGACTACGCCGACTTCCACGAGAAGTATCGGCGGGACCGGCGCCTCTACGCCCACGCCTCGCTGGCCTTCTAGCGCGATTCGGGATGGAGGCAACCGTGCCAGGGAGTGACGCGGCCATGGGGAAGAACGGCTCGGGGCCGGCCGGCGGGCGAGGGAGGTGGGCGCCATTGCTCCTCCTGCTCCTTGCCCTGCTGGCCCTTCCCGCTGCGGCGGCCGGGCCGCCCGCCGTGGTGGTTATCGCTGAGCCCGGGAGCGCTCACCAGCAGGCCTTTATCCGGGGGCTGGAGGCCGGCCTGGAGGGGGCCGTGACCATCGAGCAGCGACCGCCGGAGGGGGTGGGTGAGATCGCCTCGTCGAGCCTGGTGGTTGCCGTGGGCGAGCGGGCGGGGAACGCCGTCGCCGAACGCCGCTGCGGGGATTGGCGGCTCTACGGCCTCGTCTCGTGGGGTGCCGCCCGGGGATGGCTGAAGGGGGATCCGCGCGCGGCGGCCCGGGTCGTGGAGCAGCCGCCCCGCCGGGTTGTTGCCCTGCTTGCCGCCGTCCTGCCCGAGGCGCACCGCGTGGGCCTCCTCCTGGGGCCCTCTTCCCGCCACTACGGCCGCCGGCTGGTTTCGGCCCTCAAGGAGGAGGGCCGGGAACCGAAAGTCCGCCACGTGACGGAGGAGGCGGCGGTGGAGCCGGGAGTGGAGGAGCTCTTCGCCGAGAGCCAGGCCCTGCTCGTTCCCGCCGATCCCGTGGTCATCAACCGTCGCACCGCCGTCCCCCTTATCCAGGGCGCCTATCTGCGCGGGGTCCCGCTGGTGGGGCCGGGGCGTTCCAGCGTTCGCGCGGGGGCCCTCATGGCCCTGCACACCGACCCCGTTGCCCTGGGGCGCGAGGCCGCCGAGGACGTGCGTGCAGCGCTCGCGGGGGCGACCCCGGCCGGCCATCGCCATCCGCTGGATTTCCAGGTCGTGGTCAATTACGGCGTCGCCCGCGCCCTGGGGCTGGCGGTGCCGCCGGAGGGCCGGTTGCAGCAGCAACTGAAGGAGGGGGCACCATGATGCCGGCGGGGATCCGCCGGACCCTGCTGGTGGTGGCCCTGCTACCGGCCCTGGTTACCGCCGTGCTCCTGTTCGGCTACTTCGTGAGCGAACAGATGCAGTTGCTGGACGATGCCCTGGAGGACCAGGGCCGGACCCTGGCCGAACAGCTGGCCCCGGCCGCGGAGTACGGCGTGGTGACCGAGAACCGCCCCCTGTTGCGCCGGGTGGTGGCGGCGGCCTGGGGCGATCGCGCCGTGGCCGGGATTGCCGTCGTGGACGCGGCCGGCGAGGTCATCTGGCACCGGGGCGACTTCGAGCACGCCACGGAACTGCGGATGGAGCGCGATATGGGCGGCGCCCGCGAGTGTGCCCGCGGCCGCGAGCGGGTGCTCTTCTGCGCCCCCATTCAGCGGACCCGGCTACCGGTGGAGGACTTCGGGGGGCCGGCCCGGGTGCTGCCCGAGGTAGTGGGACGTATCTATGTGGAGATGTCCGTGGTCCCGCTGCGCGAGCGGCGCAATGCGGCGGTCCTGCGGGCGGTGGGCATCACCCTGGCGGTACTGCTGCTGGGCGGGGTGGTCGCCGCGCGGGCGGGGCGTTCCATCGGTCAGCCCCTGGGCGAGCTGGCCGACGCCCTGCGCGCAGCCGGTCGCGGCGAGCTGGAACGCCAGGTGCCGGAGACGGCCAGCGGGGAGCTGGCGGTCCTCCAGAGCGGCTTCAACCACATGATCGCCGAACTCAAGTCCACCCACGACCAGATGCAGGGCCGGATCGAGGAGGCCACCGGCGAACTGCTCAATGTCCTGGAGGAGCTGGAGCGCAAGAATCGCGCCCTGGAGACCCAGCGCCGTAATGCCCAGGCGGCCAACGAGGCCAAGACCCGCTTCCTGGCCAATATGTCCCACGAGATCCGGACCCCCATGAGCGGCATCATCGGGATGGCCGAACTGCTGGGGCGGACGCCGCTGGACCCGTCCCAGCGGGACTATGTCGACGCCCTGCGAGTGGCGGCGGACAGCCTCCACGTCCTCCTGGATGATGTCCTGGACCTGGCGAAGATCGAGGCGGGCAAGGTGCGCCTCCAGCATCGCCCCTTTGATCTGCGCGAGGCGGTGGAATCGGTGGCCCGCATGCTCGCCCCCAGTGCCCACGCCAAGGGTCTGGACCTGATCTGTTATGTCGAACCGGGGATCCGGTCGTGGGTCGTGGGCGACGCCCAGAAGCTCAAGCAGGTGCTCACCAACCTCGCCATCAACGCCATCAAGTACACCGACGCCGGCGAGGTGGTCCTCGAGGTCACCGCGGAACAGCAGAGCGGCGATGCGGACCAGTGGCTCCGTTTCCGGGTTCGCGATACCGGTGTGGGGATCGCGCCGGATGCCCAGGCCCGTATCTTCGAGAGCTTCGCCCGGGTGGACGAGGGGGAGCCGGTCCCCGGTACCGGGCTGGGGACCACCATCGCCCGCGAATTCGTGGAGCTCATGGGCGGCGAGATCGGCCTGGAGAGCGAGCCGGGTCAGGGGTCGCTGTTCTGGTTCCGGCTCCCCTGGCGGCTGGCCCCGGGGAAGGAGGATGTTCCCCTCCCGGGTCTCGCCGGGGAGCGGGTCCTGGTGGTCAGTGCCCGGGACAGCGAGCGCCGTACTCTGGAGGCCTACATCGCGGCCCTGGGCGGGGCGGTGACGGCCTGGTCGGCGCTGCCGCCGGGGGAGGCCGAAACGGTGGCCGGGGCCTTCGACATCGTCGTGGTGAGCCGTCCCCCCGGGGGGACGGCCCCGCCCGGCGAGGAGCTGGCGGCCCTCGCCGAACGGGCCCGGCTCATCTGCCTGCTGCCGCTGGGCGAGGAGCCGCTCCGGGATGAGTGCCCGGTCCATCTGCGCACTCCGGTGCTGTGGCAGCAGCTGGCCCGCTGTCTGGCGGGCGAGGAGCGGGAGATCCAGCGGCAGGAACCGCCCGCCGACCGGGTGGCCATCCGGGTGCTGGTGGCCGAGGACAATGCCATCAATGCCCGGGTGATCCGGACCTTCCTCGAACAGGCAGGGCACCAGGTCACGGTGGTCGGCGACGGCGACGCCGCCCTGGCCCACCTGGAGAACGAGCCGGTGGACATCGCCCTGCTGGATCTCCGCATGCCGGGGCTGGACGGCATCGAGGTGGCGCGGCGCTGGCGGCAGGAGGAGGGGGATGGCTGGGTGCCGCTGGTGGCGCTGACGGCCAATGCGACCGAGGCGGATCGCGCCGCCTGTGCCGATGCCGGGATGGACGGGTTCCTGACCAAACCGGTGAGTTCCGCCGAGCTGGACGACCTGGTCGCCCGGCTGACGGGCCTTGAAAACGCCGGCGCTTTCGGCTCAAATGGTGGTAACGGTTAGCAAGAACCGGTGCCGGCCGGCACCGGACGGAATACGGTGACAAGCGGAGGCAGGACATTGAGCGATAATATCGTCCATGTGACGGACAGCACCTTCGAGGACGAAGTCCTGAACACCGACGGGGCCGTGCTCGTCGACTACTGGGCCGACTGGTGTGGGCCCTGCAAGATGATTGCCCCCATCCTCGACGAACTGGCCGAGGAGTACGCCGGCAAGCTCAAGATCGCGAAGCTCAACATCGACGAGAATCCGGGGACCCCGCCGAAGTTCGGCATCCGCGGGATCCCGACGCTGATGCTGTTCAAGGACGGTAACGTCGAGGCCACCAAGGTGGGTGCGGTCTCCAAGTCGCAGCTCTCGGCCTTCGTCGACAGCAACCTGTAGAGCCGCTGAGTGGTGGCCACCTTCGGGTGGTCGCCCGTCGAGGGTGGACCCCGGTCCACCATCGTGGTAGCTTCCCTTACGCGTCTGCCCCCTGCAGCGCGACCTTTTCGATTTTCAGGACTCTCGAACCGAACTCCCGATCCCGGAAACGGACCCTCCCTCCTGGCGTGTGGCCGCCGATCGGTGGAGTCTCCGCGGAGTCGTTCCCGCATCCGCCGGAACCCCCATGCCCGAATCATCCGATCAAAACAGCGACAAGACCATGAATCTGACTGAACTCAAGCGCACGACCGCGGCCGAGCTGATCAAGCAGGCCGAGGAGATGAACCTGGAGGGGCTCTCCCGAGCCCGCAAGCAGGACGTCATCGTTGCCATGCTCAAGGCGCACGCCGAGCGCGGCGAGGACATCTACGGAGACGGGGTGCTGGAGATCCTCCAGGACGGATTCGGCTTCCTGCGCTCGGCGGATGGGTCCTACCTGGCGGGGCCGGACGATATCTACGTCTCGCCCAGCCAGATCCGGCGCTTCAACCTCCGCACCGGCGACAACATCGCCGGCAAGATCCGACCGCCCAAGGAGGGCGAGCGCTACTTCGCCCTGCTCAAGGTGGAGGAGATCAACTTCGAACGGCCGGAGCACTCCAAGAACAAGGTCCTGTTCGAGAATCTCACCCCGCTGCACGCCACCGAGCGCATGCAGATGGAGGTGGGCAACGGCTCCACCGAGGACATCACCCCCCGGGTCATCGACCTCATCGCCCCCATCGGCAAGGGCCAGCGCGGCCTCGTGGTCTCCCCGCCCAAGGCGGGCAAGACCCTGATGCTGCAGCAGATCGCCCAGTCCATCACGCAGAACCACCCGGAGGTCTTCCTCATCGTCCTGCTCATCGACGAGCGGCCCGAGGAGGTGACCGAGATGGAGCGGTCGGTGCGCGGCGAGGTGGTCTCCTCCACCTTCGACGAGCCGGCCACGCGCCACGTCCAGGTGGCCGAGATGGTTATCGAGCGGGCCAAGCGGCTGGTGGAGCACAAGACCGACGTGGTCATCCTGCTGGACTCCATCACCCGCCTGGCGCGGGCCTACAACACCACCATCCCTTCCTCGGGCAAGGTCCTTACCGGCGGCGTGGATGCCAACGCCCTGCACCGGCCCAAGCGCTTCTTCGGGGCGGCGCGGAATATCGAGGAGGGCGGCAGCCTGAGTATCCTCGCCACCGCCCTGGTGGAGACCGGCTCGCGCATGGACGAGGTCATCTTCGAGGAGTTCAAGGGCACCGGTAACCTGGAGCTCCACCTGGACCGGCGCATCGCCGAGAAGCGGATCTTCCCGGCCATCAACATCAATCGCTCCGGTACCCGGCGGGAGGAGCTGCTCACCAAGCCGGACGAGCTGCAGAAGATGTGGGTCCTGCGCAAGCTGCTCAATCCCATGGACGAGGTGGCGGCCATGGAGTTCCTCCACGACAAGCTCAAGGCCACCAAGACCAACGACCAGTTCTTCGACTCCATGAAGCGCTGACCGCGACGGCGCCGGCTCCCCTTGCCGGGGGGCGGCGCGCTGGCGTATGATGGCCGGCTTGTTCGCGGCGTCCCGAGGGAGAGGGGCGCTTCAGGGTCCAACGCGAGGTAGGTAGTGATGAAAGCGGATATCCATCCCCGGTATCAGGAAATCAACGTGAGCTGCAGCTGCGGTAACAGCTTCAAGACCCGCTCCACGGCGACGGAAGACCTCCATATGGACGTCTGCGCCGAGTGCCACCCCTTCTACACCGGCAAGCAGCGGCTGGTGGACACCGCCGGGCGCGTGGACAAGTTCCGCCAGAAGTACGGCATGTAGCGCCCTCAGGCCGGCGATCCCCCCTCGCCGGCCAGCAGTTCGGCCACTGCCTCGCGGCTGGCCCGTGCCATGGGCTGGCCATCCACCGGCGAGGCCGGTGCCTGTCGGATCCCCCGCTCCGGGAAGACCACCACCTCCACCTCGGTCTCGCGACCGGGATGTTCTCCCTCTCTACCCCACGGAAAGCGAAAGCTGGGCAGCCGCTGCTCGGAGTCGCCGATCCGTAGTTCCACCTCGCCCTCGTCGAAGGGGTGGTGGTGGTCCATGAGCCGGAAGGCGATGGCCTCGGGGGTGTCGCTGAACAGGTGGACGTTCACCCGGGTGTGGCTCCCCGCCGTACCGGCGAGCACGGGCCCCACCAGGCGCGGCCGGAAATCCTCGAAGGCCGCCATCACCTCCAGCGCCACGCGGCGGAGCCGCGCCAGCTCCTGCGGCTGGTGGTCGGCCTCGAAGAGGCGCTGATGTTCCCGCAGGGCGGCCTCGATCTCCTCGTTCCGCGGCAGGTTGCGCGTGTCGGCCGCTCCCAGGCGCGCCGCCGCCTTGCGCTTGGCGTGGTGGAAGTCGGTGAGGGCGCCGTCGCTCATCAGCCGCGCCGCCTCGGTGGCGATGCTCTGGCGCATGGCCTGGTCGTGTCGCCGCGGCGTGGATGCCATGGGCGTTCCCCCTAGAAGAGCGAGCGCTGGACGTCGTCGTCGGAGCCGGAGCCGTTGCCCTCGGCCCGCGGCTCCGGGACGTGCCCCGGGCGGAAGGTCTCGAAGATGGCCTCCTCGTTGTCGGGGCCGGCCAGCTTGCCGGTCTCCGGGTCGATGCGCACCGTGACCATGCCGGAGGGGCGTTCCAGCTCCTTCTCGGGGACCCCGACCAGGGCAGCGCGCATGTACTCCCGCCACATGGGCAGCGCCGCGCGCGCACCGGTCTCCCGCCGACCCAGGGGGCGCGGGGTATCGAAGCCCACCCAGCTGGTGGTGGCCACGGCGTGGTTGAAGCCGGTGAACCAGGCGTCCACCTGCTGGTTGGTGGTCCCCGTCTTGCCGGCCAGGTCGTCGCGACCCAGCGCCAGGGCGCCGCGGCCGGTCCCCTCCTTGACCACGTCCCGCAGCATGGAATTCATCTGGTAGACGTTCCCCGGCGGCAGGACCCGCTCCGCCGGGCGCTCCGCCCGGGGCTCGGGCACCGGTAGCCCCGGGAGGCCGATGCGTGCGATGAGGTGTTCGGCCCCCCGCAGCCCTTCCGGCACGGCCTCGTCGCAGTCGGGGCAGACCCGCTCGGGATTGGCCTCGTAGAGGATGCGGCCGTCGCGATCCTCGATACGCTGGAGGAAGTGGGCGTCCACCCGGTAGCCGCCATTGGCGAAGACGGTGTAACCGGTGGCCAGCTCCAGGGGCGTGATGGCCCCGCTGCCCAGCGCCAGGGTGAGATCCCGGGGCAGGCGCTCGGTGTCGAAGCCGAAGCGGGCGGCGTGGTTGATGGCGTGGCGGATCCCCATGGCGCGCAGCAGGCGGATGGAGATGAGGTTGCGCGACTTGACCAGGCCGGTGCGCAGCCGGGTGGGGCCGAAGAAGCGGCCGCTGTAGTTCTCCGGCGCCCAGACCCCCTCCAGGGCGGTATCCTCCAGGACCACCGGCGCATCGTTGATGATGCTCGCCGGGGTGAACCCGTCCTCCAGCGCCGCGGAGTAGATGAAGGGTTTGAAGTTGGAGCCCGGCTGTCGCCGCGCCTGGGTCACCCGGTTGTACTTGCTGCGGCTGAAGTCGTAGCCGCCGGCCAGGGCCAGGACGCTGCCGTCCTCCGGCCGCAGGGAGACCAGCGCCCCCTGCACCTCCGGTTCGTTGGCCAGGTGCCACTGCCCCTGGCCCAGGGGCCGCAGGCGGACGATATCGCCCACGGCGACGACGTCCGCCGCGGTCTCCGGCTCGGGACCGGCGCTGTTGGTATCGCGGTAGGGCCGCGCCCAGGCGAGGCCGCGCCAGGGGATGGTATCCAGCGTCCCTTCGGGGGTGATGACTCGCGCCGAGCGCTCCTCCACCGCGACCACCAGACCCGGTTCCAGGTCCCGCGGCAGCCGGACCTCCTCCAGCCAGTCGCGCCACTCCCGCAGCTGCGGCGGGCGCAGCTCCAGCGGGCCGGGTCGGTCGGCGGTGGCCAGCCAGTACCGGGCCGGACCGTCCAGGCCCGGGTCGCGCTGCTCCACCGGCCCGCGGTAGCCGTGGCGGAAGGAGTAGTCGTGGAGGCCGTTGGCCAGGGCATCATTGGCCGCCTCCTGCAGCCGGCTCGCCACCGTGGTATAGACGCGGTAGCCGCCGGTGTAGGCACCTTCGCCGTGGCGCGCCACCATTTCCCGGCGGGCGAGTTCGGCGACCCAGGGGGCGTGCAGGCTGGCCTCGGCACCGTGGTAGGTGGCGTTGTCGCGGAAGGTGCGCGCGTCCTGCCAGCGGTCGGTCGCCAGGTAGCCCAGGGTGTGCATGCGGTCGAGGACGTAGTTGCGACGGATGAGTGCCCGCTCGCTCCCCGCCAGGGGATTGTAGCGGGAGGGCGCCTTGGGCAGCCCGGCGATCATCGCCATCTGCGCGGGATTGAGTTCGTCCACGCTGAGGCCGTAATAGACCTCCGCCGCCGCGCCGACCCCGTAGGCCCGGTTACCGAGATAGATCTTGTTGAGATAGAGCTCGAGGATGGTCCCCTTGTCCAGCTCCCGCTCCATCTTGAAGGCGAGCAGGATCTCCCGGAGCTTGCGCAGGTAGGTCTTCTCCCGGGTCAGGAAGAAGTTGCGCGCCACCTGCATGGTGATGGTGCTGCCGCCCTGGCTCTTCTCGCCGGTGGCGGCGAGGTTGGCCGCCGCCCGGAGGAGGCCGAGGTAGTCCACCCCCGGATGCTCGTAGAAACGGTTGTCCTCGGCGGCCATGACCGCCTGCACCATGAGCGAGGGGATCTCGTCGCGTTCCAGCGGGATCCGGCGCTGGCTGCCGTACTCCGCCATGAGCACCCCGTCGCGGCTGTAGACGCGCAGGGGGATCTGGAGCTCGATGTCCTGCAGCTCGGCATGGGCGGGGAGCCCCGGCGCGAGATGGGCATAGACGGCATAGCCGGCGGCCACGGCGACGACGTAGAGGACGGCCAGGCCGAGGACCAGGCGACGGGAATAGCAGACCAGAGTGGACATGGGAGGCGTGGCGTTGCCGGAAACAGGACCCCCAGTATACGGCGCCAGCCCTTGCCAGGGGAATGCTTGCCGTTGACGGTGGCGACCAACGGCGCCAAGATGCACCAGAACCGCGTGATACGGACTTCGCGCAATGAAGAGAACAGGGATGGGCTCAACCCCCCTTGTCGGGGTCGATATCGGGACCAGTGCGGTCAAGGTGGTGGCGTTCCCGCGTCGCCGGCCAGTGCGCTGGTCCGTCGTCCCCCTCCCCGACGGCACCATCAGCGAGAAGCAGGTCCAGCAGCCAGAGGCGGTGGCCACCGCGCTGCGCACGGCCCTGGGTGAACTCGGCCGGGTTTCGCGTCGGGCCGCGCTGGCCGTGGGTGGCGCGGCCGTCATGACCCGGCAATGGCGCCTCCCCGCCGAGCTTGAAGACGAGGATCTGGAGGCGCGGGTCCGGGGCGAGGCGGCGAGTGCCCTCCCCTTCGACCCGGACCGCGTCTATCTCGACTTCCAGGTCCTGGGGCCGGATCCCGAGGATGCCGGCCTGCAACAGGTACTGCTGGCCGCCTCCCGGGCCGATCAGGTGGATGGCCGCCTCGAGGCTGTTCGGGAGGCCGGGCTGCGTCCGGCGCTGGTCGATCTCGAATCCTTCGCCCTGGAGCAGTCTGCGGCCGGCCTGGCCCGGCGGGGGCAGGCGGTGGCGGTGGCCGATATCGGCGCCACCAGCCTGACCATCGCCCTGGCCGGCGATGGCGAGGGCCACTTCAGTCGCTCCCAGGCCCTCTCCGGTACGCCGCTGGCCGCCGCCCTGGCAACGGCGCGCGAGACCACCCGAGCCGAGGCCGAGGCGGCCCTGCGCCACGGCGAGGCCCCGCCGGACGAGTTGCTGACCCCCTTTACCGAGGCCGTTGCTGCCCAGCTCAAGCGCCTCCTGCCCCTGGCGGAGGAGCAGGCGGGGCGCGCGGCGGACCGCCTCGTCCTCGCCGGTGGCGGCGCCCTGACCCCGGGTCTGGTGGCGGCCCTCCGCGAATCCTTCCCCGTCCCCGTGGCCCTCGCGCGCCCCCTCTCCCGGGAGGGCGACGAGGCGAGCGCCGGCCTGCGCCATATCGAGCCCGGACTGGCGGTGGCCGCCGCCCTGGCCCGGCGGAGGCCGGCATGACGCATGCGGTGAACCTGCTCCCGTGGCGGGCGGAGCGGCGCCGGCGCGAACGCCACCGAGTGCTCGCCCTCATCGCTGGCGCGCCACTGCTGGCGGCCCTGCTGGCCGGGGGCGTCTGGCTGCAGCTGGCCGCCTGGCAGTCGGCCCAGGAGGCGCGAAACGTCCACCTGGAACGGGCGGTGGACCGGGTGGAGGCGCGTCTCAACGAGGTGACCCGCCTGCGCCAGGAGCACGAGCGCATCAAGAAGCGCATGGCGGTGCTGGAAGAGCTGGTTGCACGCCGGGGGCGGCCGCTGCGGTGGCTCAACGCCCTGGTGCGGGCCGTGCCCGAGTCGGTGGTCATCGAATCCCTGAGCGTGCGCCAGGGCGCCATGGAGCTGGCCGGGCGCGCCCGTGCCAACGATGCCGTCTCCTTCTTCATGAACGGCCTCGAGGGGGCCGCGGTCTTCCGCTCGCCGCGGCTGGAGGTCATCGAGGAGACGGAGCAGGCGGCCTACCGCTTCCGCCTGCACGCCCCCCTGCACGAGACCGGGAATTCCGGGGAGGGCACGGATGGCCCTGAGTGATCTGAACCAGTTCGAGCTCGACCTGGCGACCGCACACCAGTGGCCCCGCGGGGTCCGTCTGCTCCTGGCCGGGACCGGAACCGCCGTGGTGCTGGTGCTGGTCGGCCTCTTCCTGCTGCGACCGGTCTGGTCGGATCTCGCGGCCGCCGAAGCGCGGGAGGAGGAGCTACTGGAGCGCTACGCCGAACGGCGCGCCCTGGCAGCCGACCTCCCCCGCCATCGGCAACGCATGGAGGCCATCCGCGAGCTCTACAACGACCTCCTCCAGCGCCTCCCCCGCGGTAGCGAGATGGCCAGCCTCCTCACCCGGATCTCCGAGGCCGGCCGTGCCGCCGGCCTGCGTTTCGAGCGCTTCGAGCCCCTTCCCGAGGTGCCGGCCGAGTTCTATGCCGAGGCGCCGGTCCGGCTGCGCCTTAGCGGAACCTTCACCGAGTTCGGTCGCTTCGTCCAGGCGCTGGTGGAGCTGCCGCGGGTGGTGACCATCGGCGATGTCAGCGTGACCGCCAACGAGGACGGGGAGGGCGTCACCATCGAGATGACGGCGCGGACCTACCGGTACCGCGGCGGGGAGGAGGCGGCGTGAACCGAGGGCTGCTGTTTCTGCTGGGGGTGTCCCTCCTGCTCGGCGGTTGTGCCGACCCCGATCTCGAGGAGCTACGTGCGCGCATGGCCAGCATGGAGAGTGAGGCGCGGGGCAAGGTACCTCCCCTGCCGGCCCTCCGAGAGCCCGAACCGCCGGCCTTCGCCGCCGAGGGGCGCAATCCCATGGAGCGTCCCGGTGGCGCCCCCTCGACCAGGGCCGCGGAGGGACCGCGGCCCGAGGGCGGGCGCAAGCCCGAACGCCTGGAGCGTTTCAGCCTGGAGACCCTGCGGCTGGTGGGGACCATGGGCTCCGACGAGCGGCGGGTGGCCCTGGTGGAGGGCCCCGAGGGTCGGCTCCACTCGGTGGCCGAGGGCGATCACATGGGGCGGAACCACGGCCGGGTGGAGCGGATCACCGCCAATGCCATCGAACTGCGCGAGCTGGTGGAGGCCGGCAACGGCTGGGAGGAGGCGATCACGACCGTCACGCGCGACGAGGCGCGTAACGTCCAGGAACCCTGACGGGAGGAAACGATGCGGCGAGCCATCCTGACATCCCTGGCGCTGCTCGGCGCGGGCGTTACACAGGCTGCGGAGCTGACCGGGATCCGGGCGACGGAGCAGGGGCTCCATCTCGCCGTGGAGGGGGCGGCGGAGCCAACCGCCTTCACCCTGACCGACCCCCATCGGGTGGTCGTGGACCTGCCCGGTGCAACCAGCGGCGTGGAGCGGCGGCCCGGGGTCGCGGGGGGGAAGGTGCAGGCCCTCCGCGTCATCGAGGCCGGTGGGCGGACCCGGATCATCGCGACCCTGCCCGGGCCTCACGCCCATCGCCTGCGGACCACCGAGGACGGGATCCGGCTCGCCCTGGGCCGGGTCGGCGGCCATTCGGAACCCGGGGAGTCGGAGGTTCCGGTTGCGAACGCCCGCCTGGTCGGAGTCGACTTCCGTCGCGGTGAGGCGGGGGCCGGGGAGTTGCAGCTGGCGTTCTCCGGCCCTGGCGGCGACGTGGATATCCGTCGCCACGAGGCGGGCTATCGGCTCTTCATCGACGGGGCCGAGGTCCCCGAGGCGCAGCGGCGGCGCTACGATGTCCGCGATTTTGCCACCCCGGTGGCGCGGGTGGACGTGCGCCAGCGCCAGGGCGGTGCCCACCTGCTCATCCACGCCGAGGGCGAGACGGAGCACCGCCTCCGCCGGCTGGACGGCGAGCTGACCCTGGCGGTAGCCCCCCGCGCGCAGGAGGCGGAGGAAGAGTCGTCCGACGAGGCGGCCTTCACCGGCGACCGGGTCTCCTTCGACGTGCGCGATGCCGACGTCCGCAGCCTCCTCTTCCGGATCGGCGATTTCACCGGCCTGAACATGGTGGTCAGCGACTCCGTCCAGGGTTCGCTGACCATGCACCTGGAGAATGTCCCCTGGGATCAGGCGCTGGACCACATCCTCACCCTCAAGGGGCTGGGGATGCGCCAGGACGGCGATGTCCGCCTCATCGCCCCGCAGCAGGAACTCCTCGATAGCGAGAGTGCGCGGCTGGAGGCGGAGCAGCGCCGGGACCAGCTCGTCCCGCTGGAGAAGGTGACCCTCCAGGTGAACTACGCCAAGGCGGCGGAACTCGCCTCCACCCTGCGCTCCGAGGAGGGCGGGATGCTCTCGGACCGCGGCTCGGTCCGGGTGGACGAGCGCACCAACAAGCTCCTGATCCGGGATACCCCGGCCAATCTCCGCTCCGCCCGGGAGCTGGTGGAGGAGCTGGACGTGCCGGTGCGCCAGGTCATGATCGAGACCCGGATCGTCATCGCCCAGGACGACTTCAGCGAGGAGCTGGGGACCCGCTTCGGGGCCAGCCATGTCTCCGACAGCGGGAACGTGGGTACGGCCGGGAGCAGTAGCGGAGCCAACAGCCTCATCAACGGCAACGCGCCCGCGACCATCGCCACCGGCGATCGCATGGCCGTGGACCTGCCGGTTGCCAATCCCGCGGGGCAGATCGCCGTGTCGGTACTCGATGGCGATACCCTGCTGGACCTGGAGCTATCCGCCCTGCAGGCGGAGAACAAGGGCGAGATCGTCTCCAATCCCCGGGTGATCACCGCCAATCAGCAGGAGGCGATCATCGAGCAGGGCGTGGAGATCCCCTACCAGGAGGCCAGCTCCAGCGGCGCTACCTCCGTCTCCTTCAAGAAGGCGGTCCTGAGCCTGGGCGTCACCCCCCAGATCACGCCCGACGGGCGGGTCATCATGGACCTGGAAGTCAGCAAGGACAGCGTGGGCGAGGTCTTCAACGGCGTACCCAGTGTCGACACCCGCGAGGTGATCACCCAGGCGCTGGTCGCCGATGGCGAGACGGTGGTCCTGGGCGGGATCTACGAGACCGAGCAGAGCCGCGAGGTGGACAAGGTCCCGCTGCTGGGGGACCTGCCGCTGCTGGGTGGGCTCTTTCGCCATACCCAGGAGGTCAATGCCAAGGCGGAGCTGCTGATCTTCGTCACACCCCGGCTGCTCGAGGGCGAGCCCACGGAGGCCCCGGTGGCCGAGCGGCGGCTGGACCTCTGATACCCCGGCACAACCCGCTGCTTGACCCCGCTCCGCCGGGCTGCCGTAACATGAGTGGATGCAAGCACCCGATCGGATCATCCTCGTGGGCCCCATGGGCGTGGGCAAGACCACCGTGGGGCGGCAGCTCGCCCGCGCCCTGAACCGGCCCTTCCAGGACGCCGACCGCGCCATCGAGGAGCGGACCGGCGCCAGCATCCCCTGGATCTTCGATATCGAGGGCGAGGAGGGCTTTCGCAGCCGCGAGCGCGGGATCCTCGACGAGCTGACCCGGGAGCCGGAACTGGTGCTGGCCACCGGTGGCGGCGCCGTCCTCGATCCGGATACCCGCCGGCAGCTGGCCGAGCGGGGCTATGTCATCTACCTCTACGCCCCGGTGGACCACCTCTACGAGCGGACCCGTTACGACCGCAACCGCCCCCTGCTCCAGACCGAGGACCCCCGGGCCCGCCTGGAGGCGCTCATGGCCGAGCGCGACCCCCTCTACCGCGAGGCGGCCCACCGCGTGGTGGAGACCGGCAACCGGCCGGCGCGGGCCGTGGTCCGCGAGATCATCCGCCCCTGGCGCGAGGAGTGAGCCCACGCCGGGCCCGGATGGTAGTAGAATCAACAAGAACCCCGGCGCCCACCCCAACCCCCGGATGACCATGGAACAACTGGAAGTCGACCTCGGCGAGCGCAGCTACCCCATCCACATCGGCCCCGGCCTGCTGGCGGAGCCGAGCCATTTCGAGCAGGCCCTTCGCGGACGGCAGGTGCTCATCGTCACCAATTCCACCGTGGGGCCGTTGTACTGCGAGCAACTCGAAGCAACGCTGGCGCAGGTAACGTTCTTCAACCGTGCTCGGCAGGAGGGAGAGGCGCTGGAGGTCGACGCCGTGGAGCTGCCTGACGGCGAGGCCTACAAGACCGTCGACCACCTGGACCCCATCTTCACCCGGCTGCTGGAGCGCGGCTTCGACCGCAGCGCCACCATCGTCGCCCTGGGCGGCGGCGTGGTGGGGGACATGGCCGGTTTCGCCGCCGCCTGCTACCAGCGCGGGATCGACTTCATCCAGGTCCCCACTACCCTGCTCGCCCAGGTGGACTCCTCGGTGGGCGGCAAGACCGGGGTCAACCACCGCCTGGGCAAGAACATGATCGGCGCCTTCCACCAGCCGCAGGCGGTGGTCATCGACACCGATACCCTGGCCACCCTGGACGAGCGCCAGTTCGCCGCCGGCCTGGCCGAGGTCATCAAGTACGGGGTCATCGGGGATGCCGACTTCTTCGCCTGGCTGGAGGAGTACATGGGGGCGCTGGTGGCGCGCGAACCGGCGGCGCTGGCCACCGCCATCCGCCGCTCCTGCGAGGCCAAGGCGGCCATTGTCGCCGCCGACGAGCGCGAGGGCGGACAGCGAGCCCTCCTGAACCTCGGCCACACCTTCGGCCACGCCATCGAGACCGGGATCGGCTATGGCCGCTGGCTCCACGGCGAGGCGGTGGCCACCGGGACGCTGATGGCCGCCGACCTGGCCCGGCGCCTGGGCGAGCTGAGCGACGACGAGGTCCACCGCATCGAGGCGCTCACCGTGCGCGCCGGCCTGCCCACCCGCGCCCCGGCGGACCTCTCCCGGGAGCGGTTCCTGGAGCTCATGCGGGTGGACAAGAAGGCCCAGGGGGGCAAGATCCGGCTGGTCCTGCCCACCACTATCGGGAACGCCATGGTGACGGCCGAGTACGACCCGGACGCCCTGGCGGCCACCCTGGATGAACACCACGCCCTGCCGGCCCGTCGCGGACCGCGCGGGTAAGCGCCTTCAGGCGTGTGTCTGCTCGTGGGGCGGTCGGCACGAGTCCCGCCCGCCAGGCCTGTTCAAGGAACGTGCGCGAAGACCTTCGCTGGGAGCGCCGCGGTGGTCCCGGGACGCCCGGCGCTGGTACATTGACGGGATCGAGCCATCGGGGGAGCCGGTGACAGCCCATGCGGATCTACATGCAGACACCGCCCGTCGAGGGTAAGAACCCCCGTTTCTACCAGCTGCTCCTGCAGCCCGACCTGCTCGGGGGCTGGAACCTGGTCCGGGAGTCCGGCCCCCAGGGCGGGCGCGGCCAGGTCCGCAGCGAGCACTTCGACACCCGCGAGGAGGCCGAGGCGGCGCTGCAGCGCCGCCGGGACGACCAGGCCAAGCGTGGCTACCGGGTCGTCTTCACCCGCGGCGAGGAGCAGCCCTGATGCCCACCGGCGAGATCCCCTACCTGGAGATGCTGGGCCTGGACCGGCCCCCCTTCGCCCCGGAGCCGGATCCCGACTTCTTCTACCGGGATGCCGAGCTGGGCCAGCGGCTGGACATGCTCGCCCACCTGGCGCGCTACGGCGACCTGCTGCTCATGATCATCGGCCCCGTTGGCGCCGGCAAGACGAGCCTGCGCCAGCAGTTCGTGGCCGAGAACCGCAACGAGCTGACCATCGGCCAGGTGGAGGTGGACGACGCCCTGGATGCCGACTCCCTGGCCGCCCGGATCAGTCAGGCCTTCGGCCTGGGTGCCGGCTCCACGCCGGTCGAGCTGACCCGCCAGCTGCGCCAGTCCGGCCACGGTGGCACACCCCTGCTGGTGGTGGATGACGCCCACCGGCTGGGGGCGGAGGCGCTGCGCCTCATCCTCGACCTGGCGGACAGCGAGGAGGACAGCGGCCCCGTGGTCCGCATCGTCCTCTTCTGCGAGCCGGCCATCGAGGAGACCCTGGCCGACGGCGAACTCGCCCCCCTGCGCGAGCGGATCACCCACACCCTCCAGCTCCCGGGGCTTACCGCGGCGCAGACGGTGGCCTATCTCCACCACCGCCTGCGGGTCGCCGGCTTTGATGGCCAGCAGGACCCCTTCCCGGCGAAGGTGGCGCGGCGGATCCAGCGCACCGCCCGGGGCAACCCGGCCCGCATCAACGAACTCGCCCACAAGACCCTGCTGGCGAAGGCCGGCCGCGGGAGTGGTCCGCGTCTGTCCCTCGCGCCGGACCGCCGGGTGATCTACGCCCTGGGCGGTGCCGCCGGGATCGGCCTGGTGGCCCTCGCCCTGCTGCCCATCTGGGGTGGCGAGGAGGAGGCGCTGGAGCCGCTGAAACTGGAGCTGCCCGCAGAGGCGCAGCCGGCCGAGGACGAGCAGGCCGCCGGCGAGCAGACTCCCGGTGAGCCCGAGGAAGCCGCGGATACGGAACCAACGGAAGGCTCCCGGGCCTCGTCGGATATCCCGGCGGGCATGCCCGATGAAAGCCCCCGCCTGAAGGGATGGCCCTCGGGGGAGGCGCCGGGTCCCACCCTGGAGCGCGTGGAGCCCGCCGAGATTCGGGGCGGGGAGGGTGCGCAGCGACTCGTCCTCCACGGCGATGGTTTCCCCGAGGGGAGTCGCGTGCGGCTGGGGTACACCGGCGGTGCCCGGGAACTCCCGGCGGAGGCCGTGGAGCGGCTGGACGGCCAGCGGCTGGCCATCACCTTCGACCCCGGCGACGCCGCCGATACCTGGACCGCCCGGGTGACGACCCCCGAGGGGCAAGGGACCGGCACGGCGAGCTTCCGGGTGGCCGCCCCCGAGTCGGCGGAGGCCGAAACCCGGTCCGAAACCCGGCCTGAACCCGAGCCTGAACCGGAGACGGAGCCCGCCACCGCCCAGGAGGCAGCGGGGGAGCCGGCACCCGAGCCCGCCCCCGAGGGGGCATCCGGCGAGGCGGATTCCGGCACCGCGGAGGAGCCCGCCGCGCAGGCTGCCCCGGAGCCGGAGCCGGAGCCGGAGACGACCGAGCCGGCAATGCCGGAGCCGCAGGAGGCCGAGACCACCGCCGGGGAATCCGGGGCCGCTGAAGCGGACACCCCGGACGCCCCCCAGCCCACCGAAACCGCATCCGCGGAGACGGCAGGCGGGCCCCTCGGCAGCGACTGGATCCGTCAGCGGCCCGGCGACCACCGCACCCTGCAGCTGCTGGCCAGCCACCGCGAGGAGGTGGTCCGGCGCGCCGCCGAGGGGCGCGACTGGGACGATCCCGTGGCCACCGTGCTCACCGCTGACGGCTGGTACCTGCTCCTGCACGGCGACTATCCCGATGCCGGGGCCGCGGAGTCGGCCGCTGCGGCGCTGGCGGAGCGGACCGACCTGGAGCCGTGGCAGCGGCCCTTCTCGGCCGTCCAGGGCCGCCTGCCCGGGAATGCCCCCGTGGAGGAATCGGCCGACTCCACCGCGGAGGCGGAGGGCGCCGCCTGGCTGCGCGAGCACGCCGGCCAGGTGACCCTGCAGCTCTTTGCCACCCGGGAGCGGGAGCGCGCGCGGGACTTCCAGGAGGGTGTGGAGCGTGAGACCCGGCTGCTGGCGGTGGAGCGCGACGGGGCCCCGTGGTATCTCGTGGTCACCGGGACCTGGGCGGATCGCGAGGCGGCCCGGGCGGCCGTGCCGGAGCTGCCCGCGGAGCTGCGGGAGCTGGGGCCGTGGCCCCGGCCCACGGATGAACTCGCCGACACCCTGGCGGGCGGCGACTAGACCTTTTCCCCTACCCGCCGTGTTGATGCCCCGGCGGCGCTTGCGGCTACCCTGAGAGCGCCCTGCCGGTGGGTAGCGGACGAGCCGCTCCCGAGGCTGGCAATGCGGCGGTGAGGATTAGTATACTTCCCGGCCATTTTGCCCGAAGCCACCGCCGCCGGCCCCGGTGTTTCCGCGGGCCGGCGAGCGCGCGCCGCCCGACCCGCCGGCGGGACGACTTCCTCAAGAGGCACGCAGCATGAACGCGACCGAGCGCACACCCCGGGGCCTGTATCGCCCCGAATTCGAACGGGATAACTGCGGCTTCGGCCTCATCGCCCAGATGGACGGCGAGCCGAGCCACTGGCTGGTGTCCACGGCCATCGACGCCCTGGCCCGCATGACTCACCGCGGCGCCATCGCCGCCGACGGCAAGACCGGGGACGGCTGCGGCCTCCTGCTGAAGAAGCCCGATGGCTTCTTCCGCGAGGTCGCCGCCGGTCTGGGCTTCGAGCTGGCCGACCCCTACGCCGTGGGCATGGTCTTCCTGAGCACCGACGAGGCCGCCGCTGAACGCGCCCGGTCCACGCTGAATGCGGAACTGGCCGCGCGCGGGCTCACCGTCGCCGGCTGGCGCGAGGTGCCCACCGACTCCTCCGCCTGTGGCCAGGAGGCGCTGAAGAGCCTGCCGCGCATCGAGCAGGTCTTCGTCAACGCCCCGGCCGGCATGGACGAGGCCGCCTTCGACCGCGAGCTCTTCGTCGCCCGGCGCAAGGCGGAGCAGACCCTGGAGCCGGCCGACGAGACCTTCTACGTCCCCAGCCTCGCCAGCCAGGTCATCGCCTACAAGGGCCTGGTGATGCCGGCCTACCTGCCCACCTTCTTCCAGGACCTGGGTGAGGGCGGCATGGCCAGCTCCATGGCGGTCTTCCATCAGCGCTTCTCCACCAACACCTGGCCGCGCTGGCGCCTGGCGCAGCCCTTCCGCTATCTCGCCCACAACGGCGAGATCAACACCATCCAGGGCAATCGCAACTGGTCGGTGGCGCGCGCCCACAAGTTCGCCTCGGAGCTGCTGCCCTTCGACGAGGTCCGGCCGCTGGTGAGCCTCTCCGGCTCCGACTCCAACAGCCTGGACAACATGCTCGAGGCGCTGGTGGCCGGCGGCCTGGACATCTTCCAGGCCATGCGCCTGCTCATCCCGCCGGCGTGGCAGAACCTGGAGACCATGGATCCGGAGCTGCGCGCCTTCTACGAATACAGCGCCATGCACATGGAGCCGTGGGACGGTCCCGCCGGCATCGTCCTCACCGACGGCCGCCACGCCGCCTGCGGCATGGACCGCAACGGCCTGCGGCCGGCGCGCTGGGTGGTCACCAAGGACCGCCACATCACCCTGGCCTCGGAGATCGGCGTCTGGGACTACGAGCCCGCCGACGTGGAGGCCAAGGGCCGCCTCAAGCCGGGCCAGATGATCGCCGCCGATACCCACACCGGCGAGCTGCTCCTGCCGGAGGCCATCGACGACCGGCTCAAGCGCCGCCACCCCTACAAGCAGTGGATGAACCAGCACGCCCGGCGGCTGGAGGCGAGCCTGGAGGAGGAACTGGACGCCTTCCGGCCGCTGGATCAGGCCGAGCTCAACGTCCACCAGAAGATGTACCAGGTCACCTTCGAGGAGCGTGACCAGGTCCTGCGCATCCTCGCCGAGGGGGGGCAGGAGGCGGTCATCTCCATGGGCGACGACACCCCGCTGCCGGTGCTCTCCCGGCGGGTGCGGCCGCTCTACGACTACTTCCGCCAGCAGTTCGCCCAGGTGACCAACCCGGCCATCGACCCCATCCGGGAGCAGATGGTCATGTCCCTGGAGACCTGCTTCGGCCGCGAGCAGAACGTCTTCGAGGAGTCCGCGGAGCACGCCGCGCGACTGTGCGTGGACTCCCCGGTGCTGTCGCCGTCGAAGTTCGACCGGCTCCTGTCCACCGGTGGCGATTACGCCCACACCCGGATCGACCTGGGCTACGATGCCGCCAGCGGCGACCTGCGCGGCGCTATCGAGGCGGTCTGCGATCAGGCCGTGGCGGCGGTGCGCGAGGGGACGGTGGTGCTGGTTCTCTCCGACCGTGACCTCGCCCGGGACCGGCTGCCCATCCACGCCCTGCTGGCCACCGGTGCGGTCCACCACCGCCTCATCCGTGAGGGGCTGCGCTGCGACGCCAATATCGTGGTGGAGACCGGCACCGCCCGGGACTCTCATCACCTGGCGGTGCTCATCGGCTACGGCGCCACCGCCGTGCACCCCTACCTCGCCTACCAGTGCATCCGCGATCTCCAGGCCACCGGCGAGATCCGCGAGCAGGACACGGCGAAGCTCTTCCACGACTACCGCAAGGGCGTGAACAAGGGGCTCTACAAGATCCTCTCCAAGATGGGGATCTCCACCATCCACAGCTACCGGGGCGCCCAGCTGTTCGAGTCCGTGGGCCTCAACGACGAGGTGGTGGATCTGTGCTTCGTGGGGACCACCAACCGCGTCCAGGGCACCGATTTCCAGGACCTGGCCACCGGCCAGCAGGCCCTGGCGAAGGTCGCCTGGAACCCGCGCAAGCCCATCGACCAGGGCGGTCTGCTCAAGTACATCCACGGCGGTGAGGACCACGCCTACAACCCGGA